>Ga0306921_10003665_pt1 | contig 15586 bp, 14 predicted proteins | sample sta12Cox44000080_FD_203760 | JGI IMG/M metagenome (GOLD analysis project Ga0306921, IMG submission 203760) | Lab enrichment of tropical soil microbial communities from Luquillo Experimental Forest, Puerto Rico - statoxic.12C.oxic.44.000.080 (v2)... | ecosystem: Environmental > Terrestrial >...
CCCGACCAGCGTGTCTTCATCCGCGGCGACAAGGCAATCAACTACGGCCGCATGATGGAGGTCATGGGCGTGGTGATCGATTCTGGATTCCGCCAGCTCGGCCTGCTCGGCGAGCAGGCGCAGGGCGCGCCGGCCAAGCCGGCTGGCACCGTCACAGCGCCTGGCTCGACCACTGCACCGCGCCGGTAACCACCGGAGAGTAGCGTTCGATGTTCGATCGCACGCCCGAAAGCATCGAGATGCGTACGCCGGCAATCCTGTCGGCGGCGGTACATGTCGCTGCGCTGGTGGCGGCGATCGCCAATTTCAACTTCTTCAATCGCCCGCCGATCGAGCCCGAGCCGGTGATGGTCGACTTCGTCGCCATCGACAAGCACGCCGCCGCGCCGACCATCGGCAATCCGCCGCCGCAGCCCCGCGAGGCCAAGGTCGACAAGGAGACGACCAAGGCGCCGCCGCCCAAGACCGCCGACCCGCCGCCGGCGCCCGAGCCGCCCAAGCCGGAGCTGGCCGAGGTCAAGCCGCCGCCGCCCAAGCCCGTCGAGCAGCCCAAGCCCGATCCGCCGAAGCCGCCCGACGACGTGGTCGCGCTGAAGCCCAAGGAGCCCGAGCCGCCCAAGGTCGAGAAGCAGCCCGAGCCGCCGAAGCCCGAGCCGCCCAAGCCCGAGGTGAAGAAGGAGCCGCCCAAGCCGGCCCCGCCCAAGCCCGCGCCGCCGACCAAGCAGCCGGTCGATTCCTTGATCGACGACATCCTCAAGAACAAGGACACCACGCAGAAGATCAAGACGCCCGAGCAGCAACCCAAGCCGGTGAAGGAGATCACGCGCCAGCAGGCTGCTGCGCCCAACCTCGCGGCCGTGGTGACGGCAAGCGAAGTCGAAGGCGTGCGCGAGAAGATCCGTCCGTGCTGGAACTTCCCGGCCGGAGTCAGGGATCAGTCGTCGCTGGTCGTCACCATGGTGGTGCAGATGAACCAGGATGGGACGCCGACCAAGGTCGATCTCAAGGATACCGGGCGCTACCACAACGACCCGACCTTCCGGGCGGCCGCCGATTCGGCGATGCGCGCCGTCAGCAATCCACGCTGCCAGCCATGGCCCTTGTCGCCGGACAAATACAACGCCTGGCGCACCATCACCTTCAATTTCGACCCACGCGACTACTGAGCAGGGTCGCGCTATAGGAACCACCCCCTCAAACGATTAAGAGGTACGACATGATGCTCCCTCGACGGACGATCCTGGGCGTCGCGCTCACGGCAGCCAGCGCGTCGGCGGCGCGTGCCCAGCTCACGATCGACATGACCAAGCCCAGCTTCGAGCCGGTGCCGATCGCGATCGTCGACTTCCAGGGCGACGCCGTGGGCAGGCAGATGGCGGAGGTGATCCGCAACGACCTGCAGGGCTCCGGCCTGTTCCGCTCGATCCCGCCGGCGTCGTTCATTCAGCAGAATCTCGACGCCAACGCCCAGCCGCGTTTTCCCGACTGGCGCCAGGTCGGCGCGGCGGGACTCGTCGTCGGCTCGGTCGCGCAGGTCGGCGGCAACATCAAGGTCGACTTCCGCCTGTGGGATGTGATCCAGAGCTCGCAGGCCACCGGCCTCTCCTTCACCAGCCAGCCCGCCAACTGGCGGCGGCTGTCGCACATCATTGCCGACGCGATCTACAAGCGCGTGACCGGCGAGGAGGGCTACTTCGACACCCGCATCGCCTACGTCTCCGAATCCGGACCGCTCAACCAGCGTGTCAAGCGCATCGCCGTCATGGACCAGGACGGCGCCAACAATCGCTACATCACCGACGGCCGCACGCTCGCCATCACGCCGCGCTTCTCGCCGACCTTGCAGGAGATCGTCTACATGGCCTATGGCGAGGATCGCTCGCCGCCCAAGGTCTATCTCCAGAACGTCGATAGCGGCCGCCGCGAGCTGCTGGGCAACTTCCCCGGCATGAGCTTCGCGCCGCGCTTCTCGCCCGACGGCACCAGGGTGGCGATGAGCCTCGCCCAGGACGGGCGGACCAATCTTTACGAGATGGATGTCCGCGGCCGCGGCCTGCGGCGCCTCACCAACTCGCCGGCGATTGACACCTCGCCGTGCTATTCGAGCGACGGCACGCAGATCGTGTTCAACTCCGATCGCGGCGGCACGCAGCAGCTCTACATCATGCCGTCGGGCGGCGGCGGCGAACGGCGCGTCAGCTATGGCGATGGACGCTACGCGACGCCAGTGTGGTCGCCGCGCGGCGACTACATCGCCTTCACCAAGATCATGGGCGGCAGCTTCGGCGTCGGCATCATGCGGCCCGATGGCAGCGGCGAGCGGCTGCTGGCCAACGGCTTCCTGGTCGAGGGTCCGACCTGGGCGCCCAACGGCCGCGTGCTCGCCTTCTTCCGCCAGAATCCCAATTCCGGTGGCCGGGCAGGCGGGGTCAGCCTGAGTGCAATCGACATCACGGGACGCTTCGAGCGGCCGCTCGCGACGCCAGGCGACGCGTCGGATCCGGCGTGGTCTCCCTTGATTCCGCAATGATGAGGGATATGATCAAATTCAACCGGCCCGGGCGTAACAAAACGCTCGGGTCGCGTTGTCTGGGAGTGGGGGAACGTGTCGAAACCGAGAGGAACGCGGCGTGAAAGCGTCGCGTAAAGACTGAATGCGCATACTCAAGGCAATCGCTGCAATCGCGGCACTGACGATCATGGCTGCATGCAGCAGCGAACAGGCGACGGCCCCCGCCGGCACCGCAGTCACACCTGGTTCCATCGCCGACTTCAAGCAGAACGTCGGCGATCGCGTCTATTTCGACACCGACATGTCCGCCGTGCGGGAAGACGGCCGACAGACCCTGAGCAAGCAGGCCGAGTGGCTGAAGAAGTACACCAACTATCCGATCACGATCGAAGGCAAGTGCGACGAGCGCGGCACGCGCGAGTACAATCTTGCCCTCGGCGAGCGGCGCGCCAATGCCGTCAAGCAGTACCTGGTCGCCCAAGGCGTGCCGGCCCAGCGCATCAACACCATCAGCTACGGCAAGGAGAGGCCGGAGGTGGTGGGGTCCGATGAAGGCGCGTGGGCCCGCAACCGCGTCGGCATCACCGCGTTGCAATAAGGGATCGCCCTAAACGAGCTTAAACGCCGGTCGCTCAACGACCGGCGTTTTCATTTGTGAGGCGTGTCGGCCTGCCTTGAAAATGGCCGCGTTCGACAAGAGACTGTCGCCTGCATGAAGACCTTCTACTCCAAGCTGCTGGGGCTCGCGGTCCTCGCCCTGCCGACGGCGGCGGCGGCCCAGTCGGGCTACACCGAGGATCGGCTCAACCAGTTGCAGCAATCGATCACCATGCTGACCGGCCAAATCGAGCAGCTGCAGTACCGCATCCAGCAGCTCCAGCAGCAAAACGAGAAGATGCAGGCCGACTACGAGTACCGCCTCGATCAGCTCGAGAAGGGCCGGGGCGGCGGCGGGCGGCCGAGCCCCGCGCCGTCGAGTCCGCCACCGCCGCCACCGCAGGCCTCGGCGGTGCCACCGCCGGGTGCAAATGCCGCCAACAGCGACCAGCTCTATCACGACGCCTTCAAGATGCTGCAGGACGGCGACTACGCCGGAGCGGAGAAGGCCTTCAAGACCTTCGTCCAGCGCAACCCGCAGCATGTGCTGGCGGGCAACGCGCAGTACTGGCTGGGCGAGACCTACTACGCGCGCCGTGACTATCAGAACGCCATGGGCGCCTTTGCCGAGGGCTACAAGGTCTACAAGGCCAGCCCCAAGGGGCCGGACAACCTCTTGAAGCTCGGCATCACACTCGCCGTGCTCAACCGCAAGTCCGATGCCTGCGCGGTGTTCGCGCGTTTCAACCAGGATTACCCGCGCGCCACTGACCTGCAGAAGCGGCGCATCGAGCAGGAGCGCCAGAAGAACGGCTGCGGGTGAGCGCTGTTGCGGCAGCGCCGCTGACGGCCGGCCAGTTCTCGTCGCTCATGGCGCCGTTCGCGCCATTCGAATCCCGTCCAGTCCTCGCCGTTGCCGTGTCGGGTGGCCGTGATTCGCTCGCACTGGCGTTGCTGGCCCATGACTGGGCCGTCGCTCTGGAGGGCCGGATCGTCGGCTTGATCGTGGATCACGGATTGCGCCTCGAGTCCGCCGACGAAGCGGCGAAGACGCGCGCTCTGCTCGAACGCCACGGCATTGCGGCGGAGATCCTGCGCTGGCGCGGCGCCAAGCCGGCAACCGGCCTGCAGGAGGCGGCCCGCGAGGCGCGCTATCGGCTGCTGTTCGCGGCCTGCCGACGGCGGGGCATCCTGCACCTCCTGGTCGCCCACCAGGCGGACGACCAGACCGAGACCGTGGTCATGCGCGCCGCGCGAGGGAGCGGCCCCGTTGGGCTCGCCGGCATGGCCAATCTGGTCGAGCAGCGCCAGGCCCGCGTGCTGCGGCCGCTGCTCTCGGTCCCACGGGCCCGGTTGACCGCCACCCTCGAGGCGCGGGCTATGGCGTGGATCGATGATCCATCGAATCTCGACAGCCGTTTCGAGCGGGCGCGCCTCAGGAAGGTGGGCACAGCGACCGCGCCAGTCGGCGCCGGGTCTGCAAGATCACGGACCGCCGGCGACCGGCGCTTGGCGGCGGCGGCCGTGGATCTTCTGGAGTTCGACCTGGCGGGCGCCGTCGCGATCGACCGGGCCGGCTTTGCCCGCCTTGGCCGCGAGCTTGGCCAGCGCCTGCTCAGCCGAGTCATCCAGGCGGTGGGCCGGCGGGACCATCCGCCGCGGCGCGAGCGCCTGGAGCGTGCCGCGGCGCGGCTTTCGCTTGGCGTTTCCCGGGGCAAGTCGGGAAAAAGCCAAGATTTCACGCTATCTGAATGCCGTCTGGAGCTCCGTCAGGCGCCGGACAGCCGCCGGCTGCGGTGGATTATCCGGCCCGAAAATGGCAGGAAAGACGCCAAGAACGCTGGCCAGCCCCTCATTCCGGCTGCATTTTTCTCTTGCGGCGCGGTCAGCGCGCCCCATCTTGGTTGAACCCACCGACGGATCGTAAAGCTGTGAACCCGTTCAATCGTAACGCTGCCTTGTGGATCGTCATCGTGCTGCTGCTGGCGCTGCTCTACAGCGTCTTCCAAGGAGGTACGACCCGCACCGCTGGCAACACGATTTCCTATTCCGACTTCGTGCGTGCGGTCGACCAGCGCCAGGTCCAGGATGTCCGTATCTCGGGCAATACCATCACCGGCACCTTCCGCGAGCCGCGCAACGGCGTGCAGAAGTTCGCGACCTACGCGCCGTCGACGCCGCCCGACGAGCAGCTGATGCCGATGCTGATCAAGAACGTCGACCGGGTCGATGCCGGGCCGGCGGAGGAGGGCGTCAACATCGGCTCGATCTTCGTGAGCTGGCTGCCGGTCCTCGTGCTGGTCGGCGTCTATATCTTCTTCCTGCGCCAGATGCAGAGCGGCACCGGCCGCGCCATGGGCTTCGGCAAGTCGCGCGCCCGACTGCTGACCGAGAAGCATGGCCGCGTCACCTTCGAGGATGTCGCCGGCATCGACGAGGCCAAGGCCGAGCTCGAGGAGATCGTCGACTTCCTGAAGGACCCGCAGAAGTTCCAGCGCCTGGGCGGCAAGATCCCCAAGGGCTGCTTGCTGGTCGGCCCGCCAGGCACCGGCAAGACCTTGCTGGCGCGCGCCATCGCCGGCGAGGCCAACGTGCCGTTCTTCACCATCTCGGGCTCCGACTTCGTCGAGATGTTCGTGGGCGTCGGCGCCAGCCGCGTGCGCGACATGTTCGAGCAGGCCAAGAAGAACGCGCCCTGCATCGTGTTCATCGACGAAATAGACGCGGTCGGCCGCCATCGCGGCGCGGGCCTCGGCGGCGGCAACGACGAGCGCGAGCAGACGCTGAACCAGTTGCTGGTCGAGATGGACGGCTTCGAGTCCAACGAAGGCGTCATCCTGATCGCCGCCACCAACCGCCCCGACGTGCTCGATCCCGCCCTGCTGCGGCCGGGCCGCTTCGACCGCCAGGTCGTGGTGCCCAACCCCGACATCGGCGGCCGCGAGAAGATCCTCAAGGTCCATATGCGCAAGGTGCCGCTGGCGCCCGACGTCGATGCGCGCGTGCTGGCGCGCGGCACGCCGGGCTTCTCCGGCGCCGACCTCGCCAACCTGGTCAATGAGGCGGCGCTGCGCGCCGCGCGCGTCGGCAAGCGGCTGGTTACCATGGCCGACTTCGAATACGCCAAGGACAAGGTGCTGATGGGCACCGAACGGCGTTCGATGGCGATGACCGACGAGGAGAAGAAGCTCACCGCCTATCACGAGGCCGGTCATGCCCTGGTGGCGCTGCACGTGCCCAAGACCGACCCGCTGCACAAGGTCACGATCATTCCGCGTGGCCGCGCACTCGGCGTCACCATGCAGCTGCCCGAGCGCGACCATCTCAGCCATAGCAAGCTGTTCCTCGAGTCGCGGCTGGTGATCCTGTTCGGCGGCCGCATCGCCGAGGAGATCATCTTCGGACCGGAGAACGTGACGACGGGTGCGGCGAACGACATCCAGGTCGCGACGCAGATGGCGCGCGGCATGATCACGGCCTACGGCATGTCCGACAAGCTCGGCCGGGTGCGCTACCAGGCCAACGAGCAGGAAGTGTTCCTCGGCCACGCCGTGACCCAGACGCAGAACGTCTCGGAGGCCACCGCCCAGATCATCGACCAGGAGGTCCGCCGCCTGATCGAGGAGGCCGAGAGCCACGCCAAGCGCATCCTGACCGAGCACCTCGACGACCTGCATACGATTGCCAAGGCGCTGCTCGAGTACGAGACGCTGAGCAACGACGAGATCAGCCAGGTCCTGCGTGGCGACCCCGTCGTGCGCGACGATACCGGTGGCGCAGGCTCCGGTTCAGACCGCCGCCGCCGCGCTTCGGTGCCGTCGAGCGGCCCGGCGCCCGGCGCCAATCCCGAGCCGCAGCCCGGGGTATGACGGCAGGCGTTTGATCCCAAGCTTCGGCGGCGTCGCCCTCGATCGCCCTCGGGTGATGGCGATCGTCAATGTGACGCCGGATTCATTCTCGGACGGCGGCGAACGCCTCGACAAAGCGCAGGCCATCGATGATGGCCTGCGCTTCGTTTCCGAAGGGGCCGACTTCGTCGATGTCGGCGGCGAATCGACCCGGCCGGGCTCGCAGCCGACATCGGTCGAAGAGGAATTGCGCCGCGTGCTGCCCGTGGTCGAGGGGCTGGCGGAAAAAGACGTCGTGGTCTCGATCGACACCCGGCATGCCTCGGTGGCGCGGGCCTGCCTCGATGCCGGCGCGCGCATCGTCAACGACGTCTCGGCACTGCGCGACGATCCGGCGATGTTGCCCCTGTTGGTCGAACGCCGCGTGCCGATCGTCCTGATGCATCGCCGCGGGCGGCAAGAGGACAAGTACGAGGGCCCGGCCTATCGCGATGTCGTCGAAGACGTGCGGGCCTTCCTGCTCGAGCGCGCTGGGGCCTGCGAGGCCGCCGGCCTGGCGCACGACCGGATCGCCATCGATCCCGGCATCGGCTTCGGCAAGAGCGTCGAGGAGAACCTGGCCCTGATCGAGGGCTCGGGGCGGCTCGCCGCGGCGGGCTATCCGGTGCTGGTCGGCTCCTCGCGCAAGAGCTTCATCGGCCGGCTGACCGGCATCGCGGAGGCCCGGCTGCGCGACCCGGCCTCGGTGTGGTTGGCCGTCGAAGCCGCTCAGCATGGCGCCGCCATCCTGCGGGTGCACGACGTGGCCGGCACCCGCCAGGCTCTCGCGGTCTGGGCGGCGATGAGATAAAATCGACGACGATGGCCCGTTCTCTCTTCGGCACCGACGGCGTGCGTGGCCGCGCCAATTCAGCGCCCATGACCGCCGAAACAGCGATGCGCATCGGCATGGCGGCGGGCATGGTGTTCAATCGCGGCGACCATCGCCACCGCGCCGTGGTCGGCAAGGACACCCGCCTTTCCGGCTACATGATCGAGCAGGCGCTGACGGCGGGCTTCCTGTCGGTTGGCATGGATGTGTTGCTGCTGGGACCTCTGCCGACGCCGGCGGTCGGCTTTTTGACCCACTCGATGCGCGCCGATGTCGGGGTGATGATCTCGGCTTCGCACAATCCCTACGAGGACAACGGCATCAAGCTGTTCGGCCCCGACGGCTTCAAGCTCTCCGATGCCGTCGAAACCCAGATCGAGGCGTTGGTCGACGCGCCATCGGGCGTCCAGCTCGCGGCGCCGGTTGCGATCGGTCGCGCCAAGCGCCTGGACGACGCCGTGGGGCGTTACATCGAGGCGGTCAAGGCGTCGGTGCGGCGCCGGCTCGACCTCAGCGGGCTCAAGGTTGTCGTCGATTGCGCCAACGGCGCGGCCTACAAGGTGGCGCCCACCGTGCTGTGGGAGCTCGGCGCCGAGGTGATCTCGCTCGGCGTGTCGCCCGACGGCTTCAACATCAACGGCAAGTGTGGCTCGACCCATCCCGAATCGCTGCAGGAGCATGTCGTCGCGCACGGCGCCGACATCGGCATCGCGCTCGACGGCGACGCCGATCGGCTCGCCATGGTGTGCGAGAAGGGCCGGGTGATCGATGGCGACCAGCTCATGGCGGCCATCGCCGAGCGCTGGCGGCGCGACGACCGGCTGACCGGCGGCGGCGTCGTTGCCACCGTGATGTCGAACCTGGGTCTCGAGCGCTTCATCGACCGCCACGGGCTGAAGCTGGTGCGCACCCAGGTCGGCGACCGCTACGTGCTGGAGCGCATGCGGGCCGATGGCTTCAATCTGGGCGGCGAGCAGTCCGGCCACATCATCATGACCGACCATGCCACGACCGGCGACGGCCTGATGGCGGCGCTGCAGGCGCTGTCGGTGCTGATCAAGAGCAAGACGCCGGCAAGCGCCACCTTCCGTTGCTTCGAGCCGGTGCCGCAGCTCCTAAAGAACGTCCGGGTGAGGGATGCCACGGCCGCCCTCGAGGCCAAGGCGGTGATCGCCGCGATCGCGGCCGGCGAGAAGAAGCTCGGCAAGAAGGGCCGCCTGCTGGTGCGCAAGTCCGGCACCGAGCCGTTGATCCGCGTCATGGCCGAGGGCGACGATTCCGATCTCGTGAAAAGCGTCGTCGACCAGATCATCGAGGCGATCCCCCGGCAAGCTGCGTGAGCCACATGAAGGGCCGCGTCCTGATCGTCGCCGGTTCCGATTCCGGGGGTGGCGCCGGCATCCAGGCCGACATCAAGGCAGTGACGGCGATGGGCGGCTTCGCCGCCACCGCGATCACCGCGCTCACCGCGCAGAACACGATGGGCGTGCACGGGGTCGTGCCGGTCGATCCCGCCTTCATCGCCCAGCAGATCGAGGTGGTGCTGGCCGACATCGGCGCCGATGCCGTCAAGACCGGCATGCTGCACAGCGCCGAGGTGATCGACACTGTGGTGGCATCGCTCAAGAAGCATGCGCCCGGTGTGCCGCTGGTCGTCGACCCCGTAATCGTTGCCAAGGGCGGCCATCACCTGCTGCTGCGCGAGGCCGAGACAGCGTTGCGCGAACGCCTGCTGCCGGAGGCAACGCTGCTCACGCCCAATCTGCCCGAGGCCGAGGTATTGGTGGGCTTTCCAGTGCACGACGAGGCGAGCATGCGGCGCGCCGCCGAAAAGCTGCTCGCGCTCGGCGCCAAGGCCGTGCTGATGAAGGGCGGTCACCTCGAGGGCGATCGGGTGATCGACCTGCTCGTTCACGACGGCAAGGTCGACCGCTTCGAAGACGCGCGCATCGCGAGTCGCCACACGCATGGTACGGGCTGCACGCTGGCGTCGGCGACCGCCGCCGGCCTGGCGCAGAAGATGAGCCTCAGCGACGCCTTTGCCCGTGCCCGAGCCTATGTGCGCAAGGCGATCGAGACCGCGCCCGGCTATGGCCAGGGCCACGGCCCGCTCAATCACGCGGTGACGGTTAGAGGAGACTAGTCAAAGCAGGCTGGCGCCCGGCGCCATGGCGTGGCCCGGCGTCCACTTGCCGGCCTCCACCACGGCGAGGAAATTCCACAGCTCGCGATTGAAGAGGTCGGGCTCCTCGATGTTCACCGTGTGGCCTGTCTTGGCGAACATGGCGAGGCCGGCATTGGGCAGCACCTTCTTGAGCCAAATGCTGGGCTGGATGCAGGGCTCGTCCTCGTCACCGCAAATGATCAAGGTCGGCACGCTGAGCTTCTTCCACTCCGCCTCGAAGTCGTAAAGCGACGGCCGCTTGCCCTGGTACTCGGCCATGGTGTTGGCGGCTCCGGTGTCGGCATGCTCCGACAAGTTCTTCACGAACTCGGCGAAGCCGCGCGGGTCCTTCTGCTTGAAGCGCGAGCGGGTGGGGTTGCTGATCAGGCCGTGGGCGTATTTCGCCATGCCTTCCTTGCGGATGCGCTGGGAGGTGGTCTGCGCGTCCTTCTTGAACTGCTCGTGGCCGTCGCGGCCGGCGCCGGAGCCGACGCCCGCCAAGGTCAGCGACAGCGCCCGGTCGGTGTACTGGCGACCGAAGTGCGCCGTGGCGAAGGCGCCCTGCGACAGGCCGACGATGTGCGCCTTGGCGATCTTGAGGTGATCGAGCATGTGCTTGGCGTCGTCGACCGCGTGCTTCTGGCCGTACATCGTGCTGCTCTCGGGCACGTCCGAGCCGGGATAGCCGCGGAACGAATAGGTGATGCAGCGGTACTTGCGGGCGAAGAACCGCATCTGCGGTTCCCAGCTCCGCCAGTCGCCGCTGTATTCGTGCACGAACAGGATCGGCGGGCCGCTGCCCGCTTCCTCGTAGTAGAGCTTCACGCCATCCGGCGTCGTCGCGTGCGGCATCGTTCAGGCTCCGAAGCGTTCCAGCCGCTCGAGCACGAGCGGGATCCTGTCGTCGCTGACATTGGCGAACGCCAGCCGCACGAAGCGCTCCTGGCCGGCGCCGAACATCTCGCCGGGAATGGTCAGCAGGTTCTCCTCGTCGGCGAGCTTCTTGGAGACGTCGGTCGAGCGCTGGCCGGCGAACGGATGCTCGACGTAGGCGAAATAGGCGCCGATGCTCACCAGCCGCCAGCGGTTGGACTTGCTGAGACCATTGCCGAGAAGATCGGCGCGCGCCTTCAGGCCCTCGGTGTTCTTGCGCGCCCATGGCAGCAGGTTGCGCAGGCCATAGAGCGCGGCCTCCTGGGCAAGACGCGGCGGACAGATCGAGACGCAGTCCATCGCCTTCTCGATCTCGCTTATCAGCCGGGCATCGGCAGTGACGCCGCCGACGCGATAGCCGGTCAGGGCGAACACCTTGGAGAAGCTGTAGAGATGGACCAGCGTGCCGCGCCAGGTCGGATCGTTGAACAGCTGGTGCGGTTTCGCACCCTCGGGCAGGAAGTCCTTGTAGGTCTCGTCGAGCAGGAGCACGAGCCGGTGCTTCCTGGCGAGCTCGAAGAAGGCGTGGATGGTGGCCGGCGGATAGACCGCGCCGGTCGGGTTGTTGGGCGAGATCAGCACGATCGCCCGCGTCCTGGGGCCGATCAGCCTGGCGGCATCGTCGGCATGGGGCACCGCGCCCGAGCCGGGGCGGAAGTCGAGCGACACCGGCTCGATACCCTGCATGCGCAGCCACATGTCGTGATTGAAGTAATGCGGCCGCGGCAGGATCACCTGGTCGCCCGCCTTGGCGATGCTCATCAGCGCGAGGCAGAAGGCCTGGTTGCAGCCCGAGGTGATGCCGACCTCGCCCGGCGCGATGGTGGCGCCGTAGAACGAGGAAAGATGTACCGCGTAATCTTCGCGCAAGGAGGCGAGGCCCAGGATCGGCGTGTAGCCGTGCATGGCGGGATCGAGCAGCAGCTCGCCCAGATGCCGCCGTAATTCCATCGCCGGTGGATATCCCGGCACCGCCTGACTGAGATCGATGAGGGGACGGTCTGGCGGAAAGGACCGTCCCAGAACCCAGCGTTTGGTTTCACCAATCGGTGAAGGCTCGACCGCCGACAACCAAGGGTTCGGGGTCGGCGAGGAGTTTGCAGCAGGAGCGTCGGGCATCGATTTCACATAGTTTTTGCGTGCGGAGAATCCCGGCGCAATCGGGCCCTGTCAAACCTCGGCTGCGGCGGCGCGTCCATCCTAAAATGCATTGCCTGGGTTCTCCCTTATGCATAGCATCCGCACTAAGGCTACGGGTGAGAGCCAAGTAACGAACAGCCAGCCTGAGGTTGGCTATTAGGAGGAATCGTATGCGTTCGAGGAAAGTTAGTCGTCGTCGCTTTGTGGCCAGCACGGCCGCGTTGTCGACCGCCATGGTCGCAGCGCCGTTCGTGCGCGGCGCGTATGCTGCGGGCAAGTTGTCGGTCGGCTTTTGGGATCACTGGGTGCCTGGCGCCAACAGCGCCACCGAAAAGGCCGTCAAGGAATGGGCCGAGAAGGAAAAGGTCGAGGTCCAGATCGATTTCATCACCTCGCAGGGCAACAAGCTCCTGCTCACCACCGCCGCCGAAGCGCAGGCCAAGTCGGGCCATGACATCCTGGCGATGAACACCTTCCTGCCGGCGCGCTACTCCGAGCAACTTGTGCCGGTCAACGACCTGATGGACAGGCTCACCAAGGACAACGGCAAGGTCAACGCGACGGTCGAATATCTCGGCAAGGTCGACGGCAAGTGGCTGGCGACGCCGGCGACTGTCGGCAGCCAGTTCAAGGGACCGTGCTCGCGCATCGATCTCATGAAGAAGCATGCCGGCATCGACGTGCAGGCGATGTATCCGGCGGGCGCCGAACCGCAGGACAAGGATTGGACTCTCGACGTATTCCTGAAGGCAGCGGAAGCCTGCTCCAAGGGCGGCAACCCGTTCGGCATCGGCCTCGGCACGACGTCCGACAACGTCGACACGATCGGCGCGGTGTTCCATGCGTACGGCGCGGTCATGGTCAACGCCAAGGGCGAGATCGTGATCAAGAACGACCAGGTTCGCCAGGCGCTCGAGTTCTACAAGAAGCTGATGCAGTGGCTGCCACCCGACGTGGCGGCGTGGGACGACGCCTCGAACAACAAATTCCTGGTCTCGGGCCAGGGCTCGATGATCATGAATCCGCCGAGCGCCTGGGCGGTCGCCAAGCGCGATGCGCCGCAGGTTGCCGAGCAATGCTGGACGCACGGCATGCCCGCCGGACCGAAGGGCCGCTTCGGACCCTTCCTGCCGTTCTTCTGGGGCATCTGGAACTTCAGCAAGAATCAGGAAGCGGCCAAGAGCCTGATCGCCCATCTGTCGACCGCGCCAGTGGTCGAATCGATGGTGGTGGCGAGCGGCGGCTACGACCTGCCGTCGTTCGAGAACCTCACCAAGTTCAAGGTGTGGGCCGAGGAAGGGCCGCCCAAGGGCACGCTCTTCCACTATCCGGATCCCTACCATCACCAGACGCTCTCGGTCGCGTGCGCGCCGGCGCCGCACAAGATCGCCGAGCAGATGTACAACCAGGGCATCGCCACCCAGATGGCCGTCCGCTTCTACAAGGGCGAGCCGCTGGAGAAGACGCTGGATTGGGCGTCGGCCGAACTTGAAGGCTTCATGCGCAACTAGCGCCAAGGAAATGGGGGGACGTCGTCCGGTGGGCGACGTCCTCACCTTATAAAGACAAGACTGAGACAAGAAAAAGACGACAGGCAGGGAACGGAGCAGACCATGGCAGACATCGCCGCCCAAAGGGTAAGCACCATCTCAGGTGACCAGCGGACAGGCCTGCACAAATTGATGCAGCGCAAGTCGACGGTCGCCTTCTTCATGGCGCTGCCGTTGATCCTGCTGATCGCCATCCTGGTGGCTTATCCGGCGGGTTACGCGGTCTATCTGGCGACGCTCAACAAATCGATGACCAAGTTCGTCGGCTTGGGCAACTTCGACTTCCTGTTCAAACGGGCGACCTTCTGGGACATCGTCTTCCAGTCCTGCCTGTTCGCCATCAGCGCGGTGATCTTCAAGGCGATCATCGGCTTCGTGGTCGCGCACTTCGTCCACAACATCCCGAGCAAGGGCCAGCGCAAGTGGCGCGGCATGCTGCTCGTGCCGTGGGTCATCCCGCCCGCCATGAGCACGCTCGCCTGGCTGTGGCTGTTCGATCCGAGCTACTCGGCGTTCAACTGGATCCTGGTGCATCTCGGCATGCACGGCATTCCGTGGACGGGCGAGGCCAACTGGGCACGCTTCTCGGTAATCCTGGTCAATATCTGGGTCGGCGCGCCGTTCTTCATGATCATGTACCTGGCGGCACTGAAGTCGGTGCCCGAGCAGCTCTACGAGGCAGCCTCGATCGACGGCGCCACCTGGTGGCAGCGCATTTGGTACGTGACCCTGCCGATGATGCGCAACATCATCGCCATCACCGCGCTGTTCTCCACCATCGTCACCTTCGCCAACTTCGACATCGTGCGCGTGCTGACCTCGGGTGGGCCGCTTACCTCGACGCACCTGTTCGCCACCTGGGCGTTCAAGGTCGGCATCGAGAGCGGCGACATCCCGCTCGGCGCCACCGTGTCGCTGTTCATGGTGCCGATCCTGGCGGTCGGCGCGGTCTTCATCCTGCGTGACATCTCCAAGCGCGGGAGTGAAGTCTGATGGCCGACGCCGCACTCGCCGCCGGCACGGTCCGGCCTGTCAAATACGGCAGCATCAGCCGCGACCGGAAGTGGGCGCTGCGCTGGTCCTATTTCTTCCTGGTGCTGTTCGTCATCTTCTTCCTGATGCCGCCGGTCTACATGTTCATCACCTCGATCAAGAGCAAGGCCGAGATCGCGGCGGTGACCAATCCCTGGTGGGTGTATTCGCCGACGCTCGAGAACTACATCGAGCTCTTGAGCCGCAACCAGTACCTGATCTTCTTCCGCAATTCGGCGATCGTCTCGGTTTGCGTGGTGGCGGTCACCATGCTGATCAGCGTGACGGCGGCGTTCGCACTCGCCCGCATGAAGTTCTGGGGCTCGGCGACGCTCGCGACCGGCGTGTTCCTGACCTACCTGATCCCGGACACGCTGCTGTTCATCCCGCTGTTCAAGATGTTCGCCTGGGTGCGCGACACCACCGGCATCGAGCTGATGAACCATTGGTGGACGCTGATCATCATCTATCCGACCTTGTCGGTGCCGTTCGCCACCTGGATCATGATCGGCTACTTCGCCTCGATCCCCAAGGAGCTCGACGAGGCGGCGCTGATCGATGGCGCGAGCTGGCTCCAGACCTTGACCAAGATCTTCATCCCGGTGGCGCTGCCCGGCATCATCGCCGCCACCATCTTCAGCTTCACCGTGTCGTGGGCGCAGTTCCTCTATCCACTCGCCTTCACCACCTCGACTGACCAGCTGGTGCTGCCGGTCGGCATTGTCACCACCCTGATCAAGGGCGACGTCTTCAACTGGGGTGAGATCATGACCGGCGCGCTGTTGGGTGCGGCGCCACCGCTCATTATCTACGCCTTCCTGATGGACTATTACATTGCGGGTCTGACGGCGGGCGCCACCAAGGGTTAGCGGCCGAACTTTCAAGGGGCAGGGGACCATGGCTCAAGTCACGTTGCGTAAGGTCGTCAAGAAATACGAC
>Ga0306921_10003672_pt1 | contig 15577 bp, 11 predicted proteins | sample sta12Cox44000080_FD_203760 | JGI IMG/M metagenome (GOLD analysis project Ga0306921, IMG submission 203760) | Lab enrichment of tropical soil microbial communities from Luquillo Experimental Forest, Puerto Rico - statoxic.12C.oxic.44.000.080 (v2)... | ecosystem: Environmental > Terrestrial >...
TTTTCAAAACTGATGTTCTCGGCCAGATCATCAGCCAGGCTTACAAGCCAGTTAAACCAGATGCCAAGCACTCGTCGTACATCGTATTCACACAACCCTTCAAACCAAAAAACCGGCAGGTTGAATATCGGTCTGATGAAGCCTGCCTCTGGCTTATGTTTCATCAGCCAAAGCAAACCGCGCAGTTTCCGGAACTCTCGCGCATACTCCCATATGCAACCTATTTGAAGTAGCTCCTTGCTCGCGCCCTTCGTCCAGTTGCAAGACTTGAAAAAGCCATAGTCATCTTCCTGCGGCTTGTCCCATGAGGCCAGGTGCGCGTCAGCCTCTCTTTCCACCTGTTTCTGCCGCTGCTTTCTCGCTTCTTCTGTCGCTGAATCAGTCTGCCTTTTTGTTGGTCCCATTCCGTCTGAGAGAAATGCATGATGGGGCAGGCGATCCGCGAGAGCGTCGCCGCCCCCCGCCGCCATCCCTGGTCGGTGAACCTTAACGCGTGATCAATACGTCAACAAACAACGCTGAACAGGACTGGAAATCGGCGAATTTGTTGTGACTTTTGTTGTGACTCAGCCCAGTTTTTTGACTGATTTTCGACGTTTTTACCTATGAAAACAGGCGGGGGCGGGAATCGAACCCGCGAATAGCGGTTTTGCAGACCGCGACCTTACCACTTGGCTACCCCGCCGAGGTGCGAGAGCGGACAATATCGTTGTAGCGGCGCTTGTATCAAGCGGCGAGCGTAGCTACACAGGCGTTCGCCGCGGCGAACGGCTCTTAGATTGTTGCGTCACCGCTTTAATGCTTCAACGAATCCGATTAACGTATTCGCGTGACGAATTCTTCCGAACTATTTGCTCGCGCACAGAAGCGCGTCCCAGGCGGCGTAAATTCGCCGGTGCGCGCGTTTCGCAATGTGGATAGCGAACCGTTCTTCGTCGCTCGGGGCGAAGGTGCGCGGATCTGGGATGTGGATGGAAATGCGTACATCGATTACGTGGGCAGTTGGGGACCGGCGATTCTCGGGCATGCGCCGAAAGTTGTGGTTGAGGCGGTCCGCGACGCCGGGACGTGCGGATTGAGTTTTGGAATTCCGAATCCGCTGGAAGTGGAGATGGCGGAATTGATCTGCGATTGGATTCCCTCGATCGAGAAAGTGCGAATGGTGAACAGTGGCACGGAAGCGACGATGTCCTGCATCCGCCTCGCGCGCGCGTTCACCGGGCGCGATAAGATCGTCAAGTTCGACGGCTGTTATCATGGGCATGCGGACGCGCTCTTGGTGAAAGCCGGCAGCGGCGCGCTCACGCACGGCCAACCGAGCAGCGCCGGTGTCCCGTCGGCATTTGCTGATCTCACAATCTCGCTGCCGTTCAACGATGCCGAGTTGTTGAGAAAAGCATTTCAGGAAAACAAAAACGAAATCGCGGCCGTAATTGTCGAGCCGATTCCAGCCAACGCGGGTCTCTATTTTCCGAGGGACAACTTTTTGTCGATCCTGCGCGAGACATGCACGAGTAACGATGCGCTTCTGATTTTTGACGAGGTGATCACTGGCTTCCGTGTTGCGCGCGGCGGCGCACAGGACGTTTACCGAGTTAAGCCAGACCTGACTGCCCTCGGAAAGATCATCGGAGGCGGACTACCAGTGGGCGCATTTGGCGGCCGCGCCGAAATCATGAACCAACTTTCCCCGGATGGTCCGGTGTATCAGGCAGGAACTTTGTCTGGAAATCCCATCGCAATGGCTGCCGGTTTGGCGCAGTTGCGCGAACTGGAACGGATCAATGGGTGGAAATCGCTCGAAGAGTTAGGCGCGCAATTTGAAGCGCTCGCGCGTGGTGCAATCAAGGGCGCGAACATCGATATCACGTTTCACCGGCTCGGTTCGATGTTTTGCTTGTTCTTTGCTGCCGCGCCAATTGTTGATCTCGCGAGCGCGCAGCGAAGTGATCTGAAAAAGTTCGCCAGTTTTTTTAATGCTTGTTTAAAGCGCGGCATCTATCTTGCGCCGTCGCAATTTGAAACTGGCTTTATCTCCACAGCGCACACGACGGGAGACATCGAGCGCACGGGTGCTGTCGTGCGTGAAGTATTGACAACGCTGTAGCGGCAGGCGTGCCGCCTGCAACGCATTGGCCCAGCAGCCGACACGGCTGCCGCTACAGTTAAAGCTTTTGCGATACTCCTGTGCATGGACTAAGGGAACTCACAGCTTGAACGCAAACTCGAGAATCCGACCCGCAGCGAAGTTCTTTTTCGACGGAGACAAAAAGTTTTTCGTTAAAGGGGTCACGTACGGTCCGTTCAAACCGGATGCGGATGGAAATTATGTGGGCCGGCCCGAACAGGTGGATGCCGATCTGGCGCTGATGCGCCATGCAGGTCTAAACGTTGTGCGGATCTATCATTCGCCGCCGCGCTGGTTTCTCGACCGGTGCGCTGCTGCGGGAATGCGCGTGCTGGTGACGCTTCCCTGGGAAAAACACATCGAGTTTCTACGTGAACGATCTACACGGAAGCAGATCTCCGAAAACGTGCGCGCTGCCGTTAAGACGCACGCCGGGCATCCGGCAATCTTCGGTTACTTGGTCGGCAACGAAATCTCGAGCACGATGGCGCGTTGGCTCGGCACGCGTCGAGTGATCGAATTTGTCGAGGAGCTAATCGGTATCGGGCGCGCGATCGATCCCGACGCGCTTTTTTCCTATGCCACGTATCCGCCGACTGAATATCTGCTTCCGCAGAATGCCGATTTTTCCTGTTTCAACGTTTACCTTCACAATCAGCGCGATTTTGAAGGGTACCTATTGCGGCTGCAAAATCTTACCGGCGAACATCCGCTTATCCTTGGTGAATTTGGTATGGACACGATGCGGCATTCGCGAGAGGAGCAAGCGGAAATGCTCGGTTGGCATATCGACAGCGTGGTGAAATGTGGTCTTGCCGGAACGATTCTTTTCACCTGGACGGACGAATGGTTTACGGGCGGCCAGGAAATTACGGACTGGGCGTTCGGCATCGTCACGAGCGAGCGCAAACCGAAAAAAGCATTCTACACTATTCAGGAAAAGCTCGGAGGAAACGATTCGACTTCGCCTCATCTTCCTTTGCCCACGACGCCGTTCGTGTCCGTGATTGTTTGCTCGTACAACGGGGGCCGCACTCTTGCTGCCTGTCTCGATTCGTTAGGCAAACTAAATTATCCTGCTTACGAAGTCATTCTGGTAGACGATGGTTCGACCGATGACACTGCGTATGTGGCCGCACAGTTCCCTTGGGTGCGCTACATTCATCAAACGAATCATGGACTAAGTTTCGCCCGGAACACCGGGGCGGCTGCTGCCAAGGGCGAAGTGTTCGCCTACACCGATTCCGACTGCATGGCGGACGCCGATTGGCTGTACTACCTGATTGGCACGCTTGTCAGTGGCGACTACGCCGGCGTCGGCGGACCAAACATAACGCCGCCTGCACAAAATTGGATTCAGGCGTGCGTTGCTGCGGCGCCGGGGGGACCAAACCATGTTCTGCTTACGGATACTGTCGCCGAGCATATTCCCGGTTGTAACATGGCGTTTTACCGCTGGGCCTTCGATGCCGTGGGCGGGTTCGATCCCGAATATCGCAAGGCCGGCGATGACGTGGATTTCTGTTGGCGCATTCAGCAGGCTGGACGGGTAATCTCTTTCAGTCCTACCGCGATCGTCTGGCATTATCGACGGTTTACGCTGCGCGCTTTCTTGAAACAACAGGACGGCTACGGCGAAGCGGAATCTTTGCTCCGCTTTAAGCATTTGATCTTCTTCGGCCCAACCGGTACGGCGAAATGGCGCGGCCAAATCTACGGCGCTACGCGCTTCAGCTGGTTTGTTAATCGCCCGATCATTTATCACGGAATCTTCGGTGAAGGATTTTTCCAATCAATCTATCCCGCGCCGCAATCAGACGTCGCGGCATACCTCAGCAGTATCGAATGGTTTGCGCTGACGATTTTCCTTTTTGGCCTCGGAATTTTTCTGCCTGGGTTGCGCATTGTTCCGTATCTGATGCTGGGCGGCACTTTTTGCGTAGCGCTTTCGTACATGGTTCGGGCGCAGATCGAACCAAAATTCGACACGGTGTACGCGCGCCTGATGGTAATGATCCTGGCATTTGTGCAACCGCTCGTGCGCGGATTTTCCCGGTATTTCACCTGGCTGCGTTTTAAACGCACACCGGCAAATGTCGTTCGAAAGCACGAACATTTGCCCGAAGTCGCGCGTTCACGAGGCAGCCTGAGTCGCCGCGTATTTTGGAGCGAGCAGGGGAGGGATCGCCATTATTTCCTGGGCGAATTGTTTCGGTTGCTGGATGAAGAAGGCTGGCGCTATTCCACCGACAGCGGCTGGAACGACTGGGACATTCAAATTTATGGCAATTTCTGGTGGAGCATCGCGCTTCAAACCGTCACTGAATATCACGGCGCAGGAAAGTGTTTGACCCGTGTGCGGCTTCGCAACCGAATGGTTATTACCTTCATTATTTTCAACCTGATTGTGATAAGCTTGTTGATTTATCACCAGGTAAACGTTTCTCACATTGATCTCTGGCCAATCGGTTTTTACCTGGCTTTCCTGGGTTTTCTCGGAACGCGGGCGCGCGCGTTGAAATCGCGTGTAGCCGAACTGGTTGATCTTGCTGCATTTCGAGCGGGCCTGCAGCGCGTGTCACGTAAAGGAAAGCCGGTCGTGCCAGCAGTCGAGGCGGAACTCGAGGTTGCGGTGAACGCGACCGATCCCGCGTCACCACAACTGCCTGGGTAGCGAGGCCGACGCGGCAGGAGCTATCCGAGAACGGCGCACACGGAGTGACGCGCCCTACCGACGAAATTTCAATTCGTGCTTGTTCGCGTTCGTCAGCAATGGTAGGGCGGGCAGTCTTCTGTCCGCCGCTTTTTCTCAAAATTTCAAACGCACCTTGCCCGATCCCCGCTCGATCTGGCCAATTCGCTTCGCTTTTAAAAACGACATTGTGCTTCGTGCGTGTCGCTCTGCGACAATTGCCACCATTCCAATTCCCATGTTGAAGACTTGATACATTTCCTCAGAAGCGACGTTTCCGTTCTTTTGCAGGATCTGGAAGACGCTCGGAACGGGCCAGGATTTCGTTTCAATTACCGCGTCACAATTCGACGGCAGAATTCGAGGCACATTGTCGATGAGACCGCCACCAGTGATATGAGCGAGCCCTTTGATGATGCCAACGGGAACTTTCGCCAGAAGCGGTTGATAGTTTTTGTGAACGCGCAGCAATTCTTCGCCGATCGTGATTTTTGATCCGAATAAAGGCGAACTCGGTTTGAGCCGCATTTTCTCGAATAAAATTTTTCGCGCCAACGAGTAGCCACTAGTGTGCAAACCATTTGAAGCCAGACCGAGAACGACGTTGCCGGGTTTGATCTTGCTGCCATCGATGATTTTCGCTCGATCCACGACGCCAACGATGCAGCCTGCGAGATCGTATTCGCCCTTGCGATACATCCCCGGCATCTGCGCAGTTTCTCCTCCCAGCAGTGCGCAGCCCGCGGCGCGACAGGCGCGGGAAAGGCCGCGAAGCAATTGTTGGAACACGCGGGGTTCGAGTCGCTCGCAGCCTATGTAATCGAGGAAGAAAAGCGGTTGCGCGCCGAGAACTGCAATGTCGTCAACGCAGTGGTTCACCAAATCCATGCCGACCGTGTCGTGCTTGTCCATCGCGAAGGCGATCTTCAATTTCGTACCAACGCCATCGACACTGGCGACCAACACCGGCTCGCGCATTCCGGGAAAGCTCGCGCGAAATAATCCGCCGAACCCGCCAATTTTACCGAGCACCTGCGGGCCATGCGTTTGCCTAACGAATGCGCCGATACCGCGCTTCAACTTATTCGCCAGATCGATATCTACCCCCGCGTGCGCATACGCTTTTCGCTTCTTTGTCATTTCTGTAGGAGAAGCTGTCAGCTTCCCTCGGGAAGGCAACGCCCTCCCCTACAAAAAGATGCCGACGGCGTCTGTGGCCACATGACCCGCAAATTTCCTGAAACTTTTCACCGCAATCTGGAGAGAAAGGGTATGAAAACAAAAATCGTAGTCAGAACAACATTCACTCTCGTGCTGGTCTGCCGTCTACCAAACCGTGGAATAAATAACAACGTTGCGGTTGCGTTAAGGAAAAGCAGGCGACACGCCTGCCACTACAGGAAATTCCTAGTCAACCGCGACTGAATCTGTCGCTTCAGCTTGTTTGCCACATCGACATCTACGCCGGCGAATGCGTAGGCTTTTTGCTTCTTTGGCAGGGGCAGCTCACTGAACCGCCCGCGGGCGATTGAGGTCAATCGCTTCTACCTTCATTTCAAATCGGTAAATAGCGTTGGTTGCGCTTCCTGATCGGCTAGTGCTTTGGCGCGTTGCTCGCGGCGTTCATGATGAACTTGTCCAGCGCAGGATCGACGGACAGGAGATTCATCCTGGAATTGCAGTGTTTGTTCGGGGCGCAGTCGTAAGTGTTTAATGGCGATAAATTTTGTGGGTACCGACATCAAGCGTGGTGACCCAAGAACCTTCGATCCGGAATATGACCCGCAAATCAGATTCGACTACCGCAGCGTAAATCGTGTGTTTAGCTCTGGCGGACAACTCATGAATCTCATGCGATTCCAGCGATGGATGAAATGGATCGCGTTTGAATGTCTGTCACGCTCGGCGAACAGAGTTCTTTTGTTCGTTCCTGAGCTTGTAGAAGTTCCGCCAGAATTTCTCGACGGAGCGATATTGATAACTCACGCGCCCGGTGGGGTCTCGTTCAGCGCGGTTTCCATCGCAACGAAGCGCTGACTATCGAAGTCCTCCAGTGCGTCGATAAAATCTTGCGGAATCTCGGGAACCGCGGATTCACGCATCCGTTGGACAAGGCGTTCGCGTTCCGGCTTGGGGAGCGCTTCAATTTCCTTCAGGATTTGATCCGCAGTCATGCTCATGTTCACGCAACTAATCATCTTTTGGACATAAGGGCAATTGCTGGCTGTTGCCGCAACAGTCAGAGCAACCAGAGATTCCTCGCTTCGCTCCGAATGACACGCGCAAGGTTTATTTCAGATCGGTGAACAGCGTGGGCTGCGCTTCCTGGTCCGCCAGCGCTTTGGCACGTTGCTCGCGGCGTTCCATGATGAATTTGTCGAGCGCAGGATCGACGGGCAGCGGATAATCGCCGTTGAAACACGCCAGACAAAAACTGTTCAATGGTTTTCCCGTCGCGCGAACCATCCCTTCCACATCGAGATAACCAAGGCTGTCCACACCAAGATATTTGCAGATGTCTTCCATCGACATCTGGTTCGCGATCAATTTTTCAGGGTCAGGGAAATCGATGCCGTAATGGCAGGCGAACCGGTGCGGCGGACAACTGACGCGCATATGCACTTCTTTTGCGCCAGCCTCGCGCAGGTTCACCACGCGCGCCCGCGCGGTGGTGCCGCGCACAATTGAGTCGTCCACAACTACAACGCGTTTTCCAGCCACCATTTCCTTAATCAAATTCAACTTCACGCGCACGTCGAAATCACGGATGAGCTGGCTCGGCTGCAAAAATGTGCGGCCGATGTAGTGATTTCGAACGAACGCGTGCGCGAAAGGAATCTTTAGCTCTTCGGCAAAACCGAGAGCGGCGTAGTTACCAGAGTCGGGTACGGGCACCACGATGTCCGCTTCGACAGGAAATCTGCGGGCCAGTTCACGTCCCATTTCTGTTCGGACTTTTCCGACGTTAACGCCGCCCATGATGCTGTCCGGCCGCGCGAAATAAACATATTCGAACATGCAGAATGCGGGGCGCGCATCCGGGAAGGGCCGCTCCGAGCGTAATCCGTGTTCATTGATAATTAGCACTTCGCCCGGTTCGATCTCGCGGATGAACTCGGCGTGGATCAGATCGAACGCGCATGTTTCAGACGCGAGCACGTATGCGTCATCGATCTTCCCGAGGGCGAGTGGCCGCCAGCCGAAAGGATCGCGTACCGCAATAAGTTCGCGTTCGCTCATGATCAAGAGCGAAAACGCACCCTCCACCCGGCGTAACGCCGCCAGGACACTTGCACCATTGTCGGAAGGCTGCGCTAGAAGATGCAAAATAATCTCGCTATCGGCGGTAGTCTGAAAAATGGAGCCTCTCCGTTCGAGCTCATCGCGCAGGATGTCGGCATTAATTAGATTCCCGTTATGCGCGATAGCCATCTGGCCGCGCACGCAATCAACCACGAAAGGTTGCGCATTCTTGATCGTGCTGGTGCCGGTCGTCGAGTAACGCGTGTGCCCGATCGCGCGTGTACCCTTCAGCCTTGCCAGTTCATCCTGGCCAAAAACCTGGGACACCAAACCCATGTCCTTGTGCATGAGAAAGCTGGTCCCAGGTCCATTGCTTGTGACGATTCCGGCGCTCTCCTGTCCGCGATGTTGCAACGCAAACAGACCATAATACGTCAGCACCGCTGCGTTCGGATGGCCGAACACGCCGAAAAGCCCACACTCGTGCTGCGGCAGCACCGCCGAGTCGGGCATCTGCTCCGGGTCCGGTCTGTTCGAGGGGCGAGTCACACGAAATAATCCATCAAATTGGCGTGGATTCAATCGCGCCTTTTGCGACTTCACAAGCTCGGAATGCTTTCGTCTTGTCCAACCGCGCGACGGATCGCGTTCCACCACTCGTCGTAAATCTCGGCGACCCGCCAGCGGAAGCTTTGTTCGTCGATCCGAATTTGCAGTTCGTCGCCCCCGACTTTCCCAAGCTGCTGAAATGGAACTTCACACTGGCGGAAAATTGCGGTTGTGTTCTCGAGGTTTTCAGGCGCAACCGAAATAATGATTCGAGATTGCGACTCGTTAAACAAAACTGTAGCCGCTTCGCTGTGCGAAGCGTCCGTCGGCGTTTTTCCCTCGGTGAGCTTCACGTCGCCCATAGGGCGACGGCTACAGTCGACGTCCGCTCCAAAAAGCCGTTCGGGATTGAAACAAGATTCGGCGAGTGTTACGGCCAGTCCGCCTTCGGAGCAGTCGTGCGCGCTCTGTACGAGGCTGTTGCGAATCAAATCACGAACAGCGTTGTGCACTTTGATTTCGTGTGCGAGATCGACGTGCGGTGGCGGACCGATTTTTAATCCGTGGCAGACCTTTAGATAACGCGAGCCGCCTAAGTTGTAGCCGGGATCGTTGATCCCGGCGCCGGCATCACCGATGCCGGCTACAGCGCCGACGAGAATAATTATGTCGCCTTCATTTTTGAACCACTGCGTCGTGATGTGCTTTTCATCGTCAATCAGCCCGACCATTGCGACTGTTGGAGTTGGATCGACGACGGACGTGGACGCGACGCCCTCGTCGCGTTCTTCCTGTGGCAACTCCGGCGACGAGAGCGTCGCCGCTACTCTCTCATTGTACAAGGAGACATTTCCACCTGTTACCGGCGTTCCGAACGCGCGGCAGGCTTCGGCCACGCCTTCAACGGCTTCACGTAATTGCCAGAAGTTTTCAGGTTTGTACGGGTTGCCGAAATTTAAACAATCCGTGACGGCCAACGGCCGCGCGCCGGAGCAGCTAAGATTGCGCGCCGCTTCAGCGACAGCAATTTTGCCGCCGTCACGGGGATCGAGCGCGCAATAGAGTGAATTACAATCGGTGGTCGCGGCGAGAATTTTGTTCGCGTAACGAACAAAATAGACTGCCGCGTCGGAGCCCGGCTTCACCACCGTTCCCGTGCGAACTGTGTGATCGTATTGCCGATACACCCAATTTTTCGATGCAATCGTCGGATCGCGCAGCAGCTGTCGAAGAGATTCGTGGACGTCGGTTTCTTGTAGCCGTCGCTCTGTGAGCGACGAGCTCGCGTCCCGTAGGGACGCGGCTACAGCGGGCGACTTCGCGTCTTGAGAATACAGCGGCGCCTCATCAGCCAGGGCTTTCGCTGGAATTTCCGCTGCAATCGTCCCATTGTTTCGTACGCGCATAATGCCGTCGCTCGTGACGCGGCCAATCTCGGCGCACGGCACGTCCCACTTGTCGAACACTTGGCGAACGACATCTTCGCGGCCGCGCTTTGCAATGATTAACATCCGTTCCTGTGACTCGCTCAGCATGATTTCGTACGGCGTCATCTCTGGCTCGCGTCTTGGTACTTTGGCGAGATCAATTTCGATACCGCTGCCTCCGCGACTTGCCGTCTCGCATGTTGAACAAGTCAGGCCGGCCGCGCCCATGTCTTGAATTCCGGCAACGGCGTCGCGAGCGATGAGTTCCAGGCAAGCTTCGAGGAGCAACTTCTCCTTGAACGGATCGCCAACCTGCACCGCGGGACGATCTTTACGCGACTGCTCGGTCAATTCGCGCGAGGCGAACGCTGCGCCGCCGAGACCGTCGCGACCCGTTTCAGCGCCGACGTAGAAAACTGGATTTCCCGCGCCTTCCGCGGTGCCGCGCGCGAGTTGATCGTGGCGCAATACGCCGAGGCAAAAAACGTTTACCAGCGGATTGCCCTCGAAGCTCTCATCGAAATAAATCTCGCCGCCGATGGTAGGAATGCCGACGCAGTTGCCGTAATGTGCGATACCCGAGACCACACCTGTGAACAGCCGCCTGTTGGTGGCGATGTTCGATGTCCTCCACGGCGGATCTTTGATTTTATGTTTGATGTTTGATTGATTGATCGGTCCGAAGCGCAAGGAATTCAGGCAAAACTCCGGGCGCGCGCCCATCGTAAAAATGTCTCGAATGATTCCGCCCACTCCTGTAGCTGCGCCCTGAAAAGGCTCGATCGCGCTGGGATGATTATGGCTCTCAATTTTGAACGCGACAGCCCAGCCGTCACCAATGTCGACCACGCCGGCGTTTTCTTCGCCGGCTTTGACCAGAATATTCGAGCCGGTCGTAGGAAACTTCTTCAGTTCTTTCCTTGAGTTCTTGTACGAGCAGTGCTCGCTCCACATTACGGAAAAGATGCCGAGCTCGGTGAAGTTTGGCTCGCGCCCGAGGATTTTCTTAATCTGCTCGAATTCTTCCGGCGTAAGGCCGTGTTGTTTGACCAGTTCGGGTGTAACAATTGGATCGGCGTGCGGTGTTTTGCTCGTCATTGGCGTCCCATGTTACCGAATTCGCGACGCCCACTCAAATCGCTTGAATTCGCAAATACTTGCAACCGCCCGAGTACCAACCGCGTCAGAGAGATTAACGCACAAGGAACGTCCGCTTGAGGCTTGAGTCACGAACTGTGGAGGTAAACCTAATCAAGAAGGAGGCATAGAGTGAAGAGAACGATCATTGCTTTGGTGTGCGGACTGGTTGCGCCCTTGGCGTTTGCACAAACCAGCACGACCACGACCGAAGAAACTACAACGTCGACGAGACCGTCGACTGCAACGGAAACTACTACGAGCACAACTTACGAGATGGGCACGGTAAGTACATACGAGCCTGGCAAGACGATTGTTGTTAAGGGCGAGCAAGGCCCGGTAAGTTTTGCCCTCGGCACAGCCGCGAACATTGTCGACGCGGCGGGCAAAGTTGTGACGGCCCCATTGCGAGCGGGTCAAAGGGTTCGTGTCTATTACACCGGCCCAGTTGAGCATCGCACGGTTGAGCGTGTGATAGTCGAAGATTAAGCGAAACTGAATTCGCAAAATTAAGCTGCAGGATCCGCTCTGAATCCTGCAGTTTTTTGTGGCCGTCGCTCTATGAGCGACGCGAGCGCTTCGTACCCGCCTTCGCGCAGCTACGGCGCGGCAAGCAGCGAAGCGGCTACAAGATTTGCGTTTCGAACGCGAATCGCTGAAGTTTTGCTCCTCATGGGTTTCGATCTGAAAGAGATTGTCGCCTCGCGTATTGGAGAAAACTACGAGCTGCACGAGCGGCACATAAACCGCACGCTCGTGGCAGCGCAGCGCGTCATAGGTTTCGACAAAGTCTATGCGCGGGCCGAGGGCGCGTATCTGTACGACATGGATAACCAGCCGTATCTGGATTTTTTGAGCGGCTACAGCGTTTTTAACATTGGTCGAAATCACCCGTTGGTGAAACAAGCGATACGCGACGTGCTCGACCTGGACCTGCCAAACATGGTGCAGATGGACTGTTCGCTTCTGAGTGGCTTACTGGCTGAGGCCTTAGTGAAGCGGACGCCGCCATATCTAGATGCCGTTTTCTTTTGCAACTCAGGCACTGAGGCGATGGAAGGCGCGCTCAAATTCGCGCGCGCTGCAACGGGACGACAGCGCGTCGTGTCGCTGGCGAGCGCGTTTCACGGCCTAACGTTAGGCTCGTTGTCGCTGATGGGCTGCGAAAGCTTCACCGAAGGTTTCGGTCCGCTCATGGAAGGGTTCGACACACGCATCCCTATCGATGACATCGCTGAGTTAGATCGGCAATTGCGTGGCCGCGATGTTGCGGCGTTTGTCATCGAGACGGTTCAGGGCAAAGGCTGCCAAACGCCGAAGTCGGATTTCTTTATTCGTGCCCAGGAACGTTGCCGCAAATACGGCACGCTGCTGATCTCAGATGAAGTCCAGACCGGCCTGGGTCGAACTGGCAAGATGTTCGGATTCCAGCATTGGAATTTGGAGCCGGACATCATCAGTCTCGCGAAAACATTGAGCGGCGGTTACGTGCCGTGCGGCGCAATCGTTACCCGGCGCGAAATTTATCAGAAGACGTTCAGCCGCATGGACCGCTGCGTGGTACACTCCACAACATTCGGCCGCAATAATCTCGCAATGGCGTGTGGACTGGCCGCGCTGGAAGTGATCGATCAGGAAAATCTGGTCGAACGCGCAGCTAAAATGGGGGCGTTGCTCATGGAGAGAATCGAAGGCCTGAAGGCGAAACATTCCTTCATAAAAGAAATGCGTGGCAAAGGCCTCATGGTGGGCATTGAGTTTCACGAACCTAGCGAGTTCAAGCTCAAGATGGCGTGGAAGCTTTTGCACAAGATCGACAAGGTGCTCTTTGCGCAGATGATCGTGACTCAAATGTTGAGCAAACACCGCATTCTCACGCAGGTAGCCGGTCACGCGATGGACGTGCTGAAAATCCTCCCGCCGCTGATCATCGGCGAAAAGGAAGTCGACATGTTCGTCACCGCGCTCGACGACGTGTTGACTGAATGCCGCAAATTCCCCGGTCCGATGTGGGAACTTGGAAACAATTTTGTCCGCGCCGCGATTGGTTCGCGACGAGTGACTGAAGCGCCTTCGGGAGTGTCCGCGTCAGCTTAGCGGATTTCGGACGTCTCGACTCGCAGGGAAACCTGTTGCCTGAAACGCGTCGAGTTTGTCGTTGTCGATCTTTTGTTCGGGCGTACGTTTTCGAATTAAGCGAAAAAGAGAGGAATTATTATGAGCACTGCTGTTGTTGAGGAGGAGAAGACCAAAACAAAATTGAATCAGCTGGAGCAGCTGAAGACGTTTACGAAAGTTGTCGCCGACACGGCCGATTTCGAATCGATCAAGCAATTCAAGCCACAGGACGCGACGACAAATCCGAGCCTGGTTTACGCTGCCACCCAAAAACCCGAGTACGCGCATTTACTTGAGGGAGTGTTGGCGGATCGGAAAAAATCCGGACTCACTGGTGCGGCGCAGATCGAAGACATCTGTGATCATTTGCTGGTGCAGTTCGGGTCCGACACTCTGCAAGTCGTACCTGGGCGCGTTTCGACTGAGACTGACGCGCGGCTTTCCTTTGACGTTGAGGGTTCGATTAAGAAGGCCCGGAGGCTGATTGCACTTTACGAAGACCGTAAAATTCCGCGCGAACGTGTGTTGATTAAAATAGCGTCGACTTGGGAAGGATTGAACGCCGCGGAGCAGCTGCAAAAAGAGGGGATCCGCTGCAATTTGACGCTGATGTTTTCGTTGCCGCAGGCCGTCCGCGCTGCGGAAGCGAAAGTGCAGCTTATCTCGCCATTTGTCGGCCGGATTTACGATTGGTACAAAAAGGAGATGAAGCGCGATTATGTGGGGGCAGAAGATCCAGGAGTTCAGTCTGTTATCGAAATTTATACGTACTACAAGAAATTCGATATTCCGACTGAAGTGATGGGCGCCAGCTTCCGCAACACCAGCCAGATTCTGGAGTTGGCAGGGTGCGATTGCCTAACGATTAGTCCCGAACTAATGGAAGCGCTCTCAAAATCCACGGACCCCGTTGAGCGCAAATTGACTCCGGAAAAAGCAAAAGCCGCCGAGGTCGAAAAATTAGAACTCGATGAGAAAAAATTCCGTTGGTTGCTTAATGAGAACGCAATGGCGACGGATAAGACAGCCGAAGGCATTCGCAAATTCGCCGTAGACGTCGTGAAGCTTGAGAAATTCGTGGCGAGCAAGTTGTGAATCTCTTCCTCTACCTCTGCCTCTCAATCTGCTTTGAACCAGCTGGAGAAAGATTGAGCGGAAGAGGAAGAGTCGATGCTCAACGTCGTTTTAGTCGAGCCGGAGATTCCGCCGAACACTGGCAACATCGGCCGGCTTTGTCTGGCAACGCAATCAACTTTGCATCTGGTAAAGCCGCTCGGGTTTTCGCTCGACGACCGGCAGTTGCGTCGAGCAGGGCTCGATTATTGGGACGAGGTGCCGCTGCAATTGTGGGATTCGTTCAATGCGTTACAGAGGGCGCAGTCCGCGGGCACTCGTTATTTTTTCCTGACTACCAAAACCCAACGTCCTTATTACAGCGTGAACTTTCGCGACCATGACTTCCTCGTGTTTGGGCGCGAAACGAAAGGACTTCCGCATAAGTTACTCGCGGCCAACGCTGGCAATTGCATCACCATCCCCATGCATCGGACGCGCAGTCTGAATCTGGCTACAGCAGTAGCAATTGTGTTGTTTGAAGCTGTGCGTCAACAGCAGGCCTGATCAAAAACATCGCGACGGCGCACACGAGCCCGGGGTTAAATACGAACAGAATAAAAAGGGGAAATCTTGAAACGGATTGTGCTTCTAACGTTTATAGGGAGTCTCACGCTGGCGCTCACGGCGTGGGGAGCTCCAGGGGAAAAACACGCCAGCCACGCCGCAAAGAGCAAGGGCGCATCGAGCGCGCATGTAGTGTCGAGGTCCGGTAGTCACGCTGCGAAAGCACGGACATCGCAGAGTGTGCGGCCGCAGGGCAAGAGTCGTTCAGTCACTCATGCCAGCAGCGCTGGAAGAAGCCGCACGGAAGCGGCAAGAACCCGCAGCAGAGCGAACGTTAATCGGCAGAGAGCGTTCGCTGGCGCGAATAATGTGCGTAACAACCGCGCAGAGGCAGCTAGAATCGACAGAGCCCGCGCTGAGCAGACTAACGTCAGGAGAGCTGCTGCCAGGAACCTGGCGGTGAACCAGCGAAGAAATCTGACGTTCGCGCGCAATGTGGCGCTGAATCACGACCGAAACGTGCGCATCGTTAACCATTGGCAAAACGATCGTTTTCGCGGTGGGGACTACGTCGCGTTCTACAACTACAACCGAGTATGGCATGACCGCAATTGGTGGGTGAGTTACTACCCGAGCGTTACGTTTGTGCTAGGCGGATGGTGG
>Ga0306921_10003683_pt1 | contig 15562 bp, 15 predicted proteins | sample sta12Cox44000080_FD_203760 | JGI IMG/M metagenome (GOLD analysis project Ga0306921, IMG submission 203760) | Lab enrichment of tropical soil microbial communities from Luquillo Experimental Forest, Puerto Rico - statoxic.12C.oxic.44.000.080 (v2)... | ecosystem: Environmental > Terrestrial >...
CCTTTGTGACATCACGTGCGGTGCGCAGCACGACGAAGCCCGTAGCCGCGAGCTGCCGGCAGACCTCAAATCCGATCCCACGGTTGGCGCCGGTAACCAGCGCCAATAGTGCTGGTTTGTCATGCATCCTGTCGATCTCCCGTGTCAGGGGCGGCCCTGGGGGTCCACCACTCTTATTGCGATGAAATAGCTCATTCGGATCGCGTTCTATTTTCGGCTCCGAAAGTTGGTTTCAGGCTTTGGAAAAGAGCTCCTTCGCGATCGTCATGGCGCTCATGGCATTGGGCCAGCCCGAGTAAAACGCCAGATGCGTTATCGTTTCGACCAATTCCTGCTCTTTCACTCCGTTTTCCACCGCTCTGCCGAGGTGAAATCGCAACTGGTCCGGACGATTCAAAGCGACTAGCGCAGCCACGGTTATCAGACTCCGGTCACGCTTTGATAACTCCTTCCGTTCCCAGACGTCACCAAAAAGCACATCGTCCGTTAACTGAACGAGCTTGGGCGCGAAATCACCAAACATCCTCTCGGCTCCTGATGGCTCTCGACTCATTCTTATTTCTCCTTGTCACGATTCGCGAATTTGGAAGGCCGCCTAGTAATGCTCCCACGCAACTTTCCAGTGTTCGTGTGGGTTAGACGACTTCACGATAAGCTGTCTGCCGGAAAACTCGTACACTCGTGTCAACTCCTTGCCTATTAGGCTTCGCACCAGGGCGCCGTCAACGTGATAGGTGAAGCTGTGAGCGCGTTCGTCGATCTCGTATGTGCCGAAGGAGGCCTCGTATCCCCCTTGCGCATATTGCACCGGCCCAGCGTTGGTCCCTCCCTGCGGGTATCGGTACATCACCTGAACCGACATGTGGCCGTCGTGCGTATAGACAAGCAGCCCGGTACAGTCCGCCCTGCGAGTTTTCCCGTCTGCGCCCTCCTCTTCAAGCCACGCCAGCCGCCACGCTCCGATGAACCGGGCCCGGATGTTCTCGTTAACACCCCGATCCTGGCTTCCGGACGGCGTCAAACCGGAAATTGTGGTCATGGCGATGAACAAAGAAACTACGCCAAGCAAAAGTAGTTTTTTCATGTTCGGTTTACTCCTGCTCACCATGCCCAATCGCTCAGCGATAAGTGATTCGCTCCATGTTCTCGGGATACCGAGCTCCCTGGATCGTAATCTTTGACGCGGCGCTTTCGATATCGCTCAGGTCGTCCGGCCTAAGTTCGACTGCAACTGCTCCGAGGTTTTCTTCCAGGCGCGCCAGTTTGGTTGTGCCAGGAATTGGGACAATCCACGGTTTCTGGGCCAAGAGCCAGGCGAGTGCGATCTGACCAGGTGTCGCGTTCCTCCGCTGTGCGGTCTTGTGGAGCAGATCAACCAAAGCTTGGTTCGCCTTCAGAGCTTCCGGCGCAAAGCGAGGGATTTGACTGCGGAAATCGGAACTGTCGAACTTAGTATCTTCGCCGATCTTTCCCGTCAGAAAGCCCTTGCCCAGAGGACTGTAGGGCACGAAGCCGATCCCGAGTTCCTCCAGGGCCGCCAGCACTTCTTCTTCAGGGCGTCTCCACCATAACGAGTATTCGCTCTGGATCGCGGTGACGGGTTGGACGGCGTGCGCGCGGCGAATCGTCTTTGCTGCTGCTTCAGAGAGGCCGAAGTGCTTCACTTTGCCTTGCTGAATCAGGTCCTTCACTGCGCCCGCTACGTCTTCGATGGGCACCTCCGGGTCAACGCGATGCTGGTAATACAGATCGATGGCGTCAACCCTGAGCCGCTTGAGCGAGCCTTCGGCGACCTTCTTGATGTGCTCTGGCCGGCTATCCAGCCCAGCCAGCCCTCGCTCCGCCCTGGGATCGATTTTCCAACCGAACTTCGTGGCGATCAAGACTTCGCCGCGAAAGGGAGCGAGGGCTTCGCCCACGAGTTCTTCGTTGACGTACGGGCCATAGACTTCGGCCGTGTCAAAGAAGGTGATGCCACGTTCAACGGCGGCCCGGATAAGACCGATCATCTCCTGCTTGTCTTTAGGCGGACCGTAAGAAAAGCTCATTCCCATGCAGCCAAGCCCGAGGGCCGAGACTTCCAGATCGCTTTTTCCTAGTTTTCGCTTCTGCATTTTTCCTCCTTCGGATCCCTGTCCGCGTTTATTTCGGTGAAGACATGTCGATTGAGAAGCGGTACTTCACGTCGGACTTCACCAGTCTCTCGTAGGCGCTTCGTTGATTTTCTGGATCGGGATAACTTCGACGTCGGCAGTGATGTTGTGCTGCCCGCAGAAGTCGAGCATCTCCTGCGTCTCGGGTATGCCGCCAATGGGCGAACCGGAGAGGCTTCGGCGGCCCATGATTAACCCGAATGCTGAAACCGCGAGAGGCTTTTCTGGCGCCCGACGAGCGTGATGTTGCCGTCGCGGCGTAGCAGATTGATGTAAGCGCTTATGTCGTGATTAGCGGAGACAGCGTCCAGAATGAAGTCGAAGCTGCCAGCGTGCTTTTGCATCTCGTCCGCATTGCGGGAGATGACGACCTCATCTGCTCCGAGGCGGAGCGCGTCTTCCTTCTTATTGGGCGACGTCGAGAAGACAACGACGTGGGCTCCCAGCGCATGTGCAAACTTCACGCCCATGTGACCCAGCCCGCCAAGACCGACCACGCCAACTTTCTTGCCCGTGGTGACACCCCAGTGCCGCATAGGCGAGTAAGTAGTGATGCCAGCGCAAAGCAAAGGGGCGGCTCCGGCAAGCTTCAGGTTCGAGGGAACGCGTAGCACAAACCTCTGGTCCACGACGATGCTTTCAGAATAGCCGCCGTAGGTGACGCCACCCAGATGCTTGTCGGGAAAGTTGTAGGTAAGGGTCATGTTCGGGCAGAACTGTTCGAGCCCTGCTTGGCACTCGGGGCAGACACGGTCTGAGTCGACCATGCAGCCCACTGCTGCGAGGTCGCCAAGCTTGAACTTCGTCACTGCGGAACCGAGCCTACTCACGCGGCCTACGATCTCGTGGCCAGGAACGCACGGATAGACAGTAGGCATTACCCCCCTCCACTCGTTGCGCACTTGATGCAAGTCCGAGAGGCACACACCACAGTAGAGAATTTCAATTTGCACGTCCTCCGGGCCTGGCTCGCGGCGGAGGATCGTAGCGGCTGTGAGACCCGATGTTGGGCTTCCAGCGGCATAGGCTCTCGCGACATAGCTTCGTTTCCCTTGCGACTCGCTCTCTTCTTCGACCGCGATCTCTTGAATGGCTTCGTTCATTTCCTGACCTCCTCGTCGTTCACAACTTTAGATGTGCCCACCGCCAGAGCGCACTAGCCGAGCGCGCCAATCTGCTTGCAAAACGCGCCAGAAGCTCCGGAGCTAAGTGGAGGCCTTATCTCATTGAAACAACGCGGCTTTCAAAGGCGCTCGGATTCTACGACATGGTGGCTTTACCCCTCGCAACGGTTGACGAGGTGGAGGCGCGGGCCAAGGCCAACCCGCTCCCTTTCGACCTGTTTCTTGGGACTTACTGGCGATCCTGCAGGGAACAGGACGCCCAGGAATACCTTTGGGTCTGAACAAATGCGCAACGCTCCGAGAATGTAGAGCAGGCCTGTAAGCAGTACTCCGCGGAATAGGAGCTCCTCCACCATCGGCGCAACAATCACAGCCGTGAGCGCCCAGGACAGTCGGGGATCGTGTGGTGCTGGCGGCTTCTTCGCCATCGCCTGAGAGATGACGACAGCGCACGACCCGGCGACTCCGCTCGGGATGCCGGCCGGCCAATACAGCCAATGTCGCGGCGACCGCCACGCTGCTTTGCCGAGCCATCTTCCTTTGAATGCGATTGAGTAGCTGAAGGCGAGGAACAGTGCGACCAGCACCCATAGCAGCGCCGGAACACGGCCGTGCTGGAACCTTCCGAACCAGGAGAGCAGTTGCCACGTCAGGGCGGCCAGCACTACGACTACGATGTCTGTGTAACCGGGTTGACTCTCTTTGGGTGGCGGCATATCCAGATCCAACGATCCCTGTATAGCACGAATCGGCTGGATTGGGCTGAGTGTGCAGCCAGTGATCGGAGGGGCTGGCTGGGCGCAGCCGGGTACGTTGCGACCGCACATTCGTCGTGGGCGGGTTACGTAGCTCGAGCAGGTGTCACGCCTCTTTAGGTGCACCCCGATTCAGCACTCTGGAATGATACAGCTCATAGAACCGAATTACCGGCTGCCTTAGCGCAGGCCACACACGAGCTAAGTGCAGGCAACACCTCGAAATCCATCTCAGGAGAGATCTAGCATGAACATGAGTAGGTTGCGGCGCGCCTTGGAGCGCGGCAATAAAGTAGTGCTCTTCGACAAAGTGCAGGATCCCCTGCGGCCGCGGAGCAGGATTCTGTACGAGTCGTACGCAGTTTTGCGAAGTTCCAGGACCTCCAGAAATCCTGGAAGTACCAACAGAAGCTGAACCTGCAACGTCGTTCTCCCGTAGGGGTCAAGGCGGTCGTCGTTCCGGACCTGGACCAGTTGCCGGGCGAGGCCGCAGCCCGTCACGAACTGGCGGGCTTGGTCGAGCTCCTGGCCGGCTACTCGATCGGGGAGGTGTGCGTCATGACCGGCCTGGACGCCAGCTTCGTCCACGCCGTCTACGCCGTCTACTACGGAGGCCGGGCGTGAGACGGTTCCACTTGCTTCCCCTTACCCTCTGCCTTGCCATGATCAGGGCTTGACCCTGAGATGTCTTGCGGCGTCAAGCCCCTATCCCAAGCAACCCAAAGCACTCCACACCCGGAGTAAGAACCCGCCTTGGCGGGAGAAAGAAAACACACATGCTCAACACTGAGCACTTCAGTCTACTCGCCGGTAGGCCGGAAGAGTGGGACGAAGAAATCCGTCAGCAGGCCAGTCGTGCTGCCAATCAGAACGTCGCGATCAACCTTCGAGAGTTGCAGGAAGAGCAGCACTATCATGGTCGCCTCAGCGTTGAGGTAGTCAAGAGCGGCTGCGGCTGGACAGTTCGTTGTGCGTCCGGTCTCGACAACTTCCAGTTAGTCGCTGGTAACCGCCACGATGCGTACTGGCCTGCAACCTACGCGGGGGCTGCCGCCTGGGGCATCAATTGGGCCAACGAAGACCCGGGGAACCGGGAGTGCTTCGCGCGCAAGGCGGACGCGCAAGAGATCGTCACAATCGAAGTCGAGATGCAGGCCTTCGGGGACACCAAGATTCGGACTGTGGTTATCCCCGCCGCCGAAGGCGTGGGCCAAGCCACCGAGTCTCCGTTTTGGCGAGACCTAACGAGAGACCAGAAGCTTGACCACATCTTCTACTATGGCCAGAACGATTTTCAGCCTGTCGCGAATCACCGCTCAGTCAGCGTGGGCGACATCATCAGGTTGGAGGGCAAGCGCTACCGTGTTGACGCGGTCGGCTTCACCGAGATCCCGGAGTCGGCGCCAGCGATCCAGGGCGTGCCGTCTGGCCCCGACAGCCCTACGTCAACACGGTAGGCGTGGGTATGTCGGCGACAGGGATTGGCCAATCCAGAAGGGCTAAAGAGATAGGCTGGCCGACACCGAATCCATTTTTGCCGAAAGGAGGTGAGAAACGATGGTAGAGGTCACGATCATTACGGATGGAAGTTGCATCGGCAATCCCGGTCCCGGCGGCTGGGCATGTGTTCTCCGCAGTGGGGACCGTCAGAAGGAGGTGGTCGGAAGCCACCCGAAGACCACTTCCAACCGGATGGAGTTAACGGCAGCCATCGAAGGCTTGAGGGCACTGAGGGTGCGGTGTCACGTTCGGTTGGTAAGCGATTCCCAGTACCTCAAGAAGGGAATAACAGAGCACCTAGCCAAGTGGCGGTCCAACGGCTGGCACAAATCGAATGGCGATCCTGTGTTGAACCAAGACTTGTGGGATCAGCTCGATCAGATCGCCCAGAAGCACGACATCGGGTGGGAATGGACGGCGGGGCATGGCGACCATGCGGACCAGAACCGGGCGGACCGATTGGCGCTCCAAGCCGCGCGTGCGCAGGCGGCGGAGGGAGCACGATGAGGAGAGTACCCTCACGTATTGTCTGCGGTGTCTGTGGCAGGCCACCTGCCCGGCAGCGGTTCTTACGCTACCATGGCGAGGACCCTAAGTTCTTTGTTATCCAATTCGGTCATTCATATCTCAGGGCTACCATCGGATCTATCTTGGTGGCGCGTCGGGCCGGGATGTAACAAGCGAGAAGCGCCGTGGCCGTCAGAATTATTGAGACGGCGATCATGGTCAACGGGTCGGTGGGCTTGACGCCATAGAGCAAGCTCGCTAGGAAGCGCGTCAGTGCCAGCGCAGCGGCGACACCGATACCCAAGCCGACCAAAGTCATCTTGAGCCCCTGACCAACAACCAGCTTTAGCATATGTTCACGACGCGCACCAAGAGCCGTGCGGATGCCAATCTCATGTGTTCGCTGTTCCACGGTGTAGGCCATCACACCATAGATCCCCACGACGGCCAGCAGCAGCGCAATGCCAGCAAAGACTCCGAACAGGAGCAAGTTGAAGTTGGTTTCGGCTGTCGAGTCCAACATCACCTGCTCCATAGTTTGCACCGCCGTGGCGGGCAATTGCGTGTCGCGGGCCAGCAAGGTTTCCTGCGTCGCTTGGCTGACGCTGAGTGGAGCCACGCGCGGCTTTGTCCGGATCGCGATACCCGCCGGCTGTAGTTGGCTCGTCAGCCGCACGCCCTCATCCGAAATGTGCGAATACAATTGGTACATCACCGCTGGGGCATCGGAGTCCAGCCTGTAGTGGACGTCGCCCACGACACCAACAATCTGCGTAGGTCCCTGCTCGATCTTGGGTCCAAGTCCAGCGCCGATGATAATCGATTGGCCTACCGGATTCTCGTTTGGCCAGAACTTCCGCGCCATGGCTTCGCTGATAATGACCGCATGGGACGGTTCCTGGTCCCGGAACAACCGCCCTCCTCGGAGTGGAATCCGCAGAGTCTCGAAATAGCTTGGCGAAACGAAGCACCAGAGCACGTCGCCGGTGAATTTGTAGCCCTTAAGCGGCGGTCTGCCGGGAATGTTGAAGATCATGTCGCTGATTGCGCCGAATGGGAGGGAGTTGGCCATCGCAGCCGATTCCACACCGGGTATGCGGTCTATTCGGTCCAGGATTTTCCGCCCCAGGCGGTCAATGTCGGCGCCCCGGGCGTATTCACTTCCCGCCAGCGAAACTTTCAGGGTCAGCAGGTTTTGCGGATCGAATCCGGGCTGCACGCTGTGCAGTACCGCCAGGCTGCGGATCAAAAGCACTGCTCCACAAAGCAAGACGACAGCGACACCGACTTCAGCTGCCGCCAGAGCATTGCGGAGGCGAGTGTGCCTCATGCCAATGGTTGCATACCCGCTCGACCCTTTCAGGGAAGACAGCAGATCTGTCCGGGAAAGTTGGAGTGCAGGGAAAAGTCCGAAGAGAACGGCAGTCATTATGGAGACCAAGGCGGTGAAGCCGGCGACGCCAGAATCGAGAGCTGGGACACGCGCCACTTCCTGGAACCGCTGGTACATCGCCAAGTCCACGCGCGAGAGCAGGATAAGAGCACGGACGCCCCATGATCCGAGGGCCAAGCCCAGTGTTCCACCGGCTAACCCTAGCAGCAGACTTTCCGTAAGCAGTTGCCGCACAATCCGTCCGCCTCCGGCGCCGATGGCCGCCCGAACCGCAATTTCTCGCTGACGACCGGTGGAGCGGGCCAGCAGAAGGTTCGCCACGTTGGCGCAGGCAATCAGCAACACGAGTCCCACCGCGCCCAGCAGGATAAGCAGGTCTGGCCGGATGTCGCCAGTGATCTCTTGTAGCATTGGGGTGACGGTGAGCTTGTCGTCATTTCCCAACTGCTCCGGGTGCGCTTGACTGTACCGCTTGCCGATAACCGCCATCTGCGAATTAGCCTGAGCGAGGGTCGTGCCGCTTCGCAGCCGCCCGGAGACCATTAGGACATGCGCTTGATCGGTGCTGCTAGAGTCGGCCTGCAATGGGATCCAAACGTCTGTGGGGGGATAGGGCCTGAAATTCGGTGACAAAACGCCGACGACCGTGTAAGGGGCCCCGCCTAAAGTGATAGTCTTGCCCAGGATCGAGGGATCGCGGCCGAATCGCCCTTGCCATAATCCGTAGCTCATGACCAAGGCTTCTGGCCCGCCTAGCTGGTTCTCTTGTGAGGTGAAGCCCCGCCCCAGGATCGGGTTCGCTCCGAACAAGCGGAAATAATTCGTCGACACCCTCAGCGTCCGCACTAACTCGGGCCGGTCTCCACCCCGCAGATTGACTCTGCTGGCGCGAACACCATAGGCTGTCAAATCGTCGAAGCAGGGGTTGTTCTGCTGCCAGTAGGAGAACATTGGCAGAGAATCTGCGGTTCGATCCTGCCGAAAGATGTCTACGATCCGGCCAGCGTCGGGATATGGCAGCGGACGCAGCAAAACCGTGTTGACCACAGTAAAGATTGCCGTGTTCGAGGCGATACCCACCGCGAGCGTCAAGACCGCCACCGCCGAGAAGCCGGGACTTTTTGCCAGCATCCGCAGGCCGTAGCGAAGGTCCTGAAAGAGGTTCTCAATGTAGTTCACTCCACGCAGGTCGCGGCACTCCTCTTTGATTTGCTCGATCCCGCCCAACCTGCGTAGAGCCACGTAGCGGGCGTCCTCTGCGGTCATCCCCTTTGCGCGCTCTTCCTCTGCAAGCTTCTCAAGATGGAAGCGAAGTTCGTCGGTCAGTTCCTGCTCGACGCGGGTCTTCCGAAAGATTGAGCGGAGCCGACGAGGCAGCTTGTAGAGCCAGCGCATGCTACTAATCCTCAGCTTTCAGCCAGTCACCCTTAGCGCTCAACTTTCGGTATTAGAGCTCTGCTGACGGCTGAAAGTTGATTGCTTCATTCGTACCTCAAGGCCACCATAGGATCGACCTTCGTCGCCCGGCGGGCCGGGATGTAACTCGCAATCAGTGACACGGCTCCCAGCAGTACCGCACTGGCCAGGAAAGTTAGCGGGTCAGTTGGCTGTACGCTGTAGAGCATGCTTGAAAGCAACCTTGTCAGGCCCAAGGCGGCCAACAGACCGGCGGCGATGCCCATAAGCGCCGTCGCCATGCCTTCCCCGACCACCAGCTCGATTACCTCACGACGGTCGGCCCCCAGGGCCATCCGGATGCCTATTTCATGCACCCGTCGGCTCACCGTATAAGAGAGCACACCATAGATGCCGACACTGGCAAGTACCAAGGCAAGGCCCGCAAACGCGCCAAGCAGAATCGTGTTGAATCGCCAGCGTCCGAGAGACTCGGACAACACCAGTTCCATGGACCTTACTTGTGCAATGGGTTCGTCGGGGTCCACTTCGAGGACCGCCTGCTTTGCCTCGGCGGCAACGGAAAGGGGCGTCCCTCTCACGCGGACAACCCAGCGTGCAGGAATCTCGCGCACGAGCAGCGGCACCATATGGGCGGGTACCTGCCGGTAGGGCACAAACATCTCTGGTGGAGCGGATTCGCTCAAGGAGCTTTCTCTCACATCACCTACTACCCCGACGATTACCCTGGGCGGCTCGGTCCAATCGGGCCCCATGGGCTTGCCAATGATCAACTGTTGGCCAATAGGGTCACTATTCCTCCAGAACTGGTGCGCCATGGTTTCGTTAATGATTGCGACAGGCTGGGAGCGTTGGCTGTCGCCCTCCGTGAAGTAACGTCCCTTTAGCAACGGGATGTGCATGGTCTGAAAGTATTCAGGGCTGATGAGACGGTACTGGCTGTCCCCCGGGTTCTGGTCGGAACCTGGGCCCGTACGGGCTTCGATCGTAAATGGAAAGTCGGGGCCGAACTCCGTGGGCAGGCAGGTAACGGTAGCGGCGGCTTCCACTCCCGGCAGGGCTTGGAGCCGACGGAGGGCTTCACGGACGAAGGCCGAGAACTTGCCTGAGGTTCCATACTTTGCTTCCGGGAGCGTAGTCTCAAAGGTAAGGACGTCACGAGGGTCGAAACCTGGATTGACTTTCAAGAGCGTTGCGAGGCTACGGATTAGGAGTGCTGCTCCGATCACCAGCATCAAGGAGAGTGCTGTCTCGACGACGATAAGCCCAGCGGAGAGTCTTCGGCCCGAGACGCCGACTGTCACCCGTGAGGAACCTCCCTCAGTGAGTCGCTAACCTGCATCCGGGCGGTGCTGAGGGCTGGCATAAGGCCGAACAGTATCGCGGTCAGCAGGGAGACCATCAGCGTGAAGCTGAGGATGCGCCAATCCGGGCTAACGTTCACGGGCCGAGGAAGGTCGGAAGGGCCCACCCCCATGATGACGGCCACAGCACCGAAAGCGAACACAAGGCCCAGAAGACCGCCCAAGAGGGACAGTAAAACGCTCTCGGTGAGGAGTTGGCGCATCACCCTGAAGCGACTTGCCCCAAGAGCTGTGCGAATGGCGACTTCCTTAAGTCGAGCCGTGGATTTGGCCACCAGCAGGTTGGCCACGTTGGCGCAGGCAATCAACAGAACAAGTCCGACCGCTCCGAGCAGGGTGAGGAGAGCCGGCCGGATGGGTCCCACCAGGCGTTCGTGCAAGGGGACCAACGCAGCCCATTCATCGGAGCTGGGCAGTTCGGGCATTGCCCGATGGAAGGCCCGGGTCACTTGGCTGATTTGAGTCTCCGCCTGCAGCCGACTAAAGCCTGGCTTCAATCTTCCGACACACACCAGGTAATTGGCCGGGTCGTGACTCAGGGTCGGCAATTGGAACGGAATCCAAAGCTGGGTTCCCGAGGAAAAATCCGAGCCGGCGGGGAAATCAAATCCTGCGGGCATGATGCCCACCACCACGTATTGCTGACCGTTAACCGTGATGGTGCTCCCAACCAAGGTCCTATCTCCGGCGAAGCGACTTTGCCAAAGACCATTGCCGAGGATGATTGCGTGTGGACCGCCAACAGAGTCTTCTTCTGGTAGGAACTCGCGTCCGAGGGCGGGTCTGATGCCGAGCACCTGAAAGAACCCAGCCGTCACGCGGACGCCCGGAACACGCTCAGCTTCCCCAGATTTTGCCAAGTTGAAGCCGATCGGCAGAATGTCGAAAGCAGCCAAGCTGTCAAACACCTGATTGTGATCGCGCCAATAGTTGAAAAGCGGCACCGAGACTGAGCTCCCGGTACCATCCTTATACTGCTTCAGGCACTGGACGATTCGGTCCGGTTGGGGAAAAGGCAACGGGCGTAGAAGGACGGAGTTCACAACGCTGAAGATCGCGGTATTGGCACCAATGCCGATCGCTAGCGTCAGAACAGCGACAGCAGTAAAGCCGGGGTTCTTGGCGAACATCCGCAGTCCATAGCGAACATCTTGGAAAAAGCTCTCGAAGTAGTTCACTCGGCGCATATCCCGGCACTCCTCTTTGATCTGTTCCATACCGCCCAGCTCGCGCAGGGCTGCATAACGGGCTTCCTCTGCGGGCATCCCTTTTGCGACCTTCTCCTCAATCAGCCCTTGCAGGTGGAAGCGGAGTTCGTCGCTCAGTTCCTGCTCGACATCGTTCTTACGGAGAAGTGATCGGAATCGAAGGCGTAGCTTGTAGAACGAGCGCATAAAGACCACCTTGAAGCCTTCTCGGGTGGGCCCAACCTACTCGTACCTCAGGGCCACGATAGGATCGACCTTCGTCGCCTGGCGGGCCGGGATGTAGCACGCTGCGAGAGCCACGCTGGCGAGAATAAATGCCACAGCGACAAACGTTAGGGGGTCGCTGTGCTTAACACCGTAAAGCAAGCTCGACAACAAGCGTGTCAGTGCCAGTGCCCCGGCGGTCCCAATAGCGACACCAATCAACGCGAGCTTGAATCCCTCAGCCACGACGAGCTTCAGCACATTGCTTCGCCCCGCGCCCAGTGCCATGCGGAGGCCAATCTCATTCGTCCGGCGTGCAACCGTATAAGCGAGTGTTCCATAGATCCCGATAAAGACCAGCAATAGGGTCAAACCGCTGAAGAAACCCGCAATATCCGCCACCAGAAACTCCGGCGCCATGTTTTGGTTAACGCGATTCTCCAGAGTCGTGATTTCACCGACTCTCATGTGTGGATCCGCTTCCCGAACCGCAGCGCGCACGGCGCCAGCAATAGCAAGGGGAGGGCCGTTGGTACGTACCTCCAGCGAATGAATCTCCGAATTGTTTTGCAATGCCGCGAAGTACAGGAGCGGGACATTCGATTGCCGAAGACCTTTGTACTTCGCATCCCTCGCGACACCGATGATCTCGTATTGTTCGTTATTGAACTCGAACCGCTTACCCAAGGCAGACCGGTTGCCGAAGTACTGCCGAGCCATGGTCTGGTTGAGAATCGCGACTTTCCGAGAGTTGGAATTGTCCTCTTGAGAAAACTCGCGCCCCTCAAGCACCGGGATGCCTGACGTCTCAAGATAATTAGGCCCCACCCAATTCGCCTGCGCGCGTTGGTCCTCTCTTGTTCGTGGGTACCCTTCGAACTTGAGGCCGCTGACCCCACTGCTGTCATTTGCCAATATTTCATGGAAAGAAACGCTTGCGACATGCACTCCTGGGATGGCCTCCGTGCGCTGCAGCAATGGCCCGATTACGTTCGCCCAATTCGGCCGGTACTCGCGCTGTGGGACGAGCTGCACAGAAAGAACACCGGCGGCTCGAAATCCTAAGTCTTGGCCCTTCAGATTCTGAATCGTCCGAATAAACAGCCCGCCGACCACCAATAACAAAAGCGAAAGTGCGACTTGGAGCGTGATCAGCCCGTCGTTGAATCCTCAGCGCCGACCGCGGCCAGCGAAAAGAGGCGAGTTAAGTATTGGCCCCGTGCCGACGCCCTGGCGCGCAGCCTTAAGACCGGGTGCGAGACCAAATAGCACGCCTGTCGCAACCGAAATCACAGCGGTGAAAGCCAAGACGCGAATGTCAGGGCGCAGGTCAACGGTGACGGCACGGCCCACGCCGGCAACCAGGCTCGTCAGAACCCGCTCGCTCCAGAGGGCAAACGGAAGTCCGAGCACGCCTCCTAAAAGTGCCAGCAGCATGCTTTCCGTCACCAACTGCCGGACTACTCGGCCGCGGCTGGCCCCAAGCGCGAGGCGAGTAGCGATCTCTCTTTGTCTTGTTGCCGCCCGCGCCAACTGGAGACTCGCCAAATTTGCGCAGGCAATCAGCAGAACCACCGCCACCACGGCCATTAGGATTCCCAAGGGAGCGGAGAAGGTGTCACGCAGCCCGGAACTACCTCGGTCACCCCTTTCAACTGCGATGCGATCAATGAAACCGCCCTGCGACGCGCTGTCCGCGAGCTGTGGCAATAACGCCATCATATCCGCGCTTGCCTGCCCCGCCTGAATTGCGGGCTTCAAACGTCCCATCAGATAAAGCCATGTGAAGCCAGGCGCGATCCTCTGGGCCGCCGGCATCAGGCTCATTGTGGCCCAGACGTCCGGTGCCTCGCCGACCGTCTCGCCCAGAAAGTCTGGCGGCGCGACGCCGACGATTGTGAACGGCAGGCCATCCAGATCTATAGGTTTCCCGATCACAGAGGGAGAGCCGGCGAAGCTGCGCTGCCAGAAGTGATTACTGATGACGACAACCTGCACGTTCTCATCCTCGCCGTTGAACGCACGGCCGAAGAGGGATTGGACGCCGAGGACCGAAAAGTAGTTGGTGGAGACGATCTTACCCAGTGCGACCTCCGTCTCAGCACCCATCCCGACATCGATGCGCCTCGGGCTCGAGGCCGCAAGGACACCGGCGAACGTACGATTTCCGTCGCTTATCATCCGATAGTCCGAGTAGCCAAAGTCGCCGACCCTCCCGTTCCGAGAAAAGGAAGCAAGTACAACAAGACTCTCCGCGTGGCTGACCGGAAGAGCTCTGACCAGAATCGCGTCGATCAGGCTGAAGATTGCCGTGTTCGCGCCAATGCCGAGAGCGAGTGTCAAGATCGCCACGGCAGTGAAACCGGGATTCTTCGCCAGCATCCGCAAGCCGTAATGCAAGTCTTGAATGAAATTCTCAATGTAGTTTAGGCGGCGCATGTCGCGGCACTCCTCTTTGATTTGTTCGACGCCACCCAGTTCGCGCAAGGCCGCATAACGGGCTTGCTCCGGCTTCATCCCTCTTGCGACCTTCTCCTCGATCAGCTTTTCCAGGTGGAAACGGAGTTCCTCGGAGAGCTCCTGCTCGACACGGCTCTTGCGAAGGAGTGACCGGAGCCGAAGCGGCAGCTTGTAAAACCAGCGCATCAAGGCCTTACCGATCCTTTCATCGGGTCGAAGCGGGCTACCCGGATACCCGCTGTCTGCAAGTTGCGTCATTCCTGCCGTATGGCAGTCAGCGGATCGATTTGGGAGGCGCGCCCGGGTTTCGTTATTCCGACCAGCGGTGAGTCAAAGCTGTAAGCATCAAGGGGCAGGGTCGGCACCTGAAGCAAGCCCTTTTCCCTAATAGCTTCAAGCATCGTCCGGAGCTATTTGGCAGCTTGGATCTTGAGACCCTTGAAATAGCCCTCGGTGCCCGGACCGATCCACAGGGCCACACCGCCGGAGGAATCTCCGAGCTTCAGGTCGTTCACGATCAGACAGGGCTGAGGCGCGCCGTGCACATACAGGCGGGCCTTCGTGCCTTCGACCGCGATGCGGTAGCGGGTCCAGACGCCAGGTTCGAGATCGACGTAACTCTCGTACTTTTCGGGCGAGAGGCGCCGCATTTCCGCGAAGGTGAACTTCGGAAATGAGCCGTACTGCGTGGAGTGATTGCGGCGAATCTGGTCGTCGGCGCGGCCGTTTGTAGGGCGTAGGTAGATGTACTCGTATTCGCCATCCTGCACCCGGAAGGCGATTCCAATGAAACCGCGTGCGCCGGCGGCTGCTGCTGCGCCCCCGGCGGGGCGTCCCGCCAGTTCTACCTCGATCTCTCCGTTGTGAAAAACCGCGCCTCTCACGATCGCGTATGCCTCTCCGTCCGGGACCTGGCCATCTTCGACAACCTTTACGGCTGGTTTGCCCAAGTAAACGACCGTCTCCAGCTTGACCCGGTGAGGAGTCAATCGATCGGGCGCCTGAGCGGACAATAGTGACGCGAGCGCAAGTTGCATGCCTAAGGCCCGTTTGCTGAATGAAATTATCATCTCCACCCCTATTCCTGTCGTATTGCAGTCAGCGGATCAATTCTGGATGCGCGCCTCGCCGGAACGTAGCTGGCAACCAGTGCAACCAGACCTATCAGAACCGCGACAGCCAGATAGACCGCAGGATCGTTCGGCTGCACCCGGAATAGCATGTTCGTAAGCAATCGTGTGCCGACAACCGCCGCGGCTACACCCAGAGCCAGACCGAGACCGGCGAGGGCCAGTCCCTGACCGAGGACGAGTCGAAGCACGGAACCTGTGCTCGCGCCCAAGGCGATTCGCAGGCCGATCTCGTTCGACCTTTGTCCCACGGCATGCGCCATCACGCCATAAACACCGGCCGTAGCAAGACATACGGCCAGCGCGGGCAAGACCGGTCATTCCCATCTCAAGGCAACCATGGGATCG
>Ga0306921_10003685_pt1 | contig 15561 bp, 22 predicted proteins | sample sta12Cox44000080_FD_203760 | JGI IMG/M metagenome (GOLD analysis project Ga0306921, IMG submission 203760) | Lab enrichment of tropical soil microbial communities from Luquillo Experimental Forest, Puerto Rico - statoxic.12C.oxic.44.000.080 (v2)... | ecosystem: Environmental > Terrestrial >...
CTTCGCTCCCTCCAACACGTCGAGTGGCGCTACGAGGCGCACATCAAGCCACTGCTCGGTAGCCTCCTTTCCGCACGCTTTGGCTCGTCCCAGGTGGTCGCGCGCGAGGCCATCAAGCACACAGTCCGTTCCGATCCCAGCTTCGAAATGTACGAGCCACCTGCGGGCCTCAAAGGATTGGAACGACCAGCCCCGAGGCAAGCAACCCAGACTATTCTCCTGCGGCCCGTGTACGGGCTTAGATGTGGCGTGATCCTGGCTAGAGTGACGACGTTTTCTTCTAGATTATGCGGCTCGATGGCACAGCTTTCGACCTTCTGACAGCAGCACAAGTCGCCGAGTTGCTGCATTGCTCGAAGGCTCATGTGTGTAATCTCGTGGCTGGCCGCGTTCGCGGATGTGCTCCACTCCCGGCTTTGCACCTCGGACGACGAATGCTTGTGCGGCGCCAATCACTCGTAGCATGGATCGAGCGCAACGAGAATGCTACGCTGAAACAATCGCCAGAACGAGGCCGCAAAAGCGCATAAAGGAGAAACGATATGCGTCAACGGCGCTCGATGGGAGGTATCCGAAAACAACGGGGCCGATGGATTGGCCTCTGGTATGAAACCGGTGTGAAGAAAAGCCGGGTCGTGGGCCTGATAAAGGAAATGACCAAAGGCGAAGCGCGCGACGTGGTAGCGAAGATCGTTGCAGAGGGACGCGCCAAACGCGAAACGAGCTTCGTGCCGACATTCCGGGACTTCGTTGAGAACACGTATTTCCCCTATTACAGTCGGAAATGGAAGCACTCGACACGGGAAAACAACTTGAACCGGGTCAACGTGCATTTGGTGTCGATTTTCGGGCTGAGGGAGCTTTCAGAATTGAAACGCGAGGAGCTTCAGGACTTGCTGGACGGGAAAGGCAAGAAGCTGTCCTTTTCCGTAGTCGATCATCTGCGGTGGGATCTGAAGCAGATTTTCGACATGGCCGTCGCTGAAGGGCATATCAGGCTCAATCCTGCCCTGCTCTTGTTCACACCCAAGGAGGCCAAAAAGCCCGTGCGGCGGTCCATGACCATGAAGGAGGTGCAAATCTATTTCGGCGCTCTAGAGCTGCGGGAGCGGCTCATTGCGAAACTTGCCATTTTGGCCGGCATGCGGCCAGGCGAAATCTTTGCACTCACGTGGGGACGATTGACCGCAACCCATGCGGATATCCGGCAACGGGTCTACCGGCGAAAGATTGACACCCCAAAGACGGACAATTCATACCGGCTGGCAGCACTCTCTGAAGGACTGCTCGCAGAGATCGAAGCCTGGAGGCTGAGAGCGATCGTGACAGGCGATGACGCCTGGGTGTTTCCCTCAGAGCGGTTCACACCGCTTTCGAAGGACAACTGGTGGAACCGGGTCATGCGGCCGGCTCTGAATAAGGTTGGCCTGGGCTGGGCGACGTTTCAGGTGATGCGCCGGACCCACGCGACGCTAATGAAGGCCATGGGCGTGGATGGAAAGCTGGTCGCGGATCAGCTCGGGCACAGTCTGGATGTGAACCAAAACGTCTATACGCAATCGCCAGTCGAAAGCCGTTTGGTGATCGTGAATCAACTTGAGCAGCGTCTGCTGGTACAATAGTGTGCAATCAGTGTTCGGGATGAAAACTGGTTTCGGAAGTCATTGAAAGAAAGGGCATGCGGGAGTAATTCAGTGGTAGAATGCCAGCTTCCCAAGCTGGACGTCGCGGGTTCGAGTCCCGTCTCCCGCTCCATTTTCAACAAGTTACAGACACTCAAAAAAGCTGCACTCCTTTGCACTCCATTAGGATGCCTTTCGCGGAGGCATCCTAACAATCTTCTTCTTTCCTAGAACTGCTTCTTCCAACTTCTTGGCCGCCACGGCCTTGTCCTTCACCGATGTTTTGGTGTACTCCTCGATCGCCACGCCGACGCCATGGCCCCGCTGGTCAGCCGTCACTTTCGGATCGAGTTTCAGCCGGTGCCCGATGCTAGCGTGGGTTGCTCGCATCACCTGAAAATCCGCCCATTCCAGCCCGAGCGGTTTGAGCTTCGGGCGGATGTGATCGTACAGCAATGTGTCCCTCCAAATCGGTTTCCCCCTTTCACCCGCGAAAATGTATGCTTCGGGCTCCGGCCCGACGGCTGAACTCATCCACTTGGACAGGAGTTCGGCGGTTCGAGGTGGGATGGCAACCTCCCGCCGAGAGGGGTTCGTTTTCGGATTGTCGATATCGCCGCGGTAGACCCGCTGCTCGACCTTGACCACGGTTGCGTCCTCCGTCACATGGTGCCGCTGGAGACCGAGCATTTCACCCGGCCGAAATCCAGAGAAGACAGCCATGTGCAGCAGAAGCTGCTCTCGCAATTCGACAGCTCCCAGTGCTGCGTTCACCTCGTCAACCGACATGGCGCGCGTGGTTCCCTTCGGCGCATGTTTTGGCGTGTAGATGCGAGTCCCCGGGTTTGATGCAAGTACCTTTTCCGCGACAGCCATTTCAAAAATGGCGCTGAGATCCCAGCGCAGATGGTCCACCACGGAAAATGACAATTCCTCGTCGGCTTTGCTTTCGAGGAACGCCTGAAGCGATGTAAGGGAGAAATCTTTCAGCGCAGTGTCCCCAAGACCCTTCACAACGTGATGCATGATTCGGTTCTCAGATGTTCCTTGCGTTGATTTCTTCCACTTCCCACGCTGAAACGGGAGGTATTTCTGATCTATGAACTCCCGCAGCAATATCGGCCGAATCCCACCTTCCTCCGGCTCGTCGCTGCCGTTCAAGGTGCGCATGAACTCGTCCCGTTTTGTGTTTGCATCGGTTTTGGTCATGCTGCCAGCCCCGAGCGTGTGATATCGGCGATGCCCGGCATCGTCGTAGTACAAAACTACCCATTTCTTGGCCTTACCACGCCTCCTTAACTGGAGGCTTCCTTTCTGAAATCTTCTGCGTTTCAAGAGGTTCTCCTGAGCCGCAGGTGTTGGTTTGGAGTACTCCGAGTTTACCACCGCTCGGCGCTCTCCTTCCCGATCGGCCGGGCCAGCTCAGGCCTCCACCTCGGGTTGATTTTGAGCTTTTCGTTTGCACGCTATCGCGTCGTTATACGCGTTGCTGAACTGCCCCGTCGTCTCCGAGTTTCTCGACGTGCCTGATCCAGTCTGTCAGGGCACCCCGGCGGACTCGCAGGCTACGGCCAGCGCGTACGTGGTGAACCGGCGGCATACCATTGATTTCTCCTCTTACAAGGCGGAGCATGTGCGAATAAGACACTTTCAGTACGCTCGCAGCCTGCTGGACAGTCAATACCTCGTCAGGGTCGGCTCCAATCCCCTGGGGCTGCTGATCCAACGCCATTCCGTTCATGACTTCCCCCCTACAGCACGACCTGCCGTGGGCACGCGGCCCAAGTCATTGCTGCGTGTTGCTCTCCATCCACTGGTCTGGCCAGTCCCGTGGGACGAGCTTTCGGCTGCCCATGGCTTCCGGCACGCGGATGGTACGGCGACAGCTGCTCAACTACAAGGGAATGGCAGAGGTGGGCGGGGACATCTGTGATCGCCCGGTACAGATGGGCACTACCGGCTCAACCTCCTGCCCTGTCCCGGCTGTCCGTTCTTGTTTTTCTGCGGCGCGACTGTGGGTGAGAGTCCATAGACCTTACCGAATTGCTCTCTCATCTGGAAAGGGAATGGCGCCAACTCCTCGGGACGCGGAATCGGCAGATTTTTGTGTTTTGAAACCGTTTGTTATCGTCTGCAACACTTTCGGCCGTGAGTTTGGCCTCTGAAACCGTCTGCAACCGTTTGTAACCGTTTGTAACAGGCACCCGCAGCCAAGAGCCCTCCCAGACAGCCGACAACCCGGTAGTGGAACATAAAGGGTTGGGATGCGGCGCGCGCGTCTTAGTTGATTTCTGCCTGCAGCGCTTGTACTTCTCGCGGGGATGCGTTCCGTGAAAACGCATCCCGGTTGGGATGCGCCATCGATTTGATGGATTCCCGCTGTCCCAAAGCGACTCCGCCGTTCCCTTAGTCATTGAGAGGACCCACATGGCCCAGCGAGCGATTCGATTCTCCGAGTCGACGGACAAAGGCATTCGAGAGGCCACCCAGAAGCACGGCTTCTCATCACCCACGGCTTTCATTCGCCATGCCGTCGAGCAGGCATTGTCCGGGCACAAGGAAGAACTGGCGAGCGCCGAGCAGAGACTGGCCGCCAGTATGGAGCAGGTCCGGCAGGAGCTGCTGGCACTGGGGCGAACGCAACAAGCCTTGTTCGCGTTGGTGGACAGCCTGGCCAAGATTCTGCTGACCTGCATCCCCGAACCGGCGGAGAGGCAATCGAAGCCGCAGTTGCCAGGGCGCAAGGCCGCCACGCCCGATTGCTGAAGAGCGCGGGCCAGGCGATGGTCGGCGACTCGCGGTTGGCAATGCGGGAGTTGGTGAACCATGGCGAACGATGAGGAGCGGGAGTTTCGGCTTCGACCGCGCAAACCGGCCGCGCGGAGCGAGCACGCAGTATGGGCCTCGGCCTACAAAACCATAATGCACTATGCCAGAATGACCAGCCGTCATCGGCGATCGGCCGGAAAGGGCTGCTACCGCAGTCGCCCCCACTTCCAGCGATGCGCTGTTCGTGTGATTTACACGAAAAATAGGACTGCCGGCCAGTGGCGAGCACATGGGCGGTATCTGGTGCGCGAGAGTGTCGCGTTTGACGGTGGCGCCAAGGGACTGGGATTCGACGAGAAGGGTGAGTCAGTGGAGGTCGCCGAGCGGCTTCAAACGTGGCAACGGGCGGGGGATGAGCGTCTTTGGAAGCTTATCGTCTCGCCTGAGTTTGGCGACAGGGCCGATCTGAAGAAGTTGACGCGCGATTTATTGTCGCGCATGGAGGAGGATCTCGGAACTCCATTCGAATGGGTCGCGGTTGCGCACTACAACACCGAACACCCGCACGTTCACGTGGCGCTCCGCGGCGTCGGCGCCGGGCGACGACCGCTGTGCCTCAGCCAGGATTACGTCACACAGGGCATCCGCGAAATCGCTGAGAATCTTTGCACACGCCAGCTTGGGTACCGGTCGCATTGGGACGCTGTCGAAGCCCAACGCCGGGAGGCGCATGAACACCGCTACACTTCACTCGACCGGGTGATCAAGCGTGATGGAATGCGTCCGGAGGATGGGACCTCAACATCCCTCACGGTAGCGCTGGACCCAAATCAGGGCCTGGCCAACAGGAATGCGCGGCTGGCACAACAACACATGACTGAACGGCTGTTAGTGCTCGAAGCGATGGGATTGGCCGAGCACGGCGGGCCGAACCTCTGGCGGATACGGGGAGACTTCGAGGATGTGCTCCGGGCCATGCAACGCAGTGCTGACCGTCAGAAGACCCTGGCGGCGCACGGAGCACTGATGTCCGATGAGCGGCTTCCGCTGGTTGTGCTCGATCTCCACCGCCTCACAACACTTGAGGGCCGGATCCTGGTGCATGGGGAGGAGGAGAGTGGACGCCAGGCCGGACACAGCTACCTCATGCTGGAAGGTACCGACGGGCAGGTCCACTACGTCTACTACACGCCCGAAATGGAAGCGGGGCGAAATCGGGGAGGTCTGAAGACGAATTCGTTTGTGCACCTTGGAAAGTCATTCTCCGAGGGTCATCCGGTGCTGGAAATCGACGAGTTGGGCGACGCGGAGGCGATCCTGCGCAACCAGCGGTACTTGCGAGAAACCGTGCAACGCCTGGTCCGGCGCGGGATGCTTCCGCAACAGGACGGCTGGAATGGTTGGCTCGGGCGGTACCAGAGGGCACTCCATGACGCCGCGGCGACTCTCGAAGGCCAACACTTCACGAAACGAGTCGAGCGGGACAAAAACCGAGACCGGAGCCGCTAGGCCCGAGAGCGGGCAACCTGTTCCTCAGAGAGTTTTTCAATGGGGGCCCAAAACGGAGGCTCCACCATCGGTATATGAACTGGGAAAACATCGCTTTAAAGCCGCGGGCGCAAACTGTGGTCGAAAACCTGCGAATCGAGTTATACATGCGCCGCCTTCCACTTCTGTATACATTGAGTCAGGTCTACAGTGCGGACCTGCTGTCTACGGCCCGCCACTCCCTTGCGCCTTTCGCCAATCGGAGCAACGTAATCCTCCGCCCGGCACGTAAACGCAATCACCTGGATATTCGCTGAGACTTTCGCACCGTCGACGAAAATGGAGCACTACGTCGGAAGCGTCTAGAACGCCAAAAGCTGGATACTGAGGTTATCGGACCAGTACGGCTTCGGCTGCGCGGTTCTTTCTCCGGAGCACTTCCGATATTTCGTATTAACGCCACAATTTCCGTGCCCACCTTCCGTGTTCCAACAATCCGGGCCTTCGCCTTGGCTGTGGACGTACTCGCCGTGATCCGATAAAAGCTGAAACCGCCGCCCGCGGCGTACAGTAGGGCGTGCCCGCCCTAGACCCCAGCGCTATGGCCAATGGCTTTAGGCGTTCGACGAATCACTTTACAATCGAGAGCCCGACCCCTGGCGGTAGCTAGTTTATCGCGACTGGGTGGACCGTAACTCTGTTCCTCGTGTGGGACGACTCGACGCTCCTCTTCCATGCGGCTAGCAACTCCCCGAGGACTTTCATGGCCACGTCGCACTGGATTTCGCTGCCGAATACAGCTTCGATACCGACGAAACGGTGAAGTGGATTCTTGGGCGGTTCGGCTGGTAGCGTCGGCATCGGGTTACCTCGCCCACATCTTGGATTGATTTGCGTCCGGAATGCAATGGGCGCGGGGCAATGGCGCCCAACACCCTTCACGGGACTTCCACGGGTCGGCGACTTATCCAAGTGGATGCGTAAACGCTTGCGGCGTCAGTGAACGATCAAACCGGCTTTACCGCCATTCCGTGAGGCGGACATCATGCGGGTGACGCAGAGGGATCCCTAGGTTACAAGACACATAATTCCTTAGTGGACATCATCCGATGATGCCTTTTCGCCGGACTGAGCCCATCGAGCACACACATTCCCGGACCATAGGGATCAGGTCCTAGAGCCTCTCCAGGGAGATCGTTCCTCCGCCGGCTAGGGACGCCGCCGGGGGGGCCTTGCGCATCTCGGCCCGTTTCGCTCCCGTAAGCGAGCGGGCATTCACGTAGCCGTCTTCAAAGCCATCTGACATTGCAGCTTCGATCGATTCGGCGAATAACCGCGGTGAAAATCCGATAAAAATCATCAGCAGGCCATTCCCCAGGAAGATCAGAGTGGACCGTGATAAAAACCCTGCGGCCGCTAAAATCGAATTCCACCTTGAAATCCGGTTTCCTGGCAGTGTCGCTTTGCCAAGACCTCTCGAACTCGGACTTGTCAACCAGCTTGCTGAGTTCCGCTATGAACCTCTGCATTGCAACCATCCCGCGCGGAGGGTGATTATCCCCGTCATTCAGAGTCCCTGCGTGATTTCCTCCGGTTCCGCTTGCGGGCGAGCACCTGCTTCAACCGGCGCTTTTGGCCAGGCTTTAAGTAGAAGGCACGGCGCTTCACCTCTTGGATGATTCCCTCTTGCAAAACTTTCCTCTTGAACCGCCGTAAGGCATCTTCTAAGGTTTCACCCTCATGGAGCCTCACTTCAGCCAAACCCTTCCTCCTCACTCGAAACGGAGACCACACCCGCGGTGCACGAAGTTGGTTTCATTCTACTGGATCGAGACGCTAAGCTGGGAAGCCACGGCCCCAAGATTCATCTGGTCGAACACTTTTACGTTATGAAAAGCGAAACCCCGCAGGATAAGCGTTTGGTGGGCTTCGGCTACTACTACCGCCGCACTCGCTGCGATCTGGATTGTTTCAAATTTCGTGGAATCGTACACCCCCGGTGAGATCGCCCGGCTCGGGCGATCGCCCGAATCGATCAACTGTCGGGCTCAGTCCCTTTTTATGGGGCGACAAAACCCATCTTTGGCGAAAGTGAGAGGTGCGACGGACTAGTGAAGTGGTTAATTCTTGTTTATCGTGGCTGGCAGGTACAACCACCCGGCTGAGAAGATCATGAACAGCGGCATCAGGATTCCCTCTGGAACAGCCCCTGAGCGAATGACCGTGTATCCGTCCAGGCGGTTGTGGACAATCTTCGGCCCCTCACCATCCGGACCAAATCAGTCCGGTTCTCCGAAACGACTATTGATTCGGAGTGTGATATCCGATATAATCTATTTATGCGGTAAAGGAGTGCCGGGAATATGGCGGGTCCTGTTCGTAGGGCTGAGAGTGTCTTATCAAGAGAGACAGAACTTGCCCTGTCGAAGTTCCGAAGATTCAGGCGGCACCTTCTGAAATGCCCCCGTATGAGCGAGTTTCCCGTCCCAAGTGACGACGCGATGAAGGCTGCATGGTTGTTCTTGGAACATGCCGGTCACCGTTTGAAGCCTGCTGCGGTCGTTCGGTCTGCTGATGGTGGAGTGACGATCTGCTTTACAAATCACGGTCACTACGCCGATATCGAATTCTGTAACGATGGAGAAGTCCTGGGTGTCACATCGAACGGTCCTGGCAACGCTGACGTGTTTGATGTGACCCCCTCTCCCTCCGGAGAAGACTATGCGATCGCCCGTATTACTGGGTCCCTCCGATCTTCGGAATCGCCCGTGCTGCGACCAGCGTAAAGTTGACGACCACTTTGGCGGCAAAGCGTTCTTTCGCAAAGTTGCACGGGAAAGCATCCTTGATGATGGCTACCCTGTCGGTGGCGAATTACAAAATCGGCGTGAATTCCAGTGCTTTTTGGGGGCAGCGTAAGGGCTTTCGTTTGTTCTGGAGCTGGCGGATTCGCCACGGCAAGCCCGGCCGTCCGGCAGTGCCGAAAGAGGTTCGCAAGTTGATTCGCATGCTGAGTCAGGAGAATCCGCTCTGGGGCGCTCCGCACATTCACGGCGAACTGCTCAAGCTCGGCCTCAACATCGGCGAGACGAGCGTAGGCAAGTACATGGTCCGGCGCCGAACGCCGCCCTCATAGACATGGAGGACGTTCCTCGATAATCATCTGAAAACGTTGGTGTCGGTCGATTTCTTCGTCGTGCCGACGATCCGGTTCCAGATCCTGTACGTGTTTCTGGTGCTGGCGCATGAGCGGCGGCGCATTGTGCACTTCGCGGTCACCGCACATCCCACGGCGGAATGGACGGCGCAGCAGATGCGTGAAGCCTTCCCCTGGGACAGCGCACCGCGGTACCTGCTGCGGGATCGCGATCGGATCTTCGGCCAGGACTTCGTGAAGCAAGTCAAGGCGATGGGCATCAAGCAGGTGCTGTCGGCGCCACGCTCACCGTGGCAACGTGCTTACGTGGAACGTGTGATTGGCACTATTCGTCGCGAGTGCCTGGATCACCTGATCGTGTTCACCGAGCGAAGCCTGTACCGACACCTTCGGACATTTGTGGACTATTATCATTGGACCCGCGTGCACTTGGCATTGGAGAAAGACACCCCCGAACACCGGCCGATCCAGCCGCCGGCGTGTGGCCGGATCGTCTCGATACCCGTGCTGGCCTGCATCATCGATACGAGCGGCGCGCCGCCTGAGCAATCCAACAACCGACGTATATCCGAGCAAGTGCCACTTGTAATCATGAGCCCTTGGTTGTGGACCGAATCAAGAGCGAATGTACGCTTGATTCTCTCCTTCCCACGCTAACTCCAGGTATCAACGGGAGGCAGTTCGGGGTTCATGGCCTCGACCATCACCGTCCACGACTGACTCGGTCGCGAACTCAGCCCAGATGTAATTTCCGAGATGGTCAAATGGGCTCTATTCCTCGCCATGCCTGTCGGAACACAACACAAATGTGCACGGAAGCCATCGCCGGACCGCCGTAGCAGCGGGGTTCGGCAGGGGTGCGCCTATAATCAGAGAGGGAGGCCTCTTATGCCCAACCAGGTAGAGGATAGGCCGGCCACACAGGTTGTGAACAAGTAGCGGCACACCAAGTGCCCACGGTGTGGTGCTTGGTCGTCCGCAGATCGGTGCCCACAATGTGGAGCGCACCGGACGAGTGCAGAGATTAGAGTCGAAGAGAACACCGAAGCAGCGGATTCTAATCGTCGGTGACAGTGGGGAAATGGTTCCGGCGGCCAAACCCCGCGCTGGGTGCGGCGTGTGGAGACCCGAATGGTAGGCATTTGGGTTGAGGGAAACGTCGGCACAATTCAGACGGAGGGGTATAGGCAGAGTCGGTAAGAGCGCAATGATCGACACTTCTGAACCTGTTATTCCGCTGTGCCCACCGACATCTCACGCGCCCCATCACTCCTGTGAGCAAGGCGGGTGTTCCACACGGCGAAACCTACGTTGTGTGTCTCGACTGTGCGAAACAGTTTGCCTACGATTTGAAGGAAATGCGGATAGGCAAGGCCATCGAGCACCCACACGACGCCTGCGTGCTGCCCTCCAATATGCCCACGCCCGGCCGAACCAAAGTGAAATATGCTCTTGGGACGGCGGTGCAGATAGGGGTGCTGATCGCTTCGGCGATCAAGGCCAAGCAACCGAATCCGGAAAAGAAACGGAAAAAGGATACGGGGCCCGATTCTGGCCAAAGCTAACGATGCCGGCTCACCGGACTCTCACGAGCAGAACGTAACGTGAGGATCTTCTAACGCCGACCAGTCCGTTAATGTTATCGGGAGCTTCTCTGCTCATGGTTGCTGCGATAGTCGAGACAGAAAAGTTTCACCCGACCTTGGCTTTCGAGGTATGCCAAATACTCTCATTTGTGGGAACCCTCGTGGGGAATAGATATAACCGCCATCCTCGGTCTGAATCACCGGCTCCCCATTCGTCTCAAATCCAAACACCCCACGAGGCTTTCCGTTCGCGTCCACCAGTACGAAATGATGAGTGCGTATCTCTTTCAGGGACGGCGTTGTCTGGTTCGGCGCGGTGGCGGTTGCTCTTTCGCATAGACCGGTCCAGGTACAACGTTGCGGGATACGAGACCGCCGAGGAATCCGGCGGCTATGGCGAGCGCGATAGTGAATTTGGTGCTCATGGATTCAGTATGCGCCAAGAGAACGCGGGTTGGATCCTTGTTCGCTCAGTTGGCTGCGTTAACGTTCCTTATCGGTAGAGAAGGATTCACCGCCGTCCATCAGATTCTTTCCGGTTTCCCGGTAATCCAGGAGCCATCCGACCGATCACGCGGTTGGGCGACTACTTGCGTTTAATGCTCGGCCGTGTCGTTGGCCAGGTCATTCCACGGGGACGCAATTACGCGGTCAGATCGAATTCAGGCATTCCGGTCTAAGCCGCACATTGCGCCGTGGAGTTTTCAACGCGGAACTGCGACCCGAAAATGCGGCGTGAATACGACGCCGCTATCCCACGGATTCGGAACCTGCGCGGATTTACCGCTGGGGAGGGTAACGATCGCCCCGCCGGAGTCCGGGCTCGTTGGGACATGGTCGAGCACCAGCTCATGCTGGTAATCCAACCAACTCTTTTGAGCTGGGACGTTACATGAAAAAGCGCCTCCTGACCGAAGAGCAGACTGCGCGCGTGTTGGCCCGCCTTCAAGATCCGCATCTTCTTATCAAATGAGACCTGTCTCGATACCGGTACGCGCATCTCGGAGGTGACCGGCCTCAAGATCAAGCACGTGGATTTGGAGCAGGGCTGCATACGGATCCAGCAGCGCAATTGGCGGGGAGACATCGACGAACCCAAGACGGCAAAGAGTCGGCGGACGCTGGCACTCGGCGCCCTGAGCAAACGCTACCGCGCCTGGATCGCCAGCCTGACGCATCACGACCCGGAAGCCTGGGTCTTCCCGCAAGACGAGGACAAGCGTCAGCCGATGTGGGATTCCAGAGTCCGCAGCGCTCAGAAGGCGGCCGCGGCCGAGGGCTGCGACTTCCCCGGCTTGGGACCTTATTCGCTCCGGCGGGCCAACATCACATGGCGCCAAGAAGTCGGCGGCAGCAGCATCGAAACATCGCAGAGCGCCGGCCACGCGGACACGAAGATCACTGAGGCGTACACAATCGTTCAGTTGCACGGGCCGGAACAGCTGACGCGACGAATTCAGGCTAAGCGCGAGAAGGCACGGAAGCGAAAGAGCAAGGTCGTCCAAATCGGGAGCACGGATACGGCTGCGTGAGCGGTCCCCAAGATTATTCAATCTCGGAGTTGTCACTCGCCCCTGCCGGCGCCCTCACGGATCAACCATCGAGTCCCAGAGAAGTACGGACTGGAGGCGTTACCTTACGAAAAACCTCCGGCGAGGGAGAGACCCTCGACGGCAGAGTGCCGATCACGATACGAGCGGCCCAATCCTCCTCAAAATACGAATTTCGGTAGGTAGGCATCGCCGACCAACATGTTGGTCCTTCGAATCTCGGCTCCCCTTTTACGGAGTTCCCGCACGCTCGAGATACCCAACAGTTGCATCGAGCGCGTGAGCTCTGCACACACGATTTCAAACGCCCTCCTCATACCGGCGTACCCTCCGGCGCCAAGCCCCGCCGCACAGACCCGACCGAGACCAACCGCCTTAATCCCATACGTCAATGCGATGAGCACATCTCTTCCGGTCCGGACTCCGCCATCCATCATGAAATCCATCTTCGACCCCTCCATTCTGGGCATCTCCTGCTCGACGATGTGGAGCGCCGGCAGGACTCCGTCGAGTTGGCGGCCACCGTGGTTTGACCAGATGACAGCGCCTGCACCGCAGTCCTCGGCACGCTTAGCGTCGTCTGCGTTGTGTACTCCCTTGACGATGAGTGGCCGATCGCCCCAAGCGTCCTTGATCCACCCGATGTCTTTCCACGTGACAGCTGAGGCGGCGAGCTGCGTCCCGATGTCGGCATACGGCATAGGAGTTCCGTTCTGATCCAACTGGATATTAACGAACTCCATCTTCCCGCCACCCACCCAGTAGCTCGTCAACCATCGGTGGTGTTCGAGCATCTGGGGCAGGACACTGAGCTTTTCACGGAACAGCCTTGATCGCTCCCGGGCGCTCAAGCCTGAAAATGACTGAAGTGCCGCCATGGGCTTCATCCTGGCATGGACGACTCGGTTCCCGGCAACACCGCTATCGATGGTCAAGATGAGCGCTGAGAACCCAGCCTTCTTGGCCCGCTCAATTCCTCTCGTCGCGACCTCTCGGCCGCCACAGAGGTAGAGCTGGAAATAGCAGTTCCCCGTAGACGCAGCGCGCACCTTCTCCATGGGTGTGAGGGTGAGAGTCGAAAGGGCCATCACCGTTCGAAACTCTCCGGCTACCTTCGCTGCAATGGCCTCAGCATCAGGCCAGAGGGCTCCAAGGCTCCCGACGGGCGCTACGAAGAACGGGACCCCGAGCTCGTGGCCTACTACGGTGGTGCGGAGGTCGGGTTGATCGAGCTTGAGCGCACCCCATGCAGTGGTCATCGTCTGCCGAAAGGCCTGAACGTTGCCCCGGAGGGTAATTTCCTCATCCGCAGCTCCTCGGAAATACTCGCGGACGATCGGAGGAACTCTCTCCTCAAGAAGCCTCCAGAGGTCTTCGGTCGTCTGTGCTTGGGCGACTTTTTTCCCGTAATGTCTTTCACCTTGGAGGTGAAGCGTTCTCAATAGCCGATTCATCTTCGAACCTCTCTTAACAGAATTTAGGAGGCTCCCGACTACGAACCGATTTTTCCCTGATTGTAAGATAGTGCCTGCAGTTCCTCATGGAGCTGTCAGGAACGCAGGAAAGCACCTCTGAATACCTGTGCCTACCGCAAATTCCGATCTGTTTGAGATGATGGGGGTTGCCCGCCTCCCCGCAATTCCCTTTTGATGCGCATGCTGACAATCCTACTCAATATTTTGCGGTCTGCTTTCCGCTCCCGAGCCGCGGTGGAACTGGAGAACTTCGCCCTCCGCCACCAACTCAATGTCCTGAAGCGCTCCGTCAAACAACGGCCGAAGTTGATGCCAACCGACCGTCTGTTGTGGGTCGTTCTGTCTCGAGTCTGGGGTGACTGGTGCTCAGCGTTGGTTATCGTCCACCCGGAAACCGTCATCGCCTGGCATCGCAAAGGATTTCGCCTCTTCTGGACTTGGAAAGTTCGGCGCGGTCAACCGGGCCCGGCCGTTTCCCGTGAGGTCCGCGATTTGATCCGGCGGATGAGCCGCGAGAATCCTCTCTGGGGCGCACCCCACATCCATGGTGAGTTGCTCAAACTGGGCATCGCCATCAGCGAGACCAGCGTGGCCAAGTACATGGTCCGGCACCGTAAACCGCCCTCGCAAACTTGGCGCACCTTCCTGAACAATCACGTCGAGACCCTGGTATCGGTGGACTTCTTCACCGTGCCCACAATCCGCTTTCAGGTGCTTGACATGTTTCTGGTGTTGGCTCATGAACGGCGCCGCATGGTCCACTTTAACGTCACCGCGCATCCCACGGCGGAATGGACCGGGCAGCAGCTGCATGAGGCATTTCCACTCGATCAGATCCCCCGATATCTGCTGCGCGATCGCGACAAGATCTTCGGCGATGACTTCCGCCGACAAGTCAAGGACATGAAAATCCAGGAGGTGCTGTCGGCCCCGCGATCACCTTGGCAGCGAGCCTACGTCGAGCGGGTGATTGGTTCCATTCGGCGCGAATGTCTGGATCATGTGATCGTTTTCAACGAAGCCGGTCTGCGCCGAACGCTGTCCTCGTATTACCCCTATTATCACGGAACCCGCCCTCACCTTTCGCTAGAAAAGGACTCACCAGATCCACGGGCGGTCCAGCCGCCGGAGTTGGGCCGAGTAGAGGCGGTACCTCAAGTCGGGGGACTGCATCATCGGTACGAGCGGCGCGCAGCCTGAAGCTACATTCTTGCAGCCCACGTCCTATCGCTCAACGGCCCAGTGTGACCTCTTGGACAACCGAGCGCGTTGGTCACGGATACCGGAGCCGATCTTGAGATCTTCAGCCACTCACTCGTCTGCCACGTTCGCCTGCGCCAGCCCCATCGGGAGAGGATTTCGAGTTTTCGATACCCACAGACAGTCTTTTACGGCATGGCGGGCATCGTTCAAGAAACGCCGTGTGGGTTTCGGGGCGCGCAGTTCAGCGCTTCCGGAAAGAGGTATAGTCAAGTTGCCCTTTGATCCGCAGTGGTGGCCTGGCGCCGGGCCGAGAAGGGAACCGTGTGGGTGACCAATGTCAGCACTGAACGGCGATAAAACGCGCTTCAATCGCCAACGCAAGCAAAAGCTCGCAAAGAGAGAGCGCAACGGGGAATTACGCAAGAAACTGATGGCACCAGCTCCACGGCAGCCATCGGGCCGCGACTTGTAGAGGTTTGCGTTCACACGTGAAATCCCAGCGCCTCTTCGTGGCGATCGGGCGTCTTGATCCCGAAGTGGGAATCATCCGGGAGGTGAAGACTGATTATCCAAGCAATACCGGCGCAAAGCGGTTCACTGGTGAGAGTGGCGTTCGAAAAATCGCCACAGCACGCTCCAGCCAAGCAGGCCGCGCACAAACCCGAACCCGCTCAACCTAGAACGAAGGCCCTCGCCATGCTTGTCCGAGGT
>Ga0306921_10003686_pt1 | contig 15561 bp, 10 predicted proteins | sample sta12Cox44000080_FD_203760 | JGI IMG/M metagenome (GOLD analysis project Ga0306921, IMG submission 203760) | Lab enrichment of tropical soil microbial communities from Luquillo Experimental Forest, Puerto Rico - statoxic.12C.oxic.44.000.080 (v2)... | ecosystem: Environmental > Terrestrial >...
TGCACCTCACGCTGGTGCTCCCGCTGCAGCCGCCGGTTCTCGACCCACACCGCCGGCTCCTTGACGAAGTAGCGCACGAAGACCACGGCGAGAGCGGGAAGGATCCCGATCCAGAGCATTCCGCGCCAGCCCAGGTGCTGGTAGAAGAGGCCGTACACCGCGCTCGAGAGGAGGAAGCCCAAGCTCCACGATCCCTGCAGGATGCCGCTCATGATACCTCGCGAGCGCGCGGGCCAGGACTCCATGGCGAGGGCAGCGCCGGCCGGCCACTCCGCTCCCATGCCGATGCCGAGGAGGGCCCGGAAGATGAAGAGGAACATGAAGGTGGGGGAGAAGCCGGCGATGAAGTTGCAGATCGAATACCAGAGGATCGAGATCATCAAGGGTGTCTTGCGCCCCACGCGATCGGCAAGCCATCCCGAGGCGCACGCGCCCACCAGCCGCATCCAGAGCGTGATGGTGAGCACGAACGTCACTTCAGTCAGAGGAACGCCGAACTCCTTGCCGATCGGCACCATGATGAGCAGGAACACGGTGAAGTCGAACGCGTCGAGCGTCCAGCCTAACCAGGCCGCCCACCAGGCCATCCACTGATCCTTGGTCGGCTCCTTCCACCATCGGACATGTGTCGCGGCCCCAGCTGTCGTCGTGGTCATGGGTCCCTCCGTCGGTGTGGGAATAGGAGAACACGGAGCAGAGGCGGCGAGGGCGGGGCTCGGCCCTCGGCGTCGACGACGCGGGGGCAAGACGATGCGGGGTCGCGAGACGCTCCGAACCGAGGCATCGGCCCCTCCACCTTCTGGGCAGCCCAGGACGTGAGCCTTGGAACGTTCTCCGCGGAAATCGGGGCGAATGTAGTCCTGCCGCCGAAGGTCGTCAAGCGGCGAAGCCATGGGACCGCGCGACGGGAATCTAGGAGCGGGAGCTGGGTCGGTAGAAGGGCTGGCGGGTGCCCTCGTCGAGCCAGCCCGCGTAGAAGCATTTCATCACGGGGAACACCTCGCGGGAGAGGCGGCGCCGACGCTTCTCCTCGGGCGTGAGATTCGTGCGCAGGGAAGCGGCGAGCTCCTCCACCGCCGCCTCGCGGTCCACGCGGGTGAAGCGTCCATCGCGGAGGACCACCTCGCCCGCCACCATCACCATGGACACCGCGGAGGTCTTGGCCCGCTGCACCACGGCGTCGACCACGGACGTGAGCGGGTCGAGATAGGGATGCGCGATCTGCCGCCAGGAAAGGAGCACGAGGTCCGCGGCGCGTCCCGGCTCGAGCGTGCCGATCCGCGCGCCGAAGGGAGTGGTGGCGGCGCCATCCTCCGTGGCCATCTTCAGCACCTGCGGACAGGTCGGCACGACGTCGTCCATGCCCGGCACGCGATGGAGGCGGAGCACCAGACGCATCTCCTGGAGCATGTCGCGGTCGTCGTTGAGGCCGGCCTCGTCGAGCCCGATGGCCACGCGCACGCCGCGCGCCGCCCAGTGGTTGAGTGGTCCCACCCCGCTCCGGAGCCTGAGGTTCGAGCTCGCGTTGTGGCAGATCGTGGCGCCCGCCCCCGCGACCATCTCGATATCGGCCTCGGTGAGCCACACGCCGTGGCCGAGGGTGAGGCGAGGCCCCACCAGGCCGAGCCGAGCTAGGTGGGCGAGCGCAGTGCCGCCGCTTCGCCGGCGCGCGTACTCCTTCTGATAAGCCGTCTCCACCAGGTGCATATGCAGGCCGACGTCGTACTCGGCCGACCAGTCCCGGAGCGCCTCCAGCGCCTCGTCCGAGCACCAGTGGAGATTGGCCGGCGCGAGCTGGATGCGAGCCCGCTCCCGTGTGTTCCTCGCGCACTTCTCCCAGAGATCGGTGAAGATGCCGCGATGGTCGGCGAGGGGAATCGCCTGGCCGGCGAGATACGCGGCGACCTCCTCGGCGAGGGGAGGGGGGAAACGGCGGGCGAAGGCCTCGTCAGCCTCGTAGGCGAGGCGGTTCTGGTCGCGCAGGGCGTAGGAATAGGAGACGCGCATGCCGATGTCGTCGTAGGCCTTGAGGATGCGATCGGCGACGCTGATGACGCGGGCGGCAGGGGCAATGCGCCAGCCGTGCAGATGCTGGACGGTGGTGATGCCCGACTCGAGCATCTCAAACGCGGAGTAGAGCGTGTCCAGGTAGGGATCGACGTCGCGCGCGACCATGCGGCTCGCGAACCAGAGCTCGAGAGGATGATCGGGCGAGCCGAGCTGGAGCGGCGTCAAGCCCACATGGTGATGCGCGTTGACGAAGCCCGGGACGACCACGTGCTCGGAAGAGCCCAGGACCTCGTCGGGACGGTAACGGCCCTGGAGTTCGGGGTAGGGCCCGACCTCGATCACGACGCCGTCGCGCTGGAAGACGGCGCCGTCCGCGATGACCCGCGCGTCCGTGCGGCTGTCCACCTTGACCACGACGTACTTGCCCCGGATCAGAGAGGACGGCAAGACGGTCCTCTACGTATCGAGACGCGGCCCCGCGAAGGCCATCACGCGGGGGGCGCGGCGACCACGTCCTCGTAGCGATGCCGCTTCGTGATCACGCCCCTGTGCAGGAAGACGTCGAGGGTGGTTTCGAAGGCAGGGCGCGTGATCTCGACGTGCGGCGCCCAGCAGCCGAGCTTCTGGTAGTACGCGATAGTCGAGGTGAGCACGGGGCGGTCGCGTGAACTGGATGCTGATCGCGTCGCTCACGGGGTCCCTCGCTCGGGTATATACTCACATCGCCATGGCCAATCCACGACCGACCGACGCCGATCTGCAGCGCCGACTCACGCCGGAACAATACAACGTCACACAATGCAGCGCCACCGAGCCCCCCTTCCGCAACGAGTTCTGGAATCATCACGAGCCCGGAATCTACGTGGACGTGGTGTCGGGGGAGCCGCTGTTCTCCTCGACGGACAAGTTCGACTCGGGCACGGGCTGGCCGAGCTTCGTGCGTCCCCTCGAATCCGCAAACGTGACCGAGCATGCCGACGATTCCCACGGCATGCATCGCGTGGAAGTGCGCTCGGCCAGCGCCGACTCGCACCTCGGGCATCTGTTCCCCGACGGACCGCGCCCCAGCGGCTTGCGCTATTGCATCAACTCGGCCGCGCTTCGATTCATCCCCGCCACCAGGCTCGAGGCGGAAGGGTACGGCAAGTATCGGGCCCTCTTCGAGAAGGTGAAACCGTAGCCGGCTTTCGGATGACGGTCTGCCCGCTTGCCGCTGCCCTTCTCCTCGGACTCCTGGTGAACGGCCTTCTGCCCGCCTCCGCGTCGGCGGCCGCTCCACTGCGGGTAGACGCCTCGAAGCGCGGGACCCCGCGCGTCACCGTTAGCCTCATCAGCGACGCTGTCAGCATCGAGCCGGGATCCATATTCTGGGTCGGGCTGCGCCAGCGCATCGCCTCCGGGTGGCACACCTACTGGATCAACCCGGGCGACTCGGGCGAGCCGCCGAGCATCGAGTGGAAGCTGCCCGAGGGTTTCGTCGCGGGGGCGATCGTATGGCCGCGGCCGGAGCACCTGCCCGTGGGGCCATTCATGAGCTTCGGGTACGAGCGCGAGGTCGTGCTCCCGATCCAGATGACCGCGCCCGCGAGTCTCGCCGTCGGGACGGGCGTCACGCTGCGTGGCCACGCCTCGTGGCTGGTCTGCGAGAAGATCTGCATCCCCGAGGAAGCCGACATCGCCTTGAGCCTACCCGTCGCCGCAGGACCTCCCGCCCCCTCGACGACCGCGCCCGCGGTCGAGCAGGCCCGGCGGCTGGTGCCCACGCCCAGTCCCTGGACGGCCTCTCTGAGCGCCACTCCGGAGACGGTGAGTATCCGGATCGCCGCGCCCGATCTCGCCGCCGAGCAAATCGCCGGGGCGTGGTTCTTCCCCATGCGCTGGGGGGTTATCGATCACGCAGCGTCCCAGACTGTTGCCGTCGACCGGCGAGGGATCACGCTCCGTGCGGCACGTGGCCAGCTTCCCCAGGGCACGGCTAGCGACGTCGACGGCGTCCTCGTGATCCAGGAGCGGCTCGACCAGGGCCTGGTGACCCAGGCCTTCACCATCCGCGCAACGGTCGCCGGCGCGGCTACCGGAAGCAGCCTCACGCTTGCCGGCGCCATCGGGCTCGCCATCGCAGGCGGGCTCATCCTGAACCTGATGCCATGCGTGCTACCTGTGCTTTCCATAAAGGCGATTGCTCTCCTCACCCATGGGCAATCGAGTCCGTCGGTGGTTCGTCGACACGGCCTCGCCTACACGGTCGGGGTGCTCGCCTCGTTCGGTGTGCTGGCCGTGGTGCTGATCGGGCTCCGCGCCGGCGGAGCCGAGATCGGCTGGGGCTTCCAGCTCCAAGCGCCGCTGGTCGTCACCGCTCTTGCCTATGTGCTCTTCGCCCTGGCGCTGAGCCTCTCCGGCCTGCTCGTGATCGGCGCCCGGCTCACCGGTGTGGGCCACGGCCTAGCCTCCCGACCTGGATATAGCGGCACGTTCTTCACCGGCGCCCTGGCCACCGTGGCCGCCACTCCCTGCACGGCCCCTTTCATGGGTGTGGCCCTGGGCTTCGCGATGACCCAGCCGCCGCTCGTCGCCCTGATCGTCTTCGAGGCGCTCGGGCTGGGGCTCGCCTTGCCGTTTCTCGCTCTGAGCCTGGCGCCCACGTGGCGCCACTTCCTGCCGAAACCGGGGCGATGGATGGAGCGCCTCCGCCAAGTCCTCGCCCTGCCGCTCTATGGCTCCGTCGCCTGGCTCGTGTGGGTGGTGAGCCGGCAGACAGGTCCTGAAGGCGCGACGCTCGTCCTGGCGGGGCTCGCGCTGATCGCTCTGGCCGCCTGGCTCCATCACGGGACGCGCGCCGTATCGAGGCGCTGGCGCCGGGCGGCCGTGGCCCTCGCCCTCGGGTGCGTCGGCGCCGCCATCGCCCTGGGGCCGATGGCCGCGTCGAGCGCCTCTTCTGCCGCGGCCGCTCCTCCGCGCGGTGCGCGATGGGAACCCTTCACCCCCGAGCGGCTCGCGGAGCTGCGGGCACGCGGGACACCGGTGTTCATCAACGCGACCGCGGCTTGGTGCATCACCTGCCTCGTCAATGAGCGGGTGGCGCTCCATTCGCCTGCGGTCGCCGAGGCCTTCGCCCGCAAGGGTGTGGTGTACTTGAAAGCCGACTGGACGCGCAAGAGTCCCAAGATCGCTGCGCTGCTCGAGTCGTTCGGGCGCAGCGGCGTGCCGCTCTATGTCGTCTATGGTAAGAACGCGGGCGATCAGCAGGTGTTGCCGCAGGTCCTGAGCGAGCGCACGCTCATCGAAGCCGTGGACAGCCTCTAAGCGTGAGCTGTCGAACGAGATACCAAAGGAGATCATCCGATGCGCGAGACCATGAGCCGCCGTCACTTCCTCACCACCACGGGCATCTTCATCCTCGTCGGTCAGGCTGCCTCCACGGTGGGCCCGTCGCCGTCGTGGGGCGCCGCCGCCAAGGTCGGCGAGCCCGCTCCCGATTTCACCGCGCCCTCGACCAAGGGCACGCCGGTGAGCCTCGACGCCTACAAGGGCAAGGTCGTGGTCCTCGAATGGACCAACCACGAGTGCCCCTATGTGCGGAAGCATTACGAGTCGGGCAACATGCAGGCGCTCCAACGCGAGGCGACGGGGCAGGGCGTGATCTGGCTCACCCTCATCTCCTCGGCCAAGGGTGAGCAGGGCTTCGTCAGCGCCGCGCAGGCCGACGAGCTGACGACGACGCGCAAGGCCGCGCCCACCGCCGTGCTCCTCGACGAGAAGGGTTCGGTGGGACATCTCTACGGCGCCACCAACACGCCACACATGTACGTGGTGGACAAGACGGGCATGCTCGTCTACGCGGGGGCCATCGATGATCGGCCGACCACGCGGCGGTCCGACGTGCAGGGCGCCAACAATTACGTGCGCGCGGCCCTCGACTCGGTGGCGACGGGCCAGCCGGTGAAGACGCCGGTGACCCGCGCCTACGGCTGCACGGTCAAGTACTCGTAGGGCATGGTGAGGCTCACGCGCCGCCGCCTGCTCCACGGACTGGCGGCCGGCGCCGCCGCGTCGGCGTTTCCTCCTCACGCGCGAGGGCAGGAGACGGCGCCCGCGCTCTCCGAGGTCAGCGACTCGATCCGCGCGGCCATGGCCGCGGCGGCGGTCACCTGGGTCAACGCGCTTCCTCCCAATGTGCAGCGGCGCGCCGTGTTCGGCATGGCCGACAAGGAGCGGCAGAACTGGCACTACGTGCCTCGTCGGCGCGAAGGCGTGCCCTTCAAGGAGATGCCTGCCTCCGCCCGCGCCGCGGCCCACGAGCTCATGAAGTCGAGCCTGAGCGGCATGGGCTACGGCAAGGCCCTGAACATCTTCCGCCTCGAGGAGGTGCTGCACCGCCTCGAGACCTTCGGCCTGATGCGCGATCCCGACAAGTACGCCTTCACCGTGTTCGGCACGCCCGGCCCGAGCGCGCCATGGGGCTGGCGGCTCGAGGGCCATCACCTCTCGCTCAACTTCACCCTGGTGCCCGGGAAGCCCGTGGCCATGACGCCAGCCTTCTTCGGGGCCAATCCCGCCGACGTGCCGTCGGGGCCGGAGCGCGGGCTGCGGGTGCTCGCCGCGGAGCAAGACTTGGCGCGCGCCCTCGTCCAAGGCCTGAGCGAGGGGCAGCGCGCGCGCACCGTCATCGCCGCGCAGTCGCTCGGTGACATCGTGAGCGGGCCGGGTCGCGCGGACAGGCTCGCGTCCCCGACCGGCCTCGCCCTTGCCGACATGTCCGGCGACCAGCGCGGGCATGCGGTCCGTCTCGTGGAGGAGTACGCGCGCAACATGCGCGCGGAGCTGGCAGAGCAGGAACTGTCACGCATGCGCGAGGCGGATCCGCTGCGGATCCGCTTCGCGTGGGCGGGGCCCATCGAGCCGGGCAAGGCGCACTACTATCGCCTGCACGGTCCCACTTTGCTCATCGAGTACGACAACAGCCAGAACGACGCCAACCACATTCACTCCGTGTGGCACGACCCGCGGCGCGATTTCGGGCTCGACCTCCTGAAGGCCCACTACGACCACGGTCATCGTCACACCTGATCGTCGGGGTGCCTGCCTAGCCTGGTCTATTCGCGAACGCCGCACGTGCAACCGGCCGGGTGGCGGCGGGGAGGGGTGCGCTCCGGCGGAGCGGACCCCTTGTCCTGTGCGCCGCCCGTAGGGCGGCGAATCAGGCGAGCGGGTGACGCAGCATGAGCGCACCCCTCCCCCTGCCGACGGGCCCCGGCCGTCTCACGCTCATGAGTTGGTGAAAAGGCCGAGCTAGATCACACGCCCGCCGGCAGACGATTCGCTGACGTCGTCGCGACCGCAGAGCCCAAGGCCGCCCGTGAGCGGCGGTCTTCAGCGCAGGAGCCTGCTGGCCGAATGCTCGAGCCTACAGGGACATTCCGCTCCGGGCGAGGCAGGCCTCGAGCTCGGTGGAGGCACCGTAGATGCGCGGCACCGTCTTCGCCACGGACACCGAGTCGCTGCCCCACTTGGCGCCCGAACCCGTGAGCACGACCACCACGCGCATGTCCTCGTCGAGGTCACCCGCCTGCACGAGCTGCTCGACACCGGCCACGGCGAGAGCGGAGCTGACCTCGGCCCAGATGCCCTCGGTGCCAAGGCTGCGCGCCGCCGCCACCGCTGCCTCGTCGGACACGGGGACGGCGGTCCCCCCGGACTTGCGCACGGCGTCCACGGCCCGCGCGCTCGCCAGGCTTTCGTTGATGGAGGCCGCCACCGAGGGATTCGGCGAAAGACGCACCGAGGTCCCCGCCTGGAGCGAGGCCGCGATGGTGGCGGAGCCCACGGGCTGGCAGGCGATCATACGCGGGATGCGATGGATGATGCCGAGCTCGTGGAGGTCGCGGAAGCCCTTCCAGGTGCCGTAGAGCCCGTTGCCTCGCGCGCAGGGGAAGACCACGGCATCCGGCACGTCGTGGAGATCGCGCACGATCTCCCACGCGATGGTCTTGTAGCCCTCGACGCCGAAGGGATTGTGCACGCGCGTCTCGAGGAAGAGCCCAGCGGGAAACCAGCCGTGCTCGCTCACGAGATAGTCCACGAGGCCGAAGCGATCGGGTCCCTCGATCACCACGGGCTGACCGCCGAAATGGACGATCTGCTCGAGCACGAGGGCGGGCACGGTATCGGCGCACAGGACCACGCAGGGGAGGCCCGCCACTGCCGCGTAGGCGGACACGGAGGCGCCGTAGTTGCCCGTGGAGGACACGACGACCTTCTTGAAGCCCAGGCTCTTCGCCACGGAGACGGTGACGGCGGCGTAGCGATCCTTGAAGGACAGGGTAGGGTTGGCACCCTCGCACTTGAAGAGCAGCTCGGGCAGACCGAGCGCGGGCCCGATGCGACGCGAGCGCACGAGGGGCGTGTTGCCCTCGCCGATGGTGAGCCGGGAAGCGGCATCCGGCACGGGCAGGCGCGGGGCGAAGCCCCAGAAGCCGTCGCGCGTCGCCCCGAAAGGCGCCGCGGTGGGGCGCGCATCGCCCGGGTAAACCGCCTCGAGCACGCTGACCATGCCCTCCCGACCGCAGTCGGGGCAGCCGAGGAACCACGCGTCGAGCCCGCTGCGGAAACGGCAGCGGACACACTCGAACATCACGCTGAGAGTCACGAGACGGGGACCTCCGTGAGGGACCGGGTGCGGGACCCTTCCGCGGAGGAGCGAGCGGCAGCGCGGTCGAGGACCGTCTTCTTGAGATCGACGAGGAGGGCGCGCAGCGGCCCGAGGGACTCGGGATCGATGCGCTCGGCGAACAGCACGAGCTTTTTCCTGGGCGCGAGCTTGTGCACGGTGTCGTAGGACTCCGGGGTGGCGTACACCCGGGGGCAGCCGGCCACTAGCCGGGTCACACCCTTCGGGTCACGGTAATGGGTGATCTCGATGCTCTTCGTCGTGTAGAACTCGATGAGCTTGGCGAAGCGCACGGCGGACTTGGAGTTGCCACAGACGAGGCCGACGCGGGCTCCCGGCCGCTGGGCCGAGGTGAGCATGTCGAGGAGTACGGCGGGCTCGGGCGCGATGTGCAGGCCGGTGATCCGCGCCCCCGCGAGCTGGTCCTGGACGTCGTCGAGATGGAAATAGGGGACCACGAAAAGATCGGCGCTCCGCGGGGCGGGGAGGTTCTGGATCAAGGCCCAGCTCACCGGAGTGCCCAGAAGCGAGGAGAGATCCGCCGCATGCTGCTGGGCGTCGATCCGATTGCACTCGACGAGAACGATCTGGGGAGCGGCCATTCGGTAGAAGCTGGTCAGCTCCTCGTTGATGGTCTGGACCACCTGCTCGGGGCGGAGGCCCAGCATGCGCGCAGAGCGCAGGGCCGGCTCGAGCGTCCGGCGTAGCTCACCGCGGAAGACGTCCTGGGCGGGGAGGGAGCGGCGGGCCGACGGAGCCGCCCGCGCGCGGCGGCCGGGCGAGACGTCGAGCAGCCCCTCACGCGTCAGCAAGCCGTAGGCTTTGCTCACCGTGTTCTTGTTGACGTGGAGGTCTTCGCCGAGCTGGCGGGCGGAAGGGAGGGAGGCGCCCGGCTTCCACGTCCCGGCGAGGATGCCGTTGCGAACCACGGTGACGACCTTGTCGACGGAGCCCATGGGCCTGCCCTCCCTCTGTCCTAGGCAAGCATACAGCACGGTCCTAGGGGGGGCCGTCAAATCGCGGGTGCGGGCCGGTCTCGCCGAGCCCACCTCACGGATTCACCCGATGGTGGGCGGGCTGAAATCGTGAAAGCTGGGCACGTTTCTCTCTATGCTGGGTGGGCGAGGGATTGAACAGTCGGAGGGCGGAGCGATCGGGCCGGGGCCAGGAGGAGCGCCGTGACGCACGGAAGCGGCAAGCACGCGAGCCGGGAGGGACGACCGTGGTGACCAAGGAGCGGTTCGAGCAGGGCATGACGGTAAGCCAGTACCTAGATCAGATGACCATGAACAAGGAGCGGATCCTCGCCGCGCTGAAGTCGATCACGGCCTCGCCGGGCAACGCGCAGGTCCTGGAGCGGCGCCCGGGCATCCGGCGAATCCTCGTCATCACCGAAGACTGGTGCGGGGCGGCCATTGCCTCGCTGCCCTATGTGATCAAGCTGGTGGAGAGCGCGCCGCACATCGAGATGCGGATCTTCCTGCGCGATGCGAATCCCGATCTCATGGATCAGTTCCTCAAGGAGGGGCGCTACCGCTCGATCCCCGTCTACGTGTTCTTCGACGAACAGATGAACGAGCTGGCGCGGTTCATCGAGCGCCGGCCCGACTGATCGGCCTCGCTCAGGACCTCAGATGCGGCTGTTGAGCACGTAGAAGGGCTGGGTGGGGCCGCCTAGCCACTCCCCGTACCAGCGCTGATAGTAGGGCTTGAGGCGCTGGAGCATCGCCGCCCGCCGCCGCTGCTCGTCGCCAATGGTTTTGGCGGCGCTCCTGATCTCCTGGTAGAGCGCGGGCACGTCCACGGTGAGGAAGGCGCGATCCTCCATCACCACCCTGCCGCCGATCACCGCGGTGGCCACGTCGCTTCCCATGGCGCGGTGGAGGAAGGCCTCCACGATGTCGAGCTCGTCGGTGAGCCAGGGATCGTCGAGTACCCGATCGAGATCAACGAGGATGGCATCCGCCTTCATGCCCGGCGTCAGCGCCCCGAGATATCCGTCGAACCCGAGGGCCCGCGCCCCGTTCAGCGTGCCCATGGCGAGGACCTCGCGAGCAGACAGCGGCGGGGTGGTGAGGTCGTAGCTCGGCACGCGGTGCAGCTTGTGCAGCATGCGCAGCTCCATCACCGCGTCCTCGTCGTCGTTGATGGTCTTGTCGTCGAGGCCCATGGCCACGTTCACGCCACGCCGAGCCATCTCGTACACGGGGGCGAGGCCGTTGCACATGCCGAGATTGCAACTCGGATGGCTGGTGATGGAGGCGCGCCGCGCGGCGAGGATGTCGATGTCGCGGTCGGTGACCCAGATGGCGTGCCCCAGGGCGACCTGCTCATCGATGAGCCCCCGCTCGTCCAGCCAGGCCACTGCCGTTTGGCCGTAGCGCCGCAGCGAGAAAGCCTTCTGGATGGGGGTCTGGAGGCAGTGCATGTGAATGGGGACCTTGCCGAGGCGCTCGGAGGTCTCGCGGGTGTGGGCGAGGAAGGATTCCGTCACCGCCTGCGCCCAGCTCGGGCTCAGGATGATGCGCGTGTCCTCGGAGTTGAACTTCCCGTAGAGATGGTCGAAGAGGTCGAAGTAGTCTCGCTCCATGCCCGCGCTGTCCAGATTGACGAGCGGCTCGGCGAAGGCGCGCAAGTCGGCGGGCAAGGTAGCGAGGAAGGCCTGCGAGTCGAGCACCAGCTTGTCCACGTTGCGCACGCCGGGCGAGAAGGCGAGTCGAAGGCCGGCGTCGAGGTAGGTGCGGATGGCCCGCTCGCAGAGATCGAGGGCTCGCGGTCCTTCCGTGTCGAAGCCCATGTGATGCAGGGTGGTGCAGCCGCTCCGCACGTGGCGCACGACGCCGAGGGCCGCCGTGAGCTCGGGGTCGAAGGGCGGCATGATCGCCCAGTCGAGAAGGTTGTTCTCGAGATAGTCGTTGAGCACGCCCTTCTGGATGGGTGAGATGGCGCGCCCGTGGCTGTGCGCATCGATGAGCCCGGGAAGGAGGAGCTGCCGGCCGTTGCCGACCACCCGGGCCTCCGGATGCTTTCCTCGCAGCGCCGGCCAGTCGCCAACCTCGGCCACGCGGTCCCCCGTGACGAGGACGGCGGCGTCCGTGAGCACGCGCGACTCGGCGGCGCTCGTGAGCAGATACTTCCCCCGCAGCAACAGCCCCATGAGTACGCCCTCCCGTGCGCGCCCGATGCTGGCGCGTGGCCGCACTCTACCGTGAACCACCTGCTTGTCAACGACGCGCTCCGAGGGGCGCGCCCGAGGGCCGTCTCCTGCCCGGGCTTGGCAGCGAGGCGCGTCAGCTCATCGTCAGCACCACGCGAAAGCGCGCGCGTCCGCTGAGCATCTGCTGATAGCCTTCGGCGGCCTTCTCCAGCGGGAAGCGCTCGATCATCGGGCGGACGCCGGTGAGGGAGCTGAAGGCCAGAGTGTCCTCGGAGTCCTTGGCGGTGCCGGACGGCCAGCCGTGAACCGACCGGCGGGCCAGGATAATCTGGAGCGGGCTGATGGACAGCGGCTCGGGCGCCGCCCCCACGACGATGAGCCTCCCGCCGGGTGCGAGGTCGTCGACCAGGGCCGAGATGGCCTTGGCGTCGGGAGCGGTGGCGAGGATCACGCGGGCGCCTCCGAGCTTTTGCAGGCTCTCCGCGGGAGCGCTCACGGCGCCGTCGACGTATTCGTGAGCCCCCAGCTTCCGGACAAACGCGTCCTTGTCGGCGCCCCGGCCGATGGCCACCGTCCGGAAGCCCATCTGGCGCGCGCACTGGATGCCGAGATGTCCGAGGCCGCCGATGCCCTGTATGGCGACGAGTTCGCCCGCTCTCGCTCCCGAGTTGCGCAGAGGGTTGTAGACGGTGAGGCCCGCGCAGAGGAGGGGGGCGGCCTCGGCGCTCGGCAAATCGTCGGGCATGGCAGCGACCGCCTCCGCGGGCACGACGATGTACTCCGCGTATCCGCCATCGAAGCTGAGCGAGGTGATCTTCTCGAAGCGGCACAGGATGAAGTCGCCGCGCCGGCAAGGATCGCAGGTGAAGCAGTGTCCGCCGTGCCACCCGACACCGACGCGCTGTCCGGTTTTCCAGATCGTGACGTCGGCGCCCACCCTATCGACGCGCCCCGCGATCTCGTGGCCTGGGATCCGGGGATAGGCGAGCCCGGGCCAGAGCCCATCCTTGACCATCACGTCGCTGTGGCAGACGCCGCACGCGTCGACCTTGATGCGTACCTGGTTGCGCTCCGGCTCGGGAATCGGGCGCTCGACGAGCTCGAAGTCGCCTCCCGCCTTGGTCACCTGCACGGCCTTCATGGTTGCCATCGAATATCCTCCGCCGTCGCTGGATGAAAGGAGGAGTTCTTAAGGGACCGGGGCCGAAGCAAGAGGCGAGCACGCCCCGCACCACTTCTCTGGATGGGATTGTAGTACCTGATGCAACAAGGTTCGGATTCATTGACCTGAGGAATGGCTTCCGAGATGGCGCGCGCCTCGTGCCGTCGGCCGTCGCGCCAGGACGGCTGAACGCGCGCTAGCCGGAGAAGACGGGCAGAACTTCGGCGGTGAAGCGCTCGAACTGCTGGAACTGATCCTCGCCCACGAAACGCAGGCAGAGATCGGTGACGCCGGCGTCCGCGTAGCGCCGGAGCGCCGCGATCACCGCCTCGGGTGGACCGAGACCCATGGTGCCGCGCATGTGCACTCCCCCGCCGTAGTAAGCGGCCAGGAATTCTCCCGTGCGGCGCTCGGCCGTGCGCACATCGTCCTCGAATCGCACGGTGGTGTAGACGCAGAGGGGAAAGCCGGGCAGGCTCCGGCCGTGGCGCGCGAGCGCCTCGTCGGCCCGGTCGCGGACGCCGCGGCAGTCCTCGGCCTCGATGTAGGTGGTGATGATGCCGTCTCCGAGTCGCGCGAACCGGTCGAACTGCGCGGGGAGCATCTCGCCGCGATTGGCGGCGGTGGTCAGCACGGGCGGGCCCGCCTCGGTCCAGGGCAAGGGGCCGATGGTATGCTCGGTCAGCTCGTAGTCGTCGCCTCGATAGGTGACGGGCTCGCCGCGCCAGAGCCGTCGCCAGACATCCACATGTTCCTCCAGCCGACGGACCCGCCGTTTGTGGTCGGCCCCGCACGCTGCCCACTCGCGCTCGGCCGAGGGCAGGCTCCACCCCACGCCCAGCCCTAGGATGACTCGCCCGCGCGAGATGTTGTCCACGTTGGCGATCTCGTTCGCGAGGACCACGGGATGGCGGAGGGCGGGGAGCAGCACGGCCGTGCCGAGCTGCACGCGCTCGGTGATGCCCGCGAGATGGGCCAGGGTGGTCACCGCCTCCAGGCGCGGCTTGGCCACGATGCTGTCGCCGACCCATACCGCATCGTAGCCGGCCCGATCAGCGAGCCGAGCCATGCGCCAGCACATCTCGACGTCGGGCCGGCGCGCCGACTCCATGACCACGCCGCGGGTGGGAATGAGCACGCCGATACGCATCCCGTCAGCCTCCGGGATCGTAGTCTAAGCCAGCCTCGAGCGGACCCGCGGCGATTTCGGCGAGCGCCGACTCGACGTGCTCGGATGGTGTAGTCTCTGTGCCGCCGACCCGAGTTCGCCGGTCATCCAGGCAGGCAAGTTCAGGCCGAGGCGTCGAGGCGATTCCACCGCGTCAGCCTAGGCTCCGGAGGCGGACATGGAGCATTCCACTCAGGGGAGCCAATCCGCTGGCGGCGCGGTCGACCCCGTCTGTGGGATGACCGTCGAGCCGGGCCCCGATTCGCTGACCTTCCAGCATGGCGGCCGTCTGTATGCCTTTTGCAGCCCCCACTGCCTGGAGAGATTCCGATCGGATCCCGCAGCATATGTGGCCGCCAAGCTCGAGACGGTGCCCGCAGAGAAACCGGTCAAGCTCGGCAGCGGGATCTACACCTGCCCGATGCATCCGGAGATCCGACAGAGGGGCCCCGGCGCCTGCCCGAAGTGTGCCATGGCGCTCGAGCCTCTCGCGCCGGTCCCAACGCTCGCCCCGGTTGAGTACGTGTGTCCCATGCACCAGCAGATCGTGAGGGGCGGGCCCGGCGTCTGCCCAATCTGCGGCATGGCCCTCGAGCCGCGCGCGGGCGCCTTCGCGGAGGAGACGAATCCAGAGCTCGCCGACATGACCCGACGTTGCGTGGTGAGCGCGCTGCTCTCTGCTCCCGTGCTCTTCCTCGCCATGTCGGACCTCCTTCCCGGGGTGCCGATCCAGCGGCTGCTCTCCGGCCGTGCGGTCGCCTGGATCCAGCTCGCCCTCGCCACACCAGCCGTGCTCTGGGGCGGTTGGCCTCTGTTCCAGCGCGGGTGGGCGTCGCTCGTGCATCGCAGCCTGAACATGTTCACCTTGATCGCCCTCGGCGTCGGCACCGCGTACCTCTACAGCCTGATCGCCGCGCTGCTTCCCGGTCTGTTCCCCGTATCGTTCCGCGGGCACGACGGCCAGGTGCCGGTCTACTTCGAGGCGGCCGCCGTGATCACCACGCTGGTTCTGCTCGGCCAGGTGCTGGAACTCCGCGCCCGCAGCCAGACGAGCAGCGCGATTCGCTCGCTGCTGGGCCTGGCCCCGCGGACGGCCCGGCGGCTCGGCGCCGACGGCAGCGAGACGGAAGTGCCGCTCGATCAGGTTGTGGTGGGAGACCGCCTCCGAGTCCGGCCCGGCGAGAAGGTGCCTGCCGACGGCGTCGTGCTCGAAGGCACGAGCACGGTGGACGAGTCCATGATGACGGGCGAGCCGATCCCCGTGGAGAAGTCGGCGGGGAGCCGGGTGACGGGCGGCACCGTGAATGGCACGGGGGGCCTGGTGATGCGCGCCGAGCGCGTGGGCAGCGAGACGCTCCTCGCCCAGATCGTGCGCCTGGTGAGCGAGGCGCAGCGCA
>Ga0306921_10003687_pt1 | contig 15559 bp, 13 predicted proteins | sample sta12Cox44000080_FD_203760 | JGI IMG/M metagenome (GOLD analysis project Ga0306921, IMG submission 203760) | Lab enrichment of tropical soil microbial communities from Luquillo Experimental Forest, Puerto Rico - statoxic.12C.oxic.44.000.080 (v2)... | ecosystem: Environmental > Terrestrial >...
TTTATGGGCGGCGCCTTCTACATGGCTATCAAGGCCCAGGCGCCGGTGGTTCCGATCGTGCTGGTCGGGACGTATGAACTGCTGCCGATGAACAGCTTCCACCTTCGCCCTGGCCGGGTCGAAATGACCATCGGCGAACCGATTGCAACTTCAGGCATGGTGCCCCGCGAGATGGACAAGCTCTCGGCGCACGTGAGAGAAGTGATGATCGAGATGTACGAGTCGCGAGCGAAGGTTGCCGGTGTCATCCCAAGCGGAGGTCGCACAGCGACCGAAGTCGAGGGACCCTACCCTGGGCAAGCATTCGCGGAGAGCAGCCCGAATCACGATGAAACCCCGCATCGCCATTCCAATTCCCAACTCCGTTAAGCCCGACTACGCCATGCGCGCATTGCCGCAGTACGAACACGCGGTTCGCGAAGCTGGGGGCGAGCCCGTCATCGTCGACGTCACCGCTCCCTCCGCTGTCATTGCGCAAAAGGTGAAGACTTGCGACGGCGTGCTGCTTCCCGGCAGTCCCGCCGATGTCGATCCCGAAAAATACGGAGCCATGCGCCATTTCTCTACCGCCGATGCAGACATGCTGCGCGACAACGCCGATGAGCTTCTCCTGCAAGACGCCTACAACATGCGCAAGCCGGTCTTTGGTATCTGCTACGGAATGCAGTCGCTCAACGTGTGGCGTACCGGTACGCTCGATCAGGAGCTGCCACCCGGCGTGAATCACGAGGCCGGGCGCGCTGTCACCCAGGCGCACCGGGTTGCAATCGATCCAGAGTCAAAGTTGGCAGGCATTCTCCGTTCCGCCGGAGCACTCCCTGGCGAAGCGACACCTGAGATTGTTGTCAATTCCAGCCATCATCAGGCAGCGGAAGTGCTGGGCGACGGTCTCCGTCTCGTTGCCTGGAGCCCAACCGATCAGGTCAAAGAAGCGGCGGAAGGCACCGACGACGATCACTTCGTGCTCTGTGTGCAATGGCATCCTGAGCGCACGTACGACGGCGACCCCGCCTCGCGCGCGCTGTTTCAGGCGTTCATCCGCGCCGCTGCGGATTGGCACACGAGACTCGCGGCGAAGCAAAAGGACTTCGAGTCGCTGCCGGGAAAACATTAGGAGCACTTGTGATCGCTTCCAATTTCGCGAGTGCTTCCTGCACCCGCGCGGTGCTACGTCTCGGCCAACCCGCCAGGGGCTACAATCGGAACGCAGCCGGGGAGAACTCATGAAAGCGCTGGTAAAAAGCCGTGATGGTCGTGGACTGTGGCTCGAAGATGTGAAGGAGCCGGAGATTGGTATTAACGACGTCAAGATTCGGGTTCTGAAGACCGGGATTTGCGGAACCGATCTTCACATCTACGAGTGGGACGACTGGGCACAAAAGACGATCAAGGTTCCTCTCGTCATTGGCCATGAATTTGTTGGTGAGATCGTCGAGGTGGGATCGAATGTATCGGATTTTCATCCCGGAGAACTGGTCAGCGGCGAGGGCCACGTGGTTTGCGGGCGCTGCCGCAACTGCCTTGCCGGACGCCGTCATCTGTGCGCTCATACGAAGGGTGTGGGCGTAAACCGGCCGGGCGCTTTCGCCGAGTACATTGTGCTGCCGATGACCAACATCTGGCGGCACGATCCCAACATCAATCGTGAAGCCGCAGCAATTTTTGATCCTTTCGGCAACGCAGTCCATACCGCCCTGTCGTTTCCGGTGCTGGGCGAAGACGTGCTGATCACCGGCGCCGGGCCGATCGGGATCATGGCCGCAGCGGTAGCGCGGCACTCGGGCGCCAGGCACATTGTCATCACCGACCTCAACCCTTATCGTCTGGCGCTCGCGGAAAAAGTCGGGGTGACGATGGCCGTCGATCCCACAAAGACGCCGCTCCCCGAAGTGCAGAAGCGACTCGGCATGCAGGAGGGGTTCGACGTCGGCATGGAGATGTCGGGCTCACTCGTGGCCTTCCGCGACATGCTGGCCAACATGAGCCACGGCGCCAAGATTGCCATGCTGGGGATTCCTGCAAAGGAGATGGCGATCGACTGGCATCGCGTGATCTTCTCCATGCTGACAATCAAGGGCATCTACGGACGAGAGATGTACGAAACCTGGTACAAGATGACCGTCATGCTGGAATCCGGTCTCGACATATCGCCGGTGATCACGCATCGCTACCACTACACGGAGTTCGAAAAGGGATTTGAAGTGATAAGGTCGGGGAACTCGGGCAAAGTGATCCTCGACTGGCAGTAAAGCGTCTGGCTGCGGACGCTTATTCAACCTGCCGGCGCGTTGAGCGACCCGAATACTATAAAGACTGAATCGTCAGTGGAAAGAATCAGTCGCGTGTTCGCAAAACAAAGGTGCCGAGCACAGCCTCGAAAATTTTTCGGTCATGTTTATAATCTTGTTCCTTCGTTCGCAGGTAAGCGGAGTACTCTTCGTCTTCCCACCTGAGTGCTTCCCCAAAAAATCTTCCACCATCCATGGATTTAGCTTTCGGTCATGGTAACGCACCCCAACTTGCTGCGCCTTGAGCCCAGCAAGCGTTGTGGCTGACTGTTTCACAAACGCTAACAGAACCCTCCGGGCTTCTTTCGTCGAAACTCTATAAGCGAGTTTGTCTACCTCTCCCTTTACCGTCGACTCGTCTAGGTACGCAGCGTAGCCGGCATAGACCTCGATGCGGCGTTCAGGCTCATAGGGTTCATCGGTAAGAGGAATTATGCGTCCATGGTCTGACATACAGGTGCAACCATCTGAGTCCGCGACCCACCTGTCACTAGGGTGGATAACTGACAGCAAAAGCGCTGTTTTTTATCCAATCGCCTGTTCCCAAAACGGGCAAGGCGGCCAAAGCTTACCACCCTTGGTCGTATCCACATTTATCAATTACCCTAATCCCCTATGCTCGATCTCGCTTTCGTACGCAATAATCTGCCTCTCGTCGAAGAAAAACTCCGCCAGCGTGGTATGGATCCGGCCACCGTTCTAAAGGATTTCCACCCCATCGATGGCCAGCGCCGCATGGCCATTACTGAAACCGAGACGCTTAAGGCCCGGCGCAACAAGCTGACGGATGAGTTTCAGCGGTTGCGCAAGGCACAGCAGGACACGGCCGTGAACCTGGAAGAGCAAAAGCTGCTGAAGTCGCGAATCGAAGACTCCGAAAAGCGCGCCACCGACTACGACGCACAACTCCGCGATATCCTGACCGGTATCCCCAACTTGCCCGATGACAGCGTTCCCGTAGGCCATAGTGCCGACGACAACGTCGAAGTTCGTCGTTGGGGAACGCCGCCCACCTTCGACTTCACTCCAAAGCCGCACTGGGAGCTCGGAGAATCGCTCGGCATCCTCGATCTCGAACGCGCCGCCAAAATCGCCGGCGCTCGCTTCGCCGTCTATTGGGACCTCGGCGCCCGCCTCGAACGCGGGCTCATGAACTTCATGCTCGACCTGCATACCCGCGAGCATGGATACACTGAAATCCTGCCGCCTTTCATGGTCAACGCCGACTCCTTGTACGGCACTGGCAATTTACCCAAGTTTGAGGCCGACCTCTTCAAGGTGCCGCATGGAGACAAAAATCTCTACCTGATTCCCACCGCGGAGGTGCCGGTTACTAACCTTTATCGCGACGAGACGCTCGGCGCCGCCCGGTTGCCAATCTCGCTGACAGCGTTTACACCATGCTTTCGCAGCGAGGCAGGCTCCTACGGCAAAGACGTGCGCGGCATCATTCGCCAGCACCAGTTTCAGAAAGTCGAGCTGGTGAAGTTCACCAAGCCTGAGGAGTCGTACGCCGAGCACGAAAAGCTTACCCGCGACGCCGAAGAAGTTTTGCGAAAGCTCGGCCTGCACTACCGTACCGTCGTTCTCTGCACCGGCGACATGGGATTCTCCTCCGCCAAGACCTATGACATCGAAGTCTGGCTTCCGGGACAGGGACTCTACCGCGAAATCTCTTCTTGCTCCAACTTCACTGATTTTCAGGCGCGCCGCGCCAACATTCGCTATCGCCCTGAAGGTGCGAAGAAGAGCGAGTTCGTGCACACGCTCAACGGCAGTGGTCTCGCCATCGGACGGACATGGGTTGCGATTATTGAGAACTATCAGCAGGCCGACGGCAGCGTGAAGATTCCCGAAGCCCTGCAGCCCTACGTCGGCGCCGATCGCATCACACCGCGAAAATTCTAGGACCAATTGCGGAGTTCGCACAGCCAGAGTCGAGCACGCCTTCACAGGCCGCCGAGAGAATCGCTTTCGCGGGCATGACTTTAACACCCTGGGGAAAACTTATTTTGGCTATGATTTTTGCGTCAGGGCATGACTTCAGTCGTGCCGTAAGACGTCGAAAATACGTCCCCTGAGGGATTTCTTTTCGCTGTTCCGACCGACCTACTCATCCCGATGCACCGTCTCCATCGAAAATGCCGGCAAGCACACGGCAATGTACTCGGCGCCTCGAGGCTCTGGAGTGGAATATCTCACCCACTCGCCCGCATGCGCGACGACCGCTTGGCCCGCACGCACGTCGAGTGCGCCGTGCTTGTGCTCAACGTGCAGCAAGCCCTTGAGCACCGCGGTGAACTCGTCAAACTCCGGGGTCTGTCCCGGCTCCTGCCATCCGCCTGGACTGCGCATATGCGCGACGCTTACCGCAGCCGTGCCAGAATTTACCCGCCCAATGTACTCGTCAATCAGCTTCGGCTTGTTACCTGCAGCTTGAACTCGCGTCGCGTGTGAGATCAACGTTGGCGGCATCAGCACTCCTGTGGCAAGCATCGTACTGATTCTGTCATGGACGTCGCCCCAGCCGCACCCAAAGAGAGTCAAAAGCAAAAAAGCAAAAAGCCAAAAGCGAAGAGCGAAAAGAGGAAGCCAGAGCGAAAAGCCGCTTCGCTCACTGTCCGGAGATCTTGACCCGCAGGTCTTCGGGAATCTTCTGCTGTATTTTCTCCGGAAGCTTGTCGAGCCCCATGCGCGCGCCAGTCAGTGCCGCGTCCTTCACCACCAACGGTGCCGGCGTCGCGATCGCTACCAGCAGCCAAAGCAGCATCGAGAGCAGAAACCCACCGAGCGCGCCGATCTCGAGCCAGAAGGCATGGTTCGGTTGGAAGTGCCGGATCACCCCATAGGCCAGCAGAAACACGATCATCGAGGCCGAAGCCAGCACCATCAACCCGATGTCGATGCCGCGATGCAGTTTCTGTCGCGAGCGACAGTGCTCACACTCCGCAAAGTGCGCTTCGTAATCGCCGCGCATTTCCACAGCGATCCCCGAGATGTCATAGCGCCATCCGACAAGGATCTTGCCGACGACACGGTCAGTGCATTCTGCCATGAAGAAAACTCTGCTCGCGAGAGAAGCTGCCGCGGAGCAACCTACAACCGAATTGCCGGAAGCGGTTCATGTTGTGCCGCGAGCACCAACTGGTTGCGCACGAAATTGCGCTGCTCGCCTAATGCACGCTCAGCCGTCATCCGCGCAATCTCTGGATGATTGTTCTGCTCCGAAAGATGCGCCAGGATGAGGAATTCCGCACCTCCATCATAGTCCGTCGTCAAAAAATCCGCGAGTGCGTCGTTGGAAAGGTGCCCCACGCGGCTCATCACGCGTTGCTTCACCGACCATGGATACGGCCCGCCGCGCAGCATCTCCAGATCGTGGTTCGACTCGATCATCAGCACTTGGCAGCCGCGAATGTGTTGCCGCACGCTCGTCGGCATATATCCCAGATCGGTACACACGCCGACCTTAATCCCTTCGCTGCAAAACGTGAATCCCACTGGATCGACCGCATCATGCGGAATAGTAAACGGTGTGATCTTCACGTCGCCGATCTGGAACGCCCGGCCGGAATGAAACTCCTCACGCCTCTCCAGATGAACCCGATTGCCGGCGGCATCACGCGTTGTCCGGCGATACGTTTCATACGTGTGGCCGGTAATATACACCGGGACCTTCAGCTTTTTCGCCAGCACACGCAGCCCGGAGACATGGTCTATATGTTCGTGTGTGACAAGGATGGCGTCAATGCTGCTCGCACTCTCATCGCACAGCGCCAGCCGCCGCAGCAGTTCGCGGCAAGATAGTCCTGCGTCCACCAGCAGGTGCGTGGTGCCGCTGGAGATGAGCGTGCAATTTCCATTGCTCCCGCTCGCGAGCACCGTGATGGACACACCCATAGCGGCGAGAATAAACCCTCTCCCGATCTTGTTGGTAGTAACCACCTGGTTAACTTGAGCCGCTTTGCAGGCGTGAATGACGCGGGAGCCTCGAGAGCCTGCCCTAATGCGGCTCAGCGGGGCAAAGGGCGCAACCCTGGCCGCTGGTGGCAGCGTATGAGGCTCATCCCAGATTGTCAGGAATCTGCCTCTTGCCACTTGAACCCGGATACTTCTTTGCTGCGTTCGCAAGCTGTCGTTTTGAATTTCCTCTCACTTATGCACAGCTATTTTCCGTCATGCACACGAATTACACAGCGCGCCTGAGTTTCTGCTTGAGACGCGTGCATCGTTCGAATAGCGTGAACCGCAACGAGGCACAGGCGACACGCATCCGCTTTCGCGGCGATGCGGGTGAACCCAGGGGACAATCAGGTAGGGCCGTGCCGGCTGTGCGGCCCATGCTCAGCAGCTCCAGGCTGATGCGTTGGCCCCGGAGCTGGCCTCCCCGGACCCGCGCCGCCGATCACGCCAATTTGAGCTCTGTCTGCGTCTTGTACGGGCACCGCGTCGGTCCCCTCGCGCGGAATGCTCCTCTGCCCGTACCTGGCAACAAAGCGCATAGCGAGTTCGAAGTGGCGTCCGGCTCGTCCGGCAGCTCTCGCTGCGTAAAGAAAGCGGACGCCCGCATCCATCGATGCCGCGGCCGTGCCTGAGTGCGACTCGCGAGTGGCTGGCTCGCGGGTCGCACTGTGTTTTTTCGCCCTCTTTACTCTGGTGTCACCCTGAGCGAGGACGGCGTAATCAATCGCCGTCCGAGTCGAAGGACTTGCTGTTGTTTTTAAGCGAGGACACGCTAATCATCGCGCGTCCGAGTCGAACTTGAGCCGTTATGCTGGCGTGAGCAGCGCGGGAGTTTGCGGAGCTTGCCCCGAGCGAAGTCGAAGGGCGAGAGACTGAACGGCGTCGCCGCGGCGACCAAGTCGAAAGGGGACGCCGCTTTTTCTGTGCCGATCCCTGCGGCGCCGACTCTAATGTCTCCGATTCGCCGCACCAGCCAGTCGTGTAGCGACGGCGACCGTCTTCGTGGCAGCGGCGCAAGCCGCAGGTCGCAACGTGCCGAAGCGCCTCACAGGCCGCGTCGCGGCAGACCCTCTCGGAATCTGCGAGTGCCCCCATCCTTCCCTTCTCTTGGCAAAGGGCGAAGAGTCAAAATCTTCCTTCCGCGTCGCCCTCACTCAACAGAATTTCCAACGAAATACTTGGCGAGGTTGCTTAAAGGCTATGGCCACGCTTGGACTCCATCGGTAGGCTCGAGTCACTGCATCTTGGTGCAGCAAAAAGGAGTACGGGCGCACCCCCCAAACAAAAATGACAAAGAAACCAAAACAACTTATCACGCCCACTGGGAAACGCGAAGGCTTGATCGTCATGGACAAGGGTCGCGGTTTTACCTATGGGTGATTGGGATCGCCCCGTCGGGTCAAGCGGTTTCGAACGGTCGCGACTCCCGCGTCTCAACCTTCCACCTTGGCGCTGTGTGGTCGCTAGCGGCCACACATCTTTTTACTTACCTGATTTCGACCACCCTCAACAGAATTTCCAACGAAATATTGTCGAGGTTGCTTCCGGGTTATTGTCACCGGACTATGGCTCTGAGTACGCTCATAACACTCTGCGATGGCCACCACCGACTACAGTCTTGAGCGGGGACTTCCTGCCAGCATCGACGCCGAGCGTTCCATCCTCGGCGCGATCCTGCTCGAGAGCCTGCTCTTCGATCAGGCCGCCGAACTCAAGCCCGACGACTTCTCGCTCGACGCGCATCGCCGCATCTTCTCCCGCATGCGCGATCTGCAGGACTCCGGCCGACCCGTCGACATGATCACCCTCGCCGAGGAGCTCGACCGCCGCAGGGAAGTCGAGGCCGTCGGCGGCGTTGCTTATCTCTCGTCGCTGATCGACGGATTGCCCGAGCGCCCCAGCATCGAGCACTACGTGCGCATCGTGCGCAACAAGTCGCTGCTCCGCGGACTCATCAACATCGCGCAGCTCGCCATCGCCGAAGCCATCGATCATTCCGACGAAGCCGAAGAGGTCATCAACCGCGCCGAGCAGGGAATCTTCCAGCTCTCCGAAAATCGGCTTGGCCAGGGCTTCGCCGACATCCCGACCATCGTCAAGAACTCCTTCGGCTCGCTTGACGAACTCTACGCCCGCGGCCAGGAGATCACCGGGCTCGCCACTCACTACACGCAGCTCGACAAGATGACTGCAGGCTTCCAGCCTTCCGACCTCATCGTCATCGCGGCGCGTCCCTCCATGGGCAAAACTGCATTCGCGATGAACATTGCCGAGAACGCAGCTGTCATGGAGGGAAAAGTGGTCGGCGTCTTCTCGCTGGAAATGTCGAAGGAAGCGCTGCTGATGCGTATGCTGGCCTCGCATTCGCGCGTCGATTCGCACCGCCTGCGCACCGGCTTCATTCCCCGCGAAGACCGCGAGAAGCTCACTTTTGCTACCGAAAGCCTCATGCAGGCGCGCCTGTTTGTCGACGACACGCCCGGCATCTCCGTCACTGAAATGCGCTCCAAGGCGCGTCGCCTCAAGCACCAGGAAGGCCGCCTCGACTTGCTCATCGTCGACTACCTGCAGCTCATGTCGGCTGTGCCGATCGGCGGCAAGCGTTTTGAGAACCGCACACAGGAAGTATCGGCCATCTCGCGCGGCCTCAAAGCTGTCGCTAAGGAGTTAAAGGTCCCCGTCGTCGCGCTCTCGCAGCTCAGCCGCGCTCCTGAAAGCCGCGGCGGAGACCATCGCCCGCAACTCTCCGATCTGCGCGAGTCGGGTTCCATCGAGCAGGACGCCGACGTCGTCGCCTTCATCTTCCGCGAAGAGGTCTACAAGAAAGACGATCCCGACCTCGAAGGCCTCGCCGAAATCATCGTCGCCAAGCAGCGCAACGGCCCGACAGGGCTAATCAAGCTGGCGTTCTTGCACTCCTGCACCCGCTTCGAAAACCGCGCCGAAGAAGACGGGTACATACAGTAGGCCGGACATGGTCTGCCCAATTCGGGTAGGCATCGATAATATCGCTCAGGCCTTGGCATCAGGCTCAAGCAAAACCTGCTTGAACGGTTTGGGATAGAAAAGCTTGAGATCCACGGCTTCCATCGCAAGGCCTTGCGCCTTATCCTCGTTCCCCGTTGCTAGTGCCTTTTGAATCTCGGCGCGCTTTACACGGCTTTGGCTGCCGTCAAGGTCTTTCACCGCGAACATCATAGCATCGCTCACACGGACCAGCTTTTCTTCCGCGGCATTTCCTCGCGTGGCATAAGTTTTGCGTTCGGCGTCGCTCAGAGCTGGATTCCGGGCCGCCACTTCGTAGCCGACCATTGCTGCACGCAAATAGGGAGCAGCGCCCAGCAACCCAAAGTAGTAAAGGTCGAGCATCGTCTCTGGATGTCCGACGGGATGAAGACCTTCGCGCGCTCCTTCTACCAGGCCATTTCCCTCGCTCAGAACCGCCCTCAGCACCTCATATGCCTGTTGGGAAAAGCCGTTCTGAATGCAGTCGCGGACCATGTAAGCGCTGAGTTGCTCCATGGAAATCACGGGCGTACTGACCAGCCGTTGGAAGACGGTATCTGCGGCGGGGCTTGCCCTGGCGATCGCTTCCGCCAATTTCTGGATGAGTAGTGCCGCGGCAGCTTCAGTCCCGGTAACGCTGCCCTGAATCATTCCTGTCTGGTAGTGAAAGTCCGCTTGCTTGCGCAGGTAGGTCAGCAGCGTTTTCTGCGACGCCATCAGGGCTGCCTGCGCGAGAAACTGGAAGTTGCGTGTGTGTTCCTGCGCGTGGGTCGGGCTCGACGCCTTGGTCAATTCGTTCAGCCGCGACTCGAATTCCGGACGTCGCCCGTCCTCAAACTTAGGCAGCAGAGACTTCATCGTCGCAAGCACCGTCGGATATTGTGCAGGAGGAAGGTCGATGACCGAGGCGGGGTCGACGTCTGCAGGAAGCTCCTTAACGTACTGGCCGTTTAGGTTCTCATCGACGTGAATGAACCCCGAACCGCGGCCGCGATACCAGTGGTTGGCGGATTGTTTGTCGGGGGGAAGCAGGAGGAAGGAATGGGCGACTTGCCAGCCGCTCTCCCCATAGTCGGGATCGACGACCACCAATAGTCGCTGCAACGCCGCGAAAGCTTGGGAAACCGCATGGTCGCTCACAAAACACCAACGCCAGCGGAAGTCACCTTACGCGCTATACGTACACTAATCTCCTTCGGCGCCTTCGCGGACAAAGTAATGACCATCTGCGTTTCAACCGTTTGCGCAGTCTCTTTCACTTGTGCGCTGGTTAGTCCGGCGGTTTGAATTTTCTTCTTAGCCTCATTCTGTGCTTCTTCCAGAAGCCGATCTTGCGTGGCTTTGTCTTTCCCGGCCAGCTCGTCGATCTTGTCGCCGACGTAGGTGGAGAGAGGCTCGCCGATTTTCTCGCCGACTTTCTCGCCGACCTTTTCACCCACCTTTTCCCCAACTTTCTTGGCCAGGCCTTTCAGAAAGCCGTAGAGCAATGCTCCACCGACGACGAGCATGATTTCGACGCCGGTAAAGCGTTTCTCGTCCGGCGGGGTGAAGTTGCCAACATCAGCTCCGACTTCGGAAGCGATTTCCATGCGGGCGGCTTTGAGGGCTGGATCCACGTGGACCTCCAGAAATTAGGGCGTTTCACGTTCAGCGACTACAGGTTCACAGTCTATATCGAAGGAGCGGATAATCTGCCGAGGATGGGGTGAAGGCGGCGCAAAAAACAGCAAGCTTGACGGCGGCGGTTCGTACAAATACGAGCGAATCGACTCCCAGCCCGCGAAACCAACGATACGGAAGTGGGCCAGGATGCGGACGAGCAGCTCCAGGGGCTTGAACGCTACAAGCAGCACCAGCTGCAGCGGCTTTTACCACCGCTTTCATGAAAGCGGCGAGCAGCGCGTCAACCGCTTGCCAGGCAATCAGGGGTACAAAAACAAACCGCCGGATCCACGGTTCTGCCTCCGGCGGTAGCTGCTTCTGCTTTGGCCTCACGATGTATTTCTTTCGGCCATTGGAAGTGCGTTCACTCTCGGCCGCTGTTTCCGGCGTTCGTGTTGCATACGCGAGCGGGACAATTTCTGCCGTTCATTGTCTCTCTGGCGCCCAGGTATTTCGTATTGCGTCACCAGTCGCGCTGGAGCGGCGAGATGGTGTTCGTTTTTCGACCTCCTAAAAGTTTCTTGTTCACGAAGAAAACCAAGCTCACACCGCGACTTGGTTGCGATAACCGCAGCCAGTCACGTGTGCAATTTCCTGGTAGCGATGGGGCTGATTGTGACGGCTGCCGACTACTTGTGGAAGCTGCGCTTGGTGTCGTGGCTACACGGTTCCGCGGAGACTCCCGCCGTAGCGTTGAGCGGCGCGTTGCTGACGGTGATCGGATTCTCAAAGTCCCTGGAGGCGGTGGAATCGGACGACGCGGAATGGTGGCAGCGAATCATCGAGGTGGCGCTTGCGGCAATTTTGTAGGGAGCGTCGTTAGCAGCGGTAATAGGCTTGGGTTTGGGCCGCGGAACGACGGGGGCGATTACAGCAGTGTGCTTCGGCGAGCGGCCATGGCGTTGATCGCCTGGACGGCCCGCCAAATCGGACGCAGACGAAAACATCGATTGATGCTGTAGCGGCTAGGCGATGAATACGAATGCCAGGTACGCCGCAGCTACGTCGAGCCGCCGCTTTAGCGTGGCGTACTCCATCAGATCGCGCGGCTGGGTGGGAAAGAAACGGTAACCCGCCGCCTTCCCCGGCTTGACGTCGATCTTTCCCAACTCGAACCGATGGCGAAAAGCAGCCCTTGCCGGGTGGTTTCCGTGGCTCACTGGCTGGCATGTCCGGGATAATTGCGCATTGCTGCGTTGGCGAAAGCGCAATTTCGTGGCTCTGCAAACGAGAATCGAAACATGGTTGCCGCCCTCTAGCCAGTGTTGGTTAGGGTGGGCACCGCTCGCGTCAACATCGTTGCCATTCGATGCCAATGCCGTTGTTTTCAGTGGTTTTGCCTCGGGCTTTCGCAGCCACGCCCATTATTCTGGAAGCAGCATGAAGGAAACCTACCGCCGCTGGATGCACGATTGGGAAACGCGCATGACCTCGCGCGACAACAACCGCGTCGTGCGTCCCTTCGGATGGGGCAACGAGTTCGTGCAGGGGTGGCCGGTGGTGGCCGGCATACAGCCCACCCAAGGCGCGAGCGATGCCAAGGCCAATCTCGACTTCTGGACCGCGGTTAATGACGGGATCATCGCCAACAGCGATGACTTCTACGCCTACAAGCCGCCTGGGGACTTCCGCCTCGAGCATCGGCGCGTCGAGCTCTTCCCCACGGGCAGCGAGCCGCCCAAGAAGCAACTGAAAGAATCGTACGGGCAGTTCCTGCGCTTCACTTCGGCCGTCCAGTCACCCTATCCCGAAAACAACCTGATGAATGCGCGCTGGTTTCCGGCACGCGGTCGCCGCGCTGTAATCGTGTTGCCACAGTGGAACGCCGACGGCCTCAGCCACAACGGCCTCTGCCAGATCTTCAACATGCTGGGCATCTCCGCGCTGCGCATGAGCATGCCGTATCACGACATCCGTCGCCCCCATGGCCTCACCCGTGCCGACTATGCTGTCTCCGCAAACATAGGTCGCACCATCGATTCGGTGCGGCAGGGAATTGCCGACATTCGCTCCTGTCTCGATTGGCTACAACAGCGCGGCTACACCAAGCTGGGAATTGTCGGTACGAGCCTCGGGTCATGCTACGCATTCATCGCGGCTGCGCACGATCCGCGTATCAGTGTCAACGTCTTCAACCATGCATCGACGACATTCGGCGACGTTGTCTGGACCGGCCAGTCCACCCGCCACATTCGTCAGAGCATCGAGAGCGTTCTGACGCACGACGAACTGCGCAGCGTGTGGCTTGCCATCAGCCCGATCGTTTATTTCGACAAGTTCCAGCGCTGGCCGAAAAAATCGCTGATGATCTACGGCCGCTACGATCTCACCTTCCTGCCCGAGTTCTCCATGCAAACGGCCAGCGAATTTCTGAAGCGCGGCCTCGACACCACGGTCAAAGCCCTTCCCTGCGGACATTACTCGCTTGGCGAAACGCCTTACAAGTACATGGACGCCTGGCACATCTCTCGCTTTCTGGCGAAAGCCTTCGCGGGATAGAAATGCTTACCACAGACGACACAGAGCGCACTGAGGAATTTGAATTCTGAGTTTTCTCTGTGTTCACTGTGATCTCATGGGTGATTCTTGAACATCTCGTGCCGCGCTACAATGACTGGTTGCAGCACACGAGGTTTTCATCATGCCCATGAATTCCCGGGAACTTCCTATCTCCGAAATCGACCCGCAGATCGCCGAAGCCATTGCCAACGAAGAGCGCCGCCAGCACGAAGGGCTCGAGCTTATCGCCTCTGAGAACTTCGTCAGTGAAGCAGTTCTCGAAGCCGCAGGTTCGGTCTTCACCAACAAGTATGCGGAAGGTTATCCCGGCAAGCGCTATTACGGCGGATGCGAGTTCACCGACGTGGTCGAGAACCTTGCGCGCGACCGTGCCAAGCAGCTCTTCGGCGCCGAACACGCCAACGTCCAGCCCCATTCCGGCTCGACCGCGAATATGGCTGCTTATGCCGCGCTCGTTCAGCCCGGCGATACCGTACTCGGCCTCAACCTGGCGCACGGCGGACACCTCACGCACGGACACCCTCTGAACTTCTCGGGCAAGACCTACAAGATCGTGCCGTATGGCGTGACCAAAGAGACCGAGACGATCGACTATGACGAGCTGGAGAAGACCGCCGAGCGCGAGCGTCCCAAGCTGATCATCGGCGGGGGCAGCGCCTACCCGCGGACGATCGACTTCGCGCGCATGCGCCAGATCGCGGATAAAGTCGGGGCATTCTATCTCGTCGACATGGCGCACTTCGCCGGACTCGTCGCCGGCGGCGTACATCCATCGCCCATTTCGCACTGCCACGTGGTGACTACGACAACGCACAAGACACTGCGCGGTCCGCGCGCGGGCCTGATTCTCTCCAAGCAAGAACACGCGGCTGCCATCGACAAGGTGGTATTTCCTGGAATGCAGGGCGGCCCGCTTGTTCACATCATCGCGGCGAAGGCCGTGTGCTTCCAGGAAGCGCTTCAGTCCGGCTTTAAGGACTACGCGCGGCAGATTGTCGCCAATGCTAAAGTCCTGGCGCAGACCCTGGCGGACGAGGGATTCCGTATCATCTCCGGCGGTACCGACACGCACCTCATGCTGGTCGATGTCTTCGCCAAGGGCATGCTAGGCAGCGACGCCGAAAACGCGCTGCACGATGCCGGTATCACGGTGAACAAGAACGCGATTCCGTTCGACACTAACCCTCCGTTGAAGCCTAGCGGCATCCGCATTGGCACACCGGCGCTCACCACGCGCGGCATGAAGGAGCCGGAAATGCGGCAAGTCGGCAGGTGGATTGCCGAAGCCCTGCACAACCGCACTGACAAAGCCATGCTGGAAAGCATCCGTCGACAGGTGCTGGAGCTGGCCGAGCAGTTCCCGCTGTACGCATCCCGTCGCGCAAAGCATCACGAGACAGTTCGGGCTTGATGCGTCGCCAATCTCGTTGCGCTTCGCAGTGCGGTTTACACTAGTCTGTGCGCGTCGCCATCGACATCCGGCGAATCAATGAATTCGGCGTTGGCACCTACACGCGCAACGCCATTCGTACACTCGGGCGCCTTGACAACTTTAACGAGTACTTTCTGCTGGGAATTCCCGGAAGGCTCGGCGACATCGAGCCTCTGCCCGATAACTTCATCACTGTTCCCACGCACCCGAACGAGTTCTCGCTCAACAGCTATCTCGAGCTGAATCGTATCCTCAAACAGCACCGTTGCGACCTGTTGCACGTTCCGCATCTTTTCTGGAAACCGCAATCCGTACCTTGTCCGTACGTTGTGACAGTGCACGATCTGCTCGATCATCTCTATCGGGTGAACAGCGCGTCGTGGGTGAAGCGGCAGCTGCACTTCGAATTTACTAAGCGCGTCCTGCACAGCGCCGCGCGCATCTTCGCCGTGTCGAACTTCTCCAAGCAAGACACTGAGCGGCTGTTCGGTGTGCCGGGCGACAGAATCGAGGTCGTCTATAACGCGCTCGATGACCGCTTCCGGCAGGGACACGCCACCGAGGCCGACCACAAGCTGATCGCCGAGCGCTACCAGGTCACGTATCCGTTCCTGTTGTATGCAGGACGCATCAGCCCGCACAAAAATGTCATCCGGATCATCGAGGCTTTCTCCGCGCTGAAGGTCGA
>Ga0306921_10003692_pt1 | contig 15550 bp, 16 predicted proteins | sample sta12Cox44000080_FD_203760 | JGI IMG/M metagenome (GOLD analysis project Ga0306921, IMG submission 203760) | Lab enrichment of tropical soil microbial communities from Luquillo Experimental Forest, Puerto Rico - statoxic.12C.oxic.44.000.080 (v2)... | ecosystem: Environmental > Terrestrial >...
GCGGACGTTTGTTGTTGCCGACTTGCCAGGACTCATCGAAGGGGCAAGCAAGGGAGCAGGGCTGGGGATCCGTTTTTTGCGGCATGTGGAACGGACCAGGCTGTTGGTGCATCTGATCGACACGAGCGATACGGCGGAGATGGATCCGGTGAAGGCGTTCGAGATTATTGAAGGCGAGCTGGGGGCGTTCAGCGAGGCTTTAACCGACAAACCGGTGATGGTGGTGGCCACGAAGCTCGATGCGACAACAGACCGGAGGAAACTGGAGGAATTGCGGGGTTTTTGCGAAGAAACGCAGCTGGAGTTTCACGCAATTTCGGCGGCCACAGGCGAGGGCGTAAAGGAGTTGGTGCATGGGATGGCGGATAGGCTCGACAGGATACCGAAGGAAGAGATTGAGGATGAAGGGAAGGAGGCAGACGAAGCAAAGCAAGTGAATGAGGTGGAGGAAGACAAGAAGAGGGATTCCTCGGACGAAAATCGTGCGATGGGGAGACGGTCCTCGGAATGACCAGCGGGGCTTTTCTGGAACCTCACGGGTGCCCAAGCGTTGTGCGGCTTCGAAGCGGCTGAAGACGGGCGACAAGCTCGGATGGATTCATGAGAGAATCGGGACAAGGATCGAGCGGGAGGCGGATTGACGACAGCGCAGGTGCACCGCACAGCGGTCAAACACCAACCAAGACGAATTGCACTGTTTGGCGGCTCGTTTGATCCTATTCACGCAGGGCACCTAGCCGTGGCACGGGCCGCGGACCGGCGATTCAATTTCGACGAGATTCACTTCATTCCGGCGAGCCGGCCTCCCCACAAGTTAAAACAGCACCTGGCGCCGTTTCCGCACCGGTTTGCAATGGTGGCGCTGGCGTGTGCGGAGCATCCGCATTTTGTGCCGTCGCTCGCGGAAGCGGGCGAGGATTTCAGCGGGACGCAGTTGCACTATTCGATCGACACGGTGCGTTATTTCCGACACACGTACAACGGGCCGGGTGACCGCGTGTTTTTCATGGTCGGCGCGGACGCGTTCCTGGATATCCCGATGTGGAAGGAATACGAAGAGCTGCTGGGACTCTGCGACTTCGTGATTGCGAACCGGCCTGGAATCCGGCTGGAGGCATTGAGATTGGTGATACCGCCGGACTTACACGCCGGACCGGCACAGAAAAGGGAGAAGGAAGACGAGGCGGTCGCACCGGGTTCGCCGGTGGTTGCGCGACTGCAACGAGGCACGGTGTACCTGCTCGAGAATGTGGCCAATGAGGCGAGCGCGACCGACATCCGGCGGAAAGCGAACCGAGGACAATCGATACACGGGCTTGTGTCGGCGAGAGTGGAGGAATACATTTTGAAGCAAGGCTTGTACCGGTGAAATTCGAATCGTTACCAGAGGGTGTGCGCCTGGTGGTCGAGGCGGCGCAAAGCAAGAAAGCAGGCGGAATCACCGTGCTGGATCTGGCGGGGCTCGGAGCGTTCACGGAGTATTTCGTGATCTGCACCGGCTACAGCACGCCGCAATTGCAGGCCATCTGCAATGAAATCGAAGAGGTTCTGTATAAAGAGATGAAGCGTACGCCGGAGCACCGCGAGGGGCACCGGTCGGCGGAATGGGCGCTGCTGGATTTTGGGAGCTTCATTGTGCACGTGTTTGGCGAGCAGGCGAGGCGCTATTACGATCTGGAACGCCTGTGGCGGGCGGCGCCGTCATTGGTGATGCCGGATGAGCCGGGAGCTCCAGTGGAACGGCCCCGGCAAAGAGAACAGTACCTGCAGCCGTAGTGGCGGCGGATCGTCGTCTTCCCAGTCGGAAGAGCAGAGCTGGCTTCAGCGAGTCCGGAGTCGTCGGGTGAAATGAAGATTCGCTTGTTGATGGTGGGAAAGACGCGGCGGCCGGAGATGAATCGAGCTTTGGAGGATTATGTGAAGCGGATCGGGAGGGCGTGCCCGATCGAAGTGGCCGAGGTACGCGACGGAGAGGCAGCGATCAAGAGACTGGAGGCGGACCGCCGGGCCACGGCCGTGCTCTTGGATGCGGGCGGAAAGACGTTTGACTCCGGGGCCTTTGCGAAATGGCTCGGAGAACAGCGAGACCTCGGAACACGCGAGATTGTTTTTGTCTGTGGGGATGCGGACGGATTCCCGGACAAGCTGAGGGAACGCGTGAAGCAGAAGATTTCACTGAGCGCGATGACGTATTCGCATGAATTGGCGCGGGTGATGCTGGCGGAGCAGATTTACCGGGCGTTTGCGATCTTGTCGGGAAGCCCGTATCCGAGATAAAGCAGGAAGCGGACGGCTCCCATCCGGTGTCAGTCGAGACCTTCGCGGCACAGGCCAGGCAGAAAGCGGGCGCCACAAACCATGATTTGCCTGGCGTGCGGTTTCTGAGTTTCCGAGATGGAATAAGCGGCGGGGGAAGCGATGGGCATACGACTGATACCGGACAAAGACAAGCCATCGGTGGCGATTGAAATACCGCTGACCAAACCGCTGCCGGACTATGACCTCGAGCAAATGGAGCAGCCGACGCCGAGAGATATTGACGCAATCCTGGTGACACAGGGATTCAGAGATTTGGTCGACGATGCGCGGGGCATTCTGACGGACCTGGCGGCACATCCGCCGTCTCCGCCGAGTGAATCACACCTGGTGGACCTTGGTCTCGACAGCGGACCACAGTTTGAGATAGCGCAGTTGACCGGAGCGATTTGCCCGAGCGACGACGAAGTGTACCGGCCCGGGCTGTGGATCGTGTTGAAGGACCCCAAGGCTCTGCCGAGGGAGCGCTTGCACGAAACGGCACTCGAGCACGTGCGATTGATTGCGGAAGCGCTGGTGAAGAGGCTGGGCTTGTAGGAACCATGGCAAATGAAAAGGGACTGCTGATTGTTTACACCGGGCCGGGCAAGGGGAAAACGACCTGCGCTCTCGGAACAGCATTTCGTGCGGTAGGGCAAGGCCTGCGGGTGCTGATGGTGCAGTTTATCAAGGGTTCGTGGCACTACGGCGAGCTCGATGCGGCGAAAATGCTGGGCGACGATAAGTTTGAGATCCGGCCGATGGGGCGAGGGTTCGTCAAGGTGGGTGGAGCGGAAACTGATCCGGAAGACATCCGGATGGCGGAAGAGTGTTGGGAAGCGGGGCGAGAGGCGATTTACAGCGGAAAGTATGACCTGGTGATTCTGGACGAAATCAACTACACCATCAGCTACAAGATGCTGGAGGCTGCCAAGGTGCTGGAGGCGCTGAAGGGGCGGCCGGAGCAGGTGCACGTAATCTGCACAGGCCGGAACGCGCATCCACTGCTGGTCGAGCAAGCGGACCTGGTGACAGAGATGAAAGAAGTGAAACACCCGTACACGAAGGGTATACTGGCGCAGCGGGGAATCGATTACTAATCGATTTCGGTAAACCGGAATCAGGGATCAGGAACTGCAGAAATGTCGTGGTTTAAGAGAAACAAGAAAGCGATCGATCAGGCGACACCGCCGGAAGAACGCCGCGTGCGCACCGAAGGGCTGTGGATGAAGTGCGAGTCGTGCCGGGCGATCGTCTTCCGGAAGGACCTGGAGGAAAACCTGCTGGTGTGCCCGAAGTGCCAGTTTCATTTCCGGATGAACGCGAAGCGGCGGCTGGAATTACTGCTGGACGGAAAATGGACGGAGCATGACGCGGGAATGGTTTCGACCGACCCGCTGAAATTCGTGGACACGAAGCCGTACGCTTCGCGGATCAAAGATGCGCAGAAGAAACTGGGAATGAACGACGCGGTGATCACCGCGGAGGGCCAGTTGAATGGCAGGCCAGTGGTGTGCTGCGCGATGGAATTTGGGTTTATCGGCGGGTCCATGGGCGCGGTGGTGGGAGAAAAGGTGACGCGCGCGATCGAAATGGCGATGGATACAAGGCAGCCGCTGGTTGTGGTGTCGTGTTCGGGCGGGGCGCGGATGATGGAAGGAACGATCAGCCTGATGCAACTGGCGAAAGTGTCGGCGGCGCTGGCGCGCTTGGACGAGGAGAAACTACCGTACATATCGGTGCTAACGGATCCGACCACAGGTGGAGTGACCGCAAGCTTCGCAATGCTGGGGGATCTGAACATAGCCGAGCCCGGAGCGCTGATCGGGTTTGCGGGACCGCGAGTCATCGAGCAGACCATCCGGCAAAAGCTGCCGGACGGCTTCCAGACGTCGGAGTTTCTGTTGGAGCATGGCTTTCTGGACGCCGTGGTGCACCGGAAGGACATGAAGGGATTCATCGGGAATACGCTCGATTTGCTGATGTCATGAATTACGCGAGCGCGGTCCGTTATCTGCTGTCGCTTGGGCGCGAGTTGGCGGCGCCCACACAAGCCGCGGCGGCAAAATTCAACCTCGAAAACATCGCGGTCCTGACCGAGCGGCTGGGGAGGCCGGACCGGGCTTATCCCGTCGTGCATATCGCGGGAACAAATGGAAAAGGCTCGAGCGCGGCGTTTCTTGAGGCGATTTTGCGGGATGCGGGATTTCGGACCGGGTTGAACACCTCGCCACACCTGGAGCGAATCAACGAGCGGATTCGCATCAATGGAGAAGAAGTCAGCGACGAAGTTTTCGCCGAGACGTTTACGCGCGTTCAGAAGGTGATCGAGGAGTTGATGGCTTCCGGCAAACTGAGGGCGCATCCAACCTACTTCGAATGCGTGACGGCGCTGGCGTTTGAGGTGTTTGCGAAAGAACGGGTGGAGTTTGCGATCGTTGAAGTGGGGTTGGGCGGACGGCTGGACGCAACGAATATTGTGAGACCGCAGGTCAGCGTGATTACACGGATCGATTTCGACCATGAGAATTACCTGGGGCACTCGCTGCGGGAGATTTCGAGAGAAAAGGCCGGGATTGTGAAAGAAAGCGTGCCGGTGGTGAGCGCGGCGCAGTTGCCCGAAGTACAGGAGGTGTTACGCGCCAAGGCGGAGGAATTGCACTCTCGGATCGTGGACATTGGCAAAGAGTTTGACGTGGAGGAAGAGGGGGTGGAAGAGGGCTCGGTTCGCGCCGTGGCGCGGGAGATCCGGACGGGAAAGGCCTTCGTGCTGGCGCCGAGGCTGCCGGGAAGGCACCAGTTGCAGAACGCGTTGAACGCCTTGGCGTGTGTGAGGTTGTTGCAAGAGCGAGGCTACCGAATCGCGAAGAAAAATATTGAGGAAGGTATCGCAACCGCGGAATGGCCCGGGAGGCTCGAGAAGCTGCAGGCCGGGCCTGACGTTTACCTGGATGGTGCGCATAATCCGGGAGCCGCGAGGGAACTGGCGCGCTTCCTCGCGGAGAATTTCGGCGAGCGGCGCTTGTTTATGATTTTTGGAACGCTGAGGGACAAGTCGGTCGACGAAATAACCGGAATGCTATTCCCGCGGGCAAGCGAGGTGATTTTCACCGAGCCTGGAACGCCGCGGGCGGTCAGCGCCAAGCAGCTTGCGGACCTGGCGGGGCACCACGCAGCGCGCTACACGGTGATTGCAGACGCGGAAGAGGCGCTCGAATCGGTTTTGTCGAAAGCGCGACCGGATGACGCGGTGCTTGTGACCGGTTCGTTGTATTTAGTGGGGCAGTTGCGTCACGCGTGGAAGTCGCGGGGAAGCCGGTCGGTCTCGGGCTAAAGCCCGACACGGTTCAGAATGACGGGGTCACCTGACAACGATTCGAAGCGCATAGGAGAGAATTTTGGAAAAGGCATTGGTGGGGGTGATCATGGGCTCCACGTCGGATTGGGAGACGATGGAGCAAGCAGCAAAAACGCTGGAGGAACTGGGCGTGGCGTTTGAGAGCCGGGTGGTGTCGGCGCACCGCACACCGGATTTGTTGTTTGCCTATGCGTCGGAGGCAGAAAAACGAGGCATTGAAGTGATCATCGCCGGCGCCGGGGGTGCGGCGCATCTTCCGGGCATGACGGCGGCAAAGACCGTATTGCCGGTTCTGGGCGTGCCGGTGGAATCGAAGGCGCTGAAAGGGCTCGATTCGCTGCTGTCGATCGCGCAGATGCCAGGCGGGATTCCCGTGGGGACACTGGCGATCGGAAAGGCCGGTGCGATGAATGCGGCGCTGCTGGCGGCGGCGATTGTGGGTAACAAGCATCCGGAGATACGAGAAGCGCTGCGGAAGTTCAGGGCGGCGCAGACCGGGAAGGTGCTGGCGACTCCAAACCCGGCGGTTGCGGTTGTGGGCGCAGTCGTTCGCGGGTCAAGTTCGAAGGCTTCGAAGAGGAAGAAGCGTTGACGACGATCGGCATTCTGGGCGGCGGCCAGCTAGGGTACATGCTGGCGCTGGCAGGCTATCCGTTGGGCCTGCACTTCCGGTTTCTGGATCCTTCCCCGGAAGCGCCGGTGGGGCGGATTGCGCACCGGGTGACGGCGGAGTTCAGGGACGAGCAGGCGCTCGAGAAATTCGCGCACGGGCTGGAGGTGGTTACCTACGAGTTCGAGAATGTTCCGGTAGAGGCCGCGCGATTCCTGGCGGAGCGCGCAGCGGTGTATCCGCCGGCGGCGGCGCTCGAGGCGGCGCAGGATCGTCTGCGAGAGAAACGATTGTTTCAGAAGCTTGGGATTGCCACGACAGAGTTCGCGGAGGTGGACGGGCGAGGGGATTTCGATGCCGCGGTGAAGCGGATTGGACTGCCGGCCATTCTGAAGACGTGCCGGATGGGATATGACGGAAAGGGTCAAAGCCTGTTGCGCACCAAGGAGGATGTGGAACAGGCGCGGCCGGAATTGCCGAACGTGCCGCTGGTATTGGAGAAATACGTGCCGTTCACGCGCGAATTGTCGATTCTGGGGGCGCGCGGCAGAACCGGAGAGATTGCGTTTTACCCGGTGATCGAGAACCACCACCGGGGAGGGATTTTACGCCTGTCGCTGGCACCGGCGCCGAGCCTGTCGGCGTTGCTGCAGCAAGCCGCGGAAGAAGCTGGGAGGAAGGTGCTCGAGGAGCTGGGATACGCGGGGGTGTTGTGCATTGAGTTTTTCGAGGTGGACGGGCGACTGCTGGCGAACGAAATGGCGCCGCGGGTACACAACTCGGGGCATTGGAGTATTGAAGGAGCGGTGACGAGCCAGTTCGAGAATCACCTGCGCGGGGTGCTGGGCCTGCCACTCGGATTGACGACCGCGATGGGGTACTCGGCGATGTTGAATTTGATCGCCGAACTGCCGGAGGCGGAAGAAGTGCTGGCGGTCTCGAACACACACTTACACTTGTATGGGAAATCGCCGCGGCCGGGAAGAAAGCTGGGGCATGTAACGATTCGGGCGGACAACTTTGAGAAACTGCAACAGCGGTTAGGCGAGTTGCCGGCGTTTTTCAAGAGGCCGGAATATTGCCTGGAAGAGGCGCTGCCGGGAACCCTGGCGAAGCGAGCGTAGGGGGGCACAGCACATGGCATCGAAGTCTGGTCCCAGAAGGTCGAGGCTACAAAGGTAAGCTTACCGGGCGGCAGCAAGCCCGTCTGCAACAGCTTGTCGCACGCCGCTGCAAAGGGCTGAGTTGCCGGGGTTGCCACCAGATGTTAGGATGCTCTGTTCCATGGCACCTAACGGCCCCAACCGACCCAGGATCGGCATCCCCTGGCGGACGTCGCTCGAGGAGATCGGCGAGGGCCTGCCAAAACTCCGCAACTACATCGACGCGGTGCAGCAGGCAGGCGGAGAGCCTGTGGTGCTGTCGCTTACCCATCCCGAGGGTCTCGAGGAGCAATTGGCAGGGTTACAGGGGTTTGTGCTGCCGGGCAGTCCAGCGGACGTGAATCCTAGGGAGTACGGGTCGGTGAATCATGGGAAGTCGGAGCCCGCCGACCTGCCGCGTGAGAATACCGACCGGGCCATTCTGGGGCATGCGTTTGCGGAGCAAAAGCCGGTGCTGGCGATTTGTTACGGCTGTCAGCTTTTGAACGTGTACCTGGGCGGAACGCTGATTCAGGACTTGAAAACCGAAACGCAGACGAAGATGGCGCACCGGAGAAAGGATCTAACGCCGGAACCTGCCGATGATCCACAACATGCGGTGAGGTTCGTACCCGCAAGCCAACTGGCGGGCATGGCTGGGGGAACCGAGGGGGTGGTGAATAGTTCGCACCACCAGGCCATTGAAAAGCCCGGCCGGCAGCTTCGGATCACCGGTGGAGCGCCCGACGGCACGGTGGAAAGCGTGGAATGGACGGGCGACGCCAACTGGGTGATCGGCGTGCAATGGCACCCGGAACGAATGAAGGGCGACGCGCTGGCCGAGCGGCTGTTCAGTGAGTTAGTGGCGGCGGCCAAGGGAGCGCGCCAGGTGCCGGCCGCAAGGTCCTAAGCAGTCCAACCGCACAACGACATTTCGAATCACACGATGGGGGGATCATGATCTCACTGGCGGGGAAGGCAGCACTGATTACCGGCGGGTCCCGTGGCATCGGCGCAGCGGCGGTGAAATTGTTCGCGCAAGCGGGAGCGGACCTGGTGTTCAGCTACAACTCAGCGAAAGAGGCTGCCAAGCAAGTCGAGCAAGAAGCCGCCAGGCACGGGACCCGGGTGGAGGCGTTCAGGGCAGACGCCGGAAAGCACACCGACAACAAGAAACTTGTGGAGCTCTGCGTCAGCCGGCTGGGGAGGCTGGACATTCTGGTGGCGAACGCGGGCGTGTGGAACGTGGAAGACGCGCCGATTGAAAAGATGACCGAGAAGCAGTGGGACGACATGCTCCGGATCAACCTGAAGAGCGTGTATTCGGTGATTCATTTCGCGGTGCCGCAGATGATCAAGCAGAAGTCCGGGAAGATTATTGCGATCAGTTCGACGGCCGGGCAGCGAGGGGAGTCGCTGCACACGCACTATGGCGCTTCGAAGGGAGGGGTGATCAGCCTGACGAAAGGGCTGTCGACAGAGCTGGCGCGTTACGGAATTCTGGTGAACAGCGTGGCGCCGGGATGGGTAGCGACGGACATGTCGAATCCAGTGCTGAAAACGAAGGCGGGACAGAAGATGGCGGCGAGCGTGATCCCGCTCGGACGCGCGGCGACGGCGGAGGAAATTGCGGGGCCGATCCTGTTCCTGGCGTCGGACCTGGCCAATTTCATGACCGGGGAGATTGTGAATGTAAATGGGGGCTCGGTGCTGTGCGGGTGAGGCTTCGAGCAGCAGGATTGGGAATCGCCGTCGCGACACTGTTGCTGGCGACGGTAGCGAAGGGACAGAACCCGGATACGATGGATCCGGAGCAGGGCGCAGCAAAGGGAAAGCAGATCATAGGCCAGTTGATCGAAGCGCTCGGTGGACCGTTGTACCTAAGGGTGAATTCGCTCGGATGCGAGGGACGCATAGCGCAGTTTGGGCATAGCGGCGATCTAACGGGGTTTGTGACCTTCAAGGACTATTGGGGCTACCCGGACAAGAAACGCACGGACGCCGGAAAAAAAGGAAACATTATCGACCTGTACGCGGGGGACCAGGGTTGGACGCTCGACCGTGGCGGGGTTTCGGAAGAACCGGCAACGGCGGTCTCGGACTTTCAGGCAATGTTGAAGCGCGACGTGAATAACCTGCTGCGCAACCGAATTCACGAGGAGGGGATGTCGATCCGCTTCGGTGGGATCGGCGTGGTGGATCTGCACCAAGTGGACTGGGTGGAAATCGAGGACCCGGAGGAGCGAGTGTTCCGCTTGGCGGTGGATCATTCGTCGCACTTGCTGGTGAGAAGTGTGGTGGTTATGAAGGACGAGGATACCGGTACGCGGCGCGAAGACGTGACCATGTATACGAACTATCAATTCAAGGACGGCGTGCAACTGCCGATGCAAGTCTCGCGGGAAAGGGACGGGAGGCGCGTGTACCAGGTGTTTTATGAAGGCTGTCAGTTGAACCCACCGCTGCCACCGGACTTTTTTACGAAAGCGGCGCTCGAAAGAAGGTTTTCGGAGGTGGGGGGTAAGGCCGCGAAGGACAAGAAATAGGTGCCGCGCGCTAACCGAGGTGCGTGCCGAGTGCTCGGGTTCTAGCACTAGGTAAACAATTGATAATAACGAGCAAGATAGCGGCTATCTAAGGTCAGGGAACCCTGCTAGGTTGAGTGTCCCAGTCATACTGTGAGGATAGGTGCGCCTTGCGCGCCCGGGTTCTGAGTGTTTTCCAAAAGGAGCGAGTTTTCGAATTGGGAGCCGTGAGACGGCGATCGGCAGGGATCAGTTTGCTGGAGCTCCTCGTGGTGCTCGGGATCACGATGGTTCTACTGGCAATCGGCATGCCGGCGTTTCTGAGAATGCTGCACGCGATCCAGCTTTCCGACGGGGCGACCCAAGTGGGAAATATTCTGAGACAGGCGAGGTATGCCGCCATAAGCCAGAACAAGCCCATCAGCTGTATTTTTCAGCCGTCGAGCACGAACCCGGGAATGACGGTATTTTGGGTGGATTTGAATAGGAATGGGACTCAGGATCCCACGGAACAAATGATCTTGCTGACGAGTGGAGGAAATTTGGTCGACCCTGCGGGTGTTCCGATGACGCCGGTGCTGATCGCGCAGGCCGCGGTTGGGACTGCCGGGACGACGGCCCAAGTGCCAGCCGGCGGTACGATCGCGTTCGATGGCCGCGGCGCGGTGACGTCACTCAAAACCAACATATTTTATTTAGCCAACGCCAACGCGCCAGAAGTAGGATATCGCGCGGTGCTACTGATGCCGACGGGTTCGCTACAGATATGGTCGGCGGACTCGAGCGGGAATTGGACGGCGGTGCGGTGAAGAAATCGAAGCGCAGATGAGAGAGCCGACGGCAAAAAATCGACTCACAGGACAGCGTGGCTTCACGTTGACCGAGATGCTGGTCGCTACTCTGGTGGTGCTTGTGGGGTTGGTGGCCGTGGCGCAACTGGTGCCAGCTTCCGTGATGATCAACGCGAATAACCGGAACGACGGTACCGCGCTGGTGTTTGCGCAACGACAAATGGAGGCGATGCGCGCTCAGCCACTTGGGGCCACAACGTTCAGCGATCCACTGGGGGCGTACTGCTCCTTGGGGCAAACCTGTCTGCTGGGAGATGCAACGCAGCCGGGGAGCGTCGTTGGCAGTCCGGCGGTTGTAGGCAATTCCAACCTGGCGATGATTGATTTTACGGCCGCGCAGGTCTCTGGTTACAGCTTCACGTACACGGATCAGAACGATCCGTTCGGGGCGAGTTATGACGTGCGGTGGGCGGTGGTCACGGTGGTAAACCCACAGAATGTGGTGACCGGAAAACGCATTCTTCTGGGAGTGTTCCGGCGAGGAATGCAGGCGCCGACCTTGCCGATCACCCTGGATACGATGGTAGAAAAGTGAGGGCTGCAACGCCGAACTGGGACAAACGAGGATTTTCGATCCTGGAATTGCTGATCGCCATGGCGATTTTCCTAGCCATTTGCGCAGCGATGTTTGAATTGCTACGGATGTCGCAGCAGAAATACAGCGGCGAGACGCAATTGTCGGCGGCGTATCAAGACTCAAGGCTGGCGATGGACCAGATTGTGCGGGATTTCAACATTGCGGGGTACCCGCCAGCGGATATGTTTTCCGTGCTACCGGCGGCGACCTCGCAGTATGCGCTTACGCCCGTGGCCTGGGTTGCCGGTTACACGAACGTTCCCCCGAGCCCCTGCAGCCTCGGCCAGCCCGGAGCAGGTGGCGGGACGTGTGGGGGCAACCCGGGAGACTATGACCTGGTGATCGAAACGCGGATTCCGCCGGCCCCTGGCGATCCACCGAATCCTCCGGTAAGTTGGATCTGTTACCACTACGATCCAACCTCGCTGACTCTCTATCGAGAAGTGCTCCAGAAAACGGCGGGCAGTCCCCCTTCTTCCTCACAAGTGATGACCGATGGAACCGCGCTTCTGAAAAACGTGATGAACACTCCGGGGAGCCTGATGAGCCAAATCGTTGCTCAAAACGCGACGATGTTTCACGGCGGCGTAGCACAGCCGATCTTTCAGTACACCTGCGATACGCCAGCAGGCCCTACGCCTTGTTGGCAGGCCCCGGCAGCCAACAACTCGCCGAAGAGTATTCGAGACGTTGACGTAACATTAATTGTGATGACGCCGCAGCAGGACTTGCAGACGCAAAGCTTGAAGCTGGTGGAGCTGTTCGGGAGAGGACACCGGTCTAACCCGGCGAACTAGCGTGCGCAACAGGGCAGCATGGGGCGGCGTAGATCGAAACGACGGATGAAGAAAGAGCGCAAAGCCAGGAAGAGGCCGCCGCAAGCGGGAACGGCGCTGCTGATCGCAATCTTTGCGCTGCTACTGGTCAGCGTGGTGGGGATCGCGCTGCTGGTTTCGACATCAGCCGACACGGCGCTGGCCGGCAACTACCGGACCTCCACCGGCGCGTATTACGGGGCGCTCGCGGGACTGGAAGAAGCGCGCGGAAGATTGCTGTGGAAGAATCCAAACTACATTAATAACGCTGGCTCTTATTCGAATTTGCTGAGTCCTTCGGGCGTTCCAACGTGGGCACTGACGCAGGTCCTTTACATCATAAATCCCGGACCCGGCGAGACCGTCGACCCGACAAGTTCCAACGCAGTGAATTATCCGGATACAGAATACAGCCTAGAGTTTCCCGGCTGGGGGCTGAGCGGCGCCGTGGTCAACACGCCGATTCAATCCGTTTCGCCGGTGGCTTCGGCCGGACTGCCGGGACCCAGTTACAAGTGGGTGCGCATCAACCCGGCAACAGAACAGTCGCTGAATATGGACGTTAATGGAGATACCTCTATCGATCGCGTAGCAGTTCTGTTCTATGACCCGGCGAATGCCAATCCTTTGTATCAGCCGACGCCCGGCCTGGTGCTGTCCTCGCCGCCTGTGCCCGCGACGCCGCCGACGCCGACCGCGGTGCAGGCACTGGAGATTACGGCGCTAGCGGTGCTTCCAAACGGGACGCAAAAAATTCTTCAATACGTCGTTGCCCCACTCATCATTTCCGCGCAGGTTTCGTCCACCTCCGCCAGTCCATTTGGCGCGAGCTTTCCGGCCGCACTCACGCTCGCCGGCAATGGCGTCAGCTACACGGGACCGCAAACCAGCAGTTTCACCATCAACGGCCAAGACCAATGCGCCATGAACAATCTCTATTATTCGATTGGATATACGAACAGTGCGGATGGAGCAGGAATCACCGCCGGAGCGGCTGGGCCGGGCCCGGCCCCCGGATTTGCTAACGACTACCAGGGCTACCCGGCAAGTGGGGCAGGTTCGCCTCTGCCCACGACCAAGGGGCTTGCAACGATTGCGAATGTAAACCCGAGTCCTTCGAATGCATTGCTGGCCCCGAGTTGGATGACACCCGCGTCGCTCGATTCGATGGCGCAGGACATCACGAAGAGCGCTGATGTGGTAATCGATGGATTGACCGGCGGACCGGCCCACGGAAGTAATTTACCGACGATGACGCCGAGCGCACCGATGACGGTAGTGGTTAACGGTGATTTGGATTTGACGAGCTGGCACGGCGTGGGGTACGGGTTGCTGCTCGTCACCGGCACGCTGACCTACGACCCCAACGCAACCTGGGAGGGACTGGTGCTCGTGGTCGGGCAGGGCACGCTCGTATCCACCCAGGGCGGCCTGAACGGATTTGACGGCGCGGTGTTTCTGGCGAAGACGCACGATTCGTCGGGGAACCTGCTCAGTGCACTCGGGGCAACGTCGTTCAGCCAGACGGGCTCGAGTGGCAATTTCGGCCGTGGGATTAACTACAACAGTTGCTGGATCAGCGGAAATCCCGGCAACCCGCTCATTCAAGGCGTGCGCGGTCCTCTGATTAACGGCCCGCTGTCTTACAAGGTGCTGTCGTTCCGCGAAATCAACCTGCAATGAAGTTGGTCTCTTCCGCCTTGCCGGGCGTGAAATGACCCGAGTGGGGCATCGGGGTATACTAAGCTGATGCGACATGAGCCGCGGGAGGCGCAGAGGCACGGCACAACGGTGCTGTGTCTGCGCAAGGACAGCAAAGTGGTGCTGATCGCGGATGGTCAAGTGACCATGGGCGATCATGTGTTGAAGCACACGGCAAGAAAAACGCGGCGGCTCTATAACGACAAAGTGGTGGCGGGATTCGCGGGTTCGACCGCTGACGCTATTTCCCTGTTCGAACGGTTTGAGGGCAAACTGCAGGAGCACTCTGGCAATCTGCAAAAGGCCAGCGTGGAACTGGCCAAGGAGTGGCGGAAGGATCGGGCGTTGCGGCACCTAGAGGCCTTGCTGATTGTGGCGGACGGGAAGGCCACATTTGTGCTGTCTGGAAATGGCGACGTGATCGAACCGGACGACGGGATCTGCGCGATCGGGTCTGGTGGAACGTATGCCCTGGCGGCGGCCCGGGCATTGACGAAACATTCGAAGCTCGGAACCAAGGAGCTGGCGCTCGAGGCGATGCGCATTGCCAGCGAGATTTGCATTTATACGAATGGGAACTTCACGGTCGAGGAGCTCTAGGAGGCAGGGAGATTCTCGCGCCGCTCGGAATGAAGCAGAGGCCCGGGCAAGCTGCGGCTGAACGACCGGACGCGTCTTCGGAGGCTCGGTAAGGAATCAAACCTACATGGCAACTAAATCGGAAAAAGAGATCACCCTGGTTCCGGCAGGCGACGACGGGCGTCCGGAAGACGAGGCCATGCTGCCGGCGCTCGACGACATGACACCTCGCGAAATCGTGGCGGAACTGGACAAATACATCGTAGGGCAGGCGGCGGCGAAGCGGGCGGTGGCGGTAGCGCTGCGGAATCGGGTGCGGAGGCAGAAGCTGCCGCCGGAGATCGCTGAGGATGTGCTGCCCAAGAACATACTCATGATCGGGCCGACCGGCGTGGGAAAAACGGAAATCGCGCGGAGGCTGGCACGCCTGGCCGGGTGTCCGTTCGTTAAAGTTGAGGCCTCGAAATACACGGAGGTTGGATACGTAGGGCGGGACGTGGAATCGATGGTGCGCGACCTGGTGGAGACATCCATCGACATGGTGCGCGAAGAAAAGCTGGACGAAGTAGCGGACCGGGCCGAACAATCCGCCGAAGAGCGAATTTTGGATTTGCTGCTGCCTGCGCCACCCTCGCCTGCCCCGGGCACGCCGGAGAGCGAAATGGCGGCGCAACGCGAGCAGACCCAGCGGACCCGCGAAAAGCTAAGGGCGCAACTGCGAGAGGGGAAACTGGATCAGCGGATGGTGGACCTGGAGGTACGTGAACGCGCCATGCCCTCGTTCGAAATCATTTCGAACCAGGGAATCGAGGAGATGGACGTCAACCTGAAGGACATGCTGAGCGGGTTCTTCGGACAGCAGAAGAAGAAGCGCAAGATGACGGTTGCGGATGCATTCGAATACCTCATCCAGGAAGAAGAAAACAAACTGCTGGACATGGAGCAGGTAACGCGAATCGCGGTGGAACGGGCCGAGCAGATGGGAATCATTTTTGTGGATGAAATCGACAAGGTCGCGGGGCGCGAGGCCGGACACGGGCCGGACGTTTCGAGGGAAGGCGTGCAACGCGACATCTTGCCGATTATTGAAGGGACGA
>Ga0306921_10003693_pt1 | contig 15549 bp, 16 predicted proteins | sample sta12Cox44000080_FD_203760 | JGI IMG/M metagenome (GOLD analysis project Ga0306921, IMG submission 203760) | Lab enrichment of tropical soil microbial communities from Luquillo Experimental Forest, Puerto Rico - statoxic.12C.oxic.44.000.080 (v2)... | ecosystem: Environmental > Terrestrial >...
AAGCTTCGCTATCGCCTGCTTCCCTATATTTATTCGCTGGCGTGGAAGGTGACCTCAGTGGGGTATACGCCGATGCGCGCGCTGGTCATGGACTTCCCCGCCGACCGCTATGCCCTCGCCATTCCCGACCAATTTCTTTTTGGCCCGGCGATACTGGTCAACCCCGTGACCCAAGCCGGAGCCACCTCGCGCAGCGTCTATCTTCCGGCGGGCACAGCCTGGTATGACTTTTGGAGCGGAGCATCCTTGCCAGGCGGTCAGACCGTGAGTGCGGCCGCTCCGCTTGAGACAATTCCGCTCTACGTGCACGCGGGATCAATCGTCCCCATGGGTCCCGAGCTGCAATATACCAGCGAAAAGCCGGCGGATCCAATCGAGCTGCGAATCTATCGCGGGGCGGATGGGGCGTTTACTTTGTACGAGGACGCTGGCGACGGCTATGCCTACGAAAATGGCGGGCATGCGGTCATTCAATTCAACTGGAAAGATGCATCACAGACTCTGTCAATCGGAGCCCGCGAGGGCGGTTTTCCAGGTATGCTCAAGGAGCGCACGTTCAACGTCGTCCTGGTGGGAACCGAGCACGGCGTCGGCGAGAAACCTTCCGCCACTTCCGATCGCGTCGTGCGGTATAGGGGAGAAACGATGTCGTTGAACTTAGGGGCGTCACACTGAGTAGAAGATGCAGACCTCGGTTGATGCGCAGGACGCCAGAGTTGCTTACGGCATCTTGTAAACCTGCTTGTACACTTCCGCATTACGCACAATGGCTTGCACATACTCGCGGGTCTCGGTGAACGGAATCGACTCGACAAACTCCTCAATGTCGCGATAATTCCCTGACGATCGCCAATCCTCAACCCTGGAGGAGCCCGCATTGTAGGCGGCCAATGCGTACTCGACCTGTCCGCCAAAGTGGTCCACCATCTCGCGGAAATATTTCGTTCCCAGCTCGATGTTGACCGTGGGGTTAAGCAGCGAATCCGTTTTGAAGTCGTGCATCCCAACCTGCTTGGCGGTTCCCTTCCCGGTCTTCGGCAGAAGCTGCATCAGGCCATACGCGTTGGCGCGAGAGACTGCGCCTGGATTAAATTCCGATTCCTGGCGAATGAGGGAAGCCACGAGGTACGGGTCTAGTCCATTGGCCTCTGAGTATTGTCGCAGAGCGTCCCAATATGGCCGCGGAAACAATCCTTGCCAGTAAGGTTGCGGAAGCGCGTTGACGTCCATCGCGAAGTATCCATTGATGGCGTGTTTCAGTGCCTGCAGGGCCCGGTAATACTCGCCGGCGGCGGTGTACATGCGGGCGATCTCAACCATTTCCCAGGAAGGACCGGTGGTCGTGCCCGCCTGCAGTTCACGCACGGCCAGGTCGAGAGCGCCGGCGTTCTCCAGAAGACGCGAACGGTTGAGATGCAAGTCGTCCGCCGGAGGCGTGGTGCGCAGCGACTCCGGCTCGATGGTGGTCAGGTCCGGGATGCGCTGCAGGCTCGCCACCGTCTCCAGTGGAGCGTCCGGCAGTGTTGCCAGACGCTTCCGTGCCGCCACACCGTAGTAATAATTATGGTACCGGCCTGCGAGCTTCTGGTAATACGCGCGGGCGAGTCCGTAGTTGTGGTCGTCTTCCGCCATGCGGCCGCGCCAGAAGATAGCATTGGGAGCTTCGTTCGAGCCGGGATAGAACTCGATCTGCTCGTCAAAATATTTTTTCGCCTGCTCTGGCCGGTTCTGCCGGTACGTCAGCCACGCGCATTTCCAATGCGCGTACGCCGCTTTGCTGCTGTTGGGAAAGCGGTCGTGGATCTCGCGGTAGTAATCGATGGCGCGATCGTAGTCCTGACGCAGCAGATACATATTGCCGGCGCTAAACAGGGCTGATTCCAGCCACGGCGAGGTTGGCGTGGTCGCCCGCATGTGCTGCAGGATGGTCGCAAGTCCGGCATCGTCATTGTTGTTGCGGGCGATCTCTGCGCTCTGATACCACTTTTCGGCGCTGGCCTCGCTGCCGTCGTCCGGAATCCCGGCGAGCACCTCCTTGGCTTGCTGGTTTTCTCCCAGCTTCATAAGGGCATTGGCCAGCTGGATGTTCACCTGCGGCTGCTGTGCTGCGGAAGCGACGGCGAGCATTGCCTTGTACTGTTGGGCGGCAGGACCCCAGCGGCGCCCTTTGTAGAGCACGTCCGCGCGATGCTGCTGTTCGCTGAAGGGCACCGGAGGCAATGCCGCGGCTTCCGGAATCTTCTTCAGATCGCTCTCGGCCGAGTCGGCTTGCGGACTCGTGGGATAGCTGTAATAAACTCGCCGCAGCACTTCGGCGCCGGGGCGATTCTGATCGTTCTGTACGTAGGCTTTGCCCAACAGGTATTCGCCCTCTGCGCCGCATTCGCTGCAATGCGAGAGCACCGGGATGGCTTGCGAGGGGCGGTTTGTCGCCAGCAACGCCCTGGCGTAGGCCAGTACGGCGTCATCGGCGTAGACCGAATCCGGGTAGCGCGACCCGAAATCACGCAAGTAGGCCAGGGCCGACTCCGGACTGTTGCTCGCTGCATACGACCTGCCAATGTAATACGACGTGTAATCCTGCAGTTCGCCGATAGAAGGCTGCGCCCTCTGCAAGGCCACAAGTGCCGCCGGATACTGTCCATCCAGATAACGGGCGTAGCCGATGGCAAACCATGCCAAGGCGCCGGGCTCTGTGCCGGCATGCTTGTTGGCATAGCCCTCGACCCCGGTGTAGGCAGCGGGTGTGCGGAACTCGATCAATTGCCGCGCCATGGGCCGCAAATCGCTCGAGGCCACAAAACTCTTATGCAGTTTGATGGTGCGCGCCCCAGTGGACTTCTTTCGCGCATGGCTCCGTTTGGCGGACGAGTTCTTCTTGCCGGTGGATGAGGACGAAGAACTCTTTTTCTTGCTGGAAGACGAATGACTGCTCTTCGGCTTCGCCTCCGTGGGCGTACTGCTTTGGGCCGACAATCCGCTACTTTGCAGCAGTAGCAGCGCGGCCAGAAGACTGGCGGTAAATCGACTGAGATGACTCACTGACGTCAGTTTAACCCGATTTCCGAGCGCCATGGTCTGCCTAATCAGTTGTAGAATCCGGTTCCCTTTGGCACCTTTCCAACGCCGACACTCCTCTGTGACCTGCTGGTCACTGCCTTGAGGGGTAACCGCTTCCTGCCGGTCGATTCAGTACAATAACGTGGCAACAGAGTAGCTCCGTCCGATGAAGGAGGATATCGACCAACGACCACCTGTATAATTATCAATATTCCGGGATTACACAGGCGTCAAAATCCTGAATCTGCAAAGACATGGGAACCATCCAACCAAAGGTGGAAGAACCGGCTGGCGATGAGCTAACGCTGGTTCATGCGGCGAAGGCCGGCGACATCAGCGCATTTGAAGAGCTGGTGAAGCGGTACGACCGCAACGTGTTCCGCATCGCTCAACACATTACGCAAAACCGCGAAGACGCGGAAGACGTAGTGCAGGACGCATTCTTAAAGGCGTACCAGAACCTGGCAAATTTCCAGGAGCAGTCCAAGTTTTACACTTGGCTGGTTCGCATTGCGGTCAACGAGGCGCTTATGCGCCTGCGTCGGCGTCGTCCTGAACGCATGGTGTCCCTGGATGAGGACATCAAGACGGAAGAAGATTCCATGCCGCGGGAGGTTGCGGATTGGGCTCCGAACCCGGAGCAACTGTATAACCAAGGCGAACTTAAAGAAATTCTGAGCAAGACGGTCCAGGGACTGCCGCCGAGTTTTCGGACGGTTTTTGTGTTGCGCGATGTTGAGGGTCTCTCGACCGAAGAGACTGCCGACGCTTTGGATCTGAGTATTCCGGCCGTGAAGTCGCGTTTGCTTCGGGCCCGGTTGCAACTGCGCGAGCGCTTGAGCAAGTACTTCAAAAATCGTGTTGGTGGAGATGGCAAACAGTGACCTGCTCTGAATTCCTGAAGGAGCTAACCGACTACCTCGATGGGGCGATGGACGCCCAGACCAAGGCCGAACTGGAGGACCACCTTCAGTGGTGCCATAACTGCTACGTGGTATGCAATACGACCAAAATGACCATCGAGATTTACCGGGAGTCCCAGCTCTACGAACTGCCCGACGACCTGCGCGGGAGGCTTCGATCGGCCATTGTGACTAAATGCAAGGGTGGCGGCGATGCCTCGGTTGGAGCCGCTCCGCCAAAAGCCAAGTAATTGACTCGCTACAGCTAGTCTTCCTCGATTAGCCGCAACGCGACGTCCCGTTCCGAAACGGGATTTCTTTTTTTTGGGCCGACTGAACCTTTCCCCGACCTTCGAATCTAAACAGTTGGCGCCGGGTTCCCTTGTTTGGATAGCAGCGTATCTGCTGTGCCCGTGACTGACGCATTCGCTGCGCGCCATTTCGTCGACTTGAGAGGGACTGTTAGGGGAGGTAGGACATGGGTTTCCTGGATGTGATCTTCGGTTGTACGCACAAACATTACAGTTTTCCGATCACGGTGCGCGGTGCCCGACGTCGAACTGGTGCAGCTTCGGTCACGGGAACGTATGTGGTGTGCCTGGATTGCGGACAAGAATTTCCCTATGACTGGAACCAAATGAAGCTGGTGCGGAAGCCTTCTCCGACTCCGGCTACAATCGCCACCGAACCGAGCCGGGTCACGTAATCTTTTGACGCTTCGTGCCCGATGGAATGTCCGGACAAGTTCCAGTCTGAGGATGCGATCGCTCGACGTATGTTCTAATCGTCGCGCCGTGACAAGGTTGGCCGGTCATCCTGCGGCTGTTGCGTCGTCCCATTGGTGCTGTTGTCTGCTGTGGTCCGACGCAGCGTAGGCTTGTTGATATCGTTATTTGGTATTGCCTTCTTCCGGTTTTCGATGGCCGCCAGCCGGGCCTTTACTGCATCGAATTCAGACGTGCTGACAATGTATTGGGGCTGGGTCGGCAGGATTTTCTTGATTTCCTCCTGCGTCTTGGCAATGCGGTCTGGCGTCGGTGGATGCGAGGCAAACGCCCGGGCGAGGGTTCCCGGCTTCTTCTTGTCTTTCGCTTCAATCTTTTCGAAGAATGAGATGAAGGCCTGCGGATCGTAGCCAGTCTTGTACATATACTGCACACCCAGGTAGTCAGCTTCTGACTCGAAACCGCGCGAAAACTTCATGAAGGTCAGCGGCAGGGCAAGGTTAATGGCCATGCTGGCAGCTTCATAAACTCCCCAGCTTCCCACAAAAATCAACGGAATCGTAGCCATGTTGGCGTACTGGATGCGCGTCATTTGCTGCATGGCGTGGCGGGCGGCGACGTGGGCGATCTCATGGGCCATCACACCGGCAAGTTCCGCCTCTTCATCTGCTGCCAGGATCAGGCCGCTATTCACGTAGAAGAAACCACCCGGCAGGGCGAAAGCATTGATCTCGTCGGAATCGATGACCTTGATGGTGAAAGGCACCTTGGCATCGGAGTTGCGCACCAGATTCTGGCCGATTCGATTTACGTACTCGGTGATGACCGGGTCCTGCACCATGCGTGCTGTCTGTTCGACCATCATGGCATATTGCTTGCCCATCTTGATCTCGGTGTCGGTCGAGTACCAATCGCCGAGTCCGCGCTTGCCCACATTCCGGTTGCCGATTGCGTCAACGTCGCTCTTTCCGCCCTTGTGGACGCCCTGGGTCGCGGTCGCAGTGTCAGATGTAGCGTTGGCCGGAGTAGCAGCCGTCGGGGTATCTGGGCTCTGGGTGGGGTCTGGAGTTTGATCCGTATTGGCTGCCGGAGGTCGTGAAGATGGTGCCTGTGTGCCGGACTGGGCCACCGCAGGTATGGTCAGACAGAAACTCAGCAACCACGCGATGGATACGGTTGCAACGCGTGCCTTCATGGGGAACTCCAGTCCCGAGCTCTTTCTCATCGTGCTAAACCCCATCACGCCGCGCCTTGCCGGGCGTCCGAACCGCGTCGCTCTTGCGCGTGCCCGGAAGCTCCTGTCCGTAAAGGGGCGCCTGTTGCGCTCATTATATGCCGAAACCGAATCGTCAACCCATCTGATTGCTGACTTTGGCAGGCGACTCAATCCCCTGCCAATTCCAACCCGTCACGTCAGGCAAGTTGCGAGGCCTAGTTCCCTGCCGAACAATAGGGTCCGAATCGACCGCCATCATCCGTGCCCGCTACGCCATCGCCCACAGTGCGCGCTTTACAGCGCTATTCGTGCTGTGCCATGATGCGCGGGTTGCCTGGCATGATGAACCGTTCGTCATACGGGAGCTCAGGAGGACTTCAATGGAGGCAGTTTATCGTTCGACGAGGGCGGCGCGAAAGGTCTCAATCCAGGACTTTGTAAACAATTTGCAAAAACTACGGGCAGAGGATTTCGACGGCGTGGAAGCACCTCTGAGCTACCTGCGGGCGAACCCCGTCGATCCCGAGTCGCTTCAGCCGTACTTGTTTTGGAATGCACAGCACTACACCCGGAACCTGCTCGACAAGACCAATCTGTACGAACTTCTGGCCATCTGCTGGGAAGTTGGAATGACCTCCTCCATCCACAATCACAAGGACCAGCACTGCTGGATGGCCGCTCCCGTGGGCCGGTTAGCCGTTCACAACTATCGCGTGATTGAGGAAGATCTTGCTTCCCAACGCTGCCACATCGTCCCTACCGACGTCGTAGAGATCACTGCAGCGAACCCGGTCGCTGTCGACCCCCTTAACCCGGTCCACGATGTACGCAATCGGCGCGAGTTCGGCGAACGGGCAGTGAGCCTTCACATTTACTCACGCCCCTTCGATTCCTGCATCGTCTATTCCGTCGAACAGCGCACTTGCGGAGAAATCGGCTTGAATTACACCTCCAAGTACGGCCGACTCGTCTGAGGGTCTCCTATCCCCAGCCGAAGCGAGGCAATTCGGACTGTCTAATTCGACGACGTCATTGCTTTCAGGTAGCGGTAATAGAAATCCACGCCGTTATAGTACGACTCGACACCAAGGCGCTCATCACGCCCGTGGGAACGGTCGTCGCCTAAGTCAATGGCCAGGCCGCAGACACCATATGTGGGCATGCCCGCCGGGTTCGTGTAGACGCCGTCTGTCGCTCCGGTTCCCATCGTCGGGACCACCGGCGCCCCAGGCCACATCTTTCCGGCGATCTTTTCCAGCGGGACCATAACCTCCTTTTTCAGAGGAACTGGAGGTAGGGCGGTTTTTTCCATTTCGCCCATGATGACCTTCATGCCGTTAACCACATAGCTGACGGTGACAGTCGGGTCGGCGATGACCTCCGCCAGCACTTTCCGAATCTCGTCGCGCGAGTGACCGGGGAGGATGCGGCAATTCACGTTGGCGGTAGCGCGCTGCGGTAGCGCATTGTTGGCGTGGCCCGCCTGCAGGCGCGTGGCCACGCAAGTCGTGTGCATGGTGGAGTTCGAATACGGGTCCCGTGACAGGCGATCGATGGCAGCCTGGTCAGGCGGCCTCTTGGTGACCGCGATCATGTCCGCGGCAACCTGTCCTTTTTCAACGGCAGCGGTTCCTTCGAAATAGGCGCGGGTCACGTCATTCAGCTCAAATGGAAACCGGTAATTCTGCAACCGTACGAGAGCAGCAGCCAAACGATAGATGGCGTTTTCGGACGTCGGCAGCGAACTGTGGCCACCGGGATTCGTCACTTCCAACTCGTAGTCGGCGTACAGCTTCTCGCTGGCGTCCATAGACACGATGACCGGCTTCCCTTTCTCGGTGACTACTCCGCCCCCATCGGCGTTGAACACAAATTCCGCGTCAATCAGATCCCGATGGTTCTTCAGAAGCCAATCCACCCCGTTCGATTTGCCGCCTTCCTCGTCGGCGGTCAAGGCAAGAATGATGTCCCGATCAGGCCGATAGCCCTCGCGTTTCATGCGGATCATATTGACGACGAAAATCGCGTCGCTGGCTTTCATGTCCTCGGTCCCGCGTCCGTAGTAAAAGCCGTCTTTCTCGACGAATTGAAAGGGGTCGGTCGTCCAGTCCTCGGGATTGGCTTCGACCACATCGAGATGTCCAATCAGCAGGATCGGCTTCTTGGCACCGCTACCGTGCAGCCGCGCTACCATATTCTTCTTGCGATCGTTCGGCCCCAGCACCTGCACATCGCTCTCGGGATAGCCGGCGTCGCGCAGGCGCTTGGCCATCGCCTCGGCGGCGGTGGTCACGTTGCCGACAGAATCGGTCGTGTTGATCTCGATGAGCTCCTTGAAAATGTCGTGAGCCAGTTGCCGGTCCATGTCGTTCAGTTGTGCCAGGGAAGGCAACGTAAACAGCAAACCAAGCGTGCAAAGGGACGATAGCCGAGTCTTCAAACGGAAGTCTCCAGTCGAGAGCGTGGTGAATCAAATGGTGGGTCACCAACGAGACTATCAAACCAGTCTGGGCGACGCCAGAATTGCGCCCCTTGAGCAAGTTGCTGCAAGCCTCCCCTGCGCGCTAATGCACTCATTTTTCGTATTCGGGATAGAGGTATTGGACGCACTTGGGACACAGGCCATGACAGATTGCTCGCTTCGTCTCCCGCAGAAACCGTGACACAAAGTCCCAAATGCGCGCCTGCTCCTGCCGTTGGGTTCGCCGGCAATTGGCGCACATAGTGATGTAGCCGCTGGGAGACACGTAAGAAGATTCGGGCAGCGCCTGGTTTTTCAGCAGCAACGGAGAACGGTGGTTGGGCAGGTACGAGTTAACCACCAGCAAGTTGGAGTTGTCGATAGGGCGCAGCGCCATGTGAAACAGACGAAAGACTTCAGGACTGGAACACTCGTAGTCGAAGCCAATCCATTTGCCGCCGCGGAATGCCTCAGCGTACTTCCGCTCGTAGAATGTCACCAGCACATCGGGAATGAAGTCAAATATGAAGCGGCCGCGTACATCCGCCTGTGAAATCCCGACGCCGCCATTTGCCGAGGCAAACCTGTCCCATGCGGGATTGCAATCTTTGATGTGGTAGCCATGGTCCAACAGGTACACGGTCTCATCCTCGGACTTGAGGATGTTGCAGATCCAACCTGGAGTTTGTTGACTCATACGGCAACTCACTCACCAGCTGTCCCAGTCCCATTATCCCGCTCTCAATTCTGGCCGGCGGTCATTTTTGGAGCAATCGTTGTCACAGTGTCCCGTTTTGGTCTTTGTAGGTTCCCAATCGCGACCCGCGGTTGTCCGATCCCTGCGCCAAACGAGGTTAGACTTGCCGGTCATGAGACAAACTGGTTATCCCGAGTTATTGTTTTCTCCATCGTCGCAGCCGCCGTTGTATGGGGCGCGAGGGGAGCGAAAGCGCAGACCATCGTGAAACCGAAACCGGCCGAACAACCCGGGTTTGAAGTGATCGGAATCGAGGTCCGCACGAACAATTTCCGGGAGTCCAGCGGGGACGGCGCAATTCCTAAACAGTGGCAGCGCTTGTTCGCGGAAAACGTGTTGCACCGGGTTCCTGACAGGATCGACCAATCGATCGTTGTCGTGTACACCAACTACGCCAGCGACTGGAATGGCGACTATACGTACATTCTGGGAGCGAGGGTGAAACCCGGCACCAAGCCTCCAGAAGGCATGGTTTCCAAGAGTGTCCCAGGCGGGAAATATGTGGAGTTCATGTCTGCGCGAGGGCCCTCTCCGCAGGTTGTGCCCGACCTGTGGAAGCAGGTGTGGACGTACTTCCAACTGCCGGGAAATCCGATACGCGCGTATGGCGCGGATTACGAGCTTTATGACGACATGGCAGACCCTAACCAGGTGCAGGTCCAGCTCTTCGTTGGCGTAAAGCTCTAGCGGGCATTGAGCAACTGTATCGTCTCCAGCACCACGTCCCCGGTGATGGCCAGCGACCGCGGGCTCAGCTTGTCGAGCGTATCTTGCGTGGTGTGGTGATAGGCGTTGGAATAGCCGTAGTCGATGTCGATGATGTCGACAACCGGCACACCAATCCTGGCGAAGGGAAGGTGATCGTCTTCGATACCGCCGGTGTACTGGTAGAAATGCGATTGATAGCCCAATTGGCTTGCAGCCTGGTACACCAATTCAGTCAGCCACTTGGTTGAATTGGTGTCGCGCATGATGTCGAGGTCGGCATCGCCAATCATATCGAGCAGGATGAAGGCCTTGATCTTCGCGGCGGTTCCGTCCGGTTGCCACTTTTGCGCCAGATGCCGCGTTCCATAGAGGCTGTCGGTGTCGCTCCATTTGACGAACGCCTCTTCCCCATCCGTCCACACCAGCCACACGCTGTATCCGTCGAGTTGCTTGCCTCTCAACTGGTTGGCGAGTTCCAGTAATACTCCAGTGGTCGAGCCTCCGTCGTTGGCGCCGACGTAGTCCTTGGGCAGCGGATAGTTGGTCTCGTAGTGTCCGGCCACAACGATGATCCCATCCTTCTTGCCCGGAAATTTGGCGATGATGTTGTGGATGGGAAAGCTTCCCACCGGGGTCTTCGCGGTAAACGTGTCTTCTTCGACGTCGTCATCCTTGAGCTTCGATTTGATGTACTGCTCCGCCTTGGCGTGACCCGGGCTGCCGGGCGGCCGTGAGCCAATGGCAACAAACTCTTTGACGTACTGCATGGCGCGGGTCGCATTGATCTTGGGTGCGGGTCCCGCTGGCACCGATTCCGTTGCGGTTTGTGGAGGCGCGGGAGTTTCCGTCGCCGCTGCTTCCGGCTTGACCTCGCTGGCGCGCGACGACGTGGGCGATTCGCCTTTACTGCACGCCACCGACCCGAACGACGCAATTGCCAGAAGTGATATTGCGATGCAGGAAAGAGTATTTCTGCGGGAAGTCATGCTCGAACTATTGTAACTGGCGTGAATCAGGCTCGCCGCAAGAGTGGGAAGGACGGCGCTTTCCTCAATCCCAAAAACAATCGGCCGCCCCTAACAGCGGCCGTCGCAAATCCTAGCCCTGAGATATCGGGTTTCTTATCCCGCGACTTCTTCTAATTGCTTTTGGTCGATGTCGAAGTTGGAGTAGACGTGCTGCACGTCGTCGGCGTCTTCCAGTGCTTCCAGCAGCCGGATCATGGTGTTGGCCTGCTGTCCTTCGAGCTTCGTATACGTCTGCGGGATCATGCCGATCTCGGCAACATCCGGCTTGATCCCAGCCTTTTTCACCGCCTCCAAAACGGTTTCGTACGCAGATGGGTCGGTGAGGATTTCCCAGCTTTCTCCGTCATCTTTCAGATCTTCGGCGCCGTTGTCGAGAACCAGGTTCATCAGGTCGTCCTCTTTGGCCGCCGACTTTGGAATGACGATGTCGCCCTTCTTGTGGAACATCCAGGCGACCGAGCCGGCTTCGCCCATGTTCCCGCCGTTCTTGGAGAACGCGTGCCGGATTTCACTGACGGTTCGGTTGCGGTTGTCGGTCGAGACTTCCACCAGGATTGCCACGCCGCCCGGGCCGTAGCCCTCGAAGGTGATCTCCTCGTACGACACGCCGGGCAATTCACCAGTACCGCGCTGAATCGCGCGTTTGATGTTGTCCGCCGGCATGTTTTCCGCCTTAGCGGCTGCCACTGCGGTGCGCAGGCGGGGATTCTTCTCCACATCGCCGCCACTCTTGGCCGCCATGGTGATTTCCTTGATCAGGCGGGTGAATATCTTGCCGCGCTTGGCGTCCAGCGCGCCCTTCTTGTGCTTAATTGTGGCCCATTTTGAATGGCCGGACATGGGAAGACCTCGTTAGATTTAATGACAGCAGGATGCCCATCGCGATACCTTTTTAGGCACGGTAAAACGTCCGCGTCGGAGAAGCGCGGACACGCTGGACAAAGTTCGATTATAGCACCGTGGGAAAGCCCGATTATGGGTTGCGTGCCTTGCTCCGACGGGGTTGACGACCCGCTGTAACAGCATTTTGCCAGGCCGCTTGCACCGCACTCTGCAAAATCACTTTCCGGGCTTTCGCCAGGCGCACCCGGGTCGCACCCTGAAGTCCCCAGGCTCCCTTCACTGGCGAGAAAACTTCCGGGTGGTCGCGGACGAACTCCTCCTGTTGCTCCGGAGTCAGCCTGACCATCGCCCAGCCAGTGTCCGGATAGCCTAGTGTCGCAAAGATCTTTCCTTGCACCCGAAAATCGGGATGACTGTGGTGCGTCTTCTCCACGCTGTCAGGACAACGCAGCACCAGGCTTCGGAATTGGTCGGGTGTCATCGATGCATCCCTATTTGATCCCCGCTCCCTTCATACCCGGTCCATTTCTTCCGGCGACACGTCCTCTACATGGGTCGCGACCCACCAATAGTTCCCCTGAGGATCCTCCAGGCCACCGGAGCGGTCACCGTAAAATTGGGTCGTCGGCTCCTGTATCGACTTGCCACCTGCAGCGATCGCCTGCCGGTATGACGAGTCGCAGTCAGGTACATACAAGTACAGGTACATACAAGTAAAAGCTCATAACCCTGGGGTGCCATTCATCATGCGCTTGGCCCATCATCAATATTGAGTCGCCCACTTGGACTTCCGCGTGTCGCACATGGCCATCAGTATCCTTCATTTCGTATCTAACTTCGGCATTGAATGCTGCCTTCAAGAACTCGATTTGCTGCGCGGCTTCGTCGACTGTCAAATGGGGAGTGACAGTGTGGTAGCCGTCGGGTACGGGCTTTACTGCCATGATGACTCTCCTCTTCAGGTTTGGAACGCCACGTAGGGCGTTGGGTGTCGGGAGGCGATTCTGAGGGCTCGAGCCAGCCGGTGTATTGTGAAAAAGTGAAATCGGTCCAACACCGGATTCGCTCCTTAGGTGCCGGTAGCCCAAGCTGTAAGTCCGCAGAACTCCTGAAAATCGTGAATAAAATGTGCCTCGTCGAAGTAGCCGCAGGAAAGGGCGGCCTCGGTCCCGGGCACGTCGTGTTGGTGACCATGCCGCTATCCCCCAAACTGAGATTGTAATCAGACGGGCAAGAGAGCAATGCAATTGGTTGCGCGAAATTACGGATATGGCCTGTTTGAGGATGTGAACGACCTGCAATGCTGGCAGCGTTGAGCTGAGAGGTTCGTGGCCGCATCAAATACTGGGGTTGACATGCTGGCAGGGGATACGCAGCTGCGCTCCCAATTTCCCCGCGACGATGAATTCCTGCGGGGCTATGCGGTACATTGCTGTCATGCACTTATTCGTAAACGGTGAAGAAAAATCCTGCGACGACCCGAGTTCCCTGGCTCGGCTTGTCGAGCAGCTTGGCATGAAGGGAGACCGGGTGGCAGTGGAACTGAATCGCGAGATTGTGCCGCGAGCTCTATGGCCGGACACCCTACTACAGGAAGGTGACCGGCTCGAAATCGTGCATTTCGTTGGCGGTGGGACAGATTTCTCGCAAACCCGGCGCCGTTGATTTGCATAAAAGGCGACTTATTCGCACCGCCGGTTCGGCTTCAGAAACCCTCGTGAATGGTGCACCGCGATTGGTTGACATGGACGCTAACGCAAAATAGACTCAGTGAGTTACCCGCCTCAGTAGCACGGCGAATTCTTAGTGTTAGCGGAAAAATGCCGGACTTTTATTTCGCTCGATATCTGCCGCTGCTGATCCACATACTTGTGGCCGGTGGCTTGGCGACTGCCATCGTGGTCCTTTCCTATTTCATTGGCCAGCACAAGTTCAATAAGGTCAAGATGTCGCAGTACGAGTGCGGCATGCAGCCTGTGGGTGACGCCCGGCAGCGCTTTTCGGTCAAGTTCTATCTGGTCGCCATGTTGTTCGTCCTGTTCGATGTGGAAGCCGTCTTCCTTTACCCGTGGGCCGTCAGCCTGAGGGCCCTGAAGATGTTCGGCTTCTGGGAGATGCTGGTGTACATCGGCATCGTCCTCACCGGGTACTGGTACATCTTGAAAAAAGGTGTCATCGACTGGAACAAGCAGAGCAAGGCGGAGAGGATCTAACGATGACGCTTGAGCCGGCAGTTACAGACCTTGAACAACTGAAAGACCGTCCGGAAGTCGCGCGTCTGTTGGCCTGGAAGGCGGATGCCGTCGAAGGCGCCAAGTTCGACCGCAACGAACTCTCCATCTACGTCGAGCGCACATCACTAAGGCAAGCCTGTACCACCCTCAGAAACGATTCAGAATATCGCTACGACATGCTGGCGGATCTTACCTGCGTTGACTGGACGCCCAACGATCCTCGCTTCGAAGTCATCTACCACCTGTTTTCAACCGTAACCAAGAAGCGCGTCCGGCTGAAGGTTCGTCTGTCCGGCGACGATGCCCGGGTGGATTCGCTCACTCCCATCTGGCCTGGGGCCAATTTCTTCGAGCGCGAAGTCTTCGACCTGTTTGGCGTGCGTTTTCAGGAACACCCCGACCTTAAGCGCATTCTGATGCCCGACAACTGGGAGGGGCATCCGCTGCGCAAGGACTACCCGGTCGAAGGATACCGGTAAATCATGGCCGAAATGACACCAACGCCGGTTCTAGATTCGGCAACCGATCAGACGGTTGTCCTCAACATGGGGCCGCAGCATCCATCGACTCACGGGGTGTTGCGCCTGCTGCTGGAAATCGACGGCGAAACCATTGTGCGCATCATGCCCGACATCGGATACCTGCACACCGGCATCGAGAAGACCTGCGAGGCCAAGTTCTATCAGCAGGTCGTGCCCATGACCGACCGCATCGACTATCTCTGCCCCATGACCAACAATCTCGCGTACTGCCTCGCGGTTGAAAAATTGTTGGGGCTGGAGATACCGCCGCGCGCCCAGTGGCTGCGGGTGATGCTGAACGAGTTGACGCGCATTAATTCGCACCTGGTCTGGCTGGGCACTCACGCTCTGGACATCGGCGCGATGACCGTGTTTCTCTACTGCTTCCGCGAGCGCGAACAGGTCCTGCGACTCTTCGAAGCCGTCTCCGGACAGCGGATGATGACTTCGTACTTCCGCATTGGAGGAGTTGCCATCGAGCCACCCCTCGGATTCTTCGATCGCGTGAAGAAATTCACCAACGCCTTCCCAGAGCATGTCGACGAGTACGAGAACCTGCTCACGCAAAACCCCATTTTTGTGAACCGCACTAAGGGAGTGGCTCTTCTCTCGGCTGACGATGCCTTGGCGCTCTGCGCGACCGGCCCAACTCTGCGTGCCAGCGGAATCGATGTCGATCTGCGGCGCGACAACCCGTATACAGGATACGAGAACTTCCCGTTCAAGGTGCCGACCGCGACCGCTGGCGACGTATACGCCCGGTACCTGGTACGGGTTGCCGAGTTGCGCGAGTCACAACAGATCGTGAGCCAAGCGCTGCAAGGTCTGCCCGAAGGTTCAGTGAAGGCGGACGCTCCGAAGGTGGTCCTGCCCGATCGGGAGAAGATGAAGACGCAGATGGAAGCCCTCATCTACCACTTTAAGATCGTTACCGAAGGCTTCACCGTGCCGGAAGGCGAAGTTTATATGCCCATCGAATCGCCGCGCGGCGAGATGGGCTATTACGTAGTGAGCGACGGAACTGCCAAGCCCTATCGTGTGCACATGCGTGCGCCCTCGTTTGCGAATCTACAGTCGCTGGCCAAAATGTGCGA
>Ga0306921_10003695_pt1 | contig 15545 bp, 17 predicted proteins | sample sta12Cox44000080_FD_203760 | JGI IMG/M metagenome (GOLD analysis project Ga0306921, IMG submission 203760) | Lab enrichment of tropical soil microbial communities from Luquillo Experimental Forest, Puerto Rico - statoxic.12C.oxic.44.000.080 (v2)... | ecosystem: Environmental > Terrestrial >...
GGGTCTTGGCAGCTTCATCGATGCACGGTCACGGTACGGAACGACGCCCCGGTCGAAGCGAGCGGAATCGAGCTTGTCATCGGTACGCGGAGACTGTCGATCGCGGCCCTCAGGTCGGGTGATTCGCGGGTGCTCGATCTTGTTCCTCAGGGAGAATCGGACCTCGAGCTCCAGTTCCAGCTCGCGGGCGAGCGATGCCGGCACGTCAATGGCTACGTCGAATCAGCGCGCGGCTACCGCCTCGAGGTTGTGATCGCAGGCTGCAACACCGTCCGCTCGAGCTACGGAATCTGGCCTTAGACACCTCCTGGATCACCCCCGCGACTCGCGGTATACGCGGGGCATGACCAGCCCGGTTGAGACCACGCCCGCGCTGCTCGCGCTCGAGCGACTGCGCGAGGGGAACGCCCGCTACGCCCAGAACGTTCGCAGCGTCGACTCGCTCGTGAGCCACAGCCGCCGCGACACGACGTCGCAGTCGCCGGTGGCGATCGTGCTCGGCTGCTCGGACAGCCGCGCGCCCGCCGAGATCGTGTTCGACCAGGGGCTCGGCGATCTGTTCGTGATCCGCGTGGCCGGCAACATCGTCGCCCCCTCGCAGATCGGCAGCGTCGAGTTCGCGGCCGAGCGTTTCGGGACGCGCCTGGTCGTGGTCATGGGGCACACCCACTGCGGCGCCATCGACTCGACCATCGAGGCGATCACCGCGTCCGGCGGCGCGAGCTCCCCGAATCTGCAGTCGATCGTCAGACGCGTCCGCCCCGCGATCGAGGGGCTCGTTCACACCGACCTGGCGAAGGATCCGGAGCGGCTGCGCCGGGCGGCGATGCGCGCCAACGTGCGCGCGTCGGTGAATCACCTGCGCCACGGCTCCGATATCATCGAGCGGCTCGCCGAGGATGATCACCTGCTGGTGGTCGGTGCCGAGCTCGATCTCACGACCGGGGTCGTCGACTTCTTCGAGGGCGTGTCCGAGGCGCACAAGCTGGGGCTGGTCGCGCCCCGGTAGCGCGATGCGGGCCGCGGCGCGCGCGCTGGCGATCGCCGCGTTGGTCGCCGTCGGCTGCCGCGTCTGTCCCCCGGCCGAGCGCGTCGGCCCGTCGGTCCCGTGCGCCGACTGCGAGCCGCCGGCGACCCTCCTCGTCCTCCCGATCGAGCAGTACCCCGTCCCGCTGGAGATCGCCCCCTGGCTCGCGGGGGGCGGCACGCTCCGCTTCGAGAGCGGTGCGCGGGACCTCCGGCCTTCGTTCGACACCGGCGTCGAGGGGACCTTCACGCCGGGCGGGCCGATGCCGGAGAGCTGCGCCGAGCGCGGCACCTGCGAGCGCCCGCAGCTCCGCCTCGGCCCCTGGCTCGGCGTAGACGCCACCGTCGGTCGGACGCGCGGCGAAGCGGGTCTGGCGTTCGACCTCGGCGGCCCCCGCGAGATCTCGTGGTCGACGGTCGGCCTGCGCCTCGGCGCCGGCTACGCCACCACGCGCACCGCCGACGTCGTCGGGCAGCTCTCGTGGGGAACGCGCTTCGTCCACTGGCGCCGGCGCGCGATCTACCAGGGCGGCCCCTGCCCCGCCGTCGTGGCCCCCGTCTCCGGCCTTCGCCTCTACGCCGCCGCCCGTCGGGAGCTCGACGGCCCGCGCGGGCTGGAGGTGACGCTGGGCATCGAGTGGCGTCCGTTCACGCGCGGCGCGGGCATCGTGCCCCACGACTTCGCGCGACGTTGATTGCGCCTTGACAGCTTTGATCCAATCTGTCACCAGTAATGAACGCTTGCGCTCCCCGGAGCGCGGAAAGGAGATGACATTGATGCTGACGGACAATCGAAGCAACAACGTGGTCATCTCCGCGGCCGTCACGCCGTAGCGCCGTCCCTCGACGGACCCTGCGCGCTGGCCGCGGGGTGAGGACGAAACGGCCGTAGTTGCGGCCCTTCTGCGGCCGTCTGGCGCCGTGTCGCCCTCGAGTCGACGTGTGTCCCGTGGCGTGCGCCGCTGCGGGGCGAACAGGGGACGTGTGTGTCGATGGGCAAGCAACGAGAACGACGAAGTAGAAACGAGAGAGATAACGATGGAGCTCGCACGTTGCGGCTCCAGGAACTGATTCGCGAAGAGGTGAACCTTCTTCTGCGCAACGAGATCCGAGACCCGCGACTGGCCGGCGTGCAGATCACGATGGTCCAGCTCACGGGCGACGGCTCCTGCGCGCGCCTCTGGTTCACCGCCGACCAAGAACAACAGGATGTGAGCGCGGCCTGCGAGCGCGTCGCCGGATTCCTCCGCACCGAGCTCGCCGAGAGCCTGGGCCTCAAGCGGACACCGGAGCTGCGCTTCAGGCGCGACCCCGCGACGCGGCGCCTCGCGCTCACCGAAGAGGAGATCATCTGATGTCGACGAAGAATTTGGCCCGCACCGTCATCGAAGGCGGTCGATTGAGAGGGAACAGCTGGTGCCGGCGAGAAAGCAACGCGGCGGTGCGCGTGAAGGCGCGTGAAGTCCTCCGCCGCGCGGCTTTCGGCGACGGTCTCGAAGAGCTGGTCGTTCCGCGACGAAAGAAGGTCGAGCGTGCGTTCGCCGACAAGGTGGGACCGCCGCGCCGCTGGCTCGAGAGGCAGGTCGGACGTCCCTGGAACATCGTCCGCCGCGAGCTGTTCGAGCGCTTCGACACGCGAACCACCGCCGGCCGTCACATCGTCTTCGATCACATGCTCGGGTGGGTCGAGGCGGAGGCGCGCTGTCACGCGCGCCCCCGATTCCGGGTCGATCGACGGGGGATCCTCCGGCTCGTCGACTAGAGGCCCTGAAATGCCCACGACAATCAAAGGGGACAAGGTCCCCATCCGGATCTGGGCTCGCCTCGAAGAGGTCGACTCCCGGGTGCTGACGCAGCTCAAGAACGTGGCGCGGCTCCCCTGGGTGGCGCACCACGTCGCCGTGATGCCCGACGTCCACGCGGGGCGAGGCGCGACGGTGGGGTCCGTCATCGCTATGCGCGGTGCGGTCGCGCCTGCGGCCGTGGGCGTCGACATCGGCTGCGGAATGGCGGCGGTCCGGACCAGCCTCGCTGCCGACCAGCTCCCCGACGACCTTGGCGAGCTGCGGCTCGCGATCGAGGACGCGATCCCGGTCGGCAAGCGCGGACACACGGCGTCAGCCTGGAAGTCGTGTCCCGCGTCGATGCAGGTAGAGGGGGAGCGGATCATGCGCGGGTTCGACGAGCTCGCCGCGCGCGTGCACCCGGGGACGGTCGCCTGCCAGGTCGGGACGCTCGGCGGCGGCAACCACTTCATCGAGATCTGCCTCGACACGACCCGCGCCGTCTGGCTGATGCTCCACTCGGGGAGCCGCCACGTCGGCGCGCGGCTCGCCGAGCACCACATCGAGATTGCGCGCCGCCTCGGCCACAACCAGGCGCTTCGCGACCCCGACCTCGCCGTGTTCCTCGCCGGTACGCCGGCGTTCGGCAGCTACCGCCGCGACCTGTTCTGGGCGCAGGACTACGCCCGCTTCAACCGCGAGGTGATGCTTCACCTGCTCGCGGGCGTGATGCGGCGGCGGTGGCCGGGCATCCGGTTCGACCCGCCCATCTCGTGCCACCACAACTACGTCGCCGAGGAGGTCCACTTCGGCGACGAGCTGCTCGTCACGCGCAAGGGGGCGATCCGGGCCGGCCGCGGCGAGCTGGGCATCATCCCCGGATCGATGGGGACCAAGTCGTACATCGTCCGTGGCCTCGGCAACCCGGCGTCGTTCGAGTCGGCGTCCCACGGCGCGGGGCGCCGCATGAGTCGGACCGACGCGCGCCGCCGGTTCTCGATCCGCGACCTGCGCGACCAGACCGAGGGGGTCGACTGCCGCAAAGATCCGGGCGTCATCGACGAGGCCCCGAAGGCTTACAAGAACATCGACCGCGTGATGAACGAGCAGCGGGACCTGGTGGAGATCGTCGCCGAGCTCAAGCAGGTCGTGTGCGTCAAGGGATAGCGAGGTACGCTCAGAAGCGAAACAACGGCGCGGCGTGCACGTACGCCGCGTACAGGCTCACCCCGGCGATCCCGGCGATGACCCCCGACGACACCACGGCCTTCGCGCGCCGCCAGCCGTCGGGGCCCGGCGTGCGGCCGCGCCAGATCGTGACGAGCATCGGCAGCGGGATGAGCAGCTGCAGGCAGGCGGACGAGACGAACAGCGCGCGCAGCGGGCCCTCGAGGTAGAGCACCCCGCCGAGGCCCAGGATCACGACGAGGAGGTTCGAGGCCATGCTCACGAGCAGCCCCCAGGTCCGCAGGCGCAGGAGGCCGATCACCCCCACCGCCATCGGCACGGCCATGATGAGCAGCGACGGGCGGCCGGTGAACATCGCAGTCCCGGATCCCATCCAGACGAAGGCGCCCGTATCGGCGATGGCGAGCACGAGCGCGAGCAGCAACGTCCCGCGGAAGGCGACCGGACGGAAGCTCCCCGGCCCCTCGCCGAGGCCGGTGCGCCCCGCCGCGAGGAGCGCGACGGCGTTGCAAGCCACGATGACACAGCCGAAGCGCGCGACCTCGTGGGGGGCCCCGATGGACATGAGCCCGCCGCCGAGAAGGAATGACCACCAGGCACCGCGCGCCAGGAGCTGCGCCGCGATCGGCCGCAGCCAGACCAGGCCGGCCGCGATCAGCGGCACGCCGATGAGGGAGTAGAAGAAGGCCCGCTCCAGGGGAGGGCCGTGCTGGGCCGGGATCACGTGGTACAGCGCAGAGGCGAACGTGACCGAGGCGAGCGAGGCGAGGAACCTGCGGGCGACGAGAGCTCGAGAATCACGCATGCGGACCTCCTCGGTGAAGAGGTGAACACCGGAGGGGACGGCTTTTGTTCCACGAACGACGCGTCAGGCACTCCGTCCGCCGCGCGCCGCGTCGCGCAGCCCCCGTTTCATCAACGCCAGGGCCGCGAGCAGCACGAGGGTCGAGACCCCATTGGCCGCGAGGTTACGGTTGCGAAGGAACCCGTCGCTGACGAAGCCGAACGCTTGCAGCGGGATCAGCGTCGCCGCCAGCGCGCGTAGCGCCCACCGCATCCCCGTCGCGATGCACGTCCAGGTCAGCGCCAGGACCAGCCCGCAGAGGGCGATGATGCAAGGGTTGGCGATCGCGGCCTGCGCGTTGACGACGGCGAGCAGCCTCGGATCGGCGGCGGCGACCTCTGAAGGTCGGAGCGCCAGCGCCAGCGCGGGCGCCGCGCCGCCGGACAGCGTCACCGCCGTGACGTAGGCGGCGACGGCCGCGTTGAGACCGCACCAGATGGAGAGCAACACCGCACCGGCCTTGAGACTCTTCATATGACCCTCCGCACCGTCGCCTCCGGGGCGCAGCAAGCCCCGTACCGCAACTCCCCGCGCCCCGAAACGCGGCGGAGGGGGTGGCCCCGGCGATTCTGGCGCCGGAACGGCCACCGCGGTGCCATCCTGGCAACGGTCGCGGCGGTGGCATCGGCTGCCCTCCCGGTGACCAGAGGCCCTCCCGTGCAGATCCAGTTCCGCAAGCTCTCCGACGAGCGCCACGCGCTCGCGATCGTGCGCCCCGCCGGCGCGCGCGACGAGGTCGACTGCGAGACGCGCAGCACGCTCGTCCACGACCTCCTCCACTTCGCGGTGGAGTCGGAGGCGGGGATCGCGACCGGCTTCTGGGGCCGCCTGGCGGGCGGCCTCACGCTCGCCGACATGAACGACCGGACGGGCGCGCCGCTCGGCGCCGGCGCCGCCGACATGGTCGCCATCGAGCAGATCGTCGGCGCGCTGTCGGGCGCCGCGAAGGGGCGCTCGGCGGCCGAGATGGTCGCCGGCATGCGCCGCTTCGCGGCTGCGCTCGGGGCGACGATGCCCGACTGGCTGACCGAGTCGTTCATCGAGGCGGTGCAGGAGCGGATGCGGCGGCTGCTCGGTCACTGGCGCGCCACGCCCTACGGCGCAACCATGACCCTCGATTGGCGAACGCCGCCAGCGGCGCGCGCCATGACCATGATAGGTTGGAAGACCGAATGAAGATCGCCATCGGTTCCGATCACGCCGGGTTCCGCTACAAGGAGATCCTCAAGGCCGCGCTGGCTGCGCGCGGGCACGAGGTAGTCGACTGCGGCACGCACTCGGAGGCGGCGGTCGACTATCCGATCTTCATCCGCCCCGTCGCCGAGGCGGTCGCGAAGGGGACCTGCGACCGCGGCATCGTGCTCGGCGGATCGGGGAACGGCGAGGCGATCGTCGCCAACCGGCTCCCGGGCATCCGCTGCACGATCGCCTGGAACCTCGAGTCGGCGCGGGTGGGTCGGTCGCACAACGATTCGAACGTGCTCTCCCTCGGCCAGCGTTTCGTCCTCGAGTCGGAGCTCCACGGCATCCTCGACGCCTGGCTGGACACGCCGTTCGACGGCGGCCGCCACCTCCGCCGCATCAGGCTCATCGACGAGAAGGCATAACCGCATGACCGGCGCGGGCGCCCTCGTGAACAGCGACGGGACGCCGACCGCGGTCGGCCAGGTCTACATCAGCCTCGCGGGCGGCTGCTCGTAGGCGCCGACGGCGGCGCGGCCGCCCAGTCGAACGTGTAGCGAAGGTAGAGCTCGTCGCCGAGCTGCTCGAGCGACGCGAGCCGCCCGTCGGGGATGCCGTCGGGGGCGAAGCCCGGGCCGCCGGCCAGCGTCGGGGCCCGCGCGCCGCCAAGGACCCGCGGCACGAGCGTGAGATAGAGCTCGTCGACGGCGCGGGCGGCGAACAGCCGGGCCGCGAGATCCCCGCCCCCCTCGCAGAGCAGCGTGCGCACGCCCCGACCGGCGAACCAAGCGAGCAGATCGGCCGCGCCGACGGCGCTCGCGCCGAGCTCCACCAGCTCGGCGACCGGCGCCAGCCGGGCCCGCGCTTCGGCGGGCATGAGTCCCGCGTGCAGGACGATCGACCGCCCGCCGCGCGCGGGGTCGAAGATCTTCATCCCCGGCGCGATCCCTTCGGCGCGCGTCGTCACGACGGCGCGCAACGGCTCGGGCGCGCCGCGGGCCCGGCGCGCGGCCCGCTCCTCGGCGGGGATCGCCAGGTCCGGGTCGTCCGCCCGCAGGTTGCTGGCGCCGACCAGGATGGCGTCCGCCTCGGCGCGCAGCGACAGCATCCGGCGCAGATCCTCGCGCCCGCGCGACATCATGAACCTCCCCGCGCGCAGCCCGGGCGCGGGGTTGATCTTGCCGTCGAGAGAGGCGGCAAAGTTCAGGAGGACGCGCGGGCGGGCGGACGACATGCGGGCGAGAGAAATATAGTCCCGACCGCGGTCAGCGGACCTCCGCCGTCCGCGTGATCTCGCCCATCCGACCGCTCTGGAAGTCGCGCGCGGCGGCGACGATCTCCGCCTCGGTGTTCATGACGAACGGCCCGTAGCGGGCCACCGGCTCGCGCAACGGCACGCCGCCGAGCAGCAGGAGCCGCCCCGGGACCGCGGCCCCGCGGAAGCGGACGGCGTCGCCCGGTCCGAGCACCGCCATCCGGCCGTCCTCGACGGTGCGGTCGCCGTCACCGACGCGCACCGCCCCCTCGAACACGTAGGCGAGCGCCGCGTGATCGGGCGGCAGCGGCACGGTCACGTCCGCGCCCGGATCGATCGACCAGTCCTGGTAGACGATCGGCGTGTGCGTGTCGATGACCGCCCGCGCGCCCAGCGCCTCGCCGGCGATCACCCGCACGCGCGCCTTGCCGTCGGCCGTCTCGGCGCGCGGAATCGTCGCCGCCGCAATCTCCTGATAGCGCGGGCGGGTCAGCTTCAGCCGCGCGGGGAGGTTCACCCAGATCTGGAAGCCGTGCACGCGCCCCCCCTGCTCGCGAATCCGCGCCGACGGCATCTCGGCGTGGATGATCCCGGCGCCGGCGGTCATCCACTGCACGTCGCCCGCGCGCAGCGCGCCGCGGTGGCCGGCCGAGTCCTCGTGCTCGAACTCCCCCTCGAGGACGTAGGTCACGGTCTCGAAGCCGCGGTGGGGGTGATCGGGCGCGCCGACCGCCTCCCCGGGGCGGTAGTCGACCGGCCCCATCTCGTCGATGAGCAGGAACGGATCGACGAGCTCGACGCCCAGGCTCGGCACGGGCCGGCGGACGATGAACCCTCCCCCCTCCCGTTGCTTGTGGGCCGTCACGACGCGGTCGACCTCACGCACCTGTGTACTCATGGTCTCCTCACCTCCAGTCGAAATTTGATGCCGACCGGGGCGGTTTCGATTCGCGCCGGCGCCGCATCGGGAAATCCCCGGTTGAGGTAAGTTAGCGGGGTGACTGGTCATCCCAAGCGCTGGAAGGTCCGCCGCCCGCCCCAGCACGAGGAGGGGAAGAGCTACCAGGATCTGAGGCAGCAGATCCAGACCGGCGACCTGCTCCTGTTCCGCGGCAACCGGCTCCTATCGTCGGCGATCGAGCGCCTGTCCGACTCGCCGTACTCGCACGTGGCGGTGCTGGCGCGCTGGGAGGACCGGATCGTCGCCTTTCAAGCCGACCTGCGCGGCGTCGAGGTGCTGCCGGCGAGCACGATGGTCTGCAAGTACCAGGGGAAGGTCGACTGGTGGGCGCTCAAGCGCGACGCCCGCGCCACGACGGGGTTTTCCGACAAGGTGCTGCTCGACACCTCGCTCACGCTGCTGGGGATCAAGTACGGCTACCTGAAGCTGGCGCTGCTCGGGCTCCGCATCCTGCTCGGGCGGGCGCTCAACCCGCGGGACGCGCACGCCACCCCGGACACACTGTTCTGCTCACAGTTCGTGTCGCTCTGTTACCGCACGGCCTCGAACGACCGGCTGGACGTGAACCTCAAGGCCAACGACGCGTCGACGAGCCCGTCGGACTTCGCCACCTCGGGTTTCTTCGAGCCGCGCTACCAGCTCTTCGACGGCAGCGGCGGCGACGCCTGCCGGAACCTGCTCGAGGCGACGCCGATGACCGGGACGCCGAACTGGGGCCGGGCCGGGCGCCTCGCCGTCCGCACCTGGGACGGCAGCGCGCGCCGCCCGCCGCAGCCCGGCGCGTGACCGGTCGCGGCCTCGGCATCGCCGGCGGGTGCGCCCTCGCCGTCCTGACCCTTCTTTCGGCGGTGACGGCGACAGCGCGCGCCGACGAGGCCGCGCCTATGCCCCGTCCCCTCGGCCGCCTCGAGCAGGAGTCGGTGGACGAGGCGATGGCCGCGCTCGGGCTGCGCGTCGATCCGCTGCCGGCGGGGAAGACCATCCGCGACATCCGCGTCGTGAACCAGGAGGTGTTCTCGCGGCGTGACTGGTGGTTCCAGTTGTTGAACATCTTCCACCGCACGACCCGCCCCGAGATGCTCGCGCGCGAGCTGCTCATGCGGCCGGGCGACCGGTACGACCCGGAGCTCGTCGAGGAGACCATCCGCAACCTCCAGGCCTCGAGCCAGACCGTCGGATCGACGACCTTCGTCCCCCCGGAGCTGTCGAGCGTGGTGGCGATCATCCCCGTCGTCTCGCCGGTGCCGGGGACGGTCGACCTCCTGGTGGTCACCCGGGACGTGTGGAGCCTCCGCCTCAACACCAACTTCCAGACCGTCGGGACCACGCTGACGCTGCTCCAGACGTCGCTGTCGGAGAACAACCTCTTCGGCTGGCGGAAGTACCTGTCGTTCGAGTTCGACATGGATCAGGGCGCGATGGCCGCCGGGCCCGCCTACTTCGACCCCAACGTCATGGGCACGCGCCTCACGTTCCTCGCCGCCGCCCAGCTGACGTACGCGCGCGACACCGGGGGCTACGAGGGGAACCGCGAGACGTTCTCGTTGCGCTACCCGCTCTACTCGCTGGCCAGCAAGTGGGGGGGCGGCGTCGACGTGGGCCACACCAACGTCGTGGTGCGATCGTTCCAGGGGACGCACCTCCGCCTGGAGGATCTGCAGGCGACGACCAACGTCGTCGAGCTCCTCCCGTACATCTACCGACGCCAGGTGACGACCGTCGACACCAACGCGGTCCGCTCGTTCGGGCGCGCCGTGATCCAGCGGGTCACGGCCGGATTCCTGTTCGACACCCGGCGCTCGTCACTGGTGCCCGGCTTCCCGGCGACGCCCGAGGCGGGGCAGCTGTTCCTCGACGAGTTCGCGCCGCTCACCACGCAGCACTCCGAGCCCTACATCCGCTACGACATGTTCACCGCGCGCTACGCCGTCTACCGCAGCCTCGACACCTTCGACCTGCGCGAGAACCGCCGGCTCGGGCCGTCGCTCGGGGTGCGGCTCGGTTCCGACGTGCCGGCGCTGGGCTCCGACTTCGGGGCCCTCGTCCTCGGCGCCACCGCCAGCTGGGCGGAAGGCTTCCGGGGGAGCTACGAGCAGCTTTCTTTCCAGGCTTCCGGCCGGCGTCGCGCAGACGGCTGGATCGACGAGCACCTCAAGGCCGTGGCCTACGTCGCCTCACCGATCGTGGCGCGCACGTTCCGGGTCGTGCTCGCCGGCCAGACGGAGGCGGTCCGCAACGACACCGCCAACACGCTCTACTTCCTGGGCGCCGACACCGGCCTGCGCGGGTACGCGATCGGCGACTTCCAGGGGACGGCCTACGCCGTCGGTCACGCCGAGCTCCGATCGACCGCGCTGTCCGTCTTCTCGCAGCGCTTCGGGGCGCTCGCGTTCTACGACATTGGCGACGCGGCGGACGGCTACGCGAAGCTGGTCCTGCACCAGGACCTTGGCTTCGGCCTCCGCTGGCTCATCCCGCAGCTCAACTCGTCAGTGATCCGGTTCGACTGGGCGTTCGCCCTCGAGGACGGCAACCTCACGCGGGCCGGCTGGCCGGGGCGGATCACCGCCGGCTTCGAGCAGGTGTTCTCGAACTGGCCGTGACCCGGCGGCGGGCGCGCGAAACGACGGCGAGCGCGAGCATCAGCGCCAGCGCCCCGGCCGAGGGCCGCCCGGCGGCGGCGCGACAGCCGCACCCGCCGCTCGACGGCCCGGCGACGGTGATCTGAACCGGCGCGGAGGTCGCTGCGGCGGTGGTGGTGTCGGTCGCCGTGGCCGTGAGCGCGTAGCTGCCCGGCGCCGCGTCCGGCCACGAGATCTCGAACGGCGCCTGCGTCACGACCCCCAACGACGTCCCGCCGGCGAAGAACTCGACGGAGGTGATGGCGACCGTCCCTCCCGACGCGTCCGCCGCAAGACCGATCGGCATGCCCGCCATCAGCGTCCCGGCGGTGGGCGCCGTCAGCGTCACCTGTGGGACGCGCAAGAGCCCGTCGTGCATCACCTGCGCGACGACCGTGTAGCCGGCGTCGTTGGGGTGCACGCCGTCGGTGAAGTCCTCGGCGTGACCCATCGTGGGGGTGTTGACGTCGATGGTCGGGATCCCCTTGTCGGCGGCCACCTGCATGAGGATGGGGATGATCTGATCGTGGATGACGGCGTCGCTGATGCCGTAGGTGTTCGTGTAGACGGCCGGCGGGAGCGCCAGGTACACGACCGGGTGGTTGGGGAGGCTCGTGAAGTGATCGACCAGCGCCCCGGCGTCCGTCGCGAACTGTGTGGCCATGCTGGCGCCCCCCGGCGCCCAGTTGTAGGCCTTCGAGTCGTTCGTCCCGAGCATGATGATGACGTCGACGATCGACCCGGCTGCCGTGCCCATGAGGTAACTGTTCGCCGCGGCGTACTCGGGCTGGTTCATGTACGGCAGATCGCCGGTCGAGAGCATCGTCGCGCCCGAGTGCCCGTAGTTGATCACCACCGCCGCCCCGCCGAACAGCGCGCGCAGCTGCGCTGGATAGGCCATCTCGGGCGTCGAGGCGCCCACGCCCGCCGTGATGCTGTCGCCGACGCAGGCCACGTACTGGGGCATGCGCGGCTGGGCGGAGGCGCGCGCGGCGACGAGCAGCACGGCAACGCTCAACCCGAGCCGAACACCCGCATTCAACCCGGACCCCATGAGCGCCGTAGCGTAGCTCGGACAGTCGCTCGGGAACAGCGCTCGCTGAGTGACATGACCCAGGGCTCGCGCGTACGCTCAGGACCCGGAACGGACGAACGCTCATGATGAATCGATCCCTCCATAGTCGCGACAGCGCTGCGGGCGTCCTCATCGCTGTCATCGCAGCGCTGGCCGCACCCAAGGCGTGGGCAGCGGAGCCGAAGGCAACAGATCCCGAGGATCTCATCCGGCAGGGCGTCGAGCTCCGCCGACAGGGACAAAGCGAAGCCGCTCTCCCTTTCTTTAAACAGGCATACGCCGCGGCGCGCACGCCGAGAACAGCCGGGCAGCTCGGCTTGTCCGAGATGGCGCTGGGGTACTGGCTCGACGCTGAGCGCCACCTCGGTGAAGCCCTCGACGTTCCAACCCATCCCTGGGTTGCGAAGTACCGCAAGTCCCTTACCGACGCCCTGGCCAAGGTACGCACCCACATCGCCGAAATCTCCATCGTCGGACCTCCGGCGGGCGCCGAGATCCGCGTCAACGGCCACCTAGCGGGGACCATTCCCCTCGGCCATCCGTTGCGCGTTCCGGAAGGTTATTTGGACGTCGACGTCACCGCGCCCGAGCACGTCGATGGCCGTCGGACTCTGTCCGTCAGAGGAGGAGAGACGCGGGAGCTCGCCATCGTCCTCGAGGCGTCGCCGGCGGCAGGAAGTACCGTCAGTCCGCCCGCCAGCGTCGACACAAAAGCCTCACCCGGCCGTGAGACTCCGTCTGCCTCCGTCGCTTCCACGAATGCGGCTCCCCCCGCATCGGCGACGGTCGCCACGTCGCCGTTCGTCGCTGGCGCGGTTTCGTCGTCGCCCGACATGACCTCCGTGGGCGCGCCGGCCGGTCACTCTCAGCTGCCAACCTACCTCCTGGGCGGGGCAGGCCTCCTCGCGCTCGGATTCGCGATAGTCGAGACCTTCTCCTGGAAGGCGTCTCAAGATTCGTTCAACAATCACCTCGGGCCGCCGCTGGGGATGCCTTCCGCCGACCCGAGCACTTACAAGCATGACTGCGGCGCCGTTGAGCCCATGCGGGGCGGCTCCGGCTGCCAGAGCTTGTATGACGACGCCACGCACGCACGAACCTTCGCCATCGTCGGTTACGCCACCGGTGCCGCCCTGGGACTGACCGCAGCGGTGTTGTCCCTCTGGAATCGTGACGGAAGCACTCCAAGTAAGAGCGCGGTAGCCTGCGCTCCGAACGCATTCGCACCAGGCCTTGGATGCCAGTGGTCATTTTGATGAACTTCGCGGTTAGCCGGAACGGCGAACTTAGTCGGGGCTTGGTCCTGCTCTTTGTCCTCGGCCTTCTTGCGTGCAGCAATCTTCGCCAGCGCAGCGACTTCAGCACCTCTGGTGGCTCAGCGGGTTCCCTATCGACCGGCGGAGCCGGCGGGATCTCGATTGACTCCGGCATGTCCGGAAGCTCGGGCGGTTCGAATTCGACGGCCGGAGCCAGCGGAGGTCCGGTGGACTCAAGCGTGGACCAACTGTCAGCTGGCGACGACGGAAGCGACGACCCTGCGCCCGCCCCAGTCTGCGGGAACGGAATTCAAGAGAGCGGTGAGGCTTGCGATCGGGGCGTCAACAACGGCCTCACTGCCGGCGCGTGCAATCCTGCCTGTACAGGGATCATTGTGCAAAAAGCCATTCGGCTCCTGCAAATGAACGCGTCCATCCCGACGAACGGGATCATCCGAAAGCCATGGGATTTGTTCTGCTCGGCTGTTTTCGGCAGCACCTACAAGGCTCTCCTCGTCGACGGCGTGACGCGCGTAGCTTCCCAGACGCCGCTCCTAGGGGACGGGCAGGTGGATTGGGTCCTCTCACCCTATACCAGTTACGCGAACTCCAACGGTACCGAGGTGTGGGTTACCGACCAGGTTGCTCTGCTCGGAGTCAGAAGCGGGACCTCTGGCAGTCTCAAGGCACCTCTTGATGAGGGCAGCGTCGATGCGGGCACCGACCTCGTCTGGGTGGGCATCAATCCCGATTGGACTTCAAGCGCTTCAAACTGTAGCGGCTGGACCGCAAGCTCAGCGCAGGGTACCGCCGATCAGATAGGCCGATTGACGTTCATCCCCGTCGCCGTTGACTGCAGCCAGCTCCACTCTCTCCTCTGCGTTGAACAGTGACCCTGTCGGTCACGGCAGGGCGAACGAGACCTCGACCCGAGCGTTTGCCCCGGGCGGCTGGACTCGGATAGGAGGGAGCAGCGCGAGGACGCAAGCCGTGACGTCGGGCCGCGACGCGTGGCGGTCCTCTCGGACGCCACGACCGATTTGAGTCCCATCGGCGGCAAATGTGAATTCGAAGGTGAGCCTCGCCTGCGCCGGTGTGGGTCGCACCTGCGCCGCGGGCTCCCAGCACGTCGTCCTCAGCGTCGCGCGGCTCCCTTCGAGCGCGCTCACCACCTCCTTGGTAAGCGCCTCTTCCGAAACCGCTGGACGCGGAGACGGCGCTGTCGAAGCACCGTTAGCAGCGGGATCGAGCGCGACGCGCGCGCTCTTCTGGTCGCCGCGTAGCCCTAGATAGATCCCTGTACCTAGCAACGCTCCAGCGATTACGATCGCGATAGGAATCGTCAGGCTGGACGATCCGCCCGGCACGGGAACACTCAGTTCGTCACGGCGAACCAAGCGTTGACCCAGTCGTTGTTAGCGATCGGTGTGCTCGAAACATCGACGTCCTGACCGCAGAACCCGACCGTATAAGTTCCAGCGCCCGGCACCGCCGAGGATGCCGTCGAATACGGGCTTAGCGTCGTCGTTACAAAAGCCCTTTGGTACTGCTCCGGACCAGCCATCAGCGTGACCGCGCCGCCGGCCGCTTGGTAGCAAAGCCCGAACCACAACTCCGCCGTTGCGCTCGCCGTAGCCAAGGAGGCGGACCCGGAACCCGTGATCCGTTGCGAGTTGGTGGTCAACGTGACCTTGCCCGTGGGCCCAATGAAGGCACCGCTCCATGCCGCGGCGCCGGGGGTGGATACAACGGCCACCGAGATCCCGCCCGCCACGTTCACTGTAGCCACCACGCCGCTGGGTCCCATCGCACCTACCGCACCCGTCGCACCCGTCGCGCCTGTCGGACCCTGCGGACCCGCCGGACCTTGCGCGCCGGTCGCGCCGGTCGCGCCGACCGCGCCAGCCGGGCCCGCGGCGCCGGCAGGGCCTGCCGCACCCGCAGGACCCGTCGCGCCCGCCGGACCCGTCGCACCCGCGGGGCCGGTCGGACCGGCGGGGCCCGCCAGCCCCGTCGTCGAGCCGACCCACTTGCCGGTGTTGTCGATGACCGCCTTGCCGCCGACGGTGAGGGTCGTGGCGTGCACGTCGCCGATCGCGTCGCCCGCGACCATGGCGTAGGGGACGCTCTGCACCGGGACCCGGGGCGTCATCTCGGTGTCGGTCCCCACGGTGATGCCGAGGTAGCGTACGCTGCCGTCGAACACGGTGGCGCTAAAGGCCGTCGTCGCGCCCATGCTCACGGCGAAGTACCCCTGATCGAAGACCACCGTGTCGCTCTCCGACCAGAGCGCGGTCGCCGTGGTCGCGTCGGCGTAGATCGCGAACTTCACCGCCAGCGTCCCGGTCACCGG
>Ga0306921_10003697_pt1 | contig 15541 bp, 13 predicted proteins | sample sta12Cox44000080_FD_203760 | JGI IMG/M metagenome (GOLD analysis project Ga0306921, IMG submission 203760) | Lab enrichment of tropical soil microbial communities from Luquillo Experimental Forest, Puerto Rico - statoxic.12C.oxic.44.000.080 (v2)... | ecosystem: Environmental > Terrestrial >...
GCCACGGGGACGGGCAGGCGGCGTGGAACCTGATCTCGCGCAACGGCCAGGACGTGGAGTCGGGGATCTACCTGTTCACGGTCGATTCCTCGTTCGGCCACCAGGTCGGCCGCTTCGTCATCATCCGGTGACTTGAGTCGGATGCCGCCGTAAGGCATCTTGCAGGCTTGTGGAACGAGTGCTTCTCCTCATGAGCGCGACGACCTACCGGGCCGGCGCCTTTCTCGAAGCCGCGCATCGGCTTGGACTCGCGGTCACCGTGGGGACCGACCGCCCCCAGGCGCTGGGAGAGCAGAACCCCGCCGGGCACCTGACCCTCGACTTCGGCGACCCGCGGGCCGCGACCGGCGAGATCGTGGCCTTCGCGGCGCGGCGCCCGCTGCGCACGTTGGTGGCCGCCGACGACGACGGCGTCGAGCTGGCGGCGCGCGCGGCCGAGGCGCTGGGGCTCGCGCACCACCCGCCGGCCGCGGTGCGCGCGGCGCGCGACAAGCTGGCGACGCGCCGCGCCTTCGCCGCCGCCGGTCTGCCGGTGCCGTGGTTCGAGCCGGTGCGCCTCTACGAGGATCCGGCGCCGATCGCGGCGCGGCTCCGCTACCCGTGCATCCTCAAGCCCCTGGCGCTGGCGGCGAGCCGCGGCGTCATGCGTGCCGACGACCCGCCGGGCTTCATCGCGGCCTTCGGGCGTCTGCGCGCCCTGCTGGCCCGCGCCGACGCGCGTCCGGAGCGCGGCGCGCCGGTCACCGAGGCGCTGGTCGAGGGCTACCTGCCGGGGGCCGAGGTCGCGCTCGAGGGCCTCGTCACCGGCGGCCGGCTGCGCACCCTGGCGGTGTTCGACAAACCCGATCCGCTCGACGGACCCTTCTTCGAGGAGACGCTCTACGTGACCCCGTCCCGGCTTCCCGAGACGGCGCAGCGGGCGGTGGTCGCGGCCACCCAGGCCGGGGTCGCGGCGCTCGGTCTCAGCCACGGGCCGGTCCACGCCGAGCTGCGCGTCGACCAGGGCCAGGTGTGGGTGCTGGAGATTGCGCCGCGCTCGATCGGAGGATTATGCTCGCGGGCGTTGCGCTTCGGGGCCGATGTCTCGCTCGAGGAGCTGATCCTGCGCCACGGGCTGGGGCAGGAAATTGGAAATGTCGAGCGCGAGACCGCGGCCTCGGGGGTGATGATGATCCCGATCCCGGCGCGCGGACGGCTCGACCACGTCGCGGGGCTCGATCGGGCGCGCGCCGTGCCGGGGGTGACCGAGGTGCGCATCACGATCCCGCTCGGACAGCCGATCGAGCCGCTGCCCGAGGGCGCGCGCTATCTCGGCTTCATCTTCGCCCGCGGCTCGTGTCCGGCCGAGGCCGAGAACGCGCTGCGCGAGGCGCATCGCAATCTGTCGTTCGCCATCCAATCGATCGGCAACTGAGCAGGACGTGCGAGGAGCCAGCGTGATCACCGTCACTTCCGCGGCACGAACCAAGATCGTCGAGTTGCTGGCCCAGCAGGGCCGCGCCGGGCTGATGCTGCGCGCCGCCGTCGCCGGGCGCGGTCCGGGCGGGTTCCAGTACCGGCTCGGCTTCGTGGGCGACGAGGAGCGGCGCGCCGACGACCAGGCCACCGACGCCGGCGGCTTCACGCTGCTGGTCGACGCCGACAGCGTCCCGAACCTCGACGGCGCGAGCATCGACTACGTCGACGGCCCGCAGGGCAGCGGGTTCAAGATCGACAACCCCAATCCGCTGTGGCGCGACGAGGCCGCGCGCGCGGTCCAGGCGGTGCTCGATCAGGACATCAACCCCGCGGTGGCCGCGCACGGTGGCTGGGTGACGCTGCTCGAGGTCAAGGACAACGTGGCCTACATCCAGCTCGGCGGCGGCTGCCAGGGCTGCGGCATGGTCGATGTCACGCTCAAGCAGGGGATCGAGGTGCGCATCCGCGAGGCGGTGCCCGCGATCCGCGAGATCATCGACAGCACCGATCACGCCGGCGGCAAGAACCCGTACTATCAGCCCGCCAAGGGCGGGCGATCCCCCTTCTAGGCTCGGTCTGAGAATGCGGTCGCGCGGCATTCTCAGACAGAGCCTGGTCCCGGGGCCGGGCCGACCCCCCGGCGCGCCCTGATGAACGCACTGCTGATCTCGACCTATGACCTGGGGCGCCCGCCGTTCGGGGTCGCCTCGCCCGCCGCCTGGCTCGCGCGCGCCGGAATCGAGGTGCGCTGCCTCGATCTCGCGGTCGAGCCGCTTGATCCCGATGCGGTGCGCGCCGCCGACCTGATCGCCTTCCATCTGCCGATGCACACCGCGACGCGGCTCGCGGCGCGGACCATTCCGATCGTGCGCGCGCTCAACCCGCGCGCCCACCTGTGCGGCTACGGCCTCTACGCCACCGCCGGCGAGCCCGCGCTGCGATCCCTGGGGGTCGGCACCCTGATCGGCGGCGAGTTCGAGGGCGCGCTGGTCGAGCTGGCGCGCGCACTGGCGGGGCGCGACGGGTGCGGCGGCGCGGCGCCCGCGCCCGCGATCCAGGTGCCGCTCGAGCGGCTCGAGTTCCTGGCCCCGCGCCGCGACGGGCTGCCGGCGCTCGACCGTTACGCCCGGCTGCGCGTCGGCAGCGAGGAGCGCCTGGCGGGCGCCACCGAGGCGAGCCGGGGCTGCCGGCATGGCTGCCGGCACTGCCCGATCCCGCCCGTGTACCGGGGCCGCTTCCGGATCGTGCCGCGCGAGGTAGTGCTCGAGGACGTGCGCCGCCAGGTGCGGGCCGGGGCGCGCCACATCACCTTCGGCGACCCGGATTTCTGGAACGGCATCGGTCACGCGCTGCCGATCGTCGAGGCCCTGCACCGCGAGCATCCCGGAATCAGCTACGACGTGACGATCAAGGTCGAGCACCTGCGGCGCCATCGCGACCGGCTGGAGACGCTGCGCGACACCGGCTGCGCGTTCGTGACCAGCGCGCTCGAGTCGGTGGACGACGCGGTGCTCGAGCGGCTCGACAAGGGCCACACCCGTGCCGACGCGGCCGCGGTGGTCGAGCACATGCGCGTGATCGGCCTTGCGCTCCATCCCACCTTCGTCGCCTTCACGCCCTGGATCACGCTCGACGGCTACCGCGATCTGCTGCGCTGGATCGCGGCCCACGACCTGGTCGAGCAGGTGAGCCCGATCCAGCTCGCGATCCGGCTGCTGCTGCCGCGCGGCTCGCGGCTGCTCGAGCTCGGCGACGTCGCGGCGATCGCCGGCCCGCTCGATCCCGCCACGCTGGTTCATCCCTGGCGCCATCCCGACCCGCGCGTCGATCGGCTCCAGGCCACGCTCGCCGGCACGATCGCCGCGGCCTCCGGGCGCGGCGAGCGCCGCGCCGCGATCTTCGAGCGCGTCGCCACGCTCGCCGGGCTCGACCCCGGGACGATCCCGGCGGCGGCCGGGGACGCGGCGCGCCGTGCGCCGGTGCCCTACCTCACCGAACCCTGGTACTGCTGAGCGGAGCCGCTCGGGGAGCCGGCGGCTCCCCTCGAGACGACGCCGGCCTGATCGCCGGCGCGCCGGCGCCGCCCGCGCTCAGCGCGGGCGCTGCGGTTCCACGCGCACGATCAGCTTGTCGCCGATGGCCTGACTCTCCGCGGCGAGCGGCGGGTCGGCGCGGCGCTCGATCTCGCCCCACTCCTTGGCGCGCATGACGCACAGCGTGGGGCCGTGGTCGCGCGCGAACCCGCGCAGCTCCTCGGGCCCGCGCACCACCGGGAGCGGATGGGGGGTGAAGAACGGCTGCCCGCGGTTCGAGAGCACCCGCGCCCCGCGATGGGCGTAATACCACATGCCGCGCACCAGGAATGGCGATGACAGCACCGGCGCCCACGAGTCGCGGCGCTGCGCCAGCGCCCGGGCGGCGGGGCGCGTCGAGGTGGCGGTCTCGACCGCGTCGGCCGACCAGGTCGTGGCGCCCACGATCAGAGCGAGCGTGGCCAGGGCGCTGGCCGCGACCCAGGCCGGAGAGGGCCGGCGCGCCAGGAGCGCCGCCACCGCCAGGCACGCCGCCGCGCCGAGGAGCGTGGCGGCGAACGGCCGCGCCGCGCCGAGCGCCGGCGCGGCGAGCAGCGCCAGCGCCTGGAGCGCGCCGAGCGTGAGCGCGGGGATCCGCTCGCCGCGGCCGGCGAAGCCGTCGCGCAGCAGATCATCGAGCGTGGCGCCGGTGAGGAGCGCGAGCGGCACGAACAGGAACACCACGTAGGTGGGGAGCTTGGACTGAGCGAGGGTGAAGAACACCAGGGCGGCCGCGAACCAGACCGCGAGGAACAGCGCGGGCGCCGAGGCGGCGATGCGGCGCCGCGCGCGCCGCAGCGTCACCGCCAGCGCCGGGAGCCACGGAAACGAACCCAGCAGCAGCACCGCGGGGTAGTAGTCGAGCCGGTTGTTGGCGGGGTGCTCGGCGCGGATCAGGCGCTCGAAGTTCTCGTGCACGAAGAAGGCGCGCGCGTAGTCGCCGCGGTAGAGCGTCAGCATCGCCGCGTACCACGGCGTGGCGACCAGCGCCCACAGCGCCGCCGCCGCGAGCCAGGCGCGGGGGCGCAGCGGCAGCGGGCGCCGGCTGACCAGCCGCCATCCCAGCGCGGCGAGCGCCGGGATCAGGAGTCCGAGCGGCCCCTTGGTGAGCACCGCCAGCGCGCTCGCCAGCGCCGCGAGCAAGAGCCGGCGCCCGCGCCCCAGCGGTGAGGCGGGATCGACCGCGCGCCACAGCAGCAGGCACGAGGCGCACACGAACACGCTGAACACGACATCGGTCAGCATCAAGCGCGCGGTGACCGCGAACGCGGCCCCGCTTGCCAGCACCAGGCCGGCGAGTGTGCCGGCGCGGGGTCCGAACGCCCGGCGCCCGAACGCCCAGGTCATCAGCACCAGCGCGGTGGCGGCCAGCGCCCCCGGCAGCCGGGCGGCGAGCTCGTTGCGGCCCAGGGCCGCGAACGACGCCGCGCTCAGCCAGTAGAACAGGATCGGCTTCTCGAACTGGGGCTGGCCGAAGATGTGCGGCGTCACCCAGTCGTGGCGGTCGAGCATCTCGGCCGCGGTCTGGGCGTAGAACGGCTCGTCGGGGTCGATGAGCCCGAGCCGCCCGAGCCGGAAGCCGAACAGCAGGACGCACAGCAGCAGCAGGACGGCGAGATCGCGCCGCGTCGTGGCAGACATCCGGGTCATCCTACGGGCGCGGGCGCGGGTGCGCCAGCCCCGCCGCGCTCAGCGCATCAGCGCCAGCTTCCGCACCGCGGTCTCCCGGCCAGCGGTGAGCCGGTAGAAGTAGACCCCGGCCCGCGCCGGCGCGCCCGCGTCGTCGAGGCCGTCCCAGCGCGCCCGCTGGACCCCCGCCGCCCGTGCGCCATCGACCAGCGTGCGCACCCGGCGGCCCGAGAGATCGTAGATCACGAGCGTGGCGTGCGCACCCCCCGCCGGCAGCGTGTAGACGATGAGTGCCGTGCCATGGCTGGGGTTGGGCTCGCTCTGCGCCAGCTCGATCGACCCGCCCGGCGCGCCCGAGGGGTCGACGGAGGCGGCGGTGCCGCCCGACTCCAGGTAGCGGGCGCGGAACTCCTGGAAGAACTGGTTGGCGAACGCCGGGTCGTGAACGACGACGGTGTTCTCGTCGTTCGTGGTGTTGGCGGCGACGCTGTAATTGTGCGAGCCGGTCATCACCGTGGCGCCGGGCCAGCCCTCGTCGAGGATCGAGTACTTGTGATGGAGCAGGTCGAAGGCGGTCGAGCCGTCCTGGAGCACGTCGGCACGCGGGCTCCAGAAGTCCGGGCACCCCGGCTGGCCGTCGAGCTTGCACCACTCCGAGCTCGAGCTGATCTGGGTGGGCTCGAAGCAGCCGCGCACCACGTAATCGGGAATCGAGTCGCGGTGCACCTTCATCGCGTGGCTGAGCGCGTCCGAGGTGAAGTCGAGGATGCAGAAATATTGCGAGGACTGGGACATCTGGATGTTCTGGATGAGGTGGGACTCGGTCTGGTCCGAAGGGCTCATGTAGACCTCGACCGGGATGCCGCCGACCCGGAACAGGTGGGAGGTCACCTCGGCCTTGCGCGAGCCCATGCGCGAGGCGGCGGCGTTGGGGGCCAGCCCGGAGCCGCCCCACATCTGCTCGAAGTCCTGGGTGTAGGCCTGGGCGATGCTCCAGTCGTGGAACACCTCGGTGTTGTTGCAGTCGTTCTGGCCCGCGACCGAGCAGTTCCAGGAGCCGGTCCACAGGGTGGCCAGATCCTTGTTGGCGGCCCGGGCGTCGACGATCACGTACTTGCTGTGCATGATGCCGAAGCCGGCGGACTGGCCGTGGTTCCCGGCGTAGGTGCTGGTGATGTAGTTGATGCCGTTGCTCTGGAGCTGGTTGGCCTGGCTGGTGGAGTTGCCGGCGTCCATGATCAGCCGCACCGCCACGCCGCGGTTGTTGTGGGCGTTGATCAGCGCGTTGGTGACGTTCTGCAGGCTGAAGCTGTAGAGCGCGCAGTCGATCGAGGTGGCGGCGGAGTTGATGAGGTCGATCAGCTTCTGCTGCACGTCGACGTTGCCCTGGGCGAGCGGCATGCCGGGGCGCTGGACGCTGGGGTCGATGTTGTAGTTGAAGTAGAGCGCGATGTCGCCCGGAGCGCCGGCCGGCGGCCAGGTGATGATCACGCGGTCCGGCGAGCTGCAGGTCCCGCCGCCGTCGGTCGCGTCCACCGCCATGTGATAGAGCGTGCGCGGGCTCAATCCGGCGAGGGTCACGCTGTGGCTGGTCGAGAGCACCCCGTCGGTCGCCGAGCTGCCGTAGGCGGTGGTGAGCCCGTAGTTGAGCACGCCGCTCGAGACCGTGGTCGTGCTCCAGCTCACCGTCGCGCTCACGTCGCTGACCGAGACCTCGGTGGGCAGGGCGGTGAAGCCGGGCCCCGGGCACTCGGGGATGATGTCGCTGACGTAGCGCGGATCGACCTCGTAGCCCGAGGTCCAGGGGCTCGCCGACTTGAACTGCTTGAGGATCGCGATGACGTCGAACTTGGCGCCCGGATCCGGCGAGCCGTTGACCGCGGTGTCCTTGTCGATGAACAGGGTCGTCGAGCCGGTCGCGTCGGCGATCGTCAACGACACGTTGGCGGTGCCGTGAACCGTGGGCCAGGCGCCGGCGGTGATGTGGACGCCGTTGATGCGGACCAGCCGGCCCTCGTTGGGCTCGGTGGCCGGCGAGCCGGGCACGAACGTGCCCGCGACCTGGGCGCAGGTCAGCAGCAGCGGGTCGGGGATGAAGGTCGCGGGCCCGAGCTTGGTCACGCTCACGAACGAGGCGGTCGAGTCGACCTCGCACAGCCCGTTGAAGTTCTTGACGTAGCCCGTCGCCTGGACACTGTCCCCCAGCGCGACGCCGAACAAGGTGCTCGAAGCGAACACGTCGACGCCGCCGGTCGCGTCCTGGACGTAGATGTCGGTGCTGGTGGTGCTGAAGATCCCGTCCGGCGAGGTCACGGTGCCCTGGATCGTGATCAGCTGCGGCGGCGAGGCGAGCAGCGGAATGCCGTTCGACGTCAGCTGGTGAAGGCTGGAGATCGGAGTGATGGTCTGGGTCGCGGCGCCGGCGCCGGCCACCTGCAGGGCCAGCAGCGCGGCCACGAGGGGGCCATGGTTGGGACGCATGAAGTCTCCCCGCAACGGGCCCGCCGGCCGGCCGCGAGCCTCCGCGGCGACCAGGACCCTGTCGTGTGCTGGTGGAGCGTGATGGACGACGGCCTTGCTCATGGTACCAGCCCCGACGGGACGCGGGGAAGCGGGGGAGCCCGGGGTTGAAGTCCCGGGCACGCGGTGAGAGATTGCGCGCCGCCCGCCGGATCGCGGCATCTCGATGGTTCGGCGGGATCGACCCGCGGGACCGAGGTCAACGATCACGATCAGCAGGGGGTCCACATGGAACGCACCGCATCGGCAGTCTGGAAGGGCGGCCTCAAGGACGGCCAGGGCACCGTCTCCACCGCGAGCCGCGCGCTCGCCGACACGCCCTACTCGTTCAAGGATCGCTTCGAGTCCGGCACCGGCACCAACCCCGAGGAGCTGGTCGCGGCCGCCCACGCCGGCTGCTTCTCGATGGCGCTCTCGGCCGAGCTCGGCAACGCCAACCTGAAGCCCGAGAGCATCAGGACCACCGCGAAGCTCACCTTCGAGAAGAAGCCCGAGGGGTTCACGGTGACGCGCATCCACCTCGAGACCACCGCGTGGGTCCCGGGCGCCGATCAGGCGGCGTTCGACAAGGCGGCGCAGGCCGCCAAGGCCGGGTGCCCGATCTCGCGCCTGCTGAAGGCCGAGATCACGCTCAACGCCCGCCTCGAAGCGCTCACGGCGCAGCGTTGACCGCCGCCGCGTCGCGGTGGCGCGGGCCCGCGGGCGCCGCGCCACCGCGCGGGCACCACGCGCAGCGTGGTCCGGGGCGCCGGTGAGGATCGCCGGGCTCCACTGGCGGCAGGTCGAGGAGGCGCTGGCGCGCGACGATCGCGCCGTGGTGCCGGTGGGCTCGACCGAGCAGCATGCGTTCCTGAGCCTCGCGACCGACAGCATCCTCTCCGAGCGCGTGGCGGCCGAGGCCGCGGAGCCGCTCGGCGTGCCGGTCTTCCCCGCGCTCGCCTACGGGGTCACGCCCTCGTTCATGGCCTTCCCCGGCACCCTGTCGCTGCGCTTCGCGACCTTCGTCGAGGTGGTGCGCGACCTGCTCGACAGCCTGGCGGCGACCGGCTTTCGCCGCATCCTGATCGTCAACGGCCACGGCGGGAACATCGCCGCGCTGGGCATGGCGGCGGAGTGGAACGCCACGCACCCGGGGGTCAAGGCGCGCGTCCATTCGTGGTGGAACGCGCCGCGGGTGTGGGCCAGGGTCCAGGCCATCGACCCGGTCGCCTCGCACGCCTCGTGGATGGAGAACTTCCCCTGGACCCGGCTCGCCGGCGTGGCGATGCCGGGGGAGCGCAAGCCCATGGTCGACCTCGACCGCCTGCGCCTCCTCGGGCCGGTCGAGGCGCGCGCCCTGCTGGGCGACGGCAACTTCGGCGGGCTCTACCAGCGCCCCGATGCTGATCTCGAAGCGCTGTGGCGCGAGGCGGTGGCCGAGACCCGCGACGCGATCGAAGGTCCGTGGGGATGAAGTCGCGACCGCCGCCGTCGCGCTGATCTGATATCCTCGCTCCCGACGCCCCACGCAGGCCGTACGATCCGCGCCCGCATCCGCGGCGCCCGGAACCATCACGCATCCGACTCCCGAGGAGCCCGTGCCCCGATCGTTGCTGCCGCTCGCCCTGCTGCTGCTGCTGTCCGGCGCCGCGCCGGCCTCCGCCTACACCTACGGCGACACGCTCACCGTCATCATGAAGCCGCTCCCCAACCTCCCGGCGCTGGCACGCCCGGGCGATGCGATCACGGTGTGGGCCCTGGCGCCGTCCACCACCGGCAACTGGAGCGCCGCGCTCACGCTCGGGGCGCTCACCATCCCGCTCGGGCCGCCGAGCGGCGGCTACGATGCCGGCCTCAGCCGCTGGGTGCTGAGCTTCACCATCCCGCCGGGGGTCCCCGAGGAGCTCTACAACCTCGCGCTGACCTCGGATCAGACCGTGCCCGACATGGCGGCGCACGCGGTCAAGGTGCTCAACGCGTTCCGCAGCGATTTCTATTTCGCGCAGATCAGCGACACCCACCTGCCCGAGCACACCTTCTCGTCCAACGGCTATATCAACACCGCGGACACCTCGGGCATGGGCGACTTCGACGCGGTGATCAACGCGCTCAACCTCATCCACCCCGAGTTCATCCTCCACACCGGGGACCTGGTGAACGAGGGTGAGCTCGAGGAGTACCTAGGCATGTTCGAGATGGGCCGCGCCCAGGGGATGATCAGCCGGCTGCGCGACCCGATGTTCCTGTCCTCGGGGAACCACGACATCGGCGGCTGGATTCCGACCCCGCCGCCGGCCGGCACTTCGCGCAGGGACTGGTGGCGCTACTTCGGCTGGCCGTGGCTCGCCAGCCCGCCGGCCGCCGACCCGTGGCACTCGCAGGACTACTCGTTCGACTACGGGCTGCTCCACTGCATCGGGCTCGAGGCCTACCAGAACGACGGCAGCTACGACAACTACCTGCCCGCGATCTACGGGGCCCAGAGCATGACCGCCGAGCAGATGAGCTGGCTCGCCGCCGACGTGGCCGCGGTGCCGGCCGGCCACACCAAGCTCGCTTTCTTCCACTACGACTTCGGCGGCACGCTCGCGAACGGCACCGCGGCACCCAACTTCACGCAGTTCGCGAACCCCGCCGCCCTGGGCCTCGACGGGGTCCTCTGGGGCCACAACCACGTGGTGTACAGCAACGGCGACGGCAACCGCACCGCCCGGCCGTTCAACCTCGGACTCCAGTCGGTGATCAGCAACAGCTACGGCGGGCGCACGTTCCGCGTCTTCCGGGTCTCGAACGGCGTCGTTACGCCCGGCCCCATGCACCACGCCGGCACCGCGCTCGACTCGCTGTCGGCGGCGTTCAGCGCCGCGAACGACGGCTCGCAGAGGGCGCAGAGCGTCACGGTCACCAACCGCTTCGGCGAGGCCTGGGACCACGCGCGGCTGGTGTTCTACATGGCCGACGAGGACTCGAGCTATGCCGCGACCGGCGGCACGGTGGTCCAGTCCGTGCGCCAGGGCGGGATGGTCAACGTCTACGTCGACTGCGTGATCCCCGCCGGCGCGGCGGGCTCACCGGCCTCGATCACGGTCTCGGTGGCGCCCGACCAGCCGATCGCCGGGGTCGCGGACGCGGCGGAGCACGGCCTGCGTCTCGAGCTGCCGGCACCCAATCCGTTCCGCGGCGGCGCGGGTGCCACCCGTCTGCGCTTCACCCTGCCGGTGGACGGTCCGGTGCGGCTCGAGGTGCTCGACCCCGCCGGACGACGCGTCGCAACCCTGGTCCACGGAACGCTCGGGCCGGGGCCCCACGAGGCGCGCTGGGATGGCCGGGGCGCGGACGGTGCGCCGCTCCCCAGCGGGCTCTACTTCGCGCGTCTCACGGGCGGCGGCCTCGTGCTCGACCGCAGGCTGCTGCTGCTGCGATGACGCGACCGGCCGCGGGCGCGACGACCGCAGCGCCGCTGCTGCTCGATGAGGCGGCGGTCGCCGCGCGGCTCGACATGGGCGACCTGATCGCGCTCATGGAGCGTACGCTCGCGGATTTCTCGGCGGGGCGGGCGCTCCAGCCGGTGCGCACCGTGCTCGCGATCGAGCGCCACGCCGCGCTGCTCGCGGTCATGCCCGGCTACCTGCCGGGCAGCGAGGCGCTGGGGGTCAAGGTGGTGAGCGTGGCGCCGCGCAACGCCGAGCGCGGGCTGCCGACCCACCTCGCGACCGTGCTGCTGCTCGATCCCGAGACCGGAGCGCTGCGCGCGATCATGGACGGGCGCCTGATCACCGAGATGCGCACCGCCGCGGTGTCGGCGGCCGCGGCCCGGGCGCTGGCGCTGCCGCGGGCCTCGCGTCTCGCGCTGCTCGGCTCCGGGGTCCAGGCCTCGAGCCACCTCGAGGCGCTGCGCCGCGTGCGCGATCTGGAGCGGGTGCGGGTGTGGAGCCCGACGCGCGAGCGCCGCGAGTCGTTCGCGCGTGAGGCCTCGCGGCGCCTCGGACTCGAGGTCGAGGCGGTCGATACGGCGGAGCGCGCGGTGCGCGACGCCGATCTGGTGGTGACCGCGACCGCCAGCCACACCCCGGTGCTGGAGGGACGCTGGCTCGGGCCCGGCACTCACGTCACGGCGGTCGGCGCGGCCCGGGCGACCCAGCGCGAGCTGGACGCCGAGACGGTGCGGCGCGCCAGCGTGTGGATCGACTCCCTGGCCGCGGCGCGGGTCGAGGCCGGCGATCTGCTGCTCGCCGAGCGCGACGGGGTGTCCTGGAACGAGCGCGTGCGGGGCGAGATCGGCGCGGTGTTCGAGGGCACGCTCGCCGGGCGCGCCCGCCCCGAGGAGATCACGCTCTTCAAGTCGCTGGGGCTCGCGGTCGAGGACGCCGCGAGCGCCCGGATGGTGTGGGAGCGCTCGCTCGCCGCCGCGGCGGGCCCGGCGCGGCCGGCCGGCACCTGAAGCGAACGCCCGCTCGATTCGAGCGGGCGTCCGGGTGTGGCGCCGGGAGTGGCCGCGGTCAGCTGGCTTCCGGCTTGCCACCCTTCTTGGCCGCGCGGTAGCCGTCGCGGATCGCCTGATCCTCCCACATGAACTTGCCGTGCTTGGTGGCGCCGTACCAGTGGTCACCCTCGTAGTGGTAGACCTTGGAGTCGAGGTTGACCCACACCATGCCCTTGGCCGGCGCTTCAACGCGCTCGACCGGCGCGGGCGCGGGCACTGCCGTGCTCTTCGCGGGTGCGGTGGCGGTGTGGCCGCCGGCGTGCTCGGTGGAGGCCGGCTTGGACTCGCCGCCACCCATCGGGATGCCGAGGAAGGTCTTGTGCTTCTCGCCCGACTTGGCGGCCGGCGGCTCGGACGGCTTGGCCTCCGTGCCGTGGCCGGTCTGCTTGCCGTGCTCGGACTCGGCGCTGACCGTGGCGTGCCCGGCCTCGCTGCCATGCGAGGCCTTGCCCTTGTGCTTCCCTTCGGTCTTCGACGCGGTGCTCGATGAGCTCGAAGCGGGGTGGCTGACCGTCACATGACCCTTGAGCCCGTCGATCGTGGACTGGGGGATGCCGGCCTCCCTCAGGTCCGAGACCTTCTTGTAGGGCCGGCCGGCCATGATCTTCTGCCCCATGACCGTGCCAATGCCGGGCAGGGTCTCGAGCTCCTTCAGGCTGGCGGTGTTCAGGTCGACCTTCGCGGTCGACTTGGAGGCGCTGGTGCTCTCGGACTTGGGCTTGCTGGACTTGTGGCTCGAAGCGTGCGCCGTGGCCGCGGTGAGGGCGCCGAGCGCCGCCAGCACCAGCAGGGCGGCGAGCAATCGGGGAATCCAGCGAAGCGGGGGTGGGACGGTGACGAAGCGTCTGGTGTTCATGGCGACCTTCTTCCTCCCTGAGGTCGGACAGCCAGGACATCGGACTGCGCGGGAGTCTGGTCCGCCCGGTGCCCCCTGTCAATGACCGTCCGGGCTCCCCGACCGCCGGGTCACGAACAGGACCGCGCCGGTCCAGGTGGGCACCAGGTCCAAGCCCGGCACGAGCTTGGCGAGGAAGGCAGGGAGGAACAGGGGGTGCCAGCCCAGCAACCCGATCATGACCGCCCCGACCACGACGTCGATGACGTCATCCCACGGGCTCGCGGCGCCCGGCACGAACAGCGGAAAGGCGACGAGCTGGAGCGCGTCGGCCCCGATCGCGATCGCGCGCGCCAGCGCCACGCGGCGCCTTCGCGCCCGGTCGGCGCCGGGTGGCGGGGGCGGCACGAGGCGGAGACCCTCGCGGGGGGCCGGATCCGGCATGGGTCCCGGGCTCAGCTCGTCTTGAACAGCTTGCCCACCATGTTGCCGACATCGTCCAGCATCGAGCCATCCTGATTGCGGTCGAGCAGACGGGTCGCGAGGCTCATCAACCCGGGCGCCCTCTGCTTCGCCATCTCGACCTCCTGCTGGAGTCGGCTCGAGAGCCCCTGGGCGTCGAGTCCGTGTTCCTGCTGCAGCCGGGCGACCGCCCCCATGACGATCGGCGCCAGCGTCGCCAGCACCTGGCTCGCGGCCTGCGCGTTGAGCCCGGTGCCGCGCGCGATCGCCTGCTCCGCCGCGGTCTGCCGGTCGCCCAGCAGGTGGCCGAGGATCCTCCCCCCGCTCGCGGTGTCGGCGTTCTGGAGCGCGCCTTTGAGATCGTCGAGGATGCTGCCGTCGTGGTCGCTGGTCACCGCCTGGTGGAGCGCCTGGGCTCCCGTCGGCGTCGAGGCGTTGTTCGCCAGCGCCGCCGTCAGCAGCGGCACCGCGGCCGCGACGCCCCTGCCGACCGTGGACGGATCGACCCCGAGCTTCTGGCCGAGCTGCTTCACCGTGTTGCTCTGGGAGAGCGCCGCCACCACGTCCGCCAAGCCCGCCATGATGTCCTCCGCGTGTATGCCGCCCGGCCGCGGCGGGGCGGCGCCGTCTCGAGCTACTTGCCTTCCTGCAGGTCGAAGACCCTGGCCGCGGCCGCTCCGCCCAGGAACGGGCCGACCAGGTACAGCCACCAGTGATCGAGCGTGCCGCGCCCCATCAGCGCGTTGACCAGGGTCGGCCCGGTGCCCACCGCGGGATTGAACGCGCCGCCCGAGATGCCGCCGCCGGCGAACGCCGCCGCCACGATCGTGAAGCCGATCGCGAGCCCGTAGAACGAGTTCCCCTCCGTCTGCCTGGAGGTCGCCACGTTGAGCACCACCAGGGCGAGCGCGAACGTGAACAGGAACTCGACCGCGAGCGCCGCGAGCGACGACACCGTCGCGCCGGGCGCGGGGGTGAACGAGCGACCCGTGATCCAGAACGCGATCGCGGAGGCGACGATCGAGCCCAGCACCTGGGCGCCGAGGTAGGGCAGGAAGTCGCCGATCGGCATGCGGCCGCGCATCAGCAGCGCGAGCGACACCGCCGGGTTGTAGTGCGCGCCCGAGACGTGCCCGCCCATGTAGACCATGATCATGAGCGAGGCGCCGATCGCGAGGGGCGCGAACGGCGTTCCGCTCACCACCGTCAGGCACACGGTAAAGACCAGAAAGAACGTCCCGATGAACTCGGTCAGGTACCTGCTCATCGTCGGCCCTCCGCCCGGGAGACATGGTGGCGAACCGCCTCCCCGACGCCGCGACGGCCACCGGGCGGATCGCCGCTGCCCAACCGACGCAGGGTGGCGGGATCGATCGACACTGTCAATCACGCACCGGCCCGTCGGCCGGGGCGCTGCGGGGCGCGGTCGGTCGTGCTAATGTCCGGCGTGGCTGCGAGTTCTGCACCGCGAGCGGAATCCTCCACCACCGCGCATCGAAAGACTGCATGCCGCCGATCCCCGATTTCGTCCAACGCGCCAACGCCGCCTACATCGAGGCGCAGCTCGAGCGCTATCAGCGCGACCCCGCCGCGGTGCCAGCCGACTGGGCGGCGTTCTTCGCCGGCCTCGAGCTGGGGGCCGAGCCGGGTGTCGCCGCCCCGCCGCTGCCGGGAGCGGAGCGAGAGCCGGCCGGACGCGACGGCGAGATCGCAGGCCTGATCCAGCACTATCGCGCGCGCGGGCATCTCGCCGCGCACCTCGATCCGCTCGGCTCGGTCCCCGAGGGCTCGCCGCTGCTCGATCCCGCCGCGCTCGGCTTCACGCCCGCCGATCTCGAGCGGCCGGTCGCCGGCGCGCTGCTGCCGGCCGGGTTCACCGGCACGCTCGGCGGGCTGGTCGCGGCGCTGCGCGAGACCTACTGCGGATCGATCGGGGTCGAGTTCATGGGGATCTCGGATCCGGAGCGGCGCGCCTGGCTGATGGAGCGGATGGAGCCGTCGCGCAACCGCGCCGCCCTCACGTCCTCGCAGCGCCGCGACATCCTGCACCGGCTGCTCGAAGCCGACGGCTTCGAGGAGTTCCTCCAGGTGCGCTATCCGGGG
>Ga0306921_10003698_pt1 | contig 15540 bp, 18 predicted proteins | sample sta12Cox44000080_FD_203760 | JGI IMG/M metagenome (GOLD analysis project Ga0306921, IMG submission 203760) | Lab enrichment of tropical soil microbial communities from Luquillo Experimental Forest, Puerto Rico - statoxic.12C.oxic.44.000.080 (v2)... | ecosystem: Environmental > Terrestrial >...
CGACCGGCCGATTCAGCCCGGTACCGAAGCGCCGGTGTTCGAGACGGACAACGGCGCCGTGGTGAGCGTGCGCGGCAGCGCGTACCGGATCGACATGGCCCTGCTGGAGGCGACGGCGCCGCTCCTCAATCTCAAGGGCGGGACCTCCTTCACCACCGGCGACCACGCCGTCAGCCTCGTCAACGGCGCCAAGATCTCGATCCCGAACGACGCCGTCTCCATGGTGTCGCTCAAGTCCAGCCTGCTGAACGTCACCCGGGGCAACCTCGTCAACGTGGCCGGCGGCAGCGTGCTCAACGTCGCCGGTAACCTCGTGAGCCTCGCCGACGCCAGCACCCTCAACATTTTCAACGGCCTCGTGCTGAACGTGACGAGCGGCTCCTACGCGTCGACCGGCCGCTCCCTCGTGAGCTTCTCGGGCTCCGGCAACGTCCTGAACGTCAACAACTCGATCGTGCCGACGGCCATCATCAACGGCATTCCCGTCGCGGGGCCCGTCGACAGCTTCCGCATCGGGGCCAACGCCATCGGCGGCACGGGTACGGGCACTGTCCGGATCAACGGCGTCGGGCTGACGCCGAACACGCCGCTCTCGAGCCTCACGGGCAGCCTGGTCGCCGTTCAGGGCAGCGGGCTCGTGAACATCGGCGTCCCGCCCGTCAAATAGGGCGGGCGAGGATCAGTACGACCAGATCAGACTGAGTGAGACGACGTTGCGGAGGTAGGAGTACACCTCGATATTCGAGAAATCGCGCGTCACCAGGTACTCGGCGGCGAGCGTGAAGCTGGCGGGCAGCGGGAGCTCGGCGCGGACGATGTTGGTCATCTCCTGGTCCTGGCGCCACTTCGTGCCCGGCGCGTAGGACGGCAGGATCGTGTTCTTGTAGGTGTAGTCGCGGAAGTGCACGTCGAGGTCGTACTTCAGCCGTAGCGCCCACCAGGGCAAGGTGTACTGCGCGCCGAAGTTCAGGCGGTGGCCGTAGTACATCCAGTTCCGCCCCTCGGTCTTGCCGGTGTCGTCCCAGTCGAACTGATAGCCGCCCTTCAAGTAGTGCCGGTCCTCCGCGAAGCGGATGTAGTGCAGGAAGCCGAGCATGTAGTTGTCGCCGGAGCGATTCTCGTTGGCGATCCGGAGCGCCTGGTCGACGTTCTCGAAGCTCTTCGCCTGGAAACGGAAGAAGCCCTGCGTGAAGTGCCGGGCGCTCTCGATGACGACGCCGGACACGGACACCGTGTGGCGCTGGAGGAACTGGTCGGTGCCGAGGATCGTGTCGTCGAACGCGTACTGGAGGGTGGCCTGCGTCGGCAGCTGGAGGAGCGCCGTCTTGTAGGTCAGGCTCGCGGTGCCGAGGTTGCTGATGACGTTGAAGGCCGGCATCGCGTTCTGGTAGTTCATGAAGAACGAGTAGCCGACCGACGACTCCCAGTCGGTGGTGCGCCACCACACGTAGCTCGCGTTCAGGCCGAACAGCTCGCCCCACGACTCGTGCTTGTGGCGCCGGATCTCGGCCACCAGCGGCTCGATGGGCGCCGAGGTGTCCTCGACCGGGCGCACGATCACGTTGTCGTCGTAGCTGATTCCGATCCGGGCTTCGAACGAGAGCCGCCGATCCTTGTCGCGCGAGGCCACGATGGTGTCGCGCAGCCGCTCGGCCGGCCCGGTGAGCTGCGAGCCCGGCGCCAGGCGGATCGCCTGCTCGACCTCCGCCGCCGCCTGGCCCGGCAAGCCCAGCACGCCGAGCGCCAGGCCGGAGTAGAAGCGGGTGAGCTGCTGGATCTCGGGGTCGCTCGAGCGCCCGTCGCGAAACGCGGCGAGCGCGCCGCGATAGTCCTTCTTGCGGTAGCGGAGGAAGCCGACGTAGTAGCCGAGGCTGTCGAGACCGGGGTTGGCGCGGTACGCTTCCTCGAGCAGCGGCCCGGCGCGGTCGTACTGCTGCTGCGCGAAGTAGACGAGGCCCAGCTGGTAGGCGATCGACGGGTCACGGGGCGATTTCGCGCGGGCGCGCTCGAGATACGGCGCCGCCAGATCGGGCCGCTTCTGCGCCGCGTAGACCGCGCCGGTGAAGTAGAGCGCCTCGACGTGATCGGGCTCGAGCTCGAGCGCTCTTCTGAGATTTTCGAGCGCGGCATCGTACTTCTTGTCGTCGAACTCGAGGACGGCCTGCGCGACGTAAACGTCGGCTTCGGTCGTCTGGGCCAACGCAACCGCCGCGTCGAGGATCAGTGCGAGCGAGAGAACGAGCCAGACCGGCCGGCGCGCACGGATCACAGGGGCCGTTATATCGAAGGTGCCGGCCGAAAATCAAATCGCATGCGACTCTGGTCTCATTGACCGGCGCGTGGGCTGACACTAGGCTGGCGCGAGCCCATGTCACAGCTGGTGTTCATTGTGTCGCGCCACCGGCCCAAGCTGCACGAATACCTCCAGAAAGAGTTCGCCGGCAACGACGAGGTCGCCGTCATCGTCGACCGGCGGCTCGGCGAGCGGCGGCTGCGCGAGGTCGAGCACGGGCAGGAGCGGCGCCAGACCGACCGCCGGCAGGCTCTGGTCGACGAGCGCCTCCGTTCCCTGGGCTGGGCGATCGTCTGGCGCAGCGAGACGACGACGGTGTACGTCCCGCGCGGCGACGCCGTGCTGCTGCCGCCCGAGGGCCGCACGCCCCCGCCCTGAACGCTCAGTGCTCGCGGTAGCCGACCAGGCCGGCGTCGAGTGAGCGCCGGTCGACCCGCGACAGAGTGCGCGTCATCGCGGCCGTGAGCAGGCGCGTATGGGGTACCCCGACCAGGTGCTCGGCGACCCACCAGAGGTCGCGCTCCGACGTCATCCAGCCCCGGTGGCTCCGATCGAAGCGCGTCAGGTTGAGCGGGCGCGAATACGCGCGCAGGGTCCGCTCGCCGCGGAGATTGATGTAGCCTTCGAAATAGCTCATCACCAGCTCGCGCACGCTGCGATAGACGGGCTCGCGGAAGCGCAGACCCGAGAAATTCGACTTCGCGATGGCGCCCCAGTGGCCGCGTACGCGGTAGACGCTGATGACGTGGTCGGTGTCCTGCACGGCCTCGAGGTCGAGGAGCAAGGGGGCGAAGCCCAGCACCCTCAGCGCAGCGGCGGCGAAGATCGCGCCCTCGAGGCAGTGCGCGGTTCCCTCGCGGAGCACCCGGCGCGGCGACCAGGCGCTGCCGGCGAGGTGGTAGGGCATCGCCTCGAGCGCCCGCTGGACTCCGACGGGCGTTCGCAGCGCACGTAGCGCGCGCAATTCGCGGGGCGCGAAGCCGAAATCGCGGCTCATCTCGTCCGCCTCGAGGGGCGGCCGCCCATCCTAGCACTTGTCGTCTCGCGAGGCGCCCCGCCGGCCGCCGCGAACGGCTCGCGGCGCGCCCGCGCGCTGTCGAATCCGTGACGCTGTCGCGGCGACGACGACGCGGGGTCGACGTCGAATCGGGTGTCAGAACGCCAACGCCAGCAACGATGAGGGCTTCTGAAACGGCACGCGTCTTGCCGACCACCGACTGGCATGTCCGACCCGCGTCGCTTGCGCCGCCTGTTCGGGGCGGCCGGTCGCCTGTGTCAGGCCGAGATCGACCTCGTCGCCGCCGACTACCCCGTGCTGGTGGCGAAGCTCGAGGAGATCCGCGCCGTGGTCGACCTGGAGATTTCGTATCTCGAGGCCGACGATCTGCGTCGTCCGCACCCGGCGGATTGACAGCCACCCCCCGCCAACATAGAGTCCGTCGCCAGGAGGCGGACGATGAGCGCTCGCAAACACGGATCTGACCTCGGAACCGATCGTAGACACTCCGGACGACGCGCATTCCTCACGACCGGCGGGCGCGCGCTGGCGGGCGTGGCCGGCATCCTCGCGGCGGGCCGGGCGCCGGCCGCCTGGGCCGCACGCGAGCTGAGTCTGCTGACCGCCGTCAACTACGCGCCCGCCTCGGACGTGAAGCTCGCCGAGCTGGCGAAGCGCTTCACGAAGGCATCGGGCGTCAACGTGCGGATCGACCACATCCAGAGCGTGCAGATGCCCGCCAAGCTCTCGGCGGAGATCATGAGCAAGTCGGGGCACGACGTCATCAGCCTCGAGATGCACTATCCCTGGCTCTTCCAGCCGGGCCTGGCGGACCTGACCGACATCTGCAACGACCTCGCGAAGAAGCACGGCGACTGGTACCCGTTCCTGAAGGAACACGCCCTGGTCAAGGGGCAGTGGCTCGGCGTGCCGTTCATGTACACCTCGTTCCCGGGCAGCCACCGGATCGATCTCTTCGAGAAGATCGGCGAGCGCGAGCCCGACACCTGGGAGGACCTGCTGCGGGCCGGGCGCAAGTTGAAAAAGCTCGGCAACCCGGTCGGGTTCGCGATCAGCCAGACCACCGACTCGGTGTCGACGCTCTACTCGATCCTCTGGTGCTACGGCGCCAAGGACGTCGCCGAGGACGGCAAGACGATCATGATCAACTCCAAGGCGACGGAGACCGTGATCGACTACGTGCAGGCGCTCTACAACGACGCGATGGATCCGGCCGTGCTCTCGTGGGACAACGCGGGCAACAATCAGTGGCTGAACTCCGGGAAGGGCTCGTGGATCCACAACCCGATCAGCCACTACGTGGTCGCCAAGCAGGAGAAGCTGCCGGTCGCCGAGTTGACCGGCTTCCACCCCTCGCCGGCCGGGCCGAACGGGCGCCACACCGTCGGCGTGCCGCGCAGTCTCGGCATCTGGAAGTTCAGCAAGAACGTCGACGCCGCGCGCGACTTCGTGAAGTGGTTCTTCGAGCCCGCGCAGTACCACGAATGGATCGTGTCGGGCGACAGCTACAACCATCCCACGTGGCGCGACATGGAAAATCATCCGGTGTGGGACGTGGACAAGAAGTACAAGCCCATCAAGGGCGCGGCGAAGTACTCACACCTCTACGGCTGGCCGGCGCCGCCCGACGAGAAGATCCAGCTCGTCACGAACAGTTACATCATCCCCAACATGTTCGCCCGCGTGGTCACGAACGCCTCGAAGCCCAAGGAAGCGATGCTGTGGGCCGAGACGGAGATCAAGCGCGCGTTCGAGCGGGGCTGATCCCGCCGCTCACGCTCCGCCGCGTGGTGTCGACGCACCGCCGGGCGCGCGCAGCGCGGTCACGTTTGCATCCTCGGAGTCCGTCGATCGCTTGACGGATCAGGGGGCGGGAGTACGTTGAATGCGTGATTGCTGGATTGATCACGCTCGCGCTCGTCGGAGTCTTGCAGTCGCTCGCCGCGCTGGTGACCGACACCGTGCCGGTCGAGCCGACGTGGCGGAGCGACACCGCCGGTGAAGACGAGTGCGGCCAGGCCTCCGGACACGACGTGTCGGGCCCGGATGCCGCCGGCGGCGCGCTCATCGATCTCGCTCATCGCGGTGACCCTTCGCGGAACGGCGTCGGCGCGCCGGCGGCCCCCGCCGCGCACGCTCGATCCCGATCGCACGAGCCCAGAGCTCCGCCCGCTCTCCTCACGCACCTTTCGGTCTAGCTCTCGATACGGGCGCCCGTGGTGGTCATGGGCCCCCGAACTGCTGCGATAGAGGAGAGATGGACATGCTTCGCTTACAGGTTCTGTCGGCTGTCATATTGCTCGCTCTGGTCGTCCCGGTCGGCTACGCCCTGGCCGGCGGGCCGAGCGCCGGCTACGCCGGCGAGAAGGTGGCTCAGGTCAGTTTCATCGACCGCAAGCTCAATCTGATCCACCTGTCGGACGGAACGGAGCTCAGAGCCCCGGACCAGCACATGCTCGACGGTCTCGCCGTCGGCGAGTGGGTACGGGTCGATTTCGTCTCGGATGGCGAGCGCATCGCGCTCAACCGCATCACGCCCGCCCGACCCGACGAGATCCCCACGTCGGTCCCGGCGTCGACACCGGGCAAGCCTAGCCGCTTCCACGGCTAGTCGCCCAAACCCGGTCGACCCCGGACGGCACGACCGTCCGGGGTCGTCGGGATCTATGCGTGACATCTCCACGCCTCGCCGACCGGACGGGCCGCGCCGTCACGCTCCACGACGTGCAGACGCACGGCGGTCACGCGGATCGACGACGCGTTGTAGACGTAGCCCTCGAGCTTGAGGTGCTCCGGCTCCCGGAGCTCGGCCACGTGCCACTGCACCCGAAGAAATCCGCGGGCGCCGGGCGCCTCCTCGGCCGCGCCGGCCGTGGCCAGCGTCAGGACGGCGGCGGCCACGACGGCCCACGGCAACCAGCCGCGCATCGCCTCACCGCCGGGTGCCTACTCGGTCGGCGTGCGCCGAGCGACGTCCCCGCTCGTCGACTGGACCAGGCACATCCGGACCTTTCCTTCGCGCACCAGGATCGCCAGGAGAGAGGCGGCCGACGTCTCGGAGAATCCCAGACGCCGTCCGACCTCCGCGGGTGTGGCAAGCCCGATTTCCTCGACACAGGTCAGCAGCTCGTGCTCGAGCTCGGCCCACCAGTCACTCATACCGCCGCCTCCCTCTCGTGCGACCGATCACACGTGATACGGATCGACACCGACCAGCGACGTCAGCCGCACCGGCCACGTCGCAGTCGGGCGCTCGCGCGGAATCGGGACGCTGTACGCGATGAGGAGGAGCCAGCGCGCCCAGGCCTGGTTCCACTCCGAGCTCGGCCGTCGGATCGCGCGCTCGAGATCGGCCACGACGAGCCCGACCCACACGCTCCAGGCCGCGCGGTCGTCCGGCGGAATCATCTCGATCAGCGCGAACCCGAGCCGGGTGATCGTCTCGCGGATCTCGTACGGTGCCATCCGCCCGTCGGCCCCCGGAATCAGGATGTGCTCGGCGATCCAGCGATGCGCCTTCAGGACCAGAGCGCGGCGGAGCAGCGGTTCCATGCCGAGCCAGGAGGGCGCCATGGCGTCGTACCAGGCTTGAAGGCCGTGGAGCTCGACCGCCGTGGCGAAGGGCGGCAGCGCCGCGGGCGGCCGCGGACCCAGCCGGCGGCGCGACTGAATCTGTTCCGTCAGGTAGCGCTCGTCAGCCGCGTACCGCTCGGCCACGGCCTCGAGCTGAGCGCGCCGAGTCGGGTCGGCATCGTAGCGGCACGGCCAGTCACGGACGACGCCGGCCACCGTGCCGAGCGGTTGCCACTGCAGGACCATGAGCCCGCCGTGAAATCCGGCCGACCGGAGCTTGCTGGATGCGGCGCGGGCGGCGCTCCGGGTCGCTCGGCGCAGGCTCGAGAACTCCTCGGGGAGCGGCACCAGGGTGTGTCTGAACAGGAGCGCGATCCGGTTATCGGGCGCCTCGTAAATGGCGACCAGATCATTGCATTCCCGGCACACGGCGGCGTAGCGGTCGAGCCACATGAGTCCCTCTCCACGTTGGGGGTTGACCTGCATCTGGGCACGACGATGAACGTGCACCATGACGGGTACATGAGAGGCACATGAGAATCGTCTCAGGAACGGTCGGAGCGGCGACGGACACGGCCCCGGAGGCCGAGAATCGAGCGAGACGGAGGTAGGGCGTGAGGATCCTGGTCGTCGAAGACGATCGCAAAGTCGCGCGGTTCGTGAGTCAGGGCCTGATTGAGGAGGGCCACGCCGTCGAGATCGCCGCTGATGGCGCCGAGGCGCTCGACCTGGCACTGGGCGAGCCGGCGTACGACCTGATCGTCCTGGACGTCATGCTGCCGGGCCGCGACGGCTTCGGCGTGCTGAAAGCCTTGCGCGATCGCAAGATCGCGGTGCCCGTCCTCATGCTGACCGCGCGCGACAGCATCACCGACAGGGTCGCCGGGCTCGACCTCGGCGCCGACGACTATCTGACCAAGCCGTTCGCCTTCGAGGAGTTCCTGGCGCGCGTGCGCGCCTTGCTGCGGCGGCGCGACACGGAGCGGGCGCCGGTCTTGAAGATCGACGACCTCACGGTCGATCCCGCCACCCGGCGCGTCACGCGCGGCAACCGGCGGATCGAGCTCACCGCCCGGCAGTACGCGCTGCTCGAGTACTTCCTGCGCAACGTCGGCCGCGTCCTCAGCCGGCAGATGATCGCGGAGCACGTGTGGGGGCTCGGCTTCGACGCCGAGAGCAACGTCATCGACGTCTACGTCGGCTACCTGCGCCGCAAGATCGACCGGGAACGCGACCGCCGCCTGCTGCACACCGTGCGCGGCGCCGGCTACGTGCTGCAGGTCGAAGAGTGACGCTCGGAAGCCACGGGCTGTCGGTGCGGACGCGGCTGACCTTGTGGTACGGCGGTGTGCTGCTGGCGATCGTCCTGCTCATCAGCGCGTTCTCGTACTTCATGCTCCGCCGCACCCTGATCGGCGGCGCCGACGTCGAGCTCTTGATGGTCGGCCAGGTCGTTCGCGACGCCGGCATCGGCGAGGCGCGCCGGTCGGAGGCCGAAGTGCGCGAGATCCTCGGGCCGCGCTTCCTCGACGTGTTCTACCGGGTCATCGGGCCCGACGGCCAGCCGCAGGCGGAGTCTGGCACCTTGCACGGCCGGCGCCTGCCGCTCTCCGCCAAGGCGCGCAAGCGCAGCCGCTCGGGGGAGCCGACCTTCGAGACGGTCACCCTGGCTCGCCACGAGCGCGTACGGCTCCTGACCATCCCGCTCACGCAGGAGCCGGCGCCGGCACAGTTCATCCAGGTCGGCGCCGCCTTCGCCGATATCGATCGGGCGCTCGCCGGCTACATGGAGACGCTCGCCGTCATGGTGCCGATGGGGCTCGGCCTGGCGCTGATCGGGGGCGCCTGGCTCGCGCGCTCCGCGCTGCGTCCGGTCGAGACGATGTCGCGGACGGCGCGCCGGATCGGTGCGCAGGACCTCACGCGGCGGCTGCCGCTCCGGGGCACGGGCGACGAGCTCGACTATCTGGCCGAGACGCTCAACGCGATGTTCGCGCGGCTCGAGACCGCCTTCACCCACGTCCGGCGATTCGCCGTCGACGCCGCCCACGAGCTGCGCACGCCGTTGACCGTGCTCAAAGGTGGGATCGAGGTCGCGCTCCGGGCCGAGCGGGCCCCGGCAGAGTATCGCGACGTGCTGCGCTCGAGCCTCGAAGAAGTCGAGCAGCTCATCGCCCTCGCGGAGAATCTCCTCCTGCTCTCGCGCCTGCGCATGGAGCCGGCGCTGCCGCGGCTGCCGGTCGAGCTCGAGAGCGTGCTGATGGAGGTGGTCGAGACGGGGATGCGGCTGGCCGACGGACGGGGAGTGGTCGTGCGGCTCGGCGCCGTGGAGCCGCTGGTCGTCCACGGCGATCCGCCGACCTTGCGCCGCGCGCTGGTCAACCTGGTCGAGAACGCGATCAAGTACACGAAGGCCGGCGGCACGGTCGAGCTCTCGCTCGAGCGCGACGGCCGGGACGCCGTGGTCGCCGTGAGCGACACCGGCGTCGGCATGAACCCGGCGGATGCCGACCGGATCTTCGAGCCCTTCGTCCGGCTCGACTCCGCGCGCGCCGGCGAGAGCGGAGGCGCGGGCCTCGGGCTCTCGATCGTTCAGTCGATCGTCGCCGCCCACGACGGCCGTCTCACGGTGCGGACCGCGCCCGGAGTCGGCAGCACGTTCGCCATCCGCCTGCCGCTCGGCTGAGTCTCGCCATTTCTTGGTCTCGCCTGCGCCGCCGACAGACACTAGGGGCGTGGACACGACCGGCCGTCGAGGCGACCGCGCCTGCCGCATGATCGGTCTCGTCGGCATCGTGCTCTTCCTGATCAGCGCGTTCACCCCGCTCGCGTATCGACTGAATCAGTGGATGGCCGAGCCGGCCCGGCTCGTGCCCTCGGACGCCATCGTGGTGCTCGGGGCATCGATCTCGCAGCCCGGCATGCTGAGCCTCGAATCGCTGCGGCGCACCAACCTGGGGATCGAGCTCTATCGGCGCGGCCTCGCGCCGGTCCTGGTCCTCCTGGGTGGATCGACCCTGAGTGGGCCGACCGAAGCGGAGGTGCGCGCGGCGCAGGCGCGGCTGCACGGCATTCCCGCCGGCGCGATCCTCACCGAGACGCGCGCGCGCACGACCCGCGAGGAAGCGACGCGCGTGAAGGCGCTTCTCGAGCCTCGCGGCGCGCGGACGGTGCTCCTGGTGACCAACGCGGGGCACCTCGCGCGAGCGCGCCCGCTGTTCGAGCGCGCCGGATTCGAGGTGCGCGGCGTGCCATCGGACTCGGCCATCGAGGTCGACGCGCCCGAGGCGCGCCTGGAGCAGACGCGGGTGCTCGTGAAAGAAATCCTCGGGTGGCTCTATTACCGGATCGCCGGTTACATCTAGCCCGGGAGGAATGCATGGAGGCGACCTTCATCGCGGCGCTGGCGGGGCTGACGTCGATCGGCGCCTACTACGTCGGCGCCAGAGCGTTCGGGCTGTCGAGCGCCGGCCTCGCCGCCGCCGTCGGCAAGATGCTCGAGTCGATCGGGATGGTCCTGATCTTCCTGGCCGTGAACCTGGCGACGTCGGTGCTGACCGTGCTGACCATCCGCGGCGTGACCGGCACGTTCGTCTCGGCCTACGCCACCGACGACGCGGTGTGGCTGGGCGTGTCGCTGATCCAGGGCCTCGCCTTCCAGGCGTGGCGCGGATCGGCGCCCGAGGGGTGAGGCGTCAGGCCAGACGCGTCAGCGCGGCGCGGACCGCATCGATGATGCGCCGAAGATCGTACGGCTTTCCGATGACCTCGAGCGCCTCGGTGTCGCCGACCAGCTTGTCGAGCGCCGGCTTGTTGGTCGTGGTCAGCACGAACTCGCGACGCTGCAGCGCCTCCGAGCTGCGCACGAGCCGCAGGAATCGCCAGTTCGCGTCGTAGGGCGGGGAGATGTCGTAGACGATCACCGCCGGCGTGTGCTGGTTGATGAAGTCGACCAGGTCGAGCTCGCCCTTCTTCACGTCCGGGATGTGGCCGACCACCGTCTGGAAGCCTTCCGCCTCGAGCGCCGTGCGCAGGAGATCGACGGTATCCGTGCTCGAGTTGAACACGGCGATCGTCGGCTTGCTTCCGCCCGCGAGTGCGCCCGGCTGATCGCCCGGCCTCATACTGCCTCGACTCATGTTCGTCTCAGTCCTCGACGCGTTGGTCCGCCGGCCCTGACGGCCCAACCGCGGCCAGCGGGGTGGAATCGCTGGAAGCCTATCGTGTCGAAACGACGATGTCTAGCCGCGCTCTCGCGGGTGCGACGTCATCCGGCGCGGCTGATCATGCTCGCGACGCTGGCGATCAGCTCGGCCGGATCGACCGGCTTGGTGAGGTGGATGTTGAAGCCGGCCTGCAGGCTGCGAATGCGGTCCTCCGGCCGACCGAAGGCCGTGAGCGCGATCGCGGGGATCTTGCCGCCCTGCTCGGGACCGAGCGCGCGCAGCTTTCGGATCAGCGAATAGCCGTCCTGGCCGGGCATTTCGATGTCGGAGACGAGCACATCGGGTCGCCGCCGCACGACCTCGCACAGGGCTTCGTCGGTCGAGCGACTGTCGACGACGTCGGCGCCGGCCTGGACGAGAACCTCCCTGATCAGCTCGACCACGGTCGGGTCGTCGTCGACCACCACGATGTGCGCGCCGGCCAGTGATGGGCTCTCGACCGCCGCGCCGTCACGGCGGGTGACCGCCTCTTCGCGCACATCCGCGAGCATCAGGGGCAGCTTCACCACGAACGTCGCGCCCTGCCCTTCGCCGGCGCTCTCCGCGAACACGCTGCCGCCGTGCAGCTCGACGAAGTGTCGCACCAGCGCCAGGCCGATCCCGAGCCCGCCGTGGCCGCGCGCGCTCCCGCCCTCGCCCTGCCGCAGCCGGTCGAAGACGTAGGGCAGCACGTCGGCCGTGATGCCCTGCCCGCTGTCGCTGACGACGATCTCGGCGTGCGATCGGACGCGCTGGAGCTGGATCTGGACCCGACCGTCCGTCGGCGTGAACTTGACCGCGTTCTGCAGCAGGTTCCAGACGACCTGCTGGAGCCGCCCAGGGTCGCCGCTGACCAGGAGCCCCGGCGCGTGCAGCACCGGCTGCAGGCGAATGCCTTTCGCCTCGGCCGCGTGACGGACCGCCTCCAGCGCGTCCTGGATGAGATCGTGCAGGTCGACGGGCCGCACGACCAGCCGCATCCGGCCGTTCACGATCTCCGACATGTCGAGCAGGTCGTCGACGAGCCTGATCTGCGCGTTGACGTTTCGGACGATGACCTGGACGGCCCGGCGCGTCTGCGCCTCGCCGAGCTGACCGCGCTCGATGAGCGTCGCCCAGCCGTACACGGCGTTGAGCGGGTTGCGCAGCTCGTGCGAGACCGTGGAGAGGAACTCGTCCTTCGCGCGGCTCGCCGCCTCGGCCGTGCGGCGGGCCGCCTCGGCCTCGCGGTAGAGCCGCGCGCTCTCGATCGCCGCCGCGGCGTGACTCGCGATGACCGCCGCGTAGGCGAGATCGATCGGCCCGTAGGGCCGCCGGCCCGGCTCGGTCAGCGCCAGAGTCAACGCGCCGAGGACGCGCTCGTGAGCGACGAGCGGCGTCACGATCCACGATTTCGGCCCGAGCTGGCGGAGCAGCGCGAGCTGCTCGTCGCTCTGCGCGGCCGCGCGCAGATCGGCCTCGCGGGCACGCGCGACGAGCACCGGCCGCCGGTAGCGGATGACGGCGCCGACACCCTGCGCGTCGTCCGGCTTCGGCCCGTGCCGGCCGCCGAGCTCGTAGACGAGGGGCTCTCGGGTGGAGTCGGCGTGCGCGCACGCGACGCGGCGAAGGCCAAAGTCGTCCTGCAGGAGGTCGATGGCGCAGAGGTCACCGAGCGCCGGCACCGCCAAGCGCGCGAGACGCGGCAGTGTTCTCTCGTAGTCGAACGACGAGCCGAGCAGGGCGCTCATCTCGGCAAGAGCTGCCGCACGCTGCTCCGCCGGGACGCGCGGCGTACTCATTCCGCAGAGTCTCACCCCTGGTGTCGTCGATAACAAGCACGAAACACCAAAATCAGGGAAACACCTGCGCCGCGCATCCGGCAAAGCCGCGATGGCACCCGCGTCAGGATCGATAGATCCTCGAGAGTGAGGGCGGTCACGCGACGCTGACCACCCGACATCGCTCGACAGGAGGTCGCTCGTGAGCGATCACGCACGACACCCCTCTCTCGGTCGTGTCGCCGTCAGCGCAGCACTCACGGCGCTCGTGGCCGTGGGCTGCGCCAGCCACGCCCCGCTCGCGAACGCGAAGCTCTCGCAAGCCGAGCGCGCGGTCGAAGATGCCCAGCAGGCGGGTGCGGCGGCCAGTGCGCCGCTCGAGTTCAGGGCCGCACAGGAAAAGCTCACGACCGCCCAGACCCTGATGACGAGGGGCAAGCACGACCAGGCGATCCGCGCCGCGGAGGAAGCGACCGTCGACGGTGAATACGCGCGGGCAGTGGCCGCCAACCAGCGCGCCAGCACGCTCGCGGACGAGATGGGGCAATACATCAAGGTGTTGCGCCAGGAGCTCGAGCGTTTGCCGAAGTGACGGCACGACGTGGAGGTGTTGTTCGATGAGTCAACGGACCGTTCAACTCACGCGAGTTGCGGCGGTGGTTCCGCGAGTGGTCGCGGTGGTCGGTGTCCTGAGCGTCGTCGCGGGCTGCGCCGCATCGAGCAAGGAGCGCGCCGCGCGGGCGCAGCTCGAGCGCGCCCAGGCCGCGTATCAGCAGGCTCAGGCCGATCCCAACGTGCAGTCATACGCGCAGCTCCGGCTGAGCGACGCGCAGAAGGCGCTGCGGACCGCCGAGGAGGCGAAGGATAGCGACGACAGGCTGCACCTGGGCTATCTGGCCGAGAAGCGGGCGCAGCTCGCCACGGTGACCGGCGCCACCGGCAAGACCCAGCAGAGCATGGAGCAGCTCCGCCGAGAGACGTCCGACGTGCTCCTCCAGAAGCGCGACCGCGAGCTGAAGGCCGCGCGCGCCGAGACGGACACGAAGGCGCGCGAGGCCGAGCAATGGCGCCGGGCTGCCGAGACCCGCGCGCGCGACACCGAGAGCAAGCCCACGCCCGCCCCCAAGCCGCCGGACGACGCCGAGGCCAAGGCACTCGCGGCGGAGCACGCCAGGGCGACGGCGCTCGCCGCCGAGCTGGCGAATCTCAAGGCGCAGCAGACCGATCGCGGCATGGTGCTCACGGTTGGCGACGTGCTGTTCGCCCCCGGCAAGGCCGACATCGGGGCCGGGGCCCAGCGGAGCATCGACAAGCTGGCGGAGTTTCTCAAGGCGTATCCCAAGCGCAACGTGCTGATCGAGGGCCACACCGACAACCTCGGCGACGAGGCCTTCAACGTGAAGCTCTCCCAGCAGCGTGCCGACGCCGTGCGCGACCTGCTGGTGGCCCGAGGCATCTCCCCGCAGCGCATCCAGACCAGGGGCTACGGCCCGAAGTTCCCGGTCGTCGACAACGACTCGGCAGCCGGCCGCCAGCAGAACCGTCGTGTCGAGGTGCTCGTGCTCAACGAGGGCGTGAGCGCGGAAGGGGCGACCCGCTAGCGTTCGGGAGCTGAGCTAGGCCGCCGGCGCGGCCGTCGCCACGCGGCACTCTTCCTCCCAGAGGAGGAAGCAGTCGTAGTGCAGACGAATCGCTTGCCAATCCTCGCCGCACATCAGGCACATGCCGTCCGCGTGCGCGATCGGAGCGCCGCAGCCGTCGCACATCTGCCCGAAGCCGGGACCGTGCCACAGCTCGATGGTGTGCTCGTGCGGGAGCCGACCGCCCTGGAGCCGCTGTCGGATGATGAGCCGTCCGACGTCGGTGTCCATCAACGAGCTCAGCTTCACATACTGGCGCGTGCGGCGGAAGGGGCCAGTCGCCTATGGCCGGTATAGACGTCCGGACTCCGTACATCACCGGGTTTACCGATGAGGATACGACCGGAGCCGGCGGAGACCTCGAAACGGGTCCCAGCAGGGGACACCGCCCATAGTTTCCGCCAGCCCCCTCCAACCGAAATGCAATCGTGGCAGCCCCCACAGCAAGTACGCTCGTTGGCTGTTCCGCCTCCGACCTGGACTGGAGGTACCCCTCGAAATCGCCGGCGCGGGCCAACTCAATGCATTGAGCCTTGCGGCTACCGGTGGTGGCGCTGGGCACCGGAACGCTGACGTCGGATCTGAGTGGGCTCGAGAGCCGTTGCGGGCGCAAAATCCTGGGCAAAGTGAGAGGGCGATGGGGAATCGCCCTCTCATGACCTTGATGAATGGCGGGCTCGACGGGACTTGAACCCGCGACCTCTGGATTGACAGTCCAGTGTGCTAACCAGGCTGCACCACGAGCCCGCTAAACGGATCAGCTATTTAGCGTCCGAGATTCTATCACGGGGTGCGCGGCACGACCGGAGATTGTGCCGCGGGGCCATCGCGAGCACGGCATCACTCGCCCGACTCATGCGCGCTTCACCTCGACACGCTCGTGCGCGCCCCACGTGCGCTCCTCGACAACGGCCGGCTGATCCATTCGACGCACGCGCACGTGCGCGACCTTGCCGCCGGCGGTCGTGTGAGGCCGATTGGCGACCTCCCACTCGCCGGTCTCGTCGGAGATCCGGTCGCCGATCTTGAGCTGCATCGGCAGAACGCGTGT
>Ga0306921_10003700_pt1 | contig 15534 bp, 15 predicted proteins | sample sta12Cox44000080_FD_203760 | JGI IMG/M metagenome (GOLD analysis project Ga0306921, IMG submission 203760) | Lab enrichment of tropical soil microbial communities from Luquillo Experimental Forest, Puerto Rico - statoxic.12C.oxic.44.000.080 (v2)... | ecosystem: Environmental > Terrestrial >...
TCCCGGGAGCGAAATCGCGTCCGCCGAAGCCACGTCGAGCCCCGAAAGCCAGACTCCGATTTCGCTCTGACTGCGTTGCGTCATCACCGCGGCGAAGATGTCGAACTGCGTCAGCACGGCGTTGAACCTCAAGCGAAGAAAGGCGAATCGTCGCTGCACCCGGTGAACCGGAATCCGTGCTCCGCCGCCGGCGCGAAGCCAGCGGATGAAGCCATAGATCATCCGCGCCAGCTGCCGCCTGCCCTGTGCAAGAAAGGTCTCGATGGCGGCCTGAGCCGGGATGGGCACGCTGGCGGCGGGCACCATCGGATCGTTCAGGGCGAACGGCTTTACGAGTGCCAGCCGGGTGAGCAGCGCTCGCGCCTCCTGCTCGAGCAGTCGCAAAGCAAAGTGCGCCCTGAGCATTGTCGTCACACTCCGAGCAACAGGATTCGGCGTCCGCGCCGTATCCACACGCCTCTCCGGCGTGAGTGGTGGCAAGAGCATGGCGCTGGTGGAGCCATTGTGACTCCCGGTTCGACAGGATAGGTCGGGACTGGAACACCGACGGGAAGCACGCCTCCGCTGAGCAATCCGGGCGCATGCCGCTGCGCTGCCTGGCTGACTGCCACCTGAGCGGTGGTCTTGGGATCGGAGGTGGGTGGCGCGCTCGCGGCTCGGTTGGCGGCTGACGACGCAAAGCGCACAAAGCGTCGCGCGACTTCAAACTGCGCGTCTTCGGCGCTCAGTCCTTCCAACTCCAGCCCAAAAGCCCGGCTTGCCAGATTGCCCAATTGGCTTGCAGCGACACCGCCAAGCGGGCCGCCGATGAATGTTCCTAGAGCGCCGGTTGCTATCGGCAGAAACTTCTTCGCCAGCGGCTTGAGAATTCCTCCGAGGGCGCGGCCCAAGGACGAGCCGGCGAAGCTGCGGATTCCGCGGCTAACGGAGCTGATCAGCTTGCCCAGAAAGTGGTCCAGTTCCGTCTCGTTGGTGATTTCGAGCAGTTCCGAGGCAAGCTCCATCTCCTGCGCTTCGTTCAACGGCGATTCCTGCATTTCGAATGCTTCGAAGCTTCCCGCTTCTTGCAGTCCTGCTTCGAAAGAGCCGAGGGTTTCGCCGTAAACTTCACCCGCTCCGCCGAACTCAAACGCTTCCGGCTGAAACTCCTGGGTTTCTCCCAAGTATTCTTCCTGCGTGCGGCCGATATCGTGCATGTTTCACCTTCCTCCATCGCATGACGCTGCAGACGTTTCGGAACTTGCACTCTCCATGCCAGGACTAAGTTGTTGAAACTCCGTGCGGGGCCGCGAAGTCTTTTTCGCATTGACCATTTCCGGGAGTCATTCGCAAGAACCGTGCTTCGGATCGAGCTTCGTCGGAGCGCGATTTGTTGCGCACACACCAGGTACAGCCACATAGGCAGCAAGCTTCTTGGAGTAGGATGTAGCGTTGCGGAAGCGCCTCAGAAAGTACTCGTCAATTCACGACGCAGTGGCGCTATCGGAACAGCTGGAAATCCTGCCCTCGGCAGGCTCGCGAGCCCCGAGGCCGTTCGCGAAAAGGCCGGTACGGACCGTTGCTGGATCTTGTTCAGAATGAAGTTGCCCGCGGTGGAGAGGGCGGCCCTTTGCACGTTCTGGCCGGAAGCGACTTTCTCGACGAAGGCCAGCGCGTTGGAAGCGTAAGGCGATTTTGGCAACACGCGCCCCGCCGCGGCGAACATGGCGTCCTGAATATTCCTACCCTTGGCGAGAGCCAGGCCAGCATCGAACGCCGCCTGTGCGGCCGGACCGCCAGGTACACGCGAACGAGCGGATTCCAGCAATGCCTGGGCGATGGGCCTGCCCTTGGCCAGATTCATTGCGGTGTCGAACGCGAACTGGGCTATCGCTCCGCCCGGTACTGCCGTGCGTGCGGCCGCGATGAGCGCATCGGTAATGGGCTGGCCTGCCGCTAAGTCATTGGCCGCGCCCAGCGCCGCCGCCACTCCCGTACCTATTCCGGGCACGAAAGGCGCAACCATCGCGGCGAATTGCAGGCTCTTTCGCAGATCGCCGATGCCCGCCTGCGCCGCCTTCTGGGCGGCTTTGAGAATGTTTTCGCCGCGAGTCGCGGCCATGGCGGTATCAACAAAGAAGCGCGTGGCCATGTCGGGAGCGAGCGAGCGGACCGCGGCCTGGAAAACGTTTCTGTCTTCGGCGGCGGCCTGCACCGCGCCAAGTCCCGCGCGAAAAGCCATTCCCAACGGCGTGCGCGTTATGGCGTTCGCAAGCATCGAAACAGGCACGACTTTGTTGACGGCAGAAACGGCGCGTCCAATGGTCGTTGCTGCCCCTCCGATCGTTCGCCCGATCGGCGACCTCGATACGGCCCTGCCCGCGCTTCGGATGAGGCCGCCAAGAAAATAGTCGAGTTCCTCGTCCGACGCCCGATATATCGGATATTCGAAGCTCAAAAGCCCTTAGTTGAATAACTCCGAAGATTCATACATTGCTTCGAGTGTGCCGAGACCGGAGTAAGAGAATTGGGGCCAAGTATCGGTCTGCAGCCACATGGAACAGTCCTTCCCGCCGGGTTGTGTCGCTCTTGAGAAGCACGAGTGCAGCCACGAGCGAACTCGTTGATTTCAGTATCTGTAGCTCGAATGTTTCTCTGTCCGCGCCGAACGCGCATTCGCCGATACTCTGTGAGCGATCAGAGTTAGCGAAGCTGACTTCGTGCTATCGCAGAAGGGATCAAGGTGTTCTTCCTGAGGGCACGAGAGGAAAGCTCGACACTTTTCGTTTCATACGACTTTTCGTTTCATACGAATGAGATGAATCGTCACGGATGATCGACGCAGGCTCTGGCCCAGCAGAGACTCCAATCAAACAGGTTCGACCGTACAGCAAGGAGATGGTGTTGATGTTGGAATGGTTCGATCGCGTCGGCTACAGCGCCGACATCGCTGGCCTGGAACGCGAGTTCGGCCGTCCGCTCACGAAGCCCCCGATTGGCAGGCCGCCACGCGCACCCAAATGGCGCTGACAAAAGGCCTGGACTTAAGGAGACCTCGCATGAAAGCTATCAGGCTGTTGGAATACGGTGGGCAGTTGGTGTTCAACGATCTACCGACGCCGACGATTGCGCGCGACGAGGTCCTGGTCAAGGTAAGGAGTACAACCGTCAATCATTTGGACCTCGTGAAGGCGTCCGGAACGGTGAGCCAAATACTCCCGATCGACCTGCTGTGGACACGTGGTCACGAGTTTTCAGGGGTCCTCGGACAGATTGGCAGCGACGTTGCGGCACATGCGCCACGTGATGCGGTATTCGGTACTACCACTGGAATGGGCGCATATGCGGAGTATCTGGCTGTCAAGGCCGCGGCGATCGAAAGGAAACCGCCAAACCTCTCTTTTGAGGAAGCAGCGTCGGTGCCGATAGCCGCCCAAACTGCATGGCAGGGAACCAGCCTCATTCGCATCGCAGGGCCACCATAGGATCAGCATTCGCCGCACGACGAGCCGGCAGCAGGCACGCAGTCAGGCTAACGGTCAGCCGTCCATGGAAAAACCCCTTTCCCTCACGACGGTTTAGGTCCTGCTGCGTACCGTCAACACCGGGCATTTGGCATGCGCGACAACCTTGTGCGCAGTAGCGATGGGGAGGTGCGTTGCGGCGCCGGGAACGCCCCGCTCAGGTTGGGCGCCAAGAACGATCAGATCCACTTCCCGCAGATTCGCCAAATCCAAAATGCGTTCGGCAGGATCGCCTCGTTCGACGAAGTATTCCGGCTCGCACCAGACCTCAGCTTCGTCTGGCACGAGCTTGCGGAGCAGCTGTTTCGAGGAGGTCCGACCAGGACACAAGTTCTCCCGGCTTTCTTTCGGGCACGACGTGGAGCATGGTCAGCCGCGCGTGAAACTCCTGAGCGAGCGAGACGGCGTACGCGGCGGCTGCCGGCGCTTCGGAAGCAAAGTCGGCGGCGAACAGGATTTCGCGGATGTTGGCTCGGAACGAGTCGGAATGCGGACCGACGGTGAGGACCGGGCCAGGAACCGTCCGGAAGATCTCTTCGGCGACCGAACCGAGAAGCATCTTGGCGAGTCCGGTGCGTCCACGGGTTCCGATGATTACCAGATCGGTGTCGTATTTCTCGAGGACCTTCTCGAGGTTCGCTTGAATGCCGCCTTCTTCGAACAGAACTTCGGTATTGATCCCCGCGAAGGTTTCGCGAAGCTCATCGCGGTGCCGCTCGTCGGCCGCCTTCGCAGCTTCGATGACAACAGGCCAAGTCGCATGGTTGCGTTATGGGGTTTACGACAGGTGGCTTGACTTGGAGCACTACCAGGTTCGATTGAAAATGATGAACTAGTGCTTTGACGAACGGAATCGCATGCGCGGCGGCAGGCGAGAAATCCGTGGCAAACAGAATGTTCTCGAATCGGGTTCTGGTTTTGGCGGTTGCAGCTTTCATATGGGTGCCCTCCTCTGAACGCATCTCGCTGAGACCATCGATTTCGGGCTGTGACGCGCGTCACGGCTTTACGTGACCGCAATCGCAGGGGCGCGCCACCCGCGCCGCGTAACCTTATGAAGGATTTCGTTTTGTTCTGAGCATGAGGATGGCAAAGGCATGAGCGCGGGAAGCATTGTGGCAGCGGAGAGGACGGAAGAAGTTCTTGCGCCGCTGCGCGGCCTAACGGCCGCGGAGGCGTCCGAACGGCTGCGCGAATTCGGCCCAAATGACCCAGCGCCGCGCCGCCGTGGTGCCCTGTTTCAGGAGCTTCTGCTGCTTTTTGTCAATCCTCTGGTGGTGATTCTCTTGATCGCCAGCATTCTGTCGGCGGTGCTCGGTCAGCGCACGGATGCCGTCATCATTTTCGTGATCGCCATGTCGAGCGTGGCCATCAACTTCTTCCAGACCTACAGGTCAGGCACTGCAATTCGACGGCTGCAGGAGCACGTGTGTCTGACGGCCAGCGTTCTGCGCGATGAAACATGGCAGGAGATTCGCCGCGACCAGGTGGTTCCCGGAGACATAGTGCGGCTTGCTGCGGGCGACCTGGTTCCTGCGGACGGAAGGCTTGTTCAGTCGCGAGACCTTTTTGTGCAACAGGCGGCGCTGACCGGCGAATCGATGCCCGTCGAAAAGGAGGCAGGCGACGGGACCGAGACCGAGAACAAGGATCCAGCCGCGCGCGATCGAGTCTTTCTGGGAACGTCAGTCGTGAGCGGAACCGGCGTCGTCTCCGTGACGGCGACCGGCAGCGGCACGTCGTTCGGGCTGATCAGCGCGAAACTGAGGGAGCGGGCCGGGGAGACGGAGTTCGAAAGAGGGTTGCGGCAATTCGGTTTGCTCATCCTGCGAGTGATCCTGTTTTTGATCCTATTCATTTTGATCGTGCGAGTTGCCTTGCACCGCGAAGCTTTCGAATCGTTCATTTTCGCGGTGGCGCTGGCTGTAGGCCTTACACCCGAATTTCTGCCGATGATTACTTCGGTCACCTTGGCCCGGGGCGCTATGCGAATGGCCAAAGAAGAAGTGATCGTGAAGCATCTTCCGGCGATTCAGAATTTCGGAAGCATCGATGTTCTGTGCAGCGATAAGACGGGAACGCTGACGCTGGATGTCATGACACTCAACTCAATGGTTGATAGCGAGGGCGGGGAATCGGACCGTCCCCTGGAACTCGGCTATCTGAACAGCAAATTCGAAACGGGCATTCGAAGCCCGTTGGATGCCGCGATCCTGGCACGCGCCCGGCACGAACTCGATGACTACGCGAAGTGCGACGAGATTCCATTCGATTTCAGCCGCCGGCGGCTCTCGGTGGTCGTGGAACGGGCGACCGCAAAGGGAACGCCAGAGCGTTTGCTGATTACTAAGGGAGCGCCCGAGGGAATCATTGACCTCTGCGAGTTCTACGAGTGCGAAGGCGGCCAGCGCAGGCTCGACAACCATGCGCGGGCGCGTACGCGAAAGGTCTATGAGGATCTTTGCGCGCAGGGCTTGCGCGTGCTTGCGGTGGCTTGCCGCATCGTCGAAACGCACGACGGATTTTCGACGGCCGACGAGCGGTCGATGGTGCTCGTGGGTTACCTGGCGTTCGCCGACCCGCCAAGTCCGGACGCAACCAGCGCGCTGTCCCGCCTGAAGCGGGACGGCGTGGACGTCAAGATTTTGACCGGCGACAACGAGCTCGTAGCGCGGCACATTTGCAGCGCGGTGGGGTTCGATGATCCGCTGATCATACTCGGGCCGGACATCGACGAGATGACGGAACCCGCGCTGATTCACGTGGCAGAAGAGGCCAAGGTGTTCGCCCGCGTCACGCCCATGCAGAAACTGCGCATTCTCCGCGCTCTCCGACAGCGCGGACATGTGGTCGGGTTCCTCGGAGACGGCATCAATGATGCTCCGTCGTTGCACGCGGCGGACGTGGGAATTTCCGTGGCGACGGCAGTCGATGTGGCGCGCGACGCAGCCGACATCATTCTGCTGCGCCCGGGGTTGAAGGTCCTGCACCGTGGAATCATCGAGGGACGGCGGGCCTCCGGCAACGTTTTGAAGTATCTGCTCATGGACACCAGCTCGAATTTCGGAAACATGTTCAGCATGGCGGGGGCTTCCTTATTCCTTCCGTTTCTTCCCATGCTGTCGACGCAGATTCTTCTCAACAATTTTCTCTACGACAGCGCGCAAATCATGATTCCGACGGACAACGTTGACGCCGGCTATCTCCGCCGGCCCCGGCGATGGGACATGCGCTTCATCCGCAATTTCATGCTTTTCATCGGCCCAATCAGCTCGCTTTACGATTTCCTGACGTTCTACGTTTTATTGCACTTCTTCCATGCCACCGAGCCGCTGTTTCACACGGGGTGGTTCGTCGAGTCGCTAGCAACGCAGACTCTGGTTGTATTCGTCATCCGCACGGCCGGAAACCCGTTGCGAAGCCGTCCAAGTTTGGCACTGACCGTGAATACCCTGCTGATCGTGGCCGTCGGAGTTCTTTTCCCGATTTCGCCGCTCGGTGGAATCCTTGGCTTCACGCCACTGCCATTGCCGTTTTTCCTGTTCCTCATCGGATCGACGCTGACGTACCTGATTCTGATGGAATGGGCGAAGCGGACGTTTTTCGCGCACGCCACGGCGCCACAACCCGAGAGCAAGCGAGTGCCTGCATGACGGCCATGAGCATTTCGACAGCGCCAGCCACCAATACCGGCGTCGAGTTGACGCCAGGGATGGCGAAGTTCGTGGCCCTCGTATCCGCTATGGCCGTAGTCGCTCACCTGATACTGCGCTTCCTAGCGAGCGCAACGAAAGTGTGGGCAGAGATGCCTCTGTATGGAGCGTTGGCGCTTGGCGGTACGCCGCTGGTCGTGGTCCTCACGCGGAAACTCGTCGCGCGGGAATTCGGTTCGGACTTTCTCGCGGGAGTCTCGATTCTTACGGCGGTTCTTCTTCGCGAATACCTGGTTGCGACCATCGTCGTTCTGATGTTATCCGGTGGAACCGCGCTCGAAACATTTGCGACACGGAGGGCGTCGCGAGTGCTCGAAATGCTGGCGAAGCGTATGCCGGCGACCGCCCACCGCAAAACCGCTGAGGCAATCAAGGACGTGCCGGCCGGAGAGATCGCCGTGGGTGAGGTCCTGGTCGTGCTCCCTCACGAAATCTGTCCCGTGGATGGCGTGGTTGTCGAGGGACGAGGTTCGATGAACGAAGCTTATTTGACTGGAGAACCGTTCGAGGTGGAAAAAGCGCCAGGGGCGAACGTTCTTTCCGGTGCTCTCAACGGAGATTCTCTTTTGAAGATCCGCGCGGGGAAACGAGCGACCGATTCCCGGTACGCTCGCATCATGCGGGTGATGGAGGAAACGCAGCAACGGCGGCCGCGATTGCGACGCCTCGGAGACATGCTCGGAGGATGGTACACCCCGTTGGCTGTGGGCATCGCCCTCCTGGCATGGACTCTGAGCGGCGAGGTCGAACGATTTCTGGCCGTTCTGGTGATCGCAACGCCTTGTCCGTTGCTTATTGCCATACCGGTTGCGGTAATTGGAGCCGTGTCGCTTTCTGCGCGCCGCGGCATCATCATTAAAAATCCTGCCGTGCTGGAACAGATTGGTTCCTGCCGGACGTTCATATTCGACAAGACCGGAACGTTGACATACGGAAAGCCTGCGCTGACGCGCATCCTGTGCGCACCGGAATGCAACGAAGGCGAAGTACTCGGCGCTGCCGCGAGTCTGGAACGATATTCAAAACACCCTCTCGCGATGGCGATCGTCGAAGCGGCGAGACAGCGCCGTTATGAGCCATTGGCTGTTTCCGAAGTCAGTGAACCACCGGGCGAAGGACTCGAAGGAACCGTGAATGGCCGGCGCGTGCTGCTGACGGGACGCAACAGCGTTTCCGCTCAAGGACTCGTGTTACCTCCCGTGGAACCCGGGCTCGAATGCCTGGTTTTCGTCGATGGGAGGTTTGCCGCGCTCTTGAGCTTCGAAGATTCGCCGCGCGAGGACAGCCGGGTTTTCCTGACGCATCTGTCTCCTCGTCATCAGGTCACTCGGGTAATGCTGGTTTCGGGCGACCGCGAGGCGGAAGTCCGTTCGCTCGCCGAGAAGGTCGGAATCCGGGCGGCTCATGGCGCCACGACGCCAGAAGAAAAGGTGGAACTGGTGCGGGCGGAGACGGAACGAGCCAAGACGGCATACGTTGGAGATGGAATCAACGACGCGCCGGCAATGCAGGCGGCGACGGTGAGCATCGCCTTTGGGCATGAGAATGACATCACCAGCGAAGCAGCAGACGCCGTTGTTCTGGAGAGATCGCTTGGCAAGGTGGACGAGTTGATTCACATCGGTAGACGGATGCGCAAGATCGCGCTCGAGAGTGCGATCGGGGGTATGGTGTTGAGCATGGCCGGAATGGTGCTGGCGGCATGTGGCTGGCTCGCGCCGCTCAGCGGCGCGGTGACGCAAGAAATCATTGACCTTGTGGCGGTGCTCAATGCGATCCGCGCCGCGCTTCCTGCGGAACCGCTTAGCGATTTTTGATCGACGAACGGTGGAAAAGACATGTTCCTGAGATCCGACAACCGGGAGGCATTGCGGCCCCTGTTTTCACCGGCGTCGGTCGCGGTGATCGGAGCCACTGATCGTCCGGGAAGCGTTGGACACACGGTTCTGCGGAATTTGGTTCGCAGTTACAAAGGACGCATCTATGCCGTCAATCCAGGTAGAAAGCAGGTCTGCGGCCTGACGTCCTATGCATCTGTGGGCAAGTCACCGGGGGCAGTTGACCTCGCGGTGATTGTGATTCCCGCCGCAGCAGTACCGGACGCTGTCGATGAATGTGTCGTCAGCAAAGTCGCGTCGATCGTCGTGATTTCCGCCGGTTTCAAAGAAAAAGGCGCGGAGGGGGCGGCGCTCGAGGAACAGATCCGAACCCGATTGCGCGGCAGCACGACGCGCCTCATCGGGCCTAATTGCCTCGGCGTCATGCGGCCGTCGAATGGCTTGAACGCGACATTTGCCGAAGAAATCGCTCGTCCAGGCAACGTGGCATTCCTCAGTCAGAGTGGAGCCTTGTTGACGGCAATCCTCGACTGGAGCTTTGTCGAACAGATTGGTTTCAGCGCGATCGTCTCGACAGGCTCGATGCTGGATGTCGGCTGGGGCGACTTGCTCCGCTACTTCGGAAACGATCCGAAGACAAAAAGCATTTTGCTGTACATGGAATCGATCGGGAATGCGCGATCCTTCATGTCTGCGGCGCGGGAAGTGTCCCTGGACAAGCCGGTCATCGCGATCAAAGCCGGGCGGTCGGAGGCGGCGTCGCGAGCAGCTGCGTCGCATACAGGAGCGATGACCGGAAGCGACGAAGTGTATGAAGCCGCGTTTCGCCGCTGCGGCGTGCTGCGTGTCGAGACGATCGCCGAGCTGTTTCACATGGCGGACGTCCTCGGGAAGCAACCGCGGCCGCGAGGACCACGTCTGACGATTCTCAGCAATGCGGGCGGGCCCGGAGTGCTAGCCACCGATGCGCTGCTCGGAGGAGGCGGGGAGCTCGCGCCGCTGTCGCCGGAATGCGAAAAAACGCTCAGCGCGTTTTTGCCCGCGCATTGGAGTCACGCGAATCCGATCGACATTTTGGGCGATGCCGACCCGGAGCGGTACGCCCGCGCGCTGGACGTGGCGCTCGCGGACCCCAACAGCGATGGTTTGCTCGTGATCTTAGCGCCGCAAGGAATGACCGACCCGGTGCAGGTTGCGGAACGATTGAAAACGCGAGCAGAAAACAGAAAGCCGCTGCTGGCGAGCTGGATGGGAGGGAGGAGCGTCGCTAAGGCCAACGAGGTGCTGAACGCGGCGGGAATTCCCGTGTTCTCCTATCCTGACGCCGCCGTGCGCGCGTTCCAGTCGATGTGGAGCTATTCCGAGCGCCAGCGTGCCTTGTATGAGACGCCTTTCCCCACAGAGGAGCGTAGCGCGCCGGCGCGCAGCGAGGTCCGAGAAATCATCGAACGGGCCGCGTCTTCCGGAAGAACGCTGCTCACGGAGGTCGAATCGAAGAGGATTCTGGAACTGTACGGGATTCCCACGGTTCCGACGCGGCTGGCAAAAAAGGAGCAGGAAGCGATAAGCCAGGCGGAGGCGACGGGATATCCCGTGGTCCTGAAGTTGCACTCGGAAACGATAACGCACAAGACGGACGTCGGCGGCGTGCGGCTTAACCTCACGAATCAAGACGAGGTACGGCAAGCGTACCGGGCCATAGCGGATTCCGTCGCGGCCAAAGCGGGCGCGAACGCGTTTCTGGGCGTCACAGTGCAACCCATGATTCGCACCGAGGGCTACGAACTCATTCTCGGCAGCAGCGTCGACGCCCAGTTCGGTCCGGTCCTTCTCTTTGGATCCGGAGGGCAGCTGGTCGAAGTGTATCGTGACCGTGCCCTGGCTGTCCCTCCGCTGAACACCACGCTCGCAAGGCGGATGATGGAGCGAACGAAGATTTTTTCGGCTCTTAAAGGAGTGCGAGGACGCAAAGCGGTCGATGAGAAAGCGCTGGAGGCTGTACTTGTGAAATTCAGCGAGTTGGTGGCCGAGCATCCACGCATCCGGGAGTTCGACATCAACCCGCTGCTTGCCTCCTCGGAAGGACTGGTGGCGCTTGATGGGCGGATTGTCTTGTACCCGAGCGAGGTCCGCGATGACGAACTTCCGCGTTTAGCTATACGTCCATACCCCATCGAATATGTCTGGCCGTGGACGTTGAAGGACGGCAGCGCCGTGACCATCCGGCCGATCCGCGCCGAGGACGAATGCCGCATGGTCGAATTTCATGGAGAGCTTTCCGATGGTACGGTCTTCCTGCGCTATTTCCAGGCGCAGCGGCTCAAGTCCCGGGTGGCACATGAGCGGCTGACCCGAAGATGTTTTGTGGACTACGACCGGGAAGTGGCGCTGGTCGCGGAACGCATGAATAAGGATAGCGGCGACAATGAGCTGCTGGGTGTGGCACGGCTGGTACGGCAGCGGGATGAGCGTGTGGCGGAATTGGGCGTCGTGATCGCGGATCGCTGGCAAGGCATGGGACTCGGAACCGAATTGTTGAGGAGGCTTCTAGAAATCGCCCGCAACGAGGGAATCGAGCGAATCACTGCCGAAATCCTATCCGAGAACCTGGCGATGTTGGCTCTCGCCAAACGCTTTCATTTTTTGCTGGTATCCGACCAGGATTTCAGGTCGATCACGGGGACGCGCAAAGTGTGACGCGCGTCACTGAGGGCAGTGAGGCGGATCATGGCCGAGGTCTCGTCTTTCCTCCATAAAGGTGGAAATCGGATGGAGGCAAGCATGTACTCGACGTTTCAGGCGGCAACCCCGCAAAAGCAAGCAGTCCCGGAAACCATGCGGGCTCTCGTTTTTCGCGGCCCGAATCAGATCGGTGTTGAGGACGTGGCGATTCCGCGGCCGGGTCCTGGCGAGGCAGTGATTCGGGTCACGCTGACCACGATTTGCGGTACCGATCTGCACATCTTGAAGGGCGAATATCCCGTGAAGCCGGGCCTGGTCATAGGGCATGAACCGGTTGGGGTGATCCACGAGCTGGGTGTCGGCCTTTCCGGCTATGCAGTGGGAGACCGCGTGCTCGTAGGCGCGATCACACCGTGCGGGCAATGCAACTACTGCTTGAGCGGACACTGGTCGCAGTGCGGCGGTCCGATTGGCGGATGGAAATTCGGAAACACCATCAATGGCGCGCAGGCCGAATATCTCCTGGTGCCGAACGCGCAGGCGAACCTGGCCAAGATTCCTGACGACCTGACGGATGAACAGGTCGTGCTGCTGGCTGACATCGCCTCCACCGGAATCTCTGCGGCGGAAAGCGGAGCGGTCCAGATCGGGGATAGCGTCGCGGTGTTCGCACAAGGGCCGATCGGTTTGTGTGCTACGGCTGGCGCCAAGCTGAAAGGCGCCGGATTCATTATTGCAGTGGAATCGGATTCTGTACGCGCTGCTATGGCTAAGCGCATGGGAGCCGACGTAGTCGTCGACCATTCAAAGACCGACGCAGTCCAAGAAATCCGGCGAAGGACCGACGGCAAGGGAGTGGACGTCGCGATCGAGGCTTTGGGTACGCAAGAAACGTTTGAAAGTGCCCTGCGCGTTCTGCGTGCCGGCGGTACGTTGTCGAGCCTCGGCGTGTATTCGGGAAAATTGTCCGTCCCGCTCGAACCGTTTGCCGCGGGCCTTGGCGATCACAAGATCGTCACCACGCTTTGCCCTGGCGGCAAGGAGAGGATGCGTCGGTTGATGGAGCTGGTACGCCACGGCCGCCTCGATTTGCGGCCTCTTTTGACACACAGTTTCGCACTCGATCACATCGCGGGAGCTTACAAGCTGTTTGGTGAACGGAGGGAAGGCGTGATCAAGGTGGCTATCCGGCCCTGACGATTGACGAGGATATTTCGGGGATGCTATGCCTCTGCCGTTTCTCCCTGCCCTGCGTGCCGCGGATGGCGACTGAGAACATGTTGGAGAATTCGATGAGCTTTCACGCACCGCAGGGGCAGATGGGATCCTTGATGAGGCCATCAATCTTTCCCGGTTGGGGCAAATCGACTGCACGGCGGCCCGGAACCGAGCCACAATCCGCCCAGTGCCGCTACGCAGCCGGCAAGATCGCCTCAGCTGCAATCAGAGAAGCGAGCCAAGATAAGCCAAGATGCCAAGATCTCCTTGAAAAGAACTGAGCCTTACATACGCGTGTATAACGGTTGCGATTTGATGGTCAGGACCGGACAAGACGCGCCGCAAACGACTTCATAGGCCTTGGTGCGCGGCGGTTTGACGGTTAGAGTGCCCCGCGCTTTTGCGCCGAGGACAATAAGATCGGCGTGAGTCTCGTTGGCTACGCGCAAAATCTCGCGGACGGTGTCGCCTTTCTCAATGCGAAAAAGTGGCAGACAGTGCAGGTCACCTCCGGATGGCACGAGCCTCTTCAGCTGCTGAACGATCATGTCCGCGTCATCGTTGTGTTCCGCCACATGCAGCAATGTGATGCGTGAGCAGTGTTCTTGCGCGAGAGCGAATGCATAGACTGATTGCCGTTCAGTCCCGATGCCGGATTCCACCGCCAGGAGAATATTCTTAAGTTCTATACCGTAGAGAGGCTCACGTTCGACTCCCGGCCCAACGGTAAGCACGGGAACCGCCACATGGCGAAAAATCTCCTCGGCATTCGATCCCACAAGCGGTTTTCGCGCAGCCCTTTTGCCATGTGTTCCGACCACAACCAGATCGATTCCATGTCGACGGATAAGATCTTCAAGACTTGGCCAGAGCGTGCCTTCCTCAATGATTTCTTCGTGGGCGACTCCGAAGAAGCGTCCCGAAGCCTCGATTCGATCCATCTCCGTGCGCGCAGCCAGATGCATTTCGTCTCGCGAGGCTGCCGCGAGTTCGCGGTCCAGCAAAAGGTTCAGCGGTATGACGTGGGTAAGGAATACTTTCGACAGGTAGGTGCGCGCGAGCGACAAAGCGTATTCCAGCGCTCGATCGGAGGTCTCGGAAAAATCGGTAGCGACCAGGATTTTCGCGAAAGACACCCGCGTTGTGACCGCAGCTTTTGGTGGGATGTGTTGCTCGATGCTTTGATGCGAAATCATATTGCGCCTCTCTTTGATAGAAGATGCTCGCTCGAGTTCGCCAGAAAGGATGTGACTCGGCGCACAGCGGACGGTGACTGGAAGAGCCGAGCTGCGCACCAAGGAACTGACGGGTCAGACCGCCCGGGCATGGACCTGTAATGGTGCCTTGACGATCGGCAGTCGAAGTTCAAGATGGCTGGATTTCCAATGGGCAAAGACACCCTTTGGGTCGATTACAGCGGGGAGCACGATCACCCTAAAAACGGTTCCTCGATAGACCGCCGCCGATCCGGAAGGGAGTAGCTTCGGAAAAAGCGGCTTGCCGCAAATTGTGAGTTGCCGGGGCGCTACCCAGAGTTCCATGCTGCCTTTTTCGAAGCTGCCACCATCACAGCCCACCCGGACCGACTCGACGGAGGTAGTGAGGCCAAAACAAAGCCTGCACCGGATTTCGGCTTCTGCCTGCCTCCAGTCCTCGAGTTCATGCCATCCCCCGCCACCGCGGCTTTCAAAGATTTCATAGGCGCGGCGCGCGATGGCCTGGTCGATTCGTCTTCGTTGTTCGGCGGCGCTGACTTCCGTAACAGTAATCGTGTTTGCCTTCGATGGTGTGTTTGTAGTCATGACGTACTCCACGATTTCGCCTTTGTGTGGTTAACGCGCGAGAACTTCCTCGGCTGGATGCACGGAAGGTTCAAGGTGCACCGGGCACGCGAGGGAGCGGGCGATCAAGCATCCTTCTTCGGCCTTTGCCATCAGGCGGCTGGCGAGTTCGCGGTCCTCGTGCCGAGCGATATTGACGGTGGGTTTCAGTACGATGCTTGTGAATTGCATCTTCCCTTCCGTCTTCCCCAGCGTTCCTTCCACCAAGATTTCTAGCCCGAGGAACCCGAGCTTCGATTCTGCCAGCGCATAAAAGGTCGCGACGTAACAGCTGGCGATGGCAGCAAGAAGCAGATGTTCGGGAGTCCAGTAACCGGGGTCGCCTTTGAATTCGGGGGGAGCCGAAAAGTGAATCGGGGGCCGGATATCTTCGGCCGCCACTTCACCTCTTCGTCCGCCCTCCCAAGTTGCTGCGACTAAAAATGTATGTGAAGTGACCATTTCCGTGACTCCATCTAGACGAAGTATCGGACGACGGTCGGCAATTCGCAGTAATTAGGATCACCAGGCCGTGTGACCAGCATCATTCGCGCGCTGTGATGCTCAGTGCGGACTTTCTGGAAAGGCGGCTGCAGTTCACAGGAATGCTCGTCACCCAAAACCCTGAAAACTCTAGAAGCTATTGCACAACCCTCCGTAAGACAATCATGAAGCAGGCGATATGAAAAAAGGCTCGATAGATCGTAAGCGAACGATCGTAGCGAACCACCAGACGGCGGAAATTCCCCAACCAGGCGAA
>Ga0306921_10003703_pt1 | contig 15527 bp, 16 predicted proteins | sample sta12Cox44000080_FD_203760 | JGI IMG/M metagenome (GOLD analysis project Ga0306921, IMG submission 203760) | Lab enrichment of tropical soil microbial communities from Luquillo Experimental Forest, Puerto Rico - statoxic.12C.oxic.44.000.080 (v2)... | ecosystem: Environmental > Terrestrial >...
TAGAGTCTTGAAGCCAGGTGGTCGCCTCGCGCTGGCAGATTGTATTCCGCTGACTGAACCGTCTGGATGGTCGCCACTGCGAAGATGGTCTTCCAAGCTTATTTGGCGCATGATACAAATTCCCAGTGCCAACCTGTATCCCGCAGATACGTACCGGCAGAAATTATGTTCTGCCGGCTTTAAGAACGTCGAGCTTGAATCGATTAGTGATTATGTTTTTCGCGGATTTTCTGAATACGCGTCCAAACGGGTGAGACAATGGGAAATTACCCAAAAGGTGAACCCCGTCGTGCGATGGATGTGGAGTGCGACCCGTTTTGAACAACCGGAGTCGATTATGGACTACGTAATTGTGACGGCCGAGAAGTAGCCTTATGCAGTCGAACCCAATCAGCAAGCCTATGTCAACCGTTTTGGTAAATCACGCGTTGGAATATGAGATTTAATCAGGCTTTTCAGGAATGCATTACTATGGGCGGGTTTCTTTTCAAACCCGAGGGAACCAAAGTCGACGAGCTTTATGATCTTTTCTCGACCCACAATAATCTGTGCGAAGACAGCCTTTACAATAATCTGGGTTACTGGAAAACGGCCAAGACGTACGACGAAGCTTGTGAGGCAATGGTGGACCTCGTGTTTCAGCGCGCGGCATTTCGGGTGGGAGCCAGCATCTTAGATGTAGGATGCGGATTTTGCGACCAGGATATGTTTTGGGTCCGCAAATATGGTGTAAGCAAGATCACCGCGCTCAATATAGCAAAGAGTCAGATCGAGGTGGCCAAGGAGCGGATCGCGCGCGCCGGTTTGCAGCACAAGATCGAAGTGCACCAGGGGACGGCGGTTGAATTAGCTTTTCCTGATGAGTCGTTTGATGGAATTGTCAGTGTCGAAGCGGCGCTTCATTTCAATACCCGCGATGCGTTTTTCAAGGAGGCGTATCGGGTCTTGAAGCCGGGCGGACGCCTGGTGTTGGCGGATTCTGTTCCGATTACCGATCCCCAGCTCTGGCCGAGGTTACGAAGATGGCCTGCTACTCTCGTCTGGCGCATGATTCAGGTTCCCATGGCGAATATGTATCCTTTGGACACGTACGTACAGAGGCTCGAATCCGCAGGGTTTGAGAACACCAAAATAAACGGGATCGGCAGCGACGTTTTCCCCGGATACGCCAAGTATGTTTCAAAGCGGGTAAAGGAAAGCGAAATCAGGGAGAGAGTAAATCCGGTCCTCCGCGCCATGTGGAGTGCGACGCAAGGTTCGGAAAATGTGATGAATTATATTATAGCAACGGCAGAGAAGACGATGACTAACCACAGTTAACCGAAAAGATTTTGCCTTGGAATGTGTGAAAGGCGATTGAGCCATTATGAAGACTTCGCTTTCCAGTAAGCAACCGAGAACGGGAGCGGCCCAGCCGTCAACTGGTCGCTATGCCGGCAAGAGCCCCGGTGGCGCAGCGGTAGTTTCAAGGCTGCCAGAAGAAGTGTTGCTGACCAGGCTCGCTTCTCGCTACGAAAAGCGATTTGAGCGCGCTTTCGCGGGCCGTGTTGCAATCGTGACCGGTGGAGGTTCAGGTATCGGCCTGGCTTTAGCGAGGCGTTTGGCGCGGAGCGGTGGGCGGGTGATTCTAGCTGATCGACAAGGCGACAGGATCGAAGAAGCAGCAGAAGCAATTGTTCGCGAAGGCGGCCTGGCGCGTGCGGCAGTCGTCGATGTAACCGATTTTTCGGGCGTTAATGACCTGGTGCGAACGACCTCGGGTGAGAATGGTCGTCTAGATTTCTTATTCAATAATGCCGGGATCGCGGTGGGGGGAGGAGTCCATCATTACTCTATTGAGGATTGGCGGGCGATGGTAGAAGTCAATCTGCTTGGCGTTGTCAACGGCGTACACGCCGCTTACCGGGTGATGAAAGAGCAAGGGTTCGGTCACATTGTCAACACAGCGTCCGCTGCAGCCTTGTGTGCTTCCGCCCGTTCCGTTGGCTATACGGCGACTAAGCACGCGGTATTCGGCCTTTCCATCTCGCTTCGAGGGCAGGCAGCGAAGCATGGCATAAAGGTCAGCGTGCTTTGCCCGGCCTTTGTCAGGACCGAAATGTTACTTGGCGGCGGCAAGTACGGAAAGGAGCTCGTTCCCCTGAGCGCCGAGGAACTCAACCGGATGATCGAGGTGCTGAAACCTATTTCGCCAGATGTTTTTGCTATCAGAGCGCTTGATGCAGTGGAGCGCAACGAAGCGATTTTTGTTGAGTCGCGCATGGCTCGCCTGATGTGGTGGATATACCGATTGTCTCCAGAGCTCGGGATGCAACTTGACCATCTGATGGTGCAGTCATCACCTTTGGGCAGGACTCTAGCATGAAACAATTATGCAGGTAGGAATAGAATCCATCAACGTTTACGGCGGTAAAACCTTTTTAGATGTCAGAACGCTTTTTGCCGGACGCCAATTGAATCCGGGACGATTCGACAACTTGATGATGGAAAAGAAATCGGTCGGCCTTCCGTGTGAAGATCCAGTGACTAACGGAGTTAACGCCGCTCGACCGATTATCGACCGACTCAATGAACAGGAAAAGAACCGGATTGAGATGGTAATAACTTCCACGGAATCTGGTCTGGATTTCGGCAAGTCAATTAGCACGTACCTACATCATTATTTGGGACTTAACCGCAATTGTCGTTTGTTTGAGATCAAGCAGGCCTGCTACGGCGGCACGGCTGCTTTACAGACTGCGACCAATTTTGTGGCTGCCAATGTATCGCCAGGTGCCAAAGTATTGGTTATCGCAACCGACACGGCACGAGCGGCCGCAAAAAACACCTACGCAGAGCCATCCCAGGCAGTCGGGGCGGTGGCGATGCTGGTAAGCGATAAGCCTGAGATACTGGAACTCGATTTAGGTGCAAACGGTGTTTACGGCTATGAGGTAATGGATACCTGTCGACCCGAGGCACATTTAGAGCTCGGGGACCCAGATACTTCCTTACTGTCGTACCTCGATTGTCTGGAGAACAGTTATCAGGCTTACTCTGACAGAGTGGTGGATGTGGATTTTCAGGAATCATTTGATTACCTCGCATTTCATACGCCCTTCGCAGGAATGGTCAAAGGAGCACACCGCATGATGATGCGTAAGCTAAAAAAGGCATCACCAAGTGTGAGTGATAGCGACTTTGAAAAACGCGTGGCTCTGTCACTTAAGCACTGTGTTCGAATTGGAAACATTTACTCGGCGACTCTTTATCTGGCTCTGTGCGGTCTCATCGACTACGGCGATTTCTCCAGTCCGCGGCGGGTTGGACTCTTTTCCTATGGGTCGGGATGTTCATCAGAGTTCTATAGCGGCATTCTTACGAAGCGGGCGCGTGAAAAGTTAGCCGCCTTGAAGATCGAGGAAGCGCTTGATAACCGCTACGAGCTTACCATGCAAGAGTATGATTCCCTTTTAGATTTAAATATGGAATGGATCTTTGGCATTCAGGATAAGGAAATTGATATCAGCCCCTTTGCCAGGATTTACGCAAAGTTTTTTGAGGGGAAGAAGCTTCTCGTTTTGCAACGAGTGAAGAATTATCATCGGGAATATATATGGAGCTAATCGGTCCACGGTAGCGAGGAGGCTACTTTCTGGAGGTTAGAGTTAGGCCATTCGTTAGAGAGCATTGATACCAAGGTGACTTTATGGAGACCCTGCAGGTAAAACGAAGCCCAAGGATAATGGGTTTGATGATTAACCGGCCCGAGCAGCAGAATAGTATCAACGCGACGCTCATTGATGATTTCCATCGCGCACTTGACAGAGCAGAAGCAGATCCGGAATGCCGTCTGGTTGTGCTGGAAGGGGCGAATGGTGTCTTTTGCACGGGGATGGACTTTGCTGAGGTAGCGGCGGAAGCCGCCGCCGCCAATCACGAAGGCATGCGAAGCGCAAAGTACATAGAGTTGATTGATCGTTTTACTTCGGTGCCAAAGGTTGTGGTCGCGAAAATCGACGGGCGGGTCACTGCCGGTGGCGTTGGCCTCGTGGCGGCGAGTGATTTGGTCGTGGCGTCTCCGAGAAGTCAATTCAGCCTTTCCGAAGCCTTGTGGGGTCTTCTTCCCTGCTGTGTGTTGCCCTACCTTATCCGTAGAATTGGCTTCCAACCGGCTTACCGGATGACCCTGACGACGCAGGCAGTGAGTGCGCAAGAGGCGTTGGCGTTTCATTTGGTGGACGAGGTTGCTAATGATCTGGACGATGCGATTCGACGATGGATGCTGCGGGTAGGCCGATTGGAGGAAGAAACGCTTCGTGAACTGAAACAGTACTTCCGGCAGATGTGGAAGATCAGCGCGGAAACGGAAGAGTTTGCGGTCAGTGAGATCACCAGGTTGGTTTCCAAGCCAAAGGTCATTCGGAATATTAGCAATTTTGTCGCGCTGAAACAGTTTCCCTGGGAGCATACGAGCGGTGAGAGATAGAGGGACGGCGACGCACTGGCCATGAATAGAGTCGTTCAGTTGAACTATCAGGAAAACGCGGTTGCCTGTGTGATTATGGAGGATCGCGAATATCGGAACACTTTTTCGCTCCGCTTGATCGAAGGTTTGTTAGAAGCTTTCGAACGTATCCGGGCTGAGGGAAAAGCGAAAGTCGTGGTGGTTCATGGGTACGACAACTATTTCTGTTGTGGGGGCACAAAGGAAGAGTTGATCGGAATTCTCGAAGGGAAGGTGCAGTTTACCGATATGAACTTTCATGACATCCTTCTTCGGTGTGACGTTCCGGTGATTGCTGCCATGCAGGGGCACGCGCTGGGGGGAGGATTCGTGCTCGGCTGCTACGCTGATGCCGTTATCCTGGGCGAAGAACCGATCTATAGTACAAACTTCATGAAGTATGGTTTCACGCCAGGATTTGGAGCGACCTATATTATTCCGCGTCGGTTCGGGGAATATTTAGCAGCCGAAATGCTGTTTTCGGCCCGCAGCTACCATGGTGGTGAATTACGAGACCGTGGTGCGGGAGTAAAGGTGACCAAGAAAGAGAGCGTCATTGTTGCCGCAATGCAGCTCGCCAGGGAGATCGCAGACAAGCCGCGCGCTTCTCTGATAGAATTGAAGAGGTGTCTGACGGCGCAGATAAGGGCAGAACTGCCATCTGTAGTGGAAAGGGAGGTGGCTATGCACAAAATCACATTCGGTTTGCCGGAGGTGCGAGATCGAATTGAGACATTGTTCGGAAATTAGGTGGGTGGGATGGGGCGATAAATGAATTTGTCAGTGGAAGAAAAAGAAGGTGGAAGAAAGTGCAAACAGATAAAATCGATGTACGTGGCATTTCGACATGCTATCTTTTAAAAAAGAACGGGGGAATACCCATAGTTTTCGTCAACGGATTCGGGCTCGATCTTTCCTGCTGGGAGATCCAGATAGACTACTTCTCATCAACGCACACCGTCCTGGCATACGATTGGCGGGGGATGGGTTGTACGGGAGGCTTAAGGAAGACCTACACGATAGGTGACCTGGCGACGGATCTGAATGTGCTTTTGCGAAAACTTGAGATCAAAAATCCGATTATTTGCGGCCATTCCATGGGAGGGATGATCGCTATGCAGTATGCTGTGACCTATTACAATTCTTACTCAGCGCTGGTCCTGGTGGACACGGCACTAACCAATTGGAAACAAGCATTCAGCAATGTATTGGGGTACGAAGCGATCGAGCTCTTTTTGCACACCGACCCGAAATGGCTCCCTTGGGGAGACAAGGTGCTGCTCCGCTTGATGGCGCCGAGTGTGATGAAGCAGATCTACGATTCGGAATTCGTGGCGGCGCATCCCGGTTTCATCAAGAAGGCGGAAAACGACTTTGTCGATAATAACACGATGCGCGGGCTGGGATTGGCATTCCGAGCCATGGGGTTGCGGGAACAGGTAGCTCCTGAACTCGACACTGTGAAGGTCCCGGCCATTTTGGTCTGGGGCAACAAGGACACGATATTTTCCCGTCAGGATATGGAGGACATTCAGAAGGCGTTTGTCTGGACTCCCGGGGACGCTGACTTTATGGAGGAGTACAGAGCGCAGTATCAAAAGCTAACTGAAAATTCATGGCTCAATGGACCGGCTTTAAAGGTGCTCGAGAATGCAGCGCATATGTCTTTTCAGGAGAAGCCAAAGGAATTTAACGATATCGTGGCGCAGTTCATAAGCAAGTTATGAGCTAAGCTGGAAGCCAGAGTAGCAAACTATTTATTTAGCAACATGTCTGATTATCCGCGGAGCGCCCCTATTGGGAGAGGGGTCTTCGTTCCGCTCCCTCGGCGAGAGAAGATCGGACGTTCACCGCGTCCGACCAGCCAGGCTCCAATAGAACGGGCACCGGGAAAGGACAAAACATTTGCCTTTTACGTTATGGGACGTCTTTGGGCATACGTAATGGCGATGACGCTGTTCTCCATACTGAATCTCTGCGATGCTCTGCGAATGCGGGGATCGGTGGCTAAACGGGGCGCCCGGCTGCGGCAGATTGTGCAAGGTCTAGGGCCGATAGCGATTAAGGTTGGGCAACAGCTGGCTGCCAGGAGCGATGTCTTACCGCAAGAATATTGTGACGAACTAAACCGGCTGCTTGAAGATGCAGAGCCGATCCCTTGGGAGACTGCTGTTGGTATTCTCGAAGCGCAGCTGAAACGCCCCACAAGCGAAGTCTTCAAGGTGTTCGATCCAGAACCCATCGGTTCGGGTTCAATTGGATCTGTCTTTCAAGCGTATTTAACGAGCGGTGAGAAGGTTGCGGTAAAGATTCGGCGTTCGAACATCGAGCGGGTATTTTTGGCGGACATGCAGGTGTTGCGCTTCTTCATCGCCCTGTTCGAACGCTTAAGCTTGATGCCCGAGGGACGGATTGCGAATGTAATAGATGAGTGCGAGAGAATGCTGAGGGACGAGATGGACTTCATTCTAGAGGCGCGCCAAGGCGACCTGTTCCGCCGGGAAACGAGAGATAACGATTATGTCACCGCGCCCAAGGTGTTCCTCAACCTCTGTACCAAAAAGATGATGGTAGCGGAGTTTGTTGACGGCATTTCGATGAACGAAATCCTGAACGCCGTTCAGAGTGGCGACCGCGAACTGATTAACGAGCTGGAAAGTAAGGGCTACGATTTCAGGAAAATTAGCCAACGTTTACTGCAGGTGTTCTATTGGCAAACCTTCGAGAGCTTGATTTTTCATGCCGACCTTCATCCAGCGAATATTTTGGTGAAGCCGGACAATACATTTGTCTGGTTGGACTTCGGCTGTTGCGGAACTCTATCTGACCGGTACAGAAAAATTCTTCTTCGGCTTATGCGAAGCATCGCCGATGGCCATGTTTCGGAAGCCGCCCATTCGATGATGGTGCTGAATGAACCTCTACCGCCGATCCAAATCGACCAATACCGCTTTGAGATGGAAACAGTGATGCGCCAATTCATAATCTCTGGCAGGAGCAGAAACGTCTCCTGGCAGGAGAAATGCTTCGGCGGAGCGATGTCGGAGATCATGCAGATCTCCAAAAAATATCAAGTAATCATGTCGCCAGAGCTCTTACGGTACTCTCGTGCCAATACGCATCTGGACTTGATGGTTTATAGGCTGTACGAGAAGACGCAACCCGGCAGAGAATTTCGCAGGTGGTTTCGCACACGAGCACGCAGGATACGCCAGCGGGCGGCAAGGAATGTGACTACTGGTCTGCGGGAACTGCCGAATGTGGTGGCAATACAAATGAGCGAATTCAGAGGAGTTAGCTCCGACTTGTCAGTGAAGTTCCAAGACTACCTGGATTCGAAATCACTTCGCTTTGTCCAACAAATTAATAAGATACCGTTGGTAATCTCGGAAGGGGTGCGTTTCGTTATAAATGCGTTGCTCATCGTGGCCGCCTTGACTCTGGGGAGGATTGTCATCAGTCAAGCGATTTACAAGCACGCACCCTCCGAAATAGAGCAAATTCTGGCAGTCATTCGCCACCCGATGGTTCATGCTGTTTTCCTTATTCTCCTGTTGATCACGTTGCGGAGGATTCTTGTCGGGACACGAACGGTTGACGTCAGAGGCCCCCGATAAGAGTTACCGTAAATTGCTTTTGTGATCGTGAATAACGAGGAGGCAGGACGTTCGCTGTTGCTCGCACTGCAGAGCGAGACAGGAAGGTTTCAAGTTGGGGTGGCGGCGGCTTCGATGGATCTCTTTTCGACATTGGACCATGAGCACGAGAATGTCTTACATGCCAACGAAGTTAGCTATTATCGTTCCTTGCACTTTCAGAAAAGGAAGATTGACTTTCTCCTTGGTCGCTTTGCTGCGAAGAAGGCTTTGGAGCAATTTCTCCGCGGATGTGATTTTAGCAGAATCGAGATTTTCTCGGGTGTTTTTCACCAGCCGGTTGTAAGGTCTCCATCTCTGGATCGTCTATCCGTTAGTATCACTCATAGCAACGGAATCGCTTTGGCATTAGCCCACTCGGATGCGCATCCGATGGGAATCGATGTGGAGGCAATCATTCCATCAAGGATCAACGTGCTGGCGAGTGAGATGACGGGACGTGAAAGGGTGTTTCTGGACGCTAGCGGGGACGAGAAGGTCAGCTCTTACACCCATGCCTGGACAGCTAAGGAGGCTCTTTCGAAAGTTTTGCGCCTTGGATTGGCATGTCCATTCGAAATTTTGGAACTCAGCTTTCTCAAGAAGACCGGTTCGTTGAGGGAGGGAAGGTTTGCCAACTTCGGGGTATACAAGTCTTACTGCTGGGAAGTCGGTGGGTTTTCGATCTCCATCGTGCTCCCCAGTACGACGGCATTTGAAGGACCGTTCTCAATATTAGAGGAGTTCTTTTTGGCGGCGGTGCCTCAACCCATCTATGAATAGGCCAATGGTTTGGATGTTTTCGGGTCAAGGATCCCAGTATGATGGGATGGGCAGACAATTATATGCGGAGGAGCGCACGTTCAGAGAATGGGTGGATTGCGGCGACGTTGTTGTTAAAAGCGAATTGGGTTTTTCTTTGACGGAAACCCTTTATGGCCGAGCGACAGATAGACGGATTCCTCCATTGGTCAAAACGATTCACTCACACCCCGCTTTGTATGTGCTGCAGTATGCGCTTGCCCAAACAGTGATGGGAAAGGGCATGCAGCCGCAGTACGTGCTCGGTTATAGTCTAGGCGAATTCGTTGCTCACTCTGTCGCGGGAACAATTTCTTATGAGGAGGGATTACGGGCCGTCATTCGTCAAGCGCAGGTCCTGGAGGCAACCTGCCCCTGCGGAGGAATGCTGGCTATCCTGGATTCGCTTGATGTTCTCCGCCGGTTTCCCGGTTTTTCGTCTGTGCTGGAGATAGCCGCGGTGAATTCCAGCGAACACTTCGTGGTCTCTGGACAGGAAGATTCTGTGCAGAAGTTTCACGCCGTTTTGCGCGATGCCGAGGTTAGCTCAGTGATTCTGCCTGTAGAATTTGGCTACCATTCCTCCCATATAAATCAAGTTGTGATTCACGATCGGCTTAGTCTTCCTGAGCCAAGGAGACCTATTCACTACCGGGTCGTCTCGTCGGCCTATAGTGGATTCGTCAACGCGATCGAAAGGGAGTATTTCGGAACTGTTATCCGGCTTCCTGTACGATTTGATAAAACTGTGAGGTTTTTGGAATCCATGGGCGAACATCTGTATCTGGATTTGGGGCCATCCGGGACGCTGGCTAATTTTGTGGTAAGGAATCTTGCTCCTTCGTCTCGTTCACGGGGCAACGCGATCATGACACCATTTGGCCTGGATGAGGCGAAATTGAACGCGTTGCTGAGCAAAGTTTCTGGGCTCAGCAAAAGCCTCAGTTGACCGACTGCTTTGATTCAGACAACCCGGCTAACCCGCAAAAATCACGCGTTGTATAAAGTAGCGCGTTTATTGCGGGTTAGACAGCTCTTAAACAGCCGCTTCGCGTCCGCTTAAGAGCCTTTTTGAAGATGAAAGAATAGATACAGACTGCCCTACTTCTCAATCATCATCTTCATCATCGTCGTCGTCATCGTCATCGTCGTCATCATCCCGGCGGGATCTGATCAGGTCGTCGACAAAGTCGATGATGTCAGATCGTAAGTCGGACTTTTCATTGAGATAGTGACGATAAGCCTTTCGGACGTTTTTACCGAAATCCTTATAAGCACCGTCTGTTTTGCTTGTCGCCGATCGATCACGAGCTTCAACGTACTTACTAAGCCCGCTCCTCGCGGCCTCGAGTTGGCGTTCGCCAATTCTTGTCAGGCCTCGTTCAAGCTTTTGGATGAATCGCCGTTTCCTGGTAGTTTTCCTGGGGCGATCAGAACTTGAGCTCACCAGCGTCGGTTCGTCGTCCTTCGTTTTATCGACCAGAATCACCTGGCGACCGGAACGTCTAATTGTGATCAGTCTAGTCATCTGTTTTAGGAGTCTAATTCTTTGATAGCAATCTCACGAAAAGAAGCGAAAGCGGGATCTGCGTACTCTCCGTTTATAGATAAGCACGACAGGAAGAATCTCTTTTCCCTTCAGTTCATCTGCATAATGATCTTGGACGCGAGCGAGTGTCTCGTCGATTTCATCAATTAACGGACCCGTTCCATCTTTTAGATCTTCAATCTTCTGAGACCTCACCCTTCCCATGTCGATTACGACAAGCGGGAGCGGACCCGATTGACCTGCACCAGTTTCAGCGCTTTTTTCGGCGCCTTTTGATTCCGTGCCAGAACCTTTCGCTGACGTTTGGGATGACTCTGCCATACCGCTGGCAAAGATGGACCTTAAAAGGCGTTGAGGAAAGAAAATTCTCAATATTATCGCAATTATGGGTGGGTGCGGGGAAGGCCGCTAAAAGGAAGACTCTAACCCGCCTTTGCGGACGCTTGACTCTGTTTGTTGCATGTCTTTGAGTTCATTTTGCTGGAGGCCTACCATGGAAGCAAACGACGACGACCTGAGAAAGTTCGAGGCGGTCGGAGCCCCGGCGTTGCCAGTCGCTGACGAACAAGGCTATGTGGAACACGACGGCGCGCGGATTTGGTACGCCACATTCGGCTCCGGCTCGCCCGTGGTCCTACTGCACGGCGGTCTCGGCCATAGCGGCAATTGGGGTTATCAAGTTCCCTCGCTGGTGAAGTCCGGCTATCGCGTCGTGCTCATCGATAGCCGGGGGCACGGCCGCAGCACGCGCGATTCCCGGCCGTTCAGGTATGAGTTGATGGCGTCTGACGTTCTCGCAGTCATGGATGCGTTGTGTCTCGAAAAAGCCGCCCTGGCCGGTTGGAGCGACGGCGCATGCACTGCTCTGATTCTCGCCCGGCAAACACCGGCGCGGGTGGTGGGCGTGTTTTTCTTCGGCTGCAACATGGACCCGAGCGGACTGAGGGAGTTTAAGCCCAGTGCGGCTCTGGAGCGCTGTTTCGCCCGCCACAGCAAGGACTACACCCAGCTATCGGCCACGCCAGACCAATTCAAGGCGTTTGCCGAAGCGATCAGCCTGATGCAGAAGGCCGAACCCAACTATACCGCGCGCGACCTTGCCGAAATCCGCGTGCCGGTAACCATCGGGCACAGTGAACACGATGAATTCATCAAGCGCGAACATGCTGAATATCTCGCCCAGAGTATTCCAAACGCGGAGTTAGTTGTTCTGACCGGTGTAAGCCATTTTGCGCCACTACAAAGGCCGGAGCAATTCAACGACACGCTGTTTGTATTCCTCCGCAGGATGCTGGTGATGGATTCAAGAAAACCCCACCGTTATGGTGTCTGGCGAGGTCTCTGCTTATTGCTCTGACCGGGGCTCTTAGCGACGCACAGTCCGTCCATTAGCATCCGCCACACGTCGTCGTACATCGCGTCGATAACCGGGTTGGCCCATTCGGCGGCGTGGACTGGGTGGTGGAACCGGGACGTGGCGAACAGCACCGCCCGGCTAGCGGCCAGCGGGTCGACGGTGCGGAAACTGCCTTCCTCCACGCCCGATCGGATGACCGTCGCGCCCAGCGCGACCAATTCGTCCAGATGGGTCGCGACGACGGACTCGGCATCGGCGGCCAGCGTCCGGTAGGCGGCGAACAGCTCCGGGTCATCGGCGGCCCGGCGACGTTTGACGGCGATGAGGGCGTCGAAGAGCTGCCGTAACCGCTCCGGGGCCGGGCCCGGTTTGGCGGCGATGGCCCGCAACGGAGGCATGGTGGTCTCCGCCCACCGTCCGACGACCAGGTCCCGCAGCTCGGCTTTGGTCGCCACGTGCCGGTAGACGGCCGCGTGGCTCACGCCCAGCGCCCGAGCAACGTCCACCACGGTCGCCTTGGCCGGGCCAAACCGACGGAGGACGTCCTCCGCCGCGGAGACGATCCGATCGCGGGTGAGTGGAGCATCATTGGGGGACATGTGGACCTGGCAACATGAGGGCTCTATCTAGCGGAACTCCGGGAGAAGGAGCTCCTGTACTCAGTGCTCCGCCCCCTTGGCTGCGGCGGCGATCCCGTCCAACTCCGCCAGGACTTGCGGCGACAGCGTCAACTGTCCGGCGGCAAGGTTTTCACGCAGATGGGCGAGCGACGATGTGCCGGGAATCAGCAGGATGTTGGGCGAGCGGTGCAATAGCCACGCCAGCGCGACTTGCATCGGAGTTGCCCCCAGGCGGTGCGCCACGTCCGACAAGGTGGAAGACTGCAGCGGCGTGAACCCGCCGAGCGGGAAGAACGGTACGTATGGGATGCCCTGCCTGGCCAAGTCGTCGATCAGGGCGTCGTCGTGGCGTTGAGCCAGATTGTAGTTGTTCTGCACGCAAACGATGTCGGTGATCGCCTGCGCCTCAGCTACCTGGGCTGCCGTGACGTTGCTCAGGCCGATGTGGCGGATCAGCCCCTTGCGCCGGAGGTCGGCCAGTACCGTCACCTGCTCGGCGATCGACCCCTCCGCGGGGCCATGGATCGCCCCCATCGTGCGGTAGTTGACGATGTCGAGCGCGTCCAGACGCAGGTTGCGCAGATTGTCGTGGACGCCCGCGGTCAAGTCCTGGGGCGAGATGGCTGGTTGCCACGACTTGTCGGGCGGGCGGCGAGCCCCGAGTTTAGTGACAATCACCAACTCCGAGGGGTAAGGGTGCAGTGCCTCCCGGATGATCTGGTTGGTGACATGCGGGCCGTAGAAGTCGGCCGTGTCGATATGGTTCACGCCGGCGGCGATCGCCTCACGGAGGACGGCGATTGCACCGTCGTGGTCCTTAGGCGGACCCCAGACGCCGGGCCCGGCCAGTTGCATCGCGCCGTAGCCTATCCGTTGAACCATCAATGATGTGCCGGGGAAGGTGAACTGGCCGCCGAGCTTTGCTTCATTCATAGTCTTTTGCATTCTCCTTGCTCCTTTACTGGTGTTGACAAGAACGAGTTTATGCGAAGGAGTTACAAAAGTCAAATATTGAAACTTGAAATATGAAGCGAACTCTCCGCCTGAAGCCGGTTGCCTTTTCCGTTGCTCCCCGATTTCCTTCCTGCTGACAAGCTCGACAGTTTGTTCAGAAGCGGCCATCAAGCGCCTTGCCCGGCTTCTGACAAACCGGACACCAAGCGGTAGTCCGACCGGCAACGGTTCCATGATCCAGCAAGGTGCCGTCACGCGGACAGCGGCCCCGCTTCTGCCAGCGACGATGAATCAGCCAATTCTTGGGCGGTTCGCTCCAGTCAACTCCAATTGTTTTCAATGCCGTGCGGCAGATCGCCCGACTGACTCGCCAGAGATCGTGTTGTTGATGGACGCTCAAATCCCCGGCGCGCATGGCAGGATACAGCTTGGCCTGCCACAGGATTTCATCGGCCATCCAGTTGCCGACTCCCGGGAAAAGCTTCTGATCAAGGAGCAGCGCTTTGATCGGAGAACGCCTGCCCCGGCTCAATATTTCGCTCAACACGACGCGGGTAAAGGCCGCCGAAATCACCGCCGGTGGCAGATTTTTCCACCATTCCGGGGTCCCTTTGCCGAGGGCGAACCTGATACGCCCAAACATCCGCGGATCGGAATAAATCAGGCTTCGCTCTTCCTGAAAGAGCACTAGGTGATCATGTTTGCCGGGCGAACTCCCGGCCGCCTCGACGCGGAGCCGGCCGCTCATTCCGAGATGAATGCCGAGTGATGCTCCGCGCGAAAAGCGAAAGAGCATCTGTTTTCCGTGCCCCTCCGAACCAAGAAGTCTTGCCCCGGTGAGTGCTTTTTTCAGAGCCTCGACATCGGTGCCGCGAAACACTCGCTTTCCGGGGTGCGGGGCGACCCTGATCACCCGACGGCCAAAGCCGGAATCCCATTGCCGGCGGAAATACTCGACTTCAGCAAGTTCAGGCATCGGTGGATGGTCGGCAGTGCAAGGGGGTATTCTTATCCGGCCAGCGAAGATCGACAAGGCGGAACCTCGAACCCGGAACCTGAAGGTCGCGAAGAGGTAAGAACGAATAGGCAAAATGTTGACACAGGCAACATTCCTGGCAAACTAGATGTTGTCATCGTCCACATTCCCGCTGGAGCTAGCCGACCAAATTTAACCTGATTTGAAAGAGACAATTTTCCCATGATTATCCCCAAACGCATAACGGCGCGGATGAACCAGTCATTCTGCGTCTTTCTGATCGGTATGCGAATCAATCGGGCGTGGAAGCTGGCCAAGTGGTTGCCGGTGTTCTTCGCCATGCCACGCATGCTGGACGAACTTCGACGCCGGCCTGAGCTCGGCTTTCTGGGCGGTCACTTGTGGTTCGGAAGAACAACACTGGTTCTTCAGTACTGGCAATCTTTTGAGGCTCTTACCAGCTATGCGAGGCAGGCCGATCTGGCACATCTGCCCGCCTGGGGGCGTTTTCGCCAGACCGTCGGCGACAGCGGCGACGTAGGTATTTGGCACGAAACCTACCTGATCTCCGAAGGAGAATACGAAAACATCTATCACAACATGCCTCCCTTCGGACTCGGACGAGTTGGCCAGCTCGCCGAAGCTACCGCATATCGGAATACGGCGTCTGGGCGGCTCCAGTCAAAGTGATTGAAATGAAGAAGACATTCTGTCGATCCGCAGGCGGCCAGAGAAAGAACAGAAATGGCTCGCACGGAAGGCACGGCGGGCACGGAGTAGCCAGTAAAACGGGTTTGGAAACCGGTATCAAGCGTTTCATCAACGGCTGAGAGGAACACTGATAATTCTATAGACCCCCACCGTGACCTCCGGCGCCACCGTGCGAGACTCATTCAGATCTTCAGCCCTGTCGGTATAAGCGCTTCAGGCGCCTGGTGGCGAACCTCGGAAGACATTCTGTCGATCCGCGGGTGGCCAGGCTCAGAAAAAACAGAAATGGCTCGCACGGAGGGCACGGTGGGCACGGAGTAGCCCGTAAAACGAGTTTGAAAACCGGTATCAAGCGTTTCATCAACGGTTGAAAGGAACACTGATAATTCTACAGTACCCCACCGTGACCTCCGTGGCCACCGTGCGAGACTCTTTCAG
>Ga0306921_10003706_pt1 | contig 15523 bp, 13 predicted proteins | sample sta12Cox44000080_FD_203760 | JGI IMG/M metagenome (GOLD analysis project Ga0306921, IMG submission 203760) | Lab enrichment of tropical soil microbial communities from Luquillo Experimental Forest, Puerto Rico - statoxic.12C.oxic.44.000.080 (v2)... | ecosystem: Environmental > Terrestrial >...
ACGCCGTGCGCGATCACCACCACTTCATCGCAGAGCGCGCTCACTTCCTGCATCACGTGGCTGGAGAAGAGCACACAGTGCCCCTCGGCGCGCAGCTGCTGCAGCAGTCGCCGTAGCGCGCGTACCGCCATGACATCGAGCCCGTTGGTCGGCTCATCGAGCACGAGGTTGCGCGGACGGTGCACGAGCGCGCGCGCCAGCGCGGTACGCAGCCGCTCGCCCTGCGAAAAGCCGCGCGCCGGGCGGTCGGCGAACTCCTCCATCTCGAGCAGCTTCAGCAGCTCGGCGGTGCGCGCTCGGCGCGCCGCGCGGCCGAGACCCTGCAGCGCCCCGAAGTAGAGAATGTTCTCGCGCGCGCTAAGGTTGGGATAGATGCCGGCGGCGTGCGGCAAGACGCCGAGGCGTGCTCGGGCCGCGAGCGGTGTGCGCACCGCGCTGTGCCCGTCGATGAGCGCATCGCCCGCGTCGGGGACCAGCACCGTGTAAAGCATGCGCAGCGTGGTCGACTTGCCGGCGCCGTTGGGACCCAGGAGCCCGGTGATGCGTCCATCGGCCGCGCGCAGGCTCACCTCGCGCACCGCCGTCACGGCGCCGAAATGTTTTTCCAGCCGCTGCGCCTCGATCACGGCGGCGGTCCGTTCAGCGAGGTGAAAAATCCCAGCGGGCGTGCGGCGCGCACGCAGCTGACATCGAGCGCCTCCACCGACGCGCGCGTCACGAACTGCGCCATCAGCTGATCCACACAGGGGGCGGTGAGCTGCCCGTGCCCAAACCCCTCGAGCACCACATCGAGGTGATGCGTAAAGGCGCGCGCGACCTCCTGCGCATAGCCGGGCGGGGTCGCCGGGTCGTCGCTTCCCGAAAGCAGCAGCGCGGGCACCTCGCTATTGAGCGGTGCCCGCAGGTCCTCGTCCACAGCTCCTCGCGGCCACACGCGGCATACCGCCTCGAGGCCGTCGAGCTGACGGGTGCCGAGGTAGGTCGCCGCGAGGCGCGTGCGGTCGATGGGGTAGTCCGGGAAGAGCGGTGCGTCCTCGGCACAGACCACGCTGTTGTGCATGCCGACGGCGATGGTCTGCGCGTAGGCACGCTCCACCATCAGGTACTGCGCCGCGAGCGGCGCGTAATCCTCGTGTACCGCGGCGGCATGCAACACGAGCGGCACCAGCGCCGCATACTCACTCGTGTAGGTCAGCAGGCGCAGCACGCTCGCCAGGTGGTCGGCTCCGAACTCGAAGGAACGGTCCTCGCCCGTCGAGGGATCGCGCACGCTGATCGGCACGGTGCTCACCCGCAGGGCCGCGCGCACCGCGTGGTAATCCGCCGCCGGATCACCGAAGCGCTCGCGGCAGGCGGCATCGCCAGCACAGCGCCTGAGGATGTTCCCGAGCGCGGACTCCGCGTCGATCGCGGTGGATGGACCCATGGGCTGGCCGACCGGGACCACCCCGTCCAGGATCACGCTGCGCACCCGTGCCGGGAAGCGGCGCAGGTAGTGCTGCGCGACGCGCGTCCCGTAGGAGGCCCCGTAGAGGTTGATGCGCTCGAGCCCCAGCGCTGCGCGCACCTGCTCCAGGTCCTGCACGGCGAGGCTGGTCGTGTACTCGGCGAGGTTCGCCCGGGGGGCGAGCGCGGCGAGGCACGACCGTGTCGCCTGCACGATCTCCGCCGTGCTGGCGTGTCCGAGAAGGTCTTCGGGCTGCGTGCACTCGAGCGGATTGGAGCCCCCGGTGCCGCGCTGATCGACGAGCACGATATCGCGCTCGCGCAGGATGCGCGCGAACGCCGGTGCCACCGAGGCATAGAAGGCGGCAGCACCTGCCCCCGGGCCGCCCGCCAGCACGAACAGTGGGTCCGGCTGTTTGCGACGGCTGATCGCGCCCACCCGCGCGACGTGCAGGCCGATCTGTCGCCCGTGGGGCTCGGCCGGATCCTCCGGCACGGTGAGCGTGCCACACTCGGCCGCAAACACCGCGAGGCGCAACGGATGCTCGAGCTCGCACGGCGCGAGGGTCAGCACCGGCGCCGCGAGCACCGCACGCGCAAGGCCGAGCGCCACGACGATGGCGCACGCGCTGGCCCTACGCGCGGGCAACGTGCACCGACTGTGATCCGGGGACGGTGACCATCGGCGGCCAAGGATAAGACAAGTCCCAGGGTTCTTGTTCGTGCCGGGTGCCGCCCTACAATACGCGTCCCGCCGGGCACGCCCGGTGATGTACCCCAACACCGTGAAGCACCCCAGCCCCAGCGCGATCTACGACGTCATCGTCATCGGCGGCGGTCACGCCGGTACCGAGGCTGCGCTCGCCGCCGCGCGCATGGGTGCGCGCACACTGCTTCTGACACAGAGCATCGAGACGCTCGGGCAGATGAGCTGCAACCCGGCTATCGGCGGGATCGGCAAGGGCCACCTCGTGCGGGAAATCGATGCGCTCGGGGGCGCCATGGCCCGCGCGGCGGACGAGGCCGGCATCCAGTTCCGTACGCTCAACGCGAGCAAGGGGCCCGCAGTGCGCGCCACTCGCGCGCAGGCCGACCGGCAGCTCTACCGGCAAGCCATCCGGCGGCGTCTCGAGAATCAGCCGAACCTGCAGCTGTTTCAGCAGGAAGCGGGCGACCTCCTGGTCGAGGGGGGTCGGGTGCGGGGTGTCGTTACCGTCACGGGCATCACCTTCGAGGCCTCCAGGGTCGTGCTCACCGTGGGTACTTTCCTTGGTGGTCGCATCCACGTCGGGCTCGACAATCACGCCGGTGGACGGGCTGGAGATGCTCCCTCGAACCGGCTGGCCGCGCGGTTGCGGGAGTTGCCACTGCGGGTCGGAAGGCTCAAGACCGGTACCCCGCCGCGGATCGATGGGCGCACGGTCGACTGGTCGCGCCTGAGTCCCCAGCCCGGGGACAGCCCGACTCCGGTCTTTTCGTTTCTGGGGCGTACCAGTGAACACCCGAGGCAGGTTAACTGTTTCATTACGAGTACAAATGAGCGTACTCACGACATCATTCGCGCAGCGACCGACCGCTCGCCCATGTTCACCGGGGCGATCGAGGGCATTGGTCCGCGTTACTGTCCCTCCGTCGAAGACAAGGTCGTACGGTTTGCCGACAAGCCCTCGCACCAGATCTTCGTCGAGCCCGAGGGCCTCACGACTCACGAGATCTATCCCAACGGCATCTCGACCAGTCTGCCCTTCGACGTCCAGTGCGAGTTCGTCCACAGCATCCGGGGTTTCGAGAACGCGCATCTGACCCGGCCCGGCTACGCCATCGAGTACGACTTCTTTGACCCGCGGGATCTGAACGGCTCGCTCGAGACGCGCGTCCTCGGGGGTCTGTATTTCGCCGGACAGATCAACGGGACGACCGGCTACGAGGAGGCCGCCGCCCAGGGTCTCATCGCCGGCATCAATGCGGCGCTCAGCCTGCGCGGCCGGGAGCCCTGGACACCGAAGCGGAGCGAGGCCTACCTCGGGGTGCTGATCGATGACCTGGTGACTCGCGGCACTCGCGAGCCCTATCGCATGTTCACCAGCCGGGCCGAACATCGGTTGCTGTTGCGCGAGGACAATGCGGACCTGCGCCTCACCCCCCTCGGCCATGAGCTCGGGCTCATCGAGCCTGAGCGCTGGGAGCTGTTCAACGCCAAGCAGCGCGCATGCACCTCGGAGATCGCGCGGCTCGAAGCGCTGCGGCTGCGCCCGGCGGAGGTGCCGGCCGAGTGGGCGGAGCGCGTGCTGCATGGGCCGCTCGCGCGCGAGGTGACTGCGCTCGAGCTGCTGCGGCGGCCGGAAGTCACCTACGAAGCGCTGCTCGAGCTCGCGGGTGAGCCGGCATGGCTTGCGGAAGCAACGCCGCCCGATGACCGGCTGCCCGCGCAGGTGCGCACCCAGCTCGAGGTTCATGCCCGCTACGCCGGCTACATCGAGCGGGCACACGAGGAGATAGCGCGCGCACGGCGCAACGAGGAAACGGCTCTGCCGGCTGACCTCGACTACACACGCCTCGCGGGCCTCTCGCACGAGGTCCGCCAGCGGCTGAGCGAGGTGCGCCCCGCAACGCTCGGGCAGGCCGCCCGCATTCCCGGCGTCACCCCTGCGGCCGTGTCGATCCTGCTCGTGCACCTGAAGAAGCGGGCGCTCGCAGCACCGCCGAAGGTCGCATGATCCCCTTCACGCAGCAGCTCGAGCGCGCCTGGAGAGAGAACGACTCGCTGGTGTGCGTCGGGCTGGATCCCGAGATCGAGCGCTTCCCGCCCCGCATTCGCGCCGAAGCCTCGCCGATCTTTCAGTTCAACCGCGCCGTCATCGATGCCACGGCCGACCTGGTCTGCGCCTACAAGCCGCAGTTCGCGCACTACGCCGCCTACGAGGCGGAAGATCAGCTCGAGCGCACCATCGAATACATCCATCGGGTGCACCCGGGAGTACCGGTGATTCTCGATGCGAAGCGGGGCGACATCGGCCACACCGCCGAGCGCTACGCCATTGAGGCCTTCGAGCGCTACGGCGCCGATGCCGTTACCGTGAATCCGTACCTGGGGGGCGATTCGCTCGAGCCGTTTCTGCGGCACACCGAGCGCGGCGTCCTTATCCTGTGCCGTACATCAAACCCCGGGGCGGGCGACCTTCAGGATCTGCGGGTCGAGGGCCGTCCGCTCTACCAGGTGGTGGCCGAGCTCGCCGCACGGCGCTGGAACGTGCACGGCAACTGCCTGCTGGTAATCGGTGCCACCTATCCGCGCGAGCTCGCCGAGGTGCGCGCACTGGTCGGTGACATGCCGCTCCTCGTGCCGGGTGTCGGCGCCCAGGGCGGTGATGTGGAGCAGGTGGTCGCGAGCGGCTGCACGCGCTCGGGGACAGGGCTGATCGTGAGCTCCTCGCGCGCCATCCTCTACGCTTCCGCGGCTGATGATTTCGCCCAGGCTGCACGCGCGGCCACCGCGAGCCTGCGCGAGAAGATCAACGCGAGTCGCCGCGGCCGCTCCGCATGAGCCGCAGGGGACCCGCGGCGGCGCGAATCCCTGTCGCCTGCGCCGCCATCGGCCTGGCGGCGCTGCTTGCCGTGGGCTGCTCGGGAGGGACCGAGCAGTACGCCAGCGGTGAGAACGCGATCCTGGTGCGCGGCGGGGGACCTGAGCCCGATTCGCTCGATCCGCAGAAAGCACGCGGCTTCGAAGCCCAGAGCATCCTGCGCGATCTGTGCGAGGGGCTCACCACGCTCGACAGCCACGGCCGCGTCGCCCCGGGAACCGCGCGCAGCTGGAACGCGAGCCTCAACGGTCTCAGTTACACCTTCGATCTGCGCCGTGATGCCCACTGGTCCAACGGCGACCGCGTGGTCGGCGCCGATTTCGTGGCGGCTCTGCAGCGGCTCGCCGATCCTGCGACCGGGTCCCCCTACGCGCAGTACATCGATGTAATCGCCAACACGGGCGACATCGTGGCCGGGCGCAAGAGCGTCAACACCCTCGGGGTGACCGCACCCGATGACTGGACGGTGGTCATTACCCTCGACACTCCCGCACCCTATCTGCCGACGCTGCTGTCGCACCCGGCCACCTGCCCGGTACACCGGCCGACGCTGCAGCAGCACGCGGAAGCGCTGGCCCGCCCCGGCACGATGGTGAGCAACGGCGCCTTCGTGCTCAAGGAATGGGTGCCGGGTGCCTATATCCTCGAGCTGCGCAATCGGCACTACTGGAACGATGCCGCGACACGGCTGGAAGGGGTGCGATGGCTGCTGATCTCGGATGAGAACGCGGAGCTCGCCCGTTACCGCGGCGGCGAGCTGCAGGTCACCTTCGTGGTGCCGCGCGGCCAATTCGACTGGATCAAGGCGAATCTCGCCGACCAGCTGCACCTGTCGCCGCAGCTCAGCACCTACTACTACGGCTTCAATCTCCGCCGCTTTCCCTTCAGGGATCAGCCGAAGCTGCGCCATGCACTGTCGCTGGTGATCGATCGGGAGAAGCTCACGCGCCTGGTGCTGCGCGTGGGCGAGCTGCCCGCGTACGGTTGGGTGCCACCGGGAGTCGACCATTACACCTCTCAGACCTTCGACTACGCCGAGCTGCCGATGGCTACGCGCATCAACGAGGCGGAGCGCCTGTACCGGGAGTCCGGTTACTCACGCGACAAGCCGCTGCGTTTCGAGCTGCGCTACAACGCCGGTGAGGTGCACACCAAGCTGGCGCTGGCCATTGCCTCCATGTGGAAGGAGACGCTCGGCGCGGAGGTCCGCCTCACGCAGGTGGAGTTCAAGTCGCTCCTGCAGGATATCGATCAGGGGGATGTGGAGATGTTTCGCTCGAGCTGGGTGGGTGACTACGACGACGCGTACACCTTCTCCCAGGTCCTCAAGAGCGACTTTGGAGTGAACCTGCCCCACTACACCAGTCCGCACTATGACGCATTGCTCGCCAGCGCAGCACGCCAGCAGGATCCGCTGCTGCGCGGTGCGCTGCTGGAAGAGGCCGAGCGGGTGATGCTGGCCGATCATCCGCTGCTGCCACTGTACTTCTACGTCAGCAAGCACCTGGTGAAGCCGGAGGTCCTCGGCTGGTACGACAACGTAATGAATGTCGTGTACAGCCGCGACCTGGCGCTCGCGCCGCGGCGGCGCTGACTGAGAGCAGCAGCCGGCAGTCAGGCGTATCGACGCCTCAGCTGCGCGTGCTCTGCGCGAGTCCGCGCCCGACCGCGCGCGCGAAGCGCTCGATCATCTCCTCGAGCTCGGCATCGGTCGCGATGAAAGGCGGCGCGAGCAACACGATGTCGCCCTCGATGCCATCCGCGTTGCCGCCGGCGGCGTAGCAGATCAGCCCGTCCTCGAACGCGCACTGCCCGATGGTCTCGGCGAGCGCCCGCCCGGCCGGGAAGGGCGCACGGGTGATGCGATCCCTTACCAGCTCTACGCCGATGAGGAAGCCGCGGCCACGCACATCCCCGACCGCCTCGTAGCCAGCGAGTGCCGCGCGCAGCGCCGGCTGAAATTCGGCCCCTGCGGTGCGCACCCGCTCGAGGAGTCCGTCGCGCTCGATGATGGTCTGCACCGCCAGCCCGGCGGCGCAGGCCGCCGTGTGGCCGGTGAAGGTATGCCCGGTGAGCGGTCCGCCGTCGGCCGCATCGAGCACGGCCGCAACGGCGCGAGAGTAGATGGTCGCTCCGAGCGGCAGGTAGCCGCCGGCGAGGCCCTTGGCGACCGCCATGATGTCGGGCAACACCTCATCCTGCTCGAGCGCGCGCCAGGTGCCCGTGCGGCCCGAGCCGCACATCACCTCGTCCGCGATGAGCAGCACACCGTGGCGGCTGCAGATCTCGCGCACCCGCCGCGCATAGCCGGGAGGCGGGGGCAGCGCGCCGCCTGCTGCACCCACCACCGGCTCGAAGATGAAGGCGGCCACCCGCTCAGGTCCCACGCGCAGGATTTCCGCTTCGAGCTCGGCCGCGGCATGCGCGCCGAGCGCCTCAGGGGCAATCCCCGCCGGCGGGCGATACATCGACACCTGGGGTAAGAACGAGGCCTCGACCAGCGCGCCTTCGAAAGGCGCACGCCGGTCGAGAAAGTCGGACACAGCGAGCGCGCCGAGCGTGTTGCCATGCCAGGAGCGGCGGCGCGCGATGAAGCGGCGGCGTGTCATTTCGCCGCGGGCGCTGTGGTACTGCAGCGCCACTTTGAGTGCCGACTCGACCGCTTCCGAGCCGCTCGAGACGAACACCATGGCATCCAGCGCGCCAGGACTGCGGCAGGCGCGGATGATGAGCGCGCGCAACTCCTCGAGCGGGTCCGAGGTGAAGGTGTAGCGGTAGCCATGTGCAATGCGCTCGAGCTGGCGCACGATGGCCGCGGTGACTTCGGGATGCCCGTGACCGAGGCAAAAGAGCGCGGGTCCGCCGGAAGCATCGAGGTAGCGCTTGCCGGCGGTGTCGTAGACATAGACGCCCGAGCCGTAGGAGACCTTCGGCAGACTGCGGCTCCCAGTCCAGCTTCTCGCCCGCGAGGGTATACGTCGTGCCTGCGTCATACGCCGCTATAGTAGAGGCTCGACGCCGGGGAGTGAGGGAAGATGAGCACCGAAGTCATCGTCACCTGCGCGGTCACGGGCGCCGGCGATACGGTTGCGCGCAGCGACCGGGTGCCGGTGACTCCCGCGGCGATCGCGGCGGCGTGCATCGAGGCGGCGCGCGAGGGAGCCGCGATTGCGCACGTGCATGTGCGCGATCCGCGCAGCGGTCAGGGCTCGCGCGAAGTCGCGTTGTACCGCGAGGTGACCGAGCGCGTACGCGATGCGGGGACGGAGGTCATTCTCAACCTGACGACCGGCATGGGCGGTGACTACCTGCCCGATGAGACCGACCCGGCACGCGCGGGCCCGGGAAGCGACCTCGTGCCACCGCTCGTGCGGCTCACGCATATCGAGGCGCTGCGGCCCCCGCTCTGCAGCCTCGACTGCGGCACCATGAATTTCGGCCCCGGTGTGTTCATGAACACGCCTGCGCACCTGGAGCAGATGGCAGCGCGTATCCGCGAGCTCGGTGTAAAACCCGAGCTCGAGGTGTTCGAGCTCGGACACATCCGCTTCGCGAAGGAGTTGATGGCACGCGGACTGATCGAGCCGCCGCCGCTCTTTCAGCTATGTCTCGGCATACCCTGGGGCGCGCCCGCCGATCCACGTACGCTGATCGCGATGCGCGATGCACTGCCCCCCGAGGCATTGTGGAGCGCCTTCGGAATCGGACGCGAGCAGTTCCCGATGGTGGCGCAGGCGGTGCTGCTCGGCGGCAACGTGCGCGTGGGCCTCGAGGACAACCTGTATCTCGCGCGCGGGCAGCTCGCCACCAACGGCGAGCTGGTTGCCCGCGCGGTCGAACTCATAGGCCGCCTCGGCCGCAGCGTGGCGAGCCCCGCGAGCGCGCGGCGGATGCTGCGCCTGCGCGGCTGACCTGCGCGGCTCAACGGATCTCGTGCGCGATCTCGCACCTGCCGGTGTCGTTCGACCAGACACTCTGCATGGCGAACTTCCCGGTGGTGAGGCTCAGATTCGTCGCATGGCCGGGACCTGAGCTGATCCAGGCGCAGGCATCGCCGGCTTCCTCGCCCGAGACCGGATTGGTCCAGCCGCCGGACGGAAACTGGTCGGTGAGCGTCTCGGCATATTCGTGGCCGGCCACGATCGAGAAGGCATCGAGCTCCCCGTCGTTCCCGTGATTGAGGAACTTCACCCCGCAGCTTTTACCCGCATCACTTACGTACGGCAGGTTGGAGTACGCGATGTCGCCGAAGGGAGTGCGGGCGTAGTAGTGCCAGCCACAGAAGTTCTCGCCACTGAGCCCGAACCCATCCGGATGAGTCCCGCTCGGTGAGACGATGAAATACTGGACGTAGCGGTTAGCCCCGGGGGTCGTGTTACCGAAGTGCGCCGCGGCGTTGACCGCTTCCTGCGAAAGCTCGGTCTGAGTGGCGTTCTCCGGCGCCGGGGCCGCGGTGTCGAACCACACTCCGGCGAGTGCGCCCTGTTTCGGATAGCCGACGTGGGGCGTGCTGGCAGGATCGCAGCGCGTCGCGCCCTTCGGCACGTTCGGTCCATCGCAGTACTGCGTCATGGTGCCCGACCAGCGTTCCCCGCCCGTGCCGAGCCCCGTGAACAAGGCCTGCAGGAATGTCGAGACTCCGAGGGGGTCCCCACCTCCGGCCTGGGCCCACTGGCTGCCGTAGAAAACCAGGTAGACCCGCGGCGCACCGCTGGTGACGCCGACACCCTCCACGCCACCGCCGAAGGCCAGGGTATCGCTCGTCGGGGCACCATAGGGATGTGCGCTCTCCCACTGACCCATCCGCTCAGCGCACTCGCGCGTCGGCATTACGCCGTAGCGGTACGGGTGCTGTTGTTGCGGCGAGTAGGGGTTCTCATACCGTGTCGGCTCGGTACTGCAGCCCGCCAGAGCGCAGGCCAGGAGCAGACAACACGCGTTGCACAGCGTTTTCCCTGAGATAGACATGGCGTTCTCCTTGACTAGAGGTCGGCTTATTAAGGGTGTGGTGAAGGACCTCACTTTCCGATGCAGAAACTGGCGAAGATCCTCCCTAACAGGTCCTCGCTGGTGAATTCCCCTGTGATTTCATTCAGAGCCTGCTGAGCCATGCGCAGTTCCTCGGCGACGAGCTCCCCGGCGCGGCGCTCGGTGAGCAGACTCGCGGCTTCCTCGGCATGCGTGCGGGCGCGCGCGAGCGACTCGAGATGCCGGCGGCGCGCGCTGATGGCGCCGCCATCGAGGCTTTGATATCCCATGCACGTCTTGAGGTGCGTACACACTTCCGCAAGGCCAGCGCCGGTGAGCGCCGAGATCATGAAGCGTGGCGGTTCGCCGGCAACCTCTGCGAGCGCGAGCCCGGTCGCGAGATCACACTTGTTGAACACCAGCGTGAGCGGGACGTTGGGCGGAAGCCGTCCGCGCTCCTCGCTGAGGGCGGCACCCTCCGGATCCTCCACCGCGTCGATGACGAAGAGCACCCGGTCGGCGCGTTGCATCTCCGCCTGCGCGCGCCGGATACCCTCCTCCTCGATCAGATCCCCCGCCCGGCGGAGCCCCGCGGTGTCGAGCACGTGCAGCGGCATGCCGTCGATGTGGATGCGCTCGCGCAGCACATCACGCGTGGTGCCCGGAACCGGTGTGACGATCGCGACGTCGTAACCGGCGAGGCGGTTGAGAAGGCTCGACTTGCCGGCATTCGGCCGCCCCGCAATCACCACCGTCATACCCTCGCGCAGCAGCCGGCCCTGGCGCGCGCTCTCGAGCACGCCGGCAAAATGCTCGCGCATCGATCGGAAACGCTCGCTGAGCTCACGGTCGGCGAGAAAATCGATCTCCTCCTCGGGGAAATCGATCGCTGCCTCGACATAGGTGCGCAGCTCGATCACCGCCTCGGCGAGACCGCGCACCATGGCCGAGAATTCCCCCTGCAGCGAGCGCATGGCGGCCCGTGCAGCCTCGCGCGAGCCCGCATCGATGAGGTCGGCGATGGCTTCGGCCTGCGCCAGATCGAGCTTGTCGTTGAGAAAGGCCCGCTGCGTGAACTCCCCCGGCTGCGCGCGCCGTGCTCCGAGCTCCAGCGTGCGTCCGATGAGCGCCTCCATCACCAGCGGTCCCCCGTGACCGTGCAGCTCGAGCACGTGCTCGCCGGTATAGGAGTGCGGCGCCGGAAAGAACAATGCGAGGCCCGCATCGATCGGGTCCTGCTGCGCGTCGAGAAAGCGGGCGAAGGTCGCGTGGCGCGCCGCGGGCAGCTCTCCCAGCAGCACCGCGGCGAGCTCTGGGGTCTTCGGTCCAGAGATGCGCACTATGCCGACGCCACCACGTCCCGGTGGCGTGGCTGCGGCCACGATGGTGTCCGTGCGCGTCATCTGAGGCCGGATTGCGCGTCTTGTGAGACTACCCGCGTAGGCTACCGCTCCCGGCCGGTACAAACCAAGCGGCGCGCGCTCAGTTCTTCTGCGCCTGTGCCCCGATGCGGCGATTGATGTTCCACTGCTGCGCGATCGAGAGGATCGTGTTGGTGACCCAGTAGAGCACGAGTCCGGCAGGGAAGAATGCGAAGGTCGCCGACATCACCAGCGGCATGATCATGAACACCCGCGCCTGCACCGGGTCGGGCGGCGCCGGGTTGAGCTTGTACTGCACGAACATGGCGCCCGCCATGATGAGCGGCAGGATGAAGAACGGATCGCGCGAGGACAGATCGTGGATCCAGAACGCGAACGGCGCCTGGCGCATCTCGACGCTCTCGAGCAGCACCCAGTAGAAGGCGAGAAACACCGGGATCTGGATGATGATCGGCAAACAGCCGGCTACCGGGTTGATCTTCTCGCGCTTGTAGAGCTCCATCATCGCGCGGCCGAGCTTCTCGCGGTCATCGGCGTAGGTCTCCTGCAGGTTCTTGATGCGCGGCTGCAGGGTTTTCATCTTGGCCATCGAGCGGCCGCTCGCTTCCGAGAGCGGATAGAACAGCAGCTTCAGAAGGAACGTGACCACGATGATCGCGACGCCCCAGTTGCCGGTGGCCTTGTGCACCCAGCTGAGCGCCACGTACAGCGGCCGTGCCAGGAACCACAATCGTCCGTAGTCCGCGACGTGCCCGAGCTCGGGAGAGGTGGCCTCGAGCTGCCCCTGGAGCTTAGGTCCCGCGAACAGCGCGACCTCAAATTGCCCGCTGGCGCCGGCGGCGACCGTCTGTTCCGGACCTGTGGCGGTGAGCAGGTATTGCTGGCCCTGCACGCCGAGCCCGAAGTGCCAGGGCGCACCGCGGGGGGGCACGATGGCGCTCACGAAATGGTGCTGAAGCGCCGCCACCCAGCCATCGTGCACGTCGAGCGAAAAGCGACTGTCCTGGGAATCGGTGGTGTCGAGCCGGCGGAACTTGCCGCCATCCCAGAGCGCGGGGCCGTGAAAGGCGTAACTCTCGACGTTGAACATCGAGCGCTTGGTGGGAGGATCGTTGCGCAGGATCTGTGCGTACTGCCGCGCCGACCAGGGCGACGCACCGCCGTTGCGCACGGCGTAGTCGAGATCGATGCGGTACTGGCCGCGGTGAAACACGAAGCTCTTGGTGACGGTGACCCCGCCCTCACTCCAGGTGAGCGGCACGGTGAGCACGTTCCCGCCATCGAGCGCGTAGTTGGATTGTGAGCTTGCGAAGGTGGCGAGGTGCGTTGGATACGCGCTTCCCTCTGGCCCGGTGAGGCCCGACTGCAGCTCATAGAGCGACTGCGCGTCGTCACGGTTCTCGAGGCGCACCGGCGCCGCTTCACCCTTCACCCTGGGATAGGCGAGCAGATCGACGCGCTCGAGTGTGCCGCCGCGCGTGCTGATATCGACATCGAGGACGTCCGTCCTTACGTGGACTACGGGCGCCGCCGGCGATCCGGCGGAGACCGCCGTACCAGGCACGGCGGCGGTACCCGCAGCACTTTCCGGCGCGGCCGCTGTGCCTGTGGTGGCCGGGGCGGCGGTGCCCGCGCTCGGCGCTGCGGCTTCGGGCACGCGGCTGCCGAGCTCCGTGGTGCCGGGTGCACCCGAGGGGGCCGCGGGGGCAGCCGTCTCCGTGCTGGCCAGCGGCGGGTGATCGCGCACCCACACCTGGTAGTCGTAGAACAGCAGCATGGCGAGCCCTGCCCACAGGTAGACGCGCAGGTTTCCGAGCCGGTTAGTGTTCATGCGAGTGTGTGTGGCGTTCCGCGGCCGGCACCGGATCGAAACCACCGGGGTGCCACGGATGGCAGCGTACGAGACGCGCGAGCGTGAGCGCGCTGCCGCGGAGCACGCCGAAGCGCAAGACCGCCTCGAGCGCGTAGTGCGAGCAGCTCGGATGGAAGCGGCACACCGGCCCGAGCAACGGGCTGATAGTCCACTGGTAGAGACGGATCAGGAGAGCGAGGAAGTGGCGCACTGTTCACTCACCTTCTTCCAGAGCGCTGCAAGGCTCGCACGCAGCACCTCCGCGGAGGCAGCCCGCGCCGCCGGCCGTGCGCTCACCACGAGGTCCACCGCAGGAAGCTCATGCTGCCGCAGGCGGAAGGACTCGCGGATGAGACGCCGCAGGCGGTTGCGCGCGACGGCGCCGCCCGCAACCTTCACGGCCACGGCCAGTCCCAGGCGCGGCGCGCCTGCATCGTTGGCTCGCGCGGTCACCGAGAAAAATCCATCGCTCAGGCGCCGCCCACGTGCATACGCCGCATCGAAATCGCCCTTGCGCCGCAGGCGAAGTCGCGCCGGCAGCTTCAACCGCCCGGACATCCAGCTTGCGATCAAAGTCGGAAGAAAGGGCGGCGATGCCGCTGCTGCAGCGCGCGCCACCCGTGAGCTTTCAGGGTATCAGCTTGCGCCGTCCCTTGGCGCGACGGCGGGCGAGCACCTTGCGGCCGTGCTTGGTGGCCATGCGTGCACGGAACCCATGGGTGCGCTTGCGGCGCACTTTGCTCGGCTGATAGGTCCGCTTCATGGCGTCGGCTCCGTGCAACGATCCGTGGCTGTCAAAAAAGGGCGGCAAGGCTAAGCCGTTGAGCGCCAAGGTGTCAATACGACCCGCTGTGGATAACTCTTCAGCGCGGTGCGCGATCGGTATAGACTTCGCGACCTTTTCCTCAACGTTCACCAGAAAGACTCGCGGAGGCCACGCGCGGTGGAAGCGTCGCTTTGGACCCGCTGCATGGGCGCGTTGGAAGCGGAGCTTCCGGAGCAGCAGTTCAATACCTGGGTGAGGCCGCTGCAGGCCATGGAGGGCAATGGGGCGCTGAAGCTCCTCGCGCCAAACCGCTTCGTAGTCGATTGGATCAACGCCAATCTGCTGCCGCGCATCGGTGAGCTGCTGCGCAACGAGAGCACCGGCGATGCCCCTATCGTGACGGTGGAAGTGGGCTCACGCAGCGTACCGCTGCGCGGTGCCCCGATCGCGCTCGGTATCGCCGCGCGGCGCGCCGAAGGTCTGGTCGTCGGTGCGCGCCTCAATCCGGATTTCAGCTTCGGGACTTTCGTCGAAGGCAAGAGCAATCAGCTCGCCAAGGCGGCCGCGCTGCAGGTCGCGGAGAATCCCGGCCGGGCCTATAACCCGCTGTTTCTCTACGGCGGCGTCGGTCTCGGCAAGACCCATCTCATGCACTCGATTGCCCACCTGATCAAGGACAACGACCCGGAAGCGCGCATCGCCTACGTGCATTCCGAGCGCTTCGTCGGCGACATGGTGCGCGCGCTCCAGCACAACTCGATGAACGAGTTCAAGACCGCCTACCGCTCACTCGATGCGCTGCTCATCGATGACATCCAGTTCTTCGCCGGCAAGGAGCGTTCGCAGGAAGAGTTCTTTCACACTTTCAACGAGCTGCTCGAAGGTCAGCACCAGGTGATCCTCTCGTGCGACCGCTACCCCAAGGAAGTCGAGGGCCTCGAGGAGCGACTCAAGTCGCGCTTCGGCTGGGGACTGACGGTGGCAATCGAGCCGCCGGAGCTCGAGACCTGCGTAGCGATCCTGATGACGAAGGCACAGGCAGGTGGGGTTACGCTGCCCGAAGAGGTCGCGTTCTTCATCGGCAAGCGCATCCGCTCGAACGTGCGCGAGCTCGAGGGGGCGTTGCGCCGGGTAATTGCCAACTCACGCTTCACCGGCCGCGCCATCACGCTGGAATTCACCAAGGAAGCGCTCAAGGATCTGCTTTCCCTGCAGGCGAAGCTGGTCACCATCGAGAACATCCAGAAGACCGTAGCGGACTACTACAAAGTGCGCATGGCGGATCTGCTGTCGAAGCGACGCAGCCGCTCAGTGGCGCGGCCACGCCAGGTCGCGATGGCGCTCGCCAAGGAACTCACGAGTCACAGCCTGCCCGAGATCGGTGATGCCTTCGGCGGGCGCGATCACACTACCGTGTTGCACGCTTGCAAGCGCATCAAGGATCTGCGCGAGACCGAGCAACGGATGAAAGAAGACTACTCGAACCTGTTGAGAACTCTGGCAGGTTGATGTGTGCGGGGCTGTG
>Ga0306921_10003707_pt1 | contig 15522 bp, 10 predicted proteins | sample sta12Cox44000080_FD_203760 | JGI IMG/M metagenome (GOLD analysis project Ga0306921, IMG submission 203760) | Lab enrichment of tropical soil microbial communities from Luquillo Experimental Forest, Puerto Rico - statoxic.12C.oxic.44.000.080 (v2)... | ecosystem: Environmental > Terrestrial >...
TCGACGAGCACGCTATTCGCACCACTGACCTGGAAGAAGCCGGTGACTATCCCTCCCAACTCCCCAAGGGAATAGTCATCCCCCGGCAACGCCAGGGTCACCTTACAGAACAGCATTCTTGCGTACGACTCTTCGGGGGGGAACTGCAGTGGGACCATTGGCTCGCTGCGCTTTAACCTCAGAGCGATGCCACCTGTGAACTTAACGGCCCCGGCGATCAAGAAAGCATCAACCCCCAACCCGGAGCCTTGCAGAACAACGGCGGACCCACTTCGACGATGGCAATATCGCCGGGAAGTCCGGCGATCGCGGCAAGGCAACCCGAATGATTTAGCAGATGGCAGCGGTCACTTACTGACCAAGGACCAGCGAGGTGTGGCGCGTCCCAGATACTCGTGCGACGTTGGATCGTTCCAACGCTAACGGTCTGAGATGTCGCTCGCAATCCGGATGAGGTTGTACGCACGGATATTGTTGTGCGCACAACCTCATCTGCTCTTTACGGAGTGATATTGGGAAGCATGTCGGAGCTATCAGACGTTGTTATGAACCACTCGGAGCACTCTGCGGCGTGTAAGGAGCCTGCAGGTATTTACGGGCTTCATCGAGCGCGCCTGCGGTGTTGTCGTTGGTTTGCAGCGCCTGTCGATACTCATTGCTGGCGCGTTCGCGCTGTCCGGTGAGGTCGAAGATCTTGCCGAGCTGAACATGACTCCACACTTCGGTCCAGCGTGGCTCGCCGTCGCCATTGAGTGATTCACGATAGGAGTTCGCGGCGGACTGGTAGTTGTGCTGGAGGAAAAAGACTTCGGCAATCCGATAGTGCGCGAGGGAGCTGTTCTTGTTAACCTCGAGGGCCTTCTGAAACTCTTTGAGGGCTTCGGTGAGATCGCCCTGCTCAACATCCTGTTGTCCGCGCACGATCGACGTGCGCACTTGCAGCTCGGGTGAGTTCTTCAGGACGTGATTGTTGGGATCGACGGTAATCTTGCGCGGCTTGCCGAAGGTTTCGACGGCAAATGCCGAGTCCGTGCCCGACACTTCGATGCGCTTGTTTTCGGTTTTGCCGTCAGTGTCGATTCGCAGCTCCACCGGCATGCGGAAGAGGTCGAGATCCTGCTGGATTTCGCCAACCACGCGGAATCCCTTCTGCGTCCGGTAGATGGTGTACTTGGTTTTGAACTCGGGCGCGCCAGTGGAGTCGAGCCACTGCACAAAGAACCAGGAAAGCTGCTGACCTGAGGCCTGCTCCGCGACCTTCTCGAGATCGTTTACTGTGGCGGGCTTGCCGGAGTATTGCGACAAGAAATCGCGCATGGTCTTATCGAACGCCTGCTCGCCAATTACCCAGCGCAGCATATTCAAGAAGCTGCCGCCTTTGTCGGTAACCAGCGACTGAAATTCCGGCGAGAACACATCGAGCTTTCCGACCTGCGACAGAGGTACGCTGATGTAAGCCAGTGCGCCAACAGCCATGTCTTTGGTCACTTCCTCAAAGCCCGCCTGGCCGGCCACGTGCTGTACGTAGAGTGCCTCCGAGTAGCGCGCGAATCCGTCGTTGATCCACCAGTCGTTGCGGGTGGCCGGGCTGACCATCGTTCCCCACCATTGATGCGCGACGGTATTGGCGAGCAGGCGATAGTTCACTTTGGCGGCAAAGGCGCGCGAGCTGATAGCGGCGATCTCAGGAGCCCAGGCTGCGGGAACGGTGTCGTTGGGGATCTCAACCACATTGAGCTTGGTGGAAAACGACGGGCCAAACGAAGAAGTGTAGAAGAAGAATTGTTTCGACGCAGTGTCGGCGTAGGCCTGAGCGAATCCCTTGTTCTCAGCAGAGGTGTAGACCGTGACCTCAAGTCCGCCTTCTGAACTCTTGCTCTGTTCGTACTTGCCGATCAGGATGGTGCCCGGAAAGCTCGCGCGCGAATAGGTGAACGTTTGGGTCGTGTAACCCGAGGGAACGGTGAGTTTGCCGGGAGCAGAAGCTGCGCCGGACTTCCTAGCGGCGGTGGCACGAGGAGTTTCAGCCGCTTCGGCGATGGAAGGCATGCCACTTGTGACTTTGCCGCTACCGATGATGGTGTAACCCGTGGGCGCGGCGATACCGATAGTCGCGGAGAAACGGTTGGTGCCATATCCCACCATCGGGAACCATGCGCCTGCGTACAGCAGATAGGTCATCGGATCGCCGACATATGCCAGCCTTAAACCCGGGACCGGGCTGTCGTCAGCCGACTGCACAGTACCTTCGTACTCGAAAATCAAGGTGCTGCTGGCGCCCTTCGACAAGCCTGTAGGGAGCGAGACGCGGACCGATGAATCCTGGCTAATGCGTTCGGCGGAGAGCGTCTGGCCTTCGGCGTCGAGGACGCGCGTAGGCCGGAGGCCGTTGTGCAACTGAAATGTGGCGATGCTGATGTCGTCAAGCGCGGTGAATTTCACCTGCGCGACCGCTTTGAGCTGATGGGTTTGTGGCGTTACGACCCCCTGAATGACGTAGCTTTCGACTTGAACCCGTTGGCGGTCAGCCGCATACGAAGCAGGTACAAGAATGGCTAAAACCAGGGTAAGGACCACGCGCCCCAGGGATCGCGCCGACATTTGCATTATGGAGAGAACTCCTGCCTACAAGTCACTATAAATGATGGAAAAACTGCATGAAAGGAGGCGAGCCCAGTGTTCACGATGTGCGTCCCAAAGCGGCCAAAACCGCGCGGGCGGCGCGTGTGCTCGCGGCGCCGCCGGCTGTCGAGGTGCTTAGCCTGCTGCGGACTTCTTCGAAGTCGGCCATCATACCGGAGCGTAGATCGCCGTCGGGTAGAAGCCGTCGAATTTCCCGACAAACTCTCTCGGGAGTGAAATCGTTCTGCACCAATTCCGGCACGACGTCGCGTTCTGCGATCAGGTTCGGCATGGCGAATCGGTCCACTTTGACTAGACGGCGGCCGAAGGTCCAGGTGAGCGGAGCCACCTGATAGACCATCGTGAACGGAGGGCCGATCATGGTCGCTTCGAGGGTTGAGGTTCCGCTGGCGACGGCTGCCGCGCGCGCGTGCAGCAGAGTCGAGCGTGAATCGTTGGTGAAAGTAATCGGCGGCAGCGCGTGGCCGCGTAGAAATGTATACATCCATTGCGGATCGAGCGTGGAAGCGACCGGAACTATGTAAACGTAATCTGGACCGAGAAGTTGCGCTGCTTTTAGCAGCTTGGGGAAGATTCGCGACACCTCGCCGCGGCGGCTGCCCGGTAGGAGCGCAATCCATTGGCGATGCGGGTCAAGTTGGTAGGCGGAGGCGAACTGTTCCCGCGTGCCTGTGGGGCGAGCCATCTCCGCCAATGGGTGCCCGACGAACTCGGCGTGGATGCCGTGCTCGCGGTAAAACTTCTCTTCAAACGGGAAGATGACGAGCATCTTGCGAACGTATTTGCGGACCAGCTCTATGCGCGACTGTCGCCATGCCCACAACTGCGGGCTAACGTAATAGATGACCGGAATCCCGCGCTTGTGGAGTTCGCGCGCAAGACGGAAGTTGAAGTCGGGGAAGTCGATGAGGATAGCTGCATCCGGTCTGCGGCGGTCTGCTTCGGCAACGACCTTGTGAAAGAGGCGAAAGATGCGCGGAAGATGCTCGACGACCTCGGCCAGGCCAACAATTGCGATCTCGTTGGCATTGACGACGAGATCGCAACCAGACTGTCTCATCTGTTCGCCGCCGACGCCGAAGAACTCGGTCCCGGTGCTGGAGAGCGTCCGCAGGGCTTCGATCAACTTTGCGCCATAGACTTCGCCCGACGCCTCGCCCGCGGAGATGAGAAATCGCACGATGGAATTATGACAGGTAGGGCTTACGACTTTGGCCCCTCGGGCGTGCGCGGCTCGTCGATCACGAACAGCCACGAGTCGTCCCGCTGACGTCGAACGACTTCCGTGCTGACTCCCGCCGATGCGCTGCCGCCGCGATCGTAGGTCCAGCTTGCGTGAAGCATGGCAAGACCTCCGGGGGATTCCACGACCGTTTGCGTCGTCAGTTCCATATGAGCGCCGTCAACGACGATTTTCTCGTAGGCCTTGCGAATGGCGTCGTGTCCGAGGGCGAGTCCGTTGCCGGTAACGAGCAAGGCATTTGGTTCATAAAGAGCCACGAGGGCCTCGACGTCGGCGCGGTTGAAGGCATCGAGAAAGAGGATGTGAATGTCTTGCGGTATCTTCGCGGGCACGGGCGTCCTCAATCGTCCGCCGACGCGCCGACGGTTGGACGGGAGGGCTCACCTGCCATCGGCGGAGTGGGTACTTCCTGATCTTTGTACTGCAGTTGATACAGCTTCCAGTAGATGCCGCGGTTGGCCAGCAATTGCTGATGGGTGCCGATCTCGCGCACCTTGCCCTTGTGCATCACGATGATCTTGTTGGCGCGCTGCACCGTACTGAGCCGATGCGCGATCATGATCGACGTGCGTCCCGCGACCATGCGGGTCAGGGCATCGCGCACGCGGAATTCGGTCTCGGTGTCCACGCTAGAAGTGGCTTCGTCGAGGATCAAGATCTTCGGATTGTGCGCCAGTGCGCGGGCGAACGAAATGAGCTGTTTCTGGCCGGTGGAGAGCGTGCTGCCGCGTTCTTTCACTTCTTCGCTGAAGCCGCCGGGCAGAGAGCGGATGAAGTCGGCCACGTTGACCTGCTCGGCTGCGTCTTCGATGGACGAGTCGGCGATCCAGCGCGAGCCGAGGCGAATGTTGTCGGCCACAGTGCCGGAAAAGAGGAACGGGTCCTGCAAGACAACGCCGTAGCGTCGTCGCAGATCGGCCAGGTCGATATCGCGAATGTCGACGCCATCGATGCGGATGGCGCCTTTCTGGACGTCGTAAAACCTCAGCAACAGCGAGATGATGGTGGTCTTGCCGGCGCCAGTGTGCCCGACGAAGGCGACGGTGTCGCCGGGATCGATGGTGAACGAAACATCACGCAACACCCAGTCGTAACCGTCTTCCGTGGTCGTCCGTGCGAGCTTCTCACCTTTGCGTGCAGCCTCTTCGGCGGCTTGCACCAGAGTGCGGTAGGCGAACCACACGTGATCGAACTCGATGCGACCCGGGCCAGCGGGAACTCGTGGCGCCTGCGGTGTGACGATCTCGGCGGGAGTGTCGAGCAACTTGAAGATGCGCTCGCTCGACGCCATGGCCGATTGCAGGATGTTGTATTTCTCGCTCAGGTCCTGGATGGGCCGGAAAAACCGTTGCGCGTATTGCATGAACGCCACGAGAACGCCAAGGCTCACGGTATTGCGAATGACCTGATTGCCGCCAAACCAAATGACACTGGCGATGGCTATGGCTGAGAGTACTTCGACCACGGGGTAGTAGATCGCGTGGGCCAGGATCGCGTCCTTGTACGCGTCCATGTGGGTGCGATTGATCTTTTCGAACTGCTCGTACGATTTCTTTTCGCGATTAAAGAGCTGCAGCACGACGATGCCGGTGACGTGTTCCTGCAGGTACGCGTTGATGCGCGCGATGGCGATGCGAATGCGTCGATAGCTTTCGCGCACCGCCTTGCGAAACAGGCTGGTGGCGAAAAAGATGACCGGCAGCACGGCGAAGGTGATGAGCGCCAGCCGCCAGCTCATGTTCAGCATGATGACAACGATTCCGGCGAGCACGAAAACGTCTTCGAAAATCGAAACCACACCCGCGGTGAACATTTCGTTCAGTGCGTCAACGTCGCTGGTGACGCGAGTGACCAGGCGGCCAACCGGATTGCGATCGTAGAAGGCAACATGCAGGCGTTGCAGGTGACGGAAGATCTGTGCGCGCAGATCGAACATCACCTTCTGTCCCGTCCACTGCATGATGTAGGTCTGCGTGAACTCGAACAAGAAACTCAGCAGTAGCAATCCCAGATACATCGCCGCGATCTGCGCAATGCCGACCATCGGCTGGTTGCTCAGGAAGCGGTCGAGCAGGGAATGGGCTTCTCTACGGTTGGCAAGATATTGGTCGATCGCGACCTTGGTGAGGTAGGGCCCGAGAACGTCGGCGCCGGCTTTGAGGATGATCGCAATCAGCGCAACCGTTACCTCGAGACGATAGGGTCCGAGGTACGTCAGCAGGCGCTTCATCAGCCTGCCGTCATACGCTTTGCCCAGTACTTCTTCCTCGTGGATTGTGGCCATGCCTAAGGAACGATTCTAGCGAAATCGCTTTAATCTGCAGCTCGTACCCGATTAGACGCTTCGCCTGCGCAAGAAGATGGAAAACGTCACCGCATGTCCACGTGCTGTGCCGGCGTGTTACTCGACATCGCCGATCGGCTGGCCTGGCGGGACAGTCGGTCGAGGTTGAGGTGTGAACTTGTCGGGTTCCTTCAGGAACTGATCGATCCTCGCGATGGTTGCCGCGTTCAGCGCTTTCTCTTCTGCAGTCGTGGCGGAGGCGCCGGCGATCCAGTCGCGAAGCGAGACTGCTTCGGCACGGGCGATTGCTTTCGCCTCTGTCGACGCTTCGTTGCTGGCGGCGAGCGCGAGCAGGTGTTCGGACACCGATGTCTCGCTGGCAGCTTGCGTCGCCGCCTGAAGTCCCGACGCTCGTGGAGCCTTCCACGTAGCGTTAACAGTCGCCTCTATCACGTCCTGCAAACCGAGGTTCTGTGAGTCACGCGCGTGGTACTCGACAAGGCGCGAGGCCCGCTGCGGATTGAACAGAAGGCTGACGGTGATCTCCGATGCAGCCTCGGCGGCGCTTTCCGGATCAAACGTCAGACCGGTGTGCGCTGTGAAGGACTCTGGGGTGCGTGGATAAGCGGGAGGGCGTGGTGGGAGAATCTTCAGCAGCGATTCGGGAGGCGTGAGGGTCGACGGGGAGATCGTCTTCAGTAGAGCGTTGAGAGCTTCTTTCTGGTTGGCTGGGCTGACGATTTCCGTCACCATTTGCCCGTCGCCACGCAGTGCATAGCGGTAGTTCAGGCCACCGACCTCTTTGGCCGCGGCCTCGGTCTGGTAACGATGCAGGAGGTAGAGCGGGACAAGCGTGTCCTCGATTTCGGCCATTGGGAGGCCCATCGGAATTGCATTCTCACCAAACTCGGACAACGCAGCCGCTCGAATGGTGAGGATACGATCGAGCTCGGCAGCCGGATCAGGGCCGTTATCCCACAAGTGCGAATAGGGATGCGCTCCGCCCTGGGGACGCGAGTCCTGATCGGTAATGAAGTACAGTCCGTTGGCTTGAGCCTTGCTCAGAATGGCGTCGAGTCGAGCGCCTTCATTGCCTCCCGGAGCAAATTGCGAATAGCCATATTGGATCGCCACCTTGTCCCAGGCCCCGATTCCTGTCGCATAGGAGTGCGACAGATCGGGGTGGCCGCCAGCATCGAGCGTAATCCAGGGATGGGGGTAGTCCATGACTGAGGTTCCGGGCGCAATGGCGCTGGCGGCGAAGTTGTGCGCGAGGCCAAGCGTGTGTCCTACTTCGTGAGCGGCGAGCTGACGAATGCGCGCCAGCACTATCTCCTCGAGTTGGGGCGAATCCGGAGCGCCCTTCTTGTAAGGCGACAACAGCGCTTCTGCGATCAGATAGTCCTGGCGGGCGCGTAGCGAGCCGAGTGTGACTTGACCCTTGATAATTTCGCCGGTGCGCGGATCGATGACACTTGCTCCATAGGACCAGCCGCGGGTTGAGCGGTGTACCCACTGAATGACGTTATAGCGTACGTCCATGAGGTCGGCGCCTTCGGGCAGCACCTCAACACGAAACCCATTCTTGAATCCGGCCGCTTCAAACGCTTGCGTCCACCAGCTCGCACCTTCTACCAGTGCGCTGCGTATCGGTTCCGGCGCCCCGCGGTCTACGTAGTACACGAGTGGCTTGACCGGCTCGCTCAATGCCGCTGTGGGATCTTTCTTCTCTAAGCGGTGGCGCGCGATGAAGCGCAGATCGAGCGGCGATCCGAGCGGGGCCGAATAGTCACGATACATCGTCCCGAAATATCCGGCGCGCGGATCAAATGCGCGTGGCTTATAGCCGTCGTCAGGCAACTGTACGAACGAATAATGCTCGCGCATCGTAACCGCGTACGCATCCGGTGCAACCGTGGCGACCAACGAGTTCTCGGTCGGCTTGTCGGTCGTGAACGTCAGCATCACCTCGATCTCTGAGTTCAGGGGAAAGTTCTTGGTGCGGTCGAGTGCGATAGCGCTGCGGTCTTTGTCTACCTTGTAAGCACCCTGCTTGCTTTCGGTGAGCTGTTTGATCACGCCGAATTGGTCGGACATCAGAAAGTCGGTGACGTCGATCAGCGCCGCACCGTTTTCTTCCGCCTCGACCTTGAAGCCCGCCGGCACCGACTCGGCGAACGACTGCGTGACCGCCAAACGCTCGGCCGGGTCTGGTGACGACGACCGGTATTCCAGATTGGGCTGGACGAGCAGGACCTTTGGGCCCACGCGAGTGAAATGGACGACTACCCCTTGCCCGAGCTTGCCGCGATCGAGCCCGACGTCATTCTGGCCAAGACCGTAGGGTAGCGACGTGAGGAACAGAAAGGCTTGATCGAACTGGTTGACCTCGAGGTAAAGACGGCCTGACTTCGCGTCCCAGAACATGGGAAACAGGCCGTCCGTGACCTTCATGTTGGCGGTGAAGTCGTGAATGGTCGGAGTGGTTTTGGTGTCAGCGGCAGACAGGAAAGCCGACGAAAGAACGACAGCCAGCAAAAAAATTGCGCGGAAATGTAGCATCCATCACCCTCGTGAGAGAAGAAGAATGGAGCGGAGTGTAACGTTCTTGCGGGATGATCGCAAGCTTGCTAAGGGTTAGAACAACATCGATTGAGGTTTACCTCAGCGCCTAACGCCGGCATTTGTCGTGGGCGCTTTACGCACGCCTGACAGACTGTGCTCACCCGAATCTAAGGTCTCTGAAACCGCGTCAGGTGAGCTTGCGAAGAATGAGTGCAGAGTTCTTCGATCCGAAGGCGATGCAATTGCACACGGCATGCTCGATATTGGCTCGGCGGCCGGCTCGAGGCACATAGTCGAGGTCGCACTCGGGGTCGGGTTTCTCCAGGTTGATGGTCGGGGGGATTTGTTGATGAATCATCGCCACCACAGTCGCCGCAATTCCCGCAGCGCCCGACGCTCCCTGCGGATGTCCGATCTGCGACTTCAGGCTCGACATCGGCGTCGTGGGAGCGGCAGCTCCCATTGCCAGCTTGAGCGCTTTGGTCTCGATGCGGTCATTGAGCTGGGTTGATGTGCCATGCAGATTCACATAGCTCACGTCCGGTGGCGCGATTCCAGCATCATCCATCGCCATCTGGATCGCGCGTGCCGGTTCTTCGCCGCACTCCTCGAGCCGCACGCGGTGAAAAGCCTCGCACGTCGATCCGTATCCGGCGACCTCGGCAAGAATGCGCGCCCCACGCGCTACGGCGTGCTCCAGCTCTTCGAGCACGAACATCCACGCACCTTCGGCCAGGACAAATCCATCTCGATCCGCCGAGAACGGCCGCGACGCACGCTCCGGAGCATCGTTCCACGAGCTCGTCATGATGCGCATCAAAGCGAAGCCCTTCATGATGCCCGGAGCGATCGGCGTATCCACTCCGCCAACCAGCAGCGCGGGAATCAATCCGAACCGAATCTCGCGCAGTGCATAGCCGAAGGCGTCGGTCGACGAGGTGCACCCGGTCGTGATCACGTGGCTCATGCCGCGTAGACCAAAACGCATGCTGATTTCGCTCGACATCGTGCCCATGGTACCGCTGGGAATCGAGAAGATGCTGGCCTGTTTCGCCTTGCCCTGGAAGTAGAGGCGGTAATTCTCTTCGGAGAAGTCCTGGGCGCCTCCGCCAGTGCCGAGAACTACACCGATTTCGCGTTGTTGGCCTAGGGTGAGTTTCCCTGCTGCGGCCAATGCCAGCGGCACGCAACGCGAAAGATGCTTGCGCTCGTGGGCGTCAACCCATGCCAGCTCGTCGAACCCGGCAACCTCACCCGCAATCTGGACCGGCAGGTCGCTCGGATCGAAGCGCGTGATGCGTTCGACCCCGCTGACGCCGGCTAGAGCGGCACGACAAAACGCCTCGTTGCCGATGCCGTTGGGGCTGACCACACCCATGCCGGTGATGACGACCCGTCGTTTCATGCAGCTCGCGTCTCGTTCATAGTCGATCTTTCCAAGGTGGCGCCATCTCTGCGGATCACGCGAAGGCGCGCAACTGCCTAGGTGATAATAGACGAGACGCCTAGGGTGACGATACGCCGCGCTCCCCAGGCCGCTTGTCATCAAGATGTCTCTAGGTATTTATATCTCGGTGCCGTTCTGTCCGAGCAAGTGCAGCTTCTGTAACTTCGCGTCTGGCGTGTTTTCGCGCGCGGTGTTTGACCGCTATATCGATCAGACCTGCGCCGAAATTCACGCTTCTGAGACCGTTGCGCCACAGCTCGGGGGCAGGCTCGATCGTGACGTCGATTCCATCTACTTGGGCGGAGGCACCCCGTCCGTACTCGCTGCCGACCAGCTTGAGCGTCTGTTTCGGGCAGTGGGCAACAAATTCGACGTGGCATCCACTGCGGAAATCACGGTGGAGTGCGCTCCCGGAACGCTCACTCCCGAAGTTCTCGAAGCCCTCTGCCGATGTAGCGTGAACCGGGTCAGCCTGGGAGTTCAGTCGTTCGTCGATCAGGAGTGTTCCTCCGTCGGTCGCCTGCACACGCGCACGACGACATTGTCTGATATTCGAAGTCTTCGCTGCAGCGGCATCGGCAATATCGGCATTGACCTGATCGCCGGTTTGCCACATCAAACGCCCGAAAGCTGGGACTATACGCTATCTGAGACCCTTGCTACTGGCGTCCCGCACGTTAGTGTCTACATGCTTGAGGTCGACCACGACTCGCGACTCGGCAGCGAGTTGCTCGCCGGAGGCGGCCGCTATCACGCTCACTTCGTGCCCAACGAAGACCTCACCGCCGACTTGTACCTGGCTGCGTGCGATCGCCTGGAGAAGGGCGGCGTTCATCAATACGAAATCTCCAACTTCGCGCGGCGGGTCACGCACGGCATTGGTCTACGCGACTCGCGCCACAACCTCAAGTATTGGAAGCGGCAACCGTATCTTGGATTTGGTGTCGACGCACACTCGATGCTACTGGCCGATGATCCGCTAGCAAAGCCGGCAATCGAGGCTGTTCGCTTTGCCACACCCGATTCGCTGGAAGAGTATTCATGGGCGGCGAATGATCTCGAGCCCATCGAAAGGAGGGCTCAACAGCTGTTCGCCTCCCGAACCTTGGTCGATAAGCAGACGGCTTTGGAGGAGTCATTCTTCCTCGGCTTGCGGATGAATCGCGGAGTCTCGCTGACCACAGTCGTTGAGCGGTTCGGCGCCGAAGCCGTGCGCGAGTTCGATTCGGACATTGCCGAGCTGACCGACGCCGGACTGCTCGAAAACAAAGCCAACACCCTGCGGCTCACTTCTCAGGGACGGCTGCTCTCCAACGAAGTTTTCGCGCGGTTCCTCTGAGATCCGCGTCCGGTTCGCGGGTAAAGCGACGCCGCCGGCAGCCTTCCGTTCAGAAGTTTGTTGATTCTCTTACCCTGCTAGACTGGACGGTCGAGTTACTACTGAAGGGTACTTATGCACGCGTCATCCGCCTCCGCCGACACGCCGAACAGCCAGCAATTCATCGACCTCCGCTCCGACACCGTCACCAAGCCATCGCCTGAGATGCGTCGCGCCATGTTTGAAGCTGAAGTAGGCGACGACGTTTACGCCGAAGATCCCACAATCAATAAACTGGAGGCCCGGGCCGCCGAAATCTTTGGACGCGAAGCCGCGCTCTTCGTGCCCAGCGGAACCATGGGTAACCAGATCGCGATCAAGCTGCACACCACGCACGGCCAGGAAGTCGTTTGCGAGGAGCGCAGTCACGTCTTCAACTCCGAGATGGCGATGATGGCGCACTTTTCCGGCGTTGTGCCGCGCACGCTGTGGGCACAAGACGGCATCCTCACCTGGGAGCTGGTCAAGGCGAAGCTGCGTCGGAGGAGTTACAACCACGCGAAGACGGGTCTCGTCTGCGTCGAGAACAGCCACAACTTCGCTGGCGGGACGGTGACTCCAGTGGAGATTTTCGCTGATCTTTGCGATCACGTTCATGATGCAGGATTGCCTGTCCACCTCGACGGCGCACGCGTCTTCAATGCGTCAGTGGCACTGGCTGCTCCAGTCGCGAAACTTACTGGAAAGGCCGACACCGTGATGTTCTGCTTGTCCAAGGGGCTGGGCGCCCCAGTGGGCTCGCTTCTTGTCGGAAAAGCCGCGGTGATCGACCACGGCCGCCTGTATCGCAAAGCCTTAGGTGGAGGTATGCGGCAGGCAGGCATACTCGCCGCCGCCGGACTCATCGCTTTGGAGCGAAACCCTTCGAAGCTGGCCAACGATCACGGCAACGCAAAATTCCTCGCCCAAGCCCTAGCGCAAATCCCGGGCTTCAAAATCAATCCTGAAAAAGTTCAAACCAACATCGTCATATGCGACATCGCCGCCACAGGAATGACATCTTGCGAACTGTCCACCCTGCTTCGCAAGCACGGTGTGCTCGCCGACGGAGTCGGCCCCGATCAGCTACGCTTCGTAACCCACCTCGACGTGGATCGCCAACAATGCGAGCGAGCTGTAGAAATGGTGGCGTCGGCCCTGGGGGCGAAGCCGACTCCGGCTTAGCGCTGGCGAAATCCTCAGCCTGAATCTTCGAACCCCTGGTTTCATGCGAGCCGCTTGTATACTGACGGCTCTTGTTTTTGTGGAGATTTTTGAATGCAAAGAAGTTGTTGCTTCGCGTCCCCACTGTACGACCGCAATCCGCAGAAGTTGTGGACAATATCTACAAAGCTAGCGACGCCGATTATAGGCGAGCAGGCCTGATCTCGTCGAAGTCGATCTGGCAGCGACTGACTGTCGAGGAGCCGCCGATGTGATCGAGGCTGCCGCGCTGGTAGATGTAGTAAGCGTTAGTTGCCGGAGCGATCAGGAAGATCCCCTCGATGCCCATAGCAGCGTAGTCAGCCAACTTGCTGAGCAGCCGTGTCACAGTGTCTTCGGCAGAGAGAATTTCGACCGCCAAAGGAGGATGCGTGATGATCTGCTCCTTCGGGGCGTCCTGGTCGAGCACGGTGATCATCCGGAACCCGGAAGCGAGTGGGCGATACTTGAACACGCAGTTCCGGCAGGGCCTTCACTTTCCACTCCGTTCGCCGCAGGAAATAAGCCAGGATGGCTAACTGCCATGCGGCGTGATCGTACTCCGCCATGGGCCTCTCCTCGATGACGCCGTCCACGTACTCGGCATCAGGCTCATAGGACGACCGGAGATAAACTTCCATCGCGACCGTCGTGCCGCCGCCATGCCAAAAGTATAGGCCAGAAGGGCGCATTCCTTCCGTTGGTGGGTTGTGTTATAACCGCTAGTTTCCCCTTTGCGCGGTGAAGCATTAAGGAAGGCCGCGCTCAGGCGCAGGTGGAGGCGGGCCTTGGATTTCCAGCTTTCGGATGAGCAACTGCAATTAAGGAAAATGGTGCGCGAATTCGCCGAGCGCGAGATCGCCCCCAACGTCATGAAGTGGGATGAAGCCAAGGAATTTCCACTTGCCGTCATCAAGGAGTTGGGTAAGCTCGGCCTGCTCGGGATGACTTTTCCTGCCGAGTACGGCGGCTCCGGCATGGGATACGTCGACTACATAACCGCCGTCGAAGAGCTCTCGCGCGTCGACGGGTCTGTCGGGATCACCGTGGCCGCACATACGTCGCTCTGTTCGAACCACATCTTCCTTGCCGGCAACGAAGAGCAGAAGCGCAAGTACATTCCGAAATTGGCGACCGGCGAATTCCTCGGAGCGTGGGGTCTCACCGAGCCCGGCTCTGGATCAGATGCTGGTGGCGCTCGGTGTACCGCCGTCCGGCGTGGTAAGCATTTCGTTCTCAATGGGACAAAAACCTTCATCACCAACGGCCACTACGCCGACGTTGCTGTCGTCGTAGCGGTTACTGATAAGACCGCCCACACCCATGGCCTCTCAGCTTTCGCCATCGAAAAGGGAACGAAAGGATTTCGCGCCGGCAAGAAGGAAAACAAGCTCGGACTGCGTGCCAGCGACACCTCGGAGTTGATCTTCGAAGACTGCGAGATTCCTGCTGGAAACCTACTCGGCAAAGAGGGCGATGGCTTCATCGACGCCATGCGCGTACTCGATGGCGGACGCATCTCTATCGCCGCGCTGGGCCTCGGCATGGCACAAGGCGCCTATGAAGCCGCGGTGCGCTACTCCAAGCAGCGCAAGCAGTTCGGCAAGTCCATCAGCGAATTTCAGGCGATTGGCTTCAAGTTGTCCGACATGGCGACGGAGATCGACGCTGCGCGGCTGCTAACCCAGCGCGCGGCTTCTATGAAAGACGCCGGAATGAAGACTACGCAGGAATCGTCAATGGCGAAGCTCTACAGCAGCGAGGTTGCTGTCCGGTGCGCCAACGAGTGCGTGCAGATCCACGGCGGGTACGGTTTTATCAAAGACTATCCCGCCGAGAAGTTCTATCGCGACGTGAAGCTATGCACCATAGGCGAAGGCACCAGCGAAATCCAGCGCCTGGTAATCGCGCGGCAGATCCTGAAAGATTAGGCCGCGCTTGGCTGTCCCCTTATTTACCGCCCGCCCAGGCCATTCCGTCCGGACTCTTGCCGGTCGAGATCAGGCGCGACACCTTCCAGGCGGGAAGATCAATTTCCGCGATTTGGTTGCTCTGGTCGCAAGAGGCGTAAGCGACTTTCGCGTCGGGACGGATCAGCACCGCCTGTGGAGCCGATGGCACATCGATCGTGCGCGCGACTTTCAATGTACTCAGATCGATCACAGCGACCTTGGCTCGACCGGGGATGGCGATCAACAGCCACTCGCCGTCCGGTGTGGGAGCGCTTCCGTAGCCAAGACCTGGGAGCGGTATCCACGTCTTCACCTTGTTCGTCGCCGTATCGATCACCGCCAATTGTGGCTTGGTTTGATCGGCGGTGAAGACCATGCGGTCGTCGCTCGAAATCGAAATGCGCTGGATTTTTTGCGAAATTGGAATTACTGCGATCGTTTTGCGCGCTTTCAAATCGAGAACCGAAACCGTTCCTGGCCCGACATTCGCTGTGTAGCCTCGACGACCATCATGCGAGATCGCCAGCATGTGCGACTCGGGCTGATTCGTGGATATCGTCCCGACGATCTTCAGCGTCTTGGGATCGACGATCGTCACCGAGTTGTCCAACTCGGTAGTGACGTAAAGCAAGCCATCAGGTCCCCAAACCGGAAGATGCGGGCGAACCCCGTGCCCGAAATCCAGATTGCCGGTTACTTTCTGAGAAGCGACGTCGATCGCGACCATGTTGCGACCGTTGGTTCCCGGCAAACCGACACCCGAATCGCCGTAAATGGGCACATACGCTAATCTCCCGTCGGCCGATGTAGCGACTTCGTGGCCGGTTA
>Ga0306921_10003710_pt1 | contig 15515 bp, 13 predicted proteins | sample sta12Cox44000080_FD_203760 | JGI IMG/M metagenome (GOLD analysis project Ga0306921, IMG submission 203760) | Lab enrichment of tropical soil microbial communities from Luquillo Experimental Forest, Puerto Rico - statoxic.12C.oxic.44.000.080 (v2)... | ecosystem: Environmental > Terrestrial >...
AGACCCCATTTGTCCCCGGGCAAAGAAGATAGGAGACTCGATGGACCGCGGAAATGTGCGCATTCGAATAATGACGGGTTGGGAGTAGTCCCTTGTGCCTCACAACGGGAGTCCCTAGTCTCACCTAGCAGCATCTAATGCTGTGGGGAGACGCCATGACGAGCGACACACGGAGGACGGCCGACTCTTCGACGGCCGGCGTTGCCAGTAAAGAGCTGCGGGGACGGATTCGACGAATTCACCTGGAAGAGTCCCTGGCAATGATGGCTTGCGATCTGTGCATGGATGAGGTGCCGGTGGAAGAGGCGTTCCAGAAGATTCAAGACAAGGCCCTCGAGAAAATGGTCACCCTGCTCGATGCGGGCATCCTAGGAGATTCTGCCGCCATAAAGAGTTGCCTGGAAGTTGTCGCAAAAGAGTCTGAGCGGGTCGCCTGGAAAGCGTTGGAAAAGGGAAGTGCCATGCTGGAAGAGGGCCTGGCAATCCTGGACGGCGAAGTGGAACTGCCCGATAGCGGCTACGTCAATTAATCGTTGCCTTTAATCGCACCTGCCGGTCAATATTAGGATGTTGATCAACGGGCCCAACCGGGGTCCCCGCCCGCTTTACGTAGTTGATCTTCTAAGTCGCTTAACTGTTGCTTGAGGGATTCAATCTCTTTCTTTTTGGCGTCGATCTTCGCGGTACCCTCGTTGATATCGGAGCGGTCGTGCTGCTGCATGAGTGCCTTCTGCGGGTCGGAATAATACTGAACCTGATTTTTGTCCAATTCCCGCTGCAGAACATCAAGCTCTTTTTCAGACTGCGCGAGCTTGTCATGCAGCTTCTGGAAGCGCTTGCGCCAATACGCCTCGCTCTTTGGATCATTTTCCGCTGCCAGTTCGGCTGAAGGTTGGTCCGCTACCTGCTTGCCTTCGGTTGCGGCTTTCGGATCGCTCGCCGGAGCGGGAGCAGGCGAGGGAAAATCATCATTCGTTACGACCTTGGCGGGTTTGGGCGCGTTCTTTTGCTGTTCGCGAGACCTGCGCGCAGCAGCCGCTACGTCGCCGTTGCTCTGATCTTGGGCGGGTGCCGAGAGACCAGCGAGTCCAAGCAGCGTGGCCAACGCTGCGAAACGAACTAGAGCTGTGATGCGCATTGCCTTACCTCCACCGGAGCGGGCTGGAAGATTCCGATACCAGCGTAATTCTTTGCTAGCCCTATTGTACTCCGTCTTCGGCACGCTCCGCGAGGCCCTCAACCCCTTGAGCCTAACGAGTTACGACAACGGAGCGGAGATACCAGGGGAACCCAAGGCGGGGCAGTGCGTAGACCACGATTAGGGCCGCGATTCCAAGGAACGTCCCGAGCGGCAGTTGGTATTGCGAAGCGATGGTCCATCGCAGGGCATTCGTACTGCCAAGGCCCCGGCGATGGGCCCTCTCGGCCAGCTCCCGGTTCCAACCACAAAGAAAGAGGAGCGCAACTGTCGCGAGACCAATCACGCTGCCAAACAAAGTGCCCAGCAGAATCGTGAGAAAGGCACTGCGAACCCCAAGAAATGCCCCTACCATGGCCATCATCTTTACGTCGCCCATGCCCATCCCTTCACGCTTCCGGACGAGCTTGTAAAGTGCGGCAGCTCCCCAAAGAACAAAGCTGCCAAAAGCCGCACCGAGAAGGGCATCTAGGACTCCAATCAGCACAGGGTGTACCGGATGACCGCGCACCCACAGATCATGTAAACCGTCTGGCGGGAGTTTGGTGGCAAATGCCAGGGCCAGGCCAAAGCCAAACCAGTTCACCGCATCGGGCAGAAGGCGCACGCGCAGATCAGTAACGATGAGGATCATCACGAGGCAGCCGAACAGAAGAAACTTGAATGTCAGCAGACCGATGCCGAAGGTGTGGTAGGTAACCACAAACAGCACTCCGGTCAGGAATTCGACGATTGGATACATCGGTGAAATGGGCAGCTGGCAATTCCGGCATTTTCCGCGCAGCAGGATCCACCCGAGAACCGGGATGTTGTCATACGGTTTGATGGGCGCTTCGCACCGAGGACAGCGCGAACCTGGGGAGACAATGGAAAGCTCCTCGGGAATGCGAGAAATACAAACATTCAGGAAGCTGCCGATGACAATACCAAAAAGGAAAAAGAAGAACGCAATCACAGAAACGACTTTGCCATAGGAGGCGTTATGGCTCAATCTGGGCCAGTGGCAAGGGTGTCCGATGGCTAACGGCAAAACCAACTCGCTTGCGCGAAGGTAATTTAGGGGCACTAATTTCCGTCCCGTAACTACGGACTGTGGGGCGCTTCGCGTTAAACTGAATTCTTATGACGATGAGTTGGTATGAACACGCGATCCGCCGGTACGAGCACCGTCGATGGACCACCGACGATAACCGGATGGTGCGCTCGTTTGAGTGGGGACTCGAGCACCTCAACGGGCGACCCGGGTCAGGGGAGCCACGAGAGTTCCTCGGTGAGTATGCGAGCGAGGCGATTGCTCGAAGCGAACAGTGGTATGCCGCTCCGAACGTGAGTGATTACCGGTTAGACCACGAGAATGTGGTGACGTTCACGAGCCCCTTGGAATCACCTTGGCCTGAGAACAATACGGTACACGCGCAGTTTTTCGCCGCGCGGAAGTCGGGGCCGGCGGTGCTGATCCTGCCGAACTGGAACGCAAAGTGGCACGGCCAGGTGTCTCTCTGCCATTGGCTGCAACGAATCGGCATCACCGCCCTGAAGATGAGCCTGCCTTACCACGACCGCCGCATGGCTGCAGGCCATGAACGTGCCGACCAGTTGGTGGGCCCCAACATCGGTTTGACCCTGCAGGCAAACCGGCAAGCCGTGCTCGACGCGCGCGCCTGCCTGACCTGGTTGGAGCGGCAGGGCTACGACCGCTTGGGAATTTTGGGCACCAGTATTGGCTCGTCTGTTGGGTACATCACGCTGGTACATGACAAACGCGTGCGCGCCGGTGGATTTTTTCACGTGTCCACCTACTTCGCTGACGTTGTCAGTCAGGGCATGACCACCAACCATGTTTGGGAGGCGCTTCGTCACGAGGTGAGCGTTGAGGAATTGCGAAGATTTTGGGCACCCATCAGCCCCATGCCGTACGTCGAGCGAGGCATGGGGGCTCGCCGCAGTACCTTCATGGTGTACGGCAAGTACGACCCGACCTTTTTACCGGAATTGACCGGGCGGATGCTTGAATCGCTGCAGCGTCACGGGGCCGAAACGCGCACGCTGGAACTACCGGTCGGCCACTATTCGCTTGAGTTGGTGCCATTCAGCTACATAGCCGGTTATCGCATGATTACCTATTTCCTCGAAGCATTGGGGTGAGAGAACGCCTACTGTACGCCTTTTGTTGTAGCTAGACGTCAGCTATGAAGTACCCTGGCGATCGCGCCGGAGGCGACCAGGTTCGCGACGGCGTTAACGTCAGGCGCCAGCGGCCGGTCGGCCGTGAGCTTAGGGGAAACCACTCGCACGGCGGTATAAGCTCTCTTCGCGAGTACGCCTGTTTGTAGCGGCGCCAGCAGATCGATGCCCTGACAGGCACAAAGCAGTTCAACGGCGAGAATATGACGAAGATTGTGAAGCATGCGTTCCAGGCGGCGCGCACCACTCATCCCCATCGAAACATAATCTTCCTGATTCCCAGAAGTGGAAATCGAATCCACGGAATGAGGCGTGGCAAGCGCTCGATTTTCGCTGGTTAGCGCCGCCGCCGTGACTTGCGCGATCATATAGCCGGAATTCAACCCCGGATCGGGCGTCAGAAACGCCGGGAGCATGCTTGTGAGCGGGTTGGTCATCTGCTCGATGCGGCGCTCGGAGATACCACCGAGCGTGGCAATCGCGATCGCCACCTGATCTGCGGCCATCGCGAGCGGCTGGCCGTGAAAGTTTCCGCCGCTCACAATGTCGCCTCCGCCATTTTCTTTCACAAACACGAGCGGGTTGTCCGTGGCGCTGTTTAGCTCCACCAGGGCCAAACCGCGCGCCTGGACGAGTGAGTCCCGCACCGCGCCGTGAACCTGCGGTGTGCATCGCAAGCTGTAGGCGTCTTGCACACGCGTATCTTTTTCAGCCGAACGGTGTGACTCGCGGATCTGACTTCCTTCATTCAGATGAGCCAGGTTGCGGGCAGTGACGCTTGCCCCGGGATATTCGCGGGCATGCATGATGCGCGCGTCAAAGGCTCCCGGGCTACCGCGCAGTGCATCAAGCGAAAGAGCCGCGGCAACGTCAGCCGTGTCGGCGAGCGTGTCTGCTTCGCGAAGTGCAAGACCGAGAAGCGCGAGCATCCCTTGCGTGCCGTTCAACAGGGACAGTCCTTCCTTGGCCTCTAGGGTTACTGGGGCGATCCCGGCTCGTTGCATGGCGTCGGGCCCGTGAAGCTTCTCTCCTTTGTAGGTTGCCTCACCTTCGCCGATGACTACGTTGGCGAGATGCGCCAGCGGCGCCAGGTCGCCCGATGCGCCGACTGAACCCTGTGAGGGAATCACCGGGTGAACACCTGCGTTGAGCATGGCGCAAAGCGTCTCGACGATTAAGGGCCGAACGCCACTCAGGCCCTTGGCAAGAGCGTTAGCGCGAAGCAACATCATGGCCCGCGTCTCTGATTCAGAAAGAGGCGTACCGACACCGCACGCGTGAGAGCGCACAAGATTAATCTGCAACTGGCGGACCTGCTCGGCCGAAATTCGCACGCTGGCTAGTTTGCCGAAACCAGTGTTGATGCCGTACGCCGTCGCGCCGGCGATAAGAAGCTTGTCGACGACGGCGCGAGAGGCTTTCATTCGAATTACCGCGTCAGTTGCAACCGAAACCGGCTCTCGCTGCAATGCAACCGCATACAATTGGGAAAAAGTCAGGTCATTGCCGGTAATAACGATGCTCATGCCGGGCTCCGATCGGAAGCGACCGACGCCACAATGGCAAGGAACGCGGCTTTGTATTTTTCGGGGAAGTGGGTGACGCGGCCGTCGCGGCGGCAGGATACATGCGTCGTATCACCCGTGGCCAGAAGTTTCTCATCGCTCTGACGAAAGACCTCGTATCCAAATTTGAGAATACGGTTTTTGGCCTCAAGAATCCGCGTGCGGACAGTGATTTGTTCGTCGTAGCGCGCCGGATGATGGTAGCGGCAGTGAACGTCGGCGACGACAAGATAGCAATCGTCTTCCGCCTCCATCCGCTTGTAGTCGAAGCCATGCGACCGCATCAGCTCCACCCGGCCTACCTCGAACCAGATCAGGTAGTTTGAATGGTAGACAACGCCCATCTGGTCGGTTTCGGCGTAACGCACACGGATGGTCACATCGTGATGATCAATCATGTTCAGTTTCAGTGAGTCAGCAACTAGTATGCCGGAAAATAGCGCGGAATCGTTAGTCGTCGAAAAGTTCACAGGGGCGAGCGTGATTGGCCTTGGCTGCGAGACAACGGACCGAAAACTCCCGACTGCCGGTTGTTGGTTAGCCCTTTTCTGCGTCGCTTTGCCAGATTGGCTTGCGTTTTTCTAGGAACGCGGCAATCCCTTCTCTGAAATCAGGTGTGCAACGGACGCGGGCGCTTTCGAGGACCGCTCGCTCGAGATCGTTGTCGACATTGGCGGCGGCGGACGAGACAAGAAGATGTTTCGCGCGGGTGATGCTGCTCGGACTGGCCGCCAGGATGATTTCGGCAAGCTCATGTGCCCGGCTCATCAATCTCTCTGCGGGTACGATTTCATTCACCAAACCCAACTCCTTTACTTCTTGGGCTTGCAAGAGCCGGCCAGTGAGCAGCAGATCGCGTGCACGCTTTTCGCCCACCTGTCGCGTCAGGAAAACGGAAACGATGGCTGGCAAAAAGCCGATCCTCACTTCCGTATATCCAAATGTGGCTTCCGGCACCGCGAGCGTGAAATCACATAGCGTCGCGATTCCGAATCCCCCGGCAAGAGCGGGTCCGTTTACTGCGGCGATCATGGGCCGCGAGTAACTCCAGATCTTGCGAAACATCTTGGCGATGCGTTTGGAATCTTCCTGATTTTCTGCCGCGGTTTGCCGGCCTATAGCTTGCAGGTAGTCCAAATCGATTCCGGCACAAAACGCCTTCCCCGAACCGGTAAGGATAACCACTCGCGTGTGCGTTTTTTCGATTTCATCCAGGGCCGCCTGCAGTTCGGCGATCATGTGAATAGAGATCGCGTTTCGTTTTTCCGGCCTGCTCAGCGTTATGGTGGAAAGCTGGCCAGTCGTCTCGTACTGCAGTGTCTCAAAGTTCATGAACGCCCCTTACCCGGTCATTGCGCCATGAGCATACTTGGCACGGATCTCATTGGTCGATGCGATGACCTTAGCCAGTTTATCCCCGTCCAAACCGGGATGCACGCCCGCCGCGACAAGCGCGCTAAGGACGCTTTCCGTCGAGATATTGCCGACCAGGTCGTCGCCAGCAAAGGGGCAGCCGCCGAGTCCGGTGAGCGCGGAGTCGAATCGCCGGCAGCCTGCTTCGTAGGCGGCCAGAATCTTAGCTTCGGCATTTTCGGGGCGCGAGTGGAGGTGCACGCCCAGCTCAATGCCGGCGACATGTTCCTTTGCTTGGCGGTAGACGTCGCGGACAAGTTCCGGGGTTGCGGTTCCAACGGTGTCGGCGAGCGAAACGGTCGTAACCGGGATATCCTTCAGCCAGTCGAGGGTGTCCTGCACAATCTCCGGCCCCCAGGGTTCGTCGTAAGGATTGCCAAAAGCCATGGAGATGTAAACGACGAGTCCGCGGTTGGCCGCTTTCGTCTCGCGTTTGATAGTTTCGACCAGCCTGCGCGATTCGTCGCGCGTCATGTTGGCGTTGGCCCGGCGGAAATAAGCGGAGATCGAGTAAGGGTAGCCGATCGTGGATACGCCGGGCGCGGCCAAGGCGCGTGCAAGACCCTTTTCATTGACCACGATGCCGATGATTTCCGGAAGCGTGCTGCTACCGGGCAGGGAAGCAAGCAGACTGCTCATGACCGCTTCGCTGTCCGCCATTTGCTTCACGTGCAATGGCGACACGAAGCTGACAGCATCGATGTGCGCGAAACCAGCGAGAATCAACCCGCGCAGATACGCCGCCTTGTGTTCGGTCGGAATAAGCTCCGGCAATCCTTGCCAGGCATCCCGCGGGCACTCAATGAGCTTGATCGCTTCACTCATGGTTTTTTGTTCGACGTCAACGGGTAGAATCAGCGGACAGCAGAAACAGCCCGATTACCAGGCAGGCTAGGGCGCTGAAGCCCACGCGCTGCAAAAGATCCGGCAGGGAACGCACCCCCTGCCCGAACGACTACAAGCCAGAGAATTCCGCGTCTTCTCATCAGGTTTGGAGTACTCCGGTCTTGAACTCGGGAATGTGGGTATTTAGGGCTGCCGCTTGGAGCGCCCAGATGATTGTATCGCGTGTATACGCGGGGTCGATGATGGCGTCGAGCCAGAGCCGCGCCGCCGCGTAGCGCGGATCCGTTTGGTGCTCATAGGTAGCTTTGATGGACTCGAGCAGTTCCTTTTTCGCCTTTTCGTCGAGTTTCTTGCCTTCGCGCTCGAGTTGTTTTAGCTTAATCTCAGCCAGAGTGTTGGCAGCTGCATCGCCGCTCATGACTGCGAATTTCGCCGTTGGCCAGGCGAACATGAATCGTGGATCATAGGCCTTTCCGCACATCGCGTAATTACCCGCGCCGAAACTCCCTCCGAGAATGACTGAGATTTTTGGTACAACGCTGTTGGCCACGGCATTCACCATCTTAGCTCCGGCACGAATGATGCCGCTCCATTCAGCGTCCCTGCCTACCATGAAGCCGTTTACGTCATGCAAAAAGACCAGTGGGATGCGGTTCTGATTGCAATCGAGAATGAAGCGCGCGGCCTTTTCGGCGGATTCCGTATAAATTACGCCGCCAAACTCGATGCGCTTCTGATCGGAATGCGGCGCATGCGTCTGGACATGTTTTTTCTGGTTCGCCAGGACGCCGACCGCCCACCCGCCAATCCGCGCGTAGCCGCATAGCAGTGTTTCCCCATATTCGGCACGATATTCTTCGAAAACGCTCCCGTCCACGAGCCGCGCTATGATTTCGCGCATGTCGTACTGCTTCGAAGCCTCGCCAGAGAAAATTCCGTAGATCTCCTCGGATGCATAAAGCGGCTCGGCCGGCCGTGCGTGGCTGAAAATTGGCGGATTCGGCGCGCCCATTTTATCGGCGAGCGCACGGATGCGCTTCAGGCAGGATTCGTCGTCCGGCTCACGGAAATCGACGGTGCCACTGATCTGCGCGTGCATTTTGGCGCCGCCAAGTTCCTCGGTCGTCGACTTCTGGCCAATTGCCGCTTGCACAAGCGCTGGACCCGCCAGAAACAAGCCCGAACCTTCTGTCATCAGGATGTGATCGCACATGACCGGGAGGTATGCCCCGCCAGCAACACACATCCCCATAATCGCGGTAATCTGCGGGATGGCCAACGCGCTCATGACCGCGTTGTTGCGAAACACTCGCCCAAAGTCGTCCGCATCGGGAAAGACGTCTTCCTGCAACGGCAGAAATACGCCCGCGGAATCGACAAGGTAAATCGTCGGGATATGGTTATCGATCGCGATATTCTGGGCGCGAATAACCTTCTTTGCAGTCATCGGGAAGAATGCACCGGCCTTTACCGTCGCGTCGTTGGCAATGATCATGAACATCCGTCCCGTCACCCGCCCGAGGCCCGTTATCGTGCCGGCGGCAGGCGCACCGCCCCATTCCTCGTACATTTCGTAGGCTGCATAAATGCCAAGTTCGAAGAAGTGGGTCCCCGGATCGATGAGAGCCGCGATTCGCTCGCGCGCCGTCAGGCGGTTCTTCTTGTGCTGCGCCTCGATGGCCTTCACGCCACCGCCCTCCCGGAGTGTTTCCTCTTCGTTTTTGATGGTCGTCAAAAGATCGGCCATCTGGCGGGCGTTCTTCTCAAATTGTGGTGATTTGGAGTTTACGCTCGTTTTCAGAACGGAAGCGGACACGCGGCCCTCGCATCTAGAAATCGCAGCCCACTGAGTATACGGAGGAATGAGGGATAGACGCAAAGAGGCCGGTACGAGCAATGCGAAGCGCTAAAACACGTACGACTGAGGTAGACTCCCCACATGGGATGTCTGTTGCTCGATCGGAGCTTGGCACGGGAAATTGAACTCGCCGAGGCTCAGGCCGCGGTCGCTTGCGCCGAGAAGTTGAAGGAACTGAAGCCTGAGGCCGGCGGCGCGGTCGAACCGGTCGCGGGCGGTTATGCAATTTACTGCGGGGCGAATTCACCTGTAACGCAGTCGGTGGGACTCGGACTTAGCGGGTCTGTCAGCGCCGAAGAGTTTGACCGCCTCGAGAGATTTTACTTCAGCCGCGAGGAGCCCGTGCGCGTTGAAACCTGCCCACTGGCGGACGCCAGCTTGTTCGAACAATATAGCCAGCGCGGCTATCGCGTAACGGAATTCTCCAACGTAATGGCACGCGACATGATCAAGCAGCAAAGCATCACGGCAAATGGCATTGAAGTTCGCAGGGCCGGCCGCGACGAATTGGATCTATGGACGCTCACGGTGTCCCAGGGCTTTTCCGAGAACCTTCCCGTCACCCAGGAGATCTTGGACGTGATGAGGATGTTCGCGATGGCGAAGGACACGGAGTGCTACCTCGCGCGAATCGAGGGCCGTGTGGTCGGCGGCGCCACGCTGGCAGTGCGGGACAGGATCGCTGGGCTGTTCGGGGCCAGCACTCTCCCGGAATTCCGGAAGCGAGGCGTGCAAACAGCCCTTCTGCACGCCCGGCTCGAGCGTGCCGAGCAGGAAGGCTGCGATCTGGCGGTCAGCCTGGCTTTGCCTGGAAGCATTTCGCAACGAAACATCACCCGGCAAGGCTTTCAGACGCTCTACACCAGGGTGAAATTTGAGCGGGTCTGCCCGACGGCCCCACATCCGAGCTAGCGCGGTTGTGCGACGCGTTTTTGAATGAAGTCGATGATGTCCTGGGTCGAAGTTCCCGGCAAGAAAATCTCAGCAATTCCGGCCTGTTTGAGGCCTGGAATGTCGGCTTCAGGGATGATCCCGCCAACAAGCACGGTGACATCCTGCATGCCCTTTTCGTCCAGGAGTTTCATAAGTTGCGGGCACAGTGTATTGTGTGCGCCCGACAGGATCGAAAGCCCGATCACGTCGACGTCTTCTTGTACTGCTGCCGATGCAATCATCTCAGGTGTCTGGCGCAAGCCTGTGTAGATCACTTCCATTCCGGCGTCACGCAGCGCACGCGCAATCACTTTAGCCCCACGGTCGTGGCCGTCCAGTCCCGGCTTTGCGATCAGTACTCTAATCCGTTTCTCGGGCATGCGCGTTCTCTCTTGTCTACGTGATGGCGACTTCTTCGTAGGCTCCGAAGACGGTGCGCATCGCTTCGCACACTTCGCCGAGAGTGGCATACGCCTTCACGGCATCGTAAATGAACGGCATGAGGTTCTCGCTGCCCTCGGCTGCGCGACGAAGGGCGTTTAACCGGCGTTCCACCTCGGCAGACGAACGTTCGGCCCGGAGCTTATGGAGGCGCGCCGCCTGGCGGTGCGCCACGGTCTCGTCGATCTGGAGAATCTCCAGGGGTTTTTCCGCGGTGACGTAGTCATTCACGCCCACTATGATTTTTTCTTTCTTGTCGACCGCCATTTGATACCGGTAGCTGGCTTCGGCAATTTCCCGCTGCGGGTAACCCTTCTCGATCGCCGCCACCATCCCGCCCATCGCATCAATGCGCCGCACGTAGTCGCACGCGGCCTGCTCGACTTCATTTGTCAGAGCTTCAACAAAGTAGGACCCACCTAGCGGGTCCACCGTGTTGGTCACACCAGTTTCGTGCGCAATGATCTGCTGCGTCCGCAAGGCGATGGTTGCGGCGAATTCCGTCGGCAAGGCCCACGCTTCATCCAACGAATTGGTGTGCAGCGATTGCGTGCCGCCAAGCACACCGGCCAGCGCCTGGATGGCGGTGCGCACCACGTTATTCATGGGCTGCTGCGCTGTGAGTGAGCAGCCGGCTGTTTGGGTGTGGAACCGTAGAGCGGACGAGCGCGGGTTCTGCGCCTTGTAGCGCTCGGTCATGGCCTTGTACCAGATACGCCGGGCGGCCCGGTATTTTGCTATTTCCTCAAAAAAGTCGTTGTGCGCATTGAAAAAGAACGAAAGCTGCGGTGCAAATTCATCGACTTTCAGCCCGCGCCGCAAGGCCCATTCCACATACTCCATGCCGTCGCGAAGCGTAAACGCCAGCTCCTGAATCGCCGTGGAGCCAGCTTCGCGAATGTGATATCCGCTTATCGAAATCACATTGAACTTCGGCGTTTGTTTCATGCCGAATTCGAACGTATCGATCACAATCCGCATGGAGGGCTCGGGCGGATAGATGTACTCCTTCTGAGCGATGTATTCCTTCAAGATGTCGTTCTGCAGCGTGCCCGAAATCCGCTTCCAGTCGGCGCCTTGCTTTTCTGCGACTGCCAGGTACATCGCCCAGATGACGGCCGCAGGCGAATTAATGGTCATCGACGTTGTAACGTCAATAAGAGGAATCTGGTCGAACAGGACCTCCATGTCGTCCAGTGAACTGATAGCCACACCGCATTTCCCAACCTCGCCCTCCGAGAGAGGATGATCAGAGTCATAACCCATCAATGTGGGGAGGTCGAACGCGGTAGAGAGTCCGGTCTGGCCATGAGCGAGCAGATAACGGAAGCGCTGGTTGGTGTCTTCGGCGGTGCCGAAGCCAGCGAACTGTCGCATGGTCCACAGCCGGCTACGGTACATGCTGGCGTGGATGCCGCGCGTGTAGGGAGGCTCTCCAGGAAGGCTCAAATCGCGAGCTGGATCCCACCCGGCAAGATCGGCTTCGGTGTACAAGCGGCGGATAGGGTATAGCGAAGTGGTCGTGAATTCCTTTTCACGTTCTGGGCTTTTCGCCAGCGTGGGCTCGAGTACTCGTTTCTCCCAGTCGGTTACTGCTGACCAAGCCTTACCGGAATTGCCCGCAGCAGCGGGTGGCTTCGCTTTGCTGTCAGTCGGCTGATTCATTCACAAGCGTCCTCGAAACGTGAGACCCCACTGATGCAGCGGCCGCCCATAGACCCGCAATCGCGTACGCGCCGGCGCACAAAAACTAATGCTATGCGAAAGCCTCGCGAGGGGCAAGTTGGCTCGCTAGTTCCGTTCCGTCCGCAACATCCAACGCAGCGCTAGCAGGCCTGCAGCGACCTCAAACGCGACAACCTCCGAACCAAATGCCCGGAGGTTGCTCGTGCAGAAGCTGAATTTTGGCGAGGTTAGGTTGAACTATTCCCAATCGCGCTCGTGGCAACCCTCACTCTCGCCGAGAGCTCGGGCGTGTTTGGAAGTATCGACAAACACGAGGCCGCCGGGATTCGACAGCCCGGTGACGATTGGAGTGATAATTCCGGTTGTCATATCGTTGAACGCTTGACCAAAGCCCGCCCGAGGTCGCCTTTTCCGCTACCGGCCAAGGAGCGCTCTTGGGCGCGAGGCATGGCAACACCGGCCTCCGCGTGATTCGTTCCAGGGATAGCAGTAACCGCAGAAGCCCGGGACCTGAGCAGCGAATCAATGAGGAAACCAGACCGCAGCTAACGATGAAGCCGCCGCTCCTTGTTGGAAGCGTGACTGGCCTTCGACGACTCAGCGCCGCCCGCTGTCGCTTCCTTGGGCTTTATCGATCGCCTTAAGCAGTTCGTCCACACCAACGACCTTGCCATTGAGTGTCCCCGGGATCAGCGTGTCTTCCTGTTCGATGTCGCCCCTCCGCGCACCTGCAATCGTCACGTTGTTCACGTCCAGCGTTCGGCCGAGGGCGCGCTCGTAGTTGGCTTTGGCTTCGGCGAGATTGGCGAGTGCGCGCAGTTCCGTGCCCTGCGCTGTGATCAGGTCACGCTGCGTCAGAATGACGTTGTACACCGTCGAAGCGCCGAGCTGATATTTCTTCTGCTCCGCGTCGAAGGTCTGCTGTTGAAGCTCGCGTGCCTTACTCGCCGATTGCACCTGCGCCCGCCCTTGTTCCAGTGCAATGGTTGTATTGCGGACATCCAGAACAGCGTTGTTCTTGATCTGTTGTACCTGTGCCTCAAACTGGCGCTCCACCAACTGCGCATGGATGTTATCCGCCTGATTTGCCCGGTTTCGTAGGGGAACGCTGAAGGTGAGCTGCGCCGCGTACACCGGAAAAGTGTTGTGGAAGATCTGCGATTGTGCAGTTCCGAATCCCTGCTTCGAAGTACCGGTGACGTTCGGCACGGCTGACCCGACAAAATTACCAGGAATCGGAACGCCCGCGTTGTCGACAACCGGGACGCCCGTATTAGTAAACGAGGAGGTAGGGCCAGTGATGAACGAATTTCCGGCCAGGCCTGCCGACGAGTATTCCAAGCCGAGGGTGGCGGTTGGTAGAAGGGCATTCCTCGTGGCGCGCACATCCACTTGCGCGTTTTTCAGGTTAAGGGCCTGCTCCGTAACATCGGGCCGCTTCTCAAAGGCTTCCTTGACGGCATCCTCGAAGCTTGCTGCCTCAATCGCCCCGGGCGGAGTTGGTTTGTCGGTAGGAATTACTTCGACATTGATGAGATTGGATGCCATAGGATCTTTGGAGATGAAGTTCTTGAGAACCAGCTCATCCTGGAGTTGTGTTGTCTGGGCGACAATCAAGTTAGTCCGGTCGCTGGCGAGCTCGGACTCGGCACGGGTCACATCGAGCGGCGCCATGGTGCCGATTTCCAACTGCTTCTTGTTGTCGTTGTAGAGCTTCTCGGCGACGGTGACCGCTTGTTGCTGAACCTTTACGTTTTCGCGGGCATAGGCTAGTTCCCAGTAGGCGTTGACGGTGTTGGTGGTGGTGGTGATGGCTTGTTGCGCAAAGGCCAGGTCCAGGATTTTGCGGTTATTTTCGGCGATGATGATGTTGCGACGATTGACGAAGCGGCCGGCGCCTGCCAATAATTGCTGTGAAAGTGTGATCGTCAGCGAAGACTGTACGAACGGATTGAAAAAGTTTGCCGCAATCGACGAGGCGCGATTGTTGTTCCACGAGGCGTTGAAAGTGGTTCCCCAATCAAACCATTGCTGGTACTGCGTATTGTAGGTCGCGCTGTGCGACGTGAGTGCCGCTGCCTGGGTCCTCCCGGAGCTGACGCCCGTGCCCGCCGTTCCCGAGATAAACGGGTTGTTGATGGGCGTGGTGACATCGGAGAAGGAAAGCGTCTGGCTAAGAACCGGGTCATAGAAAAGTTCAGGCACGTTGGCGGTCGATTCAAGGAAGGAAACGCCCGGCGTCGGGTAACTGAATCCTCCGGCCCTGGTCTTTAGCAGGCTTACGTCCCCCATCCAGGGAAAGTAGCGCTGGACAACGATATCCATGCTGTTTTCCAGCGCAAGCGCGATGGCATCCTGCAGACTCAGTTCCAGCTTGCCGTTGTGGATCAGCTGCTCGAGGCGGGGCGAATTCGCCAATACGCCCGGTTCCACGTAGCTGCTTTCGTAGGGGGCAATGATGTTTGGAAAAGCCTTTGGAGCGCGTGTGTAATCGTATTTGGAGACTCCCAGAGAAATTGGCACACTCCCCTTCGCGGGGGGTTGCGGCGCCGGAGCGGGCGTGGGCTCCTGTGCGAAAGTGGGGGAGACCGGCGCTGTTGCCGTGATGACTGCTAAGATGGCGGCAAACAGGGGTCTAAGGCGAGACGTCTTCATAAATATCCTCACATTTGGACTTGAAAACACCTACAGCGTACAATGCGCGTCTTTAAGCTTCTCTAGGGATAACGTGTAAGCCGCGCAATTTGTTTCATGAAAAGGGCAACGGGGAAACGACCACGTTCAAATCAAGGAACCGCAACCCGGAGATCGAGAGTTTAGCAGGCGCGTCATTCCTTGACAACGAAACCCAGAGACAGCTAGGCTGCTGACGTTTCGACGTTTAAAAGCGAGTCAAGGTTAACTTGGCCGAGCGGCAGGTCCATGGTGACGCGGGAAGAATTGCTGAAAATGTTTGAGGTTGCCGGAGCGATCCGCCACGGCCATTTTGAGCTATCCAGCGGCTTGCACACCGCCACCTATGTGCAGTGCGCGCTCGTGCTCCAATATCCGCGATTTGCGGAGAAACTAGGCCAGGCCCTCGCGGCGCTGTTTTCTGACGCCAGGATCGACGCCGTGGTTTCTCCCGCTCTGGGAGGGCTCATCATTGGGCACGAGGTCGCGCGGGCCCTGCCCTCTCCGAAGGACACCGTCGGGGGCGGTGTGCCGGCGCTCTTTGTGGAACGCGACGCCAGCGGAACCATGACGCTTCGGCGCGGCTTCACGCTTCACCCGGACCAGCATGTGCTCGTAGTCGAGGACGTATGGACTACGGGCGGCTCTACGCAGGAAACGATTCACGTGGTGGAAGAGGCCGGAGGACGCGTGGTGGCCGCCGGCGCCCTGATTGACC
>Ga0306921_10003711_pt1 | contig 15514 bp, 10 predicted proteins | sample sta12Cox44000080_FD_203760 | JGI IMG/M metagenome (GOLD analysis project Ga0306921, IMG submission 203760) | Lab enrichment of tropical soil microbial communities from Luquillo Experimental Forest, Puerto Rico - statoxic.12C.oxic.44.000.080 (v2)... | ecosystem: Environmental > Terrestrial >...
ATTGTCTGATGGCGGTTCGTGGGCATCCGCTCGTTGAGCTCACCAACCAGACCACAGCCCTCTTTGGGCAGGTCCGGGCGCATTCCCAGAAGCCGGAAGCGTTTTACGAGCTTGTCGAGCGCCTCTGTCCCGCGCCGCGCTATGCCGGTCTATTTTCCAGAGACAGCCGGCCGGGTTGGGATATGCACGGTGATGAGGCCGATTGTTCCTTGGGGGGCATTGCGGCCCGCACGCCTTGTAACGTCCGGCGGCCTCCAGGATGACCGGTGAATGTGGATTTTCTACAACCCTGCGTAGCTGCGTCCGCCCACGCCACGGTAGTCGCCGACGCCGCCAAACTGTGTCCCGCCGCTGTGACAAATTTAATAAACGCTGCGACCATGATCGGACGTCGTGAAGATTGCCTACCCCAATAAGAGGCTGGCTGCCGTTGCCGAAGGCATTTAGGAGGTGTGGCGCGAAGACCTCCCGCGGCGGACGTTGTCTGCGCGCCGCCCGGCCCGGACAGATGCGCTGCCACTACCACGGCGGCGGGCGCGGAACGGGGCGGCACCGCAGCGAGGATGCGCATCACTCCAAGAGCCTTGCCAAGGCGCGAGCCGCAGTGACATGGCCGCATGCGCAAAAAAGCGCCCCCGGGGGCCTGGTTCGGGCGGCAACGGCGGTCCGCGGTCGCGATGGACGATTCGTTGCCGGGAAGGCGACGAAAGAGCAGAAAGGGCTGATGCAGCACGCTCGTGACGCTGAGACGGAGATCAACATGGTGCTGGAGAACCTCCCGGCTGTTCCTGACAAGCCGCCGGCAGAGATGACGAACGGGGAGCTGTTTAGCGACAATCTCCGAGAGACGCTCTTGTTCAACCGGGAGGTTCTGAAACGCCCGACCGATTGGGGCGACCCGGAACTGCTAAAGCTGAAGAAAGAGATCGCGTTGTCGACACAGGCGCAGGCCGTGCGGATCAGGGTGGCTGAGCTGCACCCGCCGGCGGCACGTGGAGGAAGCGTCGAGGAATTTTATCGACGCTACGATGGCGGCTCCTCCGAGAAGAGCAAACCGTGAGCGTCCCGGGGTTCTGGAATCAGCGCGTGCCGGAACTGCTCGACGAGATAGTCGGAATGTACCGGGCTGACGGTCGGGCGTTGGCGGGACTTGCAGACGATGAGCTCGACGCAAGCTTTGTAGATACGGTCGACGCCTATATCGCGGATCCTCGAACCCCAGCGCGGTTCCGCGCCGTCAACGACGTCGCAGCGGAATACGTGCTGCGGCGCCGAGCCGCGCCCGTCCTGCGGGTGGTGCGGCTCCGGGAGGGGACGGAGGACGAGGCGACCAACCAGCCGGACAAGCGCAAGCTCTGCGCGTTCATCGTGATTCCGGGATACGAGAACATCCTGCCGATGGTCGTCCTCGCCTTTGGCCGTTACGGCACCATTCCGGGAGCCGGTGCAATTTTCCTCCCCGAGGGAAACGATGAGTATCCAGCCAGCTGGGATAAGTTGACCGGGCCGGAGCGCGCAAAAGAGCGGTCGCGGAAGTGGCGGGACGAGCGCCACGCCGAATTCGAGTGGCTGCTACTCGGCCGTTCGGCAGCGCGTGACGGAGCGCGTAGTGAGCCTTGGCGATGCTAGGGCGCGCCGGGCGTCGGCGTAAGCGGCGATGAACGTCGTCGAGATCTACCCGTCCTCCGGCCGCGCCGAGCGGCTGCTCGAGCTGCGTTGATGGTGGGCGATCGGAAACGAGAGGAAACGTCAGGATGGCTTCAGATCGAAGGGTTGCTCTCACGCGCCGCGGCCTGATTGCGGGGGCGGCGGCAAGCGGCGCGCTATTGGGGCGCGGCGCCTGGACCGCCAGCTATGCGGCGGGCTCCGGCAGCAGCGCCGGCGATCCGTGGCAGCAGGCCGAATTTATCGTCCAGCGACTCGCCTGGGTCGGCGACACGCCCGAACGGCGGCGCCGCGAATTACGTCAGTTTTACGTCACCAGCTTTGGCGCCGCGCAATGCCAGCTCGTCGCGGTGTCGCCGATTTACACTTCCAGCACGACGAGCGGATCCGGCCTCGCTCCGGCGCCCGGCTCGCCTGACAACTACGCCGCATTCACTGCCGCTATTGCCGCCTGCAATCGCGCCGGGGGCGGACGGGTCATCGTCCCCGCCGGCGACTGGTATTGCGCGGGACCGATCACATTGCTCAGCCATGTCAATTTTCATCTGCGCAGCGGCGCGCAGATCTGGTTCAGCCCCAACCCGGCCGACTACGCCAAATACGGCCCCTACGACTTTGGCCCCAACGGCAAACTCGTGCGCACGCGCTGGCAGGGCAACGACTGCTACAATTTTTCGCCGATGGTCTATGCCTACGGCCAGCACAACATCGCGCTGACGGGGGAGGATCAGACGAGCATCCTAAATGGCCAGGCCGGCACGCCTTATGACGGCCCGAATGCGTGGTGGACCTGGAAAGGCACAGTGGGGACCGCCGGCTATGTCAGCGGCGAGCCGTCGGAGGGAACGCCCAATTCGTTGAATGTTCCGATCGGTCAGCGCAATCCGACGCTCTCCGCCGCCGAGGTCAATCTGATCGAATATGGAAACCCGGCGGGCGGTACAGGCAACGCATATGCCGCGGACAGCTCCTATCTTCCGGCTTTGTCCGAGGCTCAAATACCGCTGTCCCAGCGGGTATTCGGCATCGGCCATCAATTGCCACCGGCGATGATCGAACTCTTCGCCTGCACTGGCGTTCTGCTGCAAGGCTACCAGGTGATCAACACGCCGTTCTGGCAGCATCATCCCGTCGCTTGCCGTGATGTCGTGATCCGCGATGTCTATGCCAATAGCGTCGGCCCCAATAACGACGGGTTCGACCCCGAGGCCTGCAATTTCGTCCTCGTCGACGGTGTGACGTTCAACACCGGCGACGATTGCATCGCGATCAAGTCCGGCAAAAATACCGACATCGAATTCGGCCCGGCGCAGAACCACGTCATCCGCAACTGTACGATGAATAGTGGGCATGGCGGCATTACTCTTGGCAGTGAGCTCGCCGCTGGCATCCAGAATATCTTTGCCGAAAATCTCGCGATGCAAAACCAGAATTTCGCGACGAACCCGCTTAATATCGCGATCCGCATCAAGACCAACCTTAATCGCGGCGGCGTCACGCAGAATTTTCATGTCCGTAACGTGTCATTGCCAAACGGCATCAATACGACGTCAGGCTTTTACAAGCCGCTGAGCGGCAGCCCGATCCCGGCCAGCACCGTTTCCACCAATCAGGGCGGCATCATCACCTTCGACTGCGACTATTCACCGGGCTCGGACAATGTCCGCACCCGCCCGCCAGTGGTGAAGGACATTACGATCAGGAATGTCAATGCCGCATCGCCGGCCGGCGTCAGTGCAAGCTGCTATCAGGCGATCATCATTCAAGGGCCGGTAGCCGAGGACTACAACGGCCTGACCCAACCGCCGCCCACCGTCTATCCTGTGCAGAACATCACGATTACCGACTGCGATTTCGGCACCCCGGCAGATGCTACGCAGCCCTATTACCTTTACAATGTGCAGGGATTGACACTGGACAACGTCACTATCGGCGGCACGATGTATAATACTACGCTGTCGGCCTGATACGGCCGGTTCTGGGCAGTGAGCTCGTCGGCGCGCGAGCTCCCCTCACTCCTGGCGGATTTGTCGCTCCGTAGCGGCGCGCGTGAGGTGCGGGCCTGCAGGCGATGTAACCGGTACGTGGTCGCACGTATTGTCCTGGCGTAGCTATCGGAGCAAGCATCTCCGGACCGAAATTGCGGACGGTGGGGTTCGCAAGATCGCGGTCGAGGATGTAACGAAACTACTTCACGCGAATTCGGCCGGCGAAGCGGTCGTGCGCAGTGTCACGGTGGGCTGGTCCGTGCCGCCCGAGGCGCAGATGCCATGTCGGCTCGAAAATGAAATCACCGAAGCAGCTACAACGGCGATTGCCGCTTGCCTGGGTAGCGGGCCGATCGAGTCGCCCCTGAACGCGCTCCTGTTTACTGCGGCGACCCCACGGCTTGAAGGTAGCCGTGCTCATGGTGGCGCTGGCGGTCGCCCTCCCGGCACGCAACAGCATCCGAACACCCGGGCCGCGGCCGTGGAAGGGCGGCACCGCTGGCTCGAGCGGATGCGCCAAGCCAAAGCCGCGGGGCTCATCGAGAAGATCCCCGGCGGCCGACGGGCGCGAGGCTTGCCTCCGAGAAGCAATGACCGGATTATCGTGCGCGGACAACGGCTGCTCGACAGGATGATCGAGGACATGGAGAAGTTGCCGACGATCCCGGACAAGCCGCCAGAGCAGCAGACCGACAGCGAGCTGTTCGGCGGCAACTTCCGGCGTTCGCTGCTTTTCTCCCGCGAGGTACTCGACCGTGACACCAACTGGGAGGACGTCGAGCTGTTGAAGCTGAAGAAAGAGGTTGCGCTGGCGACGCAGACCGCAGCGGTGCGGATCAAGGTGGCAGAGCTCGCGCCGCGGTCTGATGACGGCGTTGTTGAGCGGCTGATGCGGCGGGTTGCGGCGATCAGGCGCGGTGAGAGGGTGATCGAGATCGATCCCGGCGACGTCTCTGAGTGACCACGCGTCGGTCGCCCGTGTTGGCTAGGCGGACACATCCGCGCTTGGTCCCGCCTGGGTCAGCGGCCGCCTTCACCGCTGACGGCGGAATGTCTTCCGCCCAAAGGTCAGAGTCACTCCATAATTTACAATAGGATAAATGACAGGCCAGTGTGGAGCCCCATACTTCGTCCCACATTCCGTCGTGCTAACCGCGACATTAATTTTCAAGACCACGGGGCTGCTGCATGCCGGTCCCGCTGTTGGTCTCGCGCATCAAGAGGCAGATGATGTCGGCGGCACCAATAGAAAAAACAACTCCAGGGGGTGCCGCACTTAGCGGTCCCCGTTCGAGTTCGGGAATGATCGCGCTTGGGACCGCGGACCGGTCACCGTGATCGCGAGGAGCGCGGCTCAGACCCGGGGCGCGAGGCTCCGCGGTGCCGCTCAGCCAGCGCAGCACGGTAGGTCCGGGCCGTCGGGCAGACGGCGAAGGCCTCGCGCTACTGGGAAAATCAGGCCTGCCGCGAGAGCCTGGGAAAATTTAGCACCCGGCCACAAGGTATGACAAGACGCACCGCGAGGGCCTGATGACTGTACGTGCTAAGTTGCCAATGAGTCGGCGCAGCCTATTACCCGCGGCGCTCTCGCCGCTGCTAGCGCTGTCTGTCTGCGCTGCGACGCGGTCTGCCGCCCCACCGCTCAAGGAACTGGCAAGAGCCAAAGGGATTTCCTACGGCAGCTGCATTTCCACCGCCCAGCTCGCGGCGCAGGATGATTTCACCGCCCTCGTTCTGCGCGAATGTGACTGCATTGTGCCAGAGAATGAAATGAAGTGGTGGTCGATGACTCATCGCACGGACGAGGAAGACTTTTCGGTTCCGGATCGCATGATGGATTTTGCCAAGCGCTTCCAACTAGCGATTCGCGGACACAACCTACTCTGGTACTTTTGCGTCCCCGAGTGGTTCAAAATGCTGCCGGACCGTAAAAGTGCGGAAGAGGCTGTTTTACGCCGCATCACGGATATGGTTTCACGATATCGCGGCCGCGTCTTTTGCTGGGACGTTGTCAACGAGCCCATTTATGTCGAGCATGGGCGACAGGACAATCTCCGAACAACTGTTTTTGTCGATAAAATCGGGCCGGAATTTTTCGATATCGCCTATCGCGCGGCGCGCGCCGCTGATCCCGAGGTTACCTTGGTGGTCAATGAATATGATCTGGAATACGATACACCGGAGCAGGACGCGAAGCGCAGTGCAGTGCTCAAGCTACTTGAACGAGCAAGGGCGGCGGGAACCCCCGTCGACACCCTCGGTATCGAGGCACACCTGGTCGCATCGCATTTTCCGTTCTCGGCAGTAAAGCTAAGACGGTTTCTGGCGGAAGTCGCGGCGATGGGTATTCAGATACAGATCACCGAACTCGACTCGACCGACGAATTTGCTCCAGCATCGATCTCTGAGCGCGACCGCTGCGTCGCCGACGAGTACGGGCGTTTTCTCGAAACTGCCCTTGACGAGCCTGCGGTTAAGGTCCTTGTCACTTGGGGGCTGTCCGACCGCCATAGCTGGATCGTGCGCGGTGAAGTTGCCCACGACGCGTCGCGCAAGGATGGGCTACCTTCGCGCCCGCTGCCGTTCGATGCCGCTCTCACGCCTAAACCTGCATGGACTGCAATCGCGCAGGCGCTGCAGAATGCGCCCTCCCGTCAGCCCGCGAAAATTGTTCGATCGTAAGTAATAAGCACTAGGCCAAGCGGTTCAAAAGCTAGGCCCCCTGCAGCTGAGCTGGTGCGCACTCATCAGAAATCGAGCAGCAGATGTGTTGTTGAGGTCACCGCCCTCCCGCCGACAAGGTGATCGAATAGGATGCACTTTGCTGCACCGCATGAGTCCGGTCCGGCTCCAAGCGACAGTAGGGCGAACTTCCGTTTAGGGTCCGAGAGCGGTCTGTCTGGGGAAATTCGCGGCGAGCCCTGAAAAATTGTCGAGCTGCTGACCGGGCCGGAGCGTGACGCTTGAGGAGCTCGTGCGGGCCCTCTGCGAAGAGGCGAACGGACCTGCGCCCGGATAGGGCTCGTTCGGGAAAACCGGCCCTCGTCGCGAGTGGTCTCAGGCGGTATCGGGCGCGCCGTTACAGCGGCATCCCATGCTGCCCGCGGTACGAGGAAAATTCGGCCCGCCGCGAGGACCCCCGAAAATTTAGGGGCCCACCTCGCAAACCGCAGCTGGTTTTGAGAATTTGCCGACGGTAGCGGCGACCGGGTCCCGGTTGTGTCCCGTCAGGGCATGTAGTGTGTGCGGCTGCTCGGGGGACGCGTGGTGACCTGTGCGGGAAAACTGGCCGTTACCTAGGGCTATGCCCAACCACCGCCCCCGAGCTCATCGAGTAGCGCTCTTGCTTCTTTGAGGTCGGGCGTGTCGAAGCCCTCGGTGAACCAGCCGTAGATCGGCGCGAGGAGGTCGCGGGCCTCGGTTCGGCGCCCTTGGTCGCGCCAGAGCCGGGCGAGGCTGGTGGCGGCGCGCAATTCCCAGAGCTTGGCGTCCTGCTCTACCGCGATGCTCAGCGCTTTGCGATAGTGTTCCTCGGCCGCGTCGGTATGCCCCTGCCGCAGCAGGAGCTGGCCTTTGTGCCGGTTCAGTTCTGCTGCGAACCAGCGCTCCCCAGTCTTGTCCGCAATCCTCATAGCATCGTCCAACAGGGTCACGGCCTCGTCAATTTGTCCTGCGATTTCGCATGCCCTGGCCAAGAGGGCGGTATGATGGGGCAGCCAATGCTCTGACCCGGTGGCGCGGAAGGCGGTCAAACCGCAGCGCAGGAGCGAGATCACCTCAGTTAGATCAGCATTGTTTTTGGCGTTGGCCCAAACGCGAAAGATCCCTCCCAGCGCAGCAAAGTGGGGGAAACTCTGCTCGGTCGACAGGACTACCAGCCGCTCCGAATGCTCAGCCAAGGCTGCGTTGTCTCCAACAAGCGAAAACAGTCTCGCGCCGAGCACCAAGCTCACGGCCAAAGACGGCGGATGAGCCAGCCTCCGAGCCTCGGCCATTGCCTCGCTGTGCTGTGTCAGTGCCTGGTCGGGAAAGCCAAGACAGAACAAGGCAAGTCCCAAAAATTCCAGTATCCCTACGCAAAGGCCGAACCCGGCCTGACCGACGAACGAGCGCTGGGAGATTGCATCCAAAAAAGTAAGCGCCTCTTCCTGATGCGACCGTGAGGACACAAACCTTCCACGGTAAAACAGGGTTCGACCGGCGGAATGGTGACCCATAACCAATCCGGGGGAATCGTTTCGTTGGTGGCTTAAACGCAGCAAATTTTCGTCAAAGCGCTGCGCGAGATCGAGCTCACCGCGGACCACGTGAAAAAATGACTGCGAAAAAGGAAGGTGAAGGAACTCCGTCGGAGAACCCAGCTTCTCCCATAGCTCTTGTGCACGGGCCCAGGCATGTCCCGTTTCCGGTGCGCCGTGGCCTTTGACGGAGTACAAGACAGCGCCCAGGGCACTGTGAAGTTCAAGCTCCTGCCGCGTGCGTTCGGGGTTGTCCGGTAACAGCTTCAGCTGGTCCAGCCCCTTTTCAAATTGCGCGGCGGCTTCTGCGATCGCCGAGAGGGCGACGGACCTCCGACCGGCTTTGCCCCAGCAGGCGACGGACTTTTCAACAAGCCCGGCTTCCGCGTAATGCTGCGCGAAGACCTCGGGCTGATTGTCCAGCAGCTCGGGTGAATGGGCTGCGAGCGCTTCGGCGATCTGTGCGTGCAGTTGCTGGCGAGAGCTGCGCAGCAGGCTGCCGTGCGCCGCGTCCTGCACCAGCACATGCTTGAAGGCATAGACCGCGTCGGGCGGCGTGCCGCGCTGGAAGACCAGTTCGGCGGCGACGAGGCGAGCAAGACCGGCTTGCAGCTCGTCTTCGGGAAGGCGGGTTACTGCATGCACCAGCTCGTAGGAAAACTCGCGTCCGATCGCCGCGCCGGTCTGCGCCACATGCCGCACCGACGCCAAGCGGTCGAGCCGTGCCATCAGCGAGTCGTGCAAGCTCATCGGGATCGCGAACGGTGGCAATGCCCCATCGAGCGCGTAGCGGTCCGCCTCCTCGCGCAGCAGACCGCTCTCCAGGACGCTCTTGGTCAGCTCCTCGACAAACAGCGGCACGCCGTCGGTGCGATCGACGATCTGGGCTACGACCTCTTCGGGTAATGCCTTGCCGCCGGTGATCTGCGCTACCAAAGCGGTCCCGTCGCGCCGATCGAGACGATTGAGTGTCAGCATTGTCACCCGCGGTTGGCCGATCCAGGTCGGCTGGAACTCGGGGCGGAACGTCACGATCAGCAACACCGGTAAGTTGCGCAGGCGCTCGACCGTGAGATCCAGCAATTCGCGCGAGGTCGGGTCGATCCAGTGGGCGTCCTCGAAAACCATGACCATCGGCTGCTGGCACGCCAGACCTTCGAACTGCCGGATCAGCGCCTCCAACGTGCGCTCCTTCTTGCGCTGCGGACTGAGGTTGGGCAGTGGATGGCGCTCCGAGGCCGGCAATGACAGCAGGTCAGCGATGAGCGCCACATCCTCGTCCAGCGGTGCTGCAACCGCCAGTAGGGCCTCTAATTTTGAGAGCTTGACCGCGGGCGGATCGTCGCGCGCGAACTCAGCAGCATGCCAGAGCTCGTCGATAAACGGATAGAGTGCGCTGTCGCGGCAATAGGGCGAGCAGAAATATCGCAGGCGGATATGCGGTTCGGCGTGGAGGTGCTCCGCCAAGGCTGCCGCGATGCGCGACTTGCCGATGCCGGGTTCGCCGGAGACCAGAACGATCTGGCCGTCCCCGACCTTGGTGCGCGCCCAACGCCGCAACAGCAGGTCGATTTCCTCCTCGCGACCGACCAGTGGGGTCAGAGCCGATCCGCGCAACGCCTCGAACCGGCTCGCGACGGCGCTTGGACGCAGAACCTGCCAGGCCGGCACTGCAGCAGTGATGCCCTTGACCTCGACGGGGCCGATATCGCGGTATTCGAAGAGATCGCCGACGAGCTGGCGCGTGCCCGCAGCGATGACGACAGCATCCGGCTCGGCCAGGGCTTGCAGCCGGGCGGCGAGGTTCGGCGTTTCGCCGACCACCGATTGCTCTTGGGCGGCACCCGAGCCGATCAGGTCGCCCACTACGGCGAGGCCGGTAGCCAGACCAATGCGCACTTGCAGCACTTGCGGCGTGGGCATCCGGCGAACGGCGTCGACGACCGCAAGGCCAGCCCTCACCGCTCGCTCTGCATCGTCTTCGTGGGCGCTTGGGTAACCGAAATAGGCCAAGACACCGTCACCCATGTACTTCGCTACAAAACCGTCGAACCTACCAATCGTCTCCGCGACGCACCTGTGGTAGGCGCCGATCACGTCGCGCAGATCCTCGGGATCGAGCCGCGAAGCAAGGGCTGTCGAGCCGACCAGATCGCAGAACATTACCGTGAGCTGGCGGCGTTCGGGATTGGCTGGCGCCGGTGTTTCGCACGATACCTTCGTCTCGGCGATGGCGGGGACCTGGGTGCCTAGTGCAGCGATAGCGTGGAGCAATCGCCTACGATGGCCGATCGGCACCACGCCGATCTCCCTGAGATCCTCGGACGTCAGGCTGGGCAGTACCCCTTCGTCGATCTCGTTGGCGCGGAACGCCGGCTCGTATTGCTCGAGCCCGAGACCGCGGAGCCATGCCGCAATGTCCACGCTCGCCTCCCCGACGCGGTCAATGCCGCGCTCTCACCGTACTTCAATTTGTCGCTGTGCGCGAATACTCGATGGGCTGTCGCAGCCGAGGTCATACGGCTCAGGTGTGCGTCACAAGGCGCCTACGTACCCGCGCGCGACCTCGAGACCGGGGTCGGCTGGCGCCGTTGGGAGTGTGCGCGCACGCTGGCCCGCGAAGCTGCCCGCGAGCCCAACCGGCAGGGCCTCCTCGATGAGCTCGACCGAAAGCTCCGCAAGCAGGAAAGCGCTGCGCCCGACGAATAGCCCGTGCCGTACGGGGAAAATCGGGCCAGCCGCTGGGGTTCGAAAAAATTTGGAGCCCCCCTCACAAACCGCGGCCCGCTTGGGCCGGCGGGCCGACCAGGCTAAAATCGCCGCATGTGTGGGCACGCCCGCCTTTCCTCCGATGTAAGCGAAATCAGGCTCGTCTTCCGCATTCCGCCCGAGCGGCTGCTGCCGAATTTTCCGCCAAGCTGGAACGTCGCTCCCACCGACTCCCTGCCGGTCGTCCGCTACGACGCCAAGGCCGGGCAGCGCAGTCTCGACATGCTGCGCTGGGGTCTGATCCCGTATTGGGCCAAGGACATCAAGGTCGGCTTCGCCAACATTAATGCCAAGGCCGAGGGCATAGAGAGCAAGCCGGCTTTCGGCAAGGCGTTCGAACGCCGGCGCTGCCTTGTGCCGTTCGACAACTTCTACGAGTGGAAGAAAACGGGGACCGGCAAGCAACCTTATGCGATCGCGCTCGCTGATCGCGGCATCATGGCGCTCGCAGGCTTATGGGAGAACTGGCATTCGCGGCCGGGGAGTGGGTTCGCTCCTTCGCGATCATCACCACACAGCCGAACGAGTTGTGCGCCGAACTCCATGACCGCATGCCCGTGGTTATGAGACCCGAGGTTTGGCCGGCTTGGCTCGGCGAGGAGCCCACGAGCATGCAAGACCTCAAGGCGATGCTGGCCCCCTGCCCTTCCGATCAGATGATCAGTTGGCCGGTGAGCGCGCGCGTCGGCAACGTCAAGAACAACGATCCGAGCCTGATCGAGCCTATTCTATTGCAGTGAGCAACCGGTGCAGGCCGCCGCGATCGGTTATATGCTTTGCACGTTACCCAAGGGCGGGAGCGATCGGACCAATGCCTGAAGCGGATATCGGAATAGCGGTGCAGCTGCTCGATTTGATGCTCGAGTTTTTCGCTGACGACCGGCACTGGACGCGCGGCTCTTATCATGACGGGCACGGCGGCCACTGCCTAGTCGGCGCTCTTCTGCATCTGAGCCGCCAGCATCGCCTTCCGGCAGGACCGGCGATCACGCTCTTGCAGGATGCGATGCCCCGCCCTGGCCTTCCGCTCGTGCACTTCAACGACAATCGGTGTGGGAGCGCGGCCGAACTGCGCTCCGTAATCCTCAAGGCGCGCCGTCTCGCGGATGATCATGCGGAGAGAGAACGGGCCGCCGTCGCGGCAAAGACCTGGCTGCTCGCCCAGATCGGGAAAAGGCGGGCCGCGACAGCCGTGGCAAAGGTCGAACCCGAGCAGGACGCACCGCTCCCAACCGAACGCCTCGCAGCTTAGCGAGATTTAAGTTGACCACGCTGCGGCACTCCGTTCCGGGCGGGTCGCTTCCTCGACGCGGCCGGCGGTGCCAACCGGGTGATCGATGATCGGAACCCGATCGAGCCGGTTCCCGCGACCATCACAAACAGCACCAAAGATCGGCCGTCCACACTCGCATGTCCGATTTTCGCCATTCTTGGCGTCAAGCCTGAACGGCTTGCCGCCCGCCGCAAACTAACCGTCGTACCCGTCACGCGCAGTGTCACTCGCTCAAAAGGAACAGCGCCAGGCCGCCCTCGCCTGCGATCCGGGTTTTGCCAAATACCTCGCTGCGACGGACGGTCTGGTCATCGCGCAGGAGGATCGGATCATGCGGACGGTCGAGTTCAAAAGCCGGTCCTAGAGAGTGCAATCGGCAGCGCGCGCTCGACGAGACTCGACCACAAGCTCCGCAAGCGCGTAGAACAAACGGCCGGGGCGAACAGAGTCACGACACCGACAACGTGACGTTACCACGCCGGTAACATGAGGTTTACGGGGAAAACCGGGATGCTGCGTCGGCGTGCGAGAAATTGCGGTTTTACTCTTCATCGGCGAAATATGTTAACTCAGCGTAATCGAATGTCGCATTAAACGATCCGTCTTTCGCTTTGAGAACTCCTTCTCTTATCACCACAAACTCGTCTGACTTATTCTCTTCAGATAGGCGACGTAGCACATGCATGATTTTCTGGTATATCCATTCTGATGCGCTTGCATGTTGGACGCCTACGGTGATTTTGCTCTCATCGGTGATCCCCTTCAATGCGCCAATAAGCGACTGGAGGGAGATGCAGAAGGGTTGGCTTACAGAAAAACCATCAAAGAAGACTTCGTTTGAGATCAGCAGCCCAGCTACGCTCAATTCGGTATCATGAGCGATGCCTAATATAGACCTCAGATCTTTCATTCTGCTGTTCAGCAGCGAGATCCGCTCTGATATCTGATCCATTCCATGACAAACGCTTTCAAGCGCATTTTCGAATTCCCGCAGTGTGACAACGTCGGACACACTCTTTGCCTCGCACACCAAAAGCCTCGTTCCGAACATAATGATAACATCGGTCTCTCGTTTCTTCCTCCCCAGCAAGTCAAACACCTTGCTTGAGGTCGGCAAAACGTATAGCTCCTCCTTCCTGATGTTCGGTATTGTTTTACGAAGGTGACTGATTATTCCTCTTATGTTTTGATAACAAGTACGCTGAAACTCATCACCTCTGATGCCGGTAAGATTTAGATTCCCTATTACATGGTGTATCTGCCGTACCGGGTAAACAGAAGCTATAGCAGGATACACAAGGGATATAAAACTCCGGTCTATAAGAACCACTGGTCGCGACCATATTCCGTCTCTTGTTTTGACATCGGACCGGAATGTTAAGATATCGAGAGCTTTTCTAGCTTTCTGCCGCGTTATACCCAAAGCTGTAGACATCACTTCAACGACATCGTTTTTGTGCATGGTGGCGTCTGTGATGCCTGCTTTTCGTAGAGCCTCGGACAGAGAATAAATGATCTCCCAGCAGTAGATGGTATCAAGACCTTCTTTATGGGTTGCCAACACTCTGAAGAGATATTCGCTTCCGACGTAACCGCGCAGTGATGCGATCGGAGTCCGGTGAGGACTTTCAAAAGCACTTACGAGGTAGACATTAAGCCTGCCGTTTCGTATCTCTGCTGACCCGACGATTTTATATTCTTGATGTCGAGCTTCATTTACCTTCCGAGCTTGCTGAGCTCGGTGAGCCAGCGCCTCGCGCAACTGAGACAACTTGCTGGCTCTCAGATACATCTCCCCTTTCTCTGATTTCGCGCTACTTATATATATCCCCGATCTATCCAGTGTGATCTTGCCTTCCAAAAACATGAATTTATCGAACAAGAATTTGTAGTGCCCAATCTCTTGGAGATAACTGATCAGAGCGGCCGAATCCAACAACTCCGTGTATGATGCCGGGTGAAAATCTGGAAGGTCTAAAGTCGTGTAGATAGCGATGCCTTTCCTAACCCGTGAAAACAAAAATTCGGAAACAAGGTCAGTTAGGATCTCGGGGTTGTTTGTTGCCTCTGCTGTTATGGCGTGATATCTTTCTTTAACGGTGAGATGTTCGGTCTTTTCTTGTTGCCGCATGATCCCAACCCACACCATGTTTGCAGCGTCAACAATCAATTTGATAATATATGGTCCGGCGTACTTGGTAACAATCGTATCTACGTTTCGCCACAAGTCAGCGCACTTTGGTCCGATTTCGAGAACGAGGTTGTATAGTTGGCCTTCTATTTCGTGGGAGAAGACAAATTCAGATGCCTGGTCCTTCCAAACACGATCAGTCCACCCGATATGATATGGCAATACATATTCGCGATTACGATTTCTTTTGAGTGACTCAAGGTATGATTTAGGCAATTGGCATCCCTTGTGATATGTACGGATTGGGGAAGACCTCATTCAGCAGGAAAAAGGGCTTCTGCTTCTCCTCGGCCATTTAGTGGCTCCTTCGCTTATGTGCGCTATCCGCCAGGTAGTGGGGTAGTGGAGAATATCTGACATTCGATACCCTATGCCTTCGGCTGTTCGCATGGCAAATCCGGCATTTCCAGCGACTCTTGATTTTGACCAGTTGATCCCTCAGGCGACGGTGATCGCTCTGTGTGGAACCCGGAGAATGTGGCGACGGTCGAGCGGCACATCAGGTTCATGCAGGAAGCGGCGCGTGCAAAGGGGGTCCAGCTTCCGGTCCTGAGGGCCAGGACCGAACGCGAGATCGACACGGTCGATCTATTCGCCATCGTCAAGCGCATCTCCGACGCCAAGGCGCAGTTTCGATCCTTGGCCGAGCCGTGGGGCGACACCGGCACCAGCACCGGGCGTTTTGATGCTCGCGGTATCGGGCGGGCTTGCCGATGTGGAGCGCGATCTTATCCGGCCCCGTACCGCTGAAGGCCGTAGCCGTGCCAAGGCCCAAGGCAAGCAAATGGGGGCGTCGCCTCGCGATTTTCCAGAAGCGGTCTTATCCGACTTTCCGCTATAGGCGCCCGATTAAAATGTCACTTCTCTGCCCATTACAGATGACACTGCCCGGGGGATTTCCGGGGGGTGTGAGGGGTGAAGGTTCGGCTGATGAAGCACCCGTCGCGCTCGGGGGTGCGGAGGCGAGAGCAGGAAAAAAGCTCGCCAAGAGGTCGTCCACATTTCGCGCCGCCATCACGGTACGGGAAAAACCGGGCAGGCTGCAGCGGCTCGCGATTTTACCGGGCCGCAGGGAGGGTTGCGAAAAATTACGTCAGCCACGGTCGCTACGTTACGTTCCAGATGGCCGAGGTCGCAGTGTCGCGGCAGATGTTCCAGGAAATCCTGTCGCTGATCGCTCGGCTCCGGGCCCCACCCGCGCCAGCGTGAAGTACGGAAAGCGGATAGACAGGCAAACGACGGACGAGGTGCGCCCAGATGGGAGCAGAGCAGAGCGTTTCAGCGCCAAGGCGCAATCAATTGGCGGCTTCGGCCGTCTTTCGTGGCCCACAGGGCGGTTCCACCTTGTCGAAGATGCCCGAAGGGGTAATCATGGTCTCACAACCGCCCG
>Ga0306921_10003713_pt1 | contig 15513 bp, 15 predicted proteins | sample sta12Cox44000080_FD_203760 | JGI IMG/M metagenome (GOLD analysis project Ga0306921, IMG submission 203760) | Lab enrichment of tropical soil microbial communities from Luquillo Experimental Forest, Puerto Rico - statoxic.12C.oxic.44.000.080 (v2)... | ecosystem: Environmental > Terrestrial >...
TTTGGGCAGGCTGGCAACTTTGCATAGGTTTCAACGACGGCAGTTCAAAGGAGTGGCCGGTGGCCCAACATGATCCGATCGGCTTGATCGCAGCGCAGACCGGCCTTCTCGCGCTGAACGAGCGGTCGCGGGACATCTTCCGCCAGATTGTCGAGAGCTATCTGGCGACCGGGGAACCCGTTGGATCCCGCAACATCTCGCGCCTGATCGCAATCCCCTTGTCGCCCGCCTCGGTGCGCAACGTGATGGCCGATTTGGAACAACTCGGCCTGATTTATGCCCCGCACACCTCTGCTGGCCGGCTGCCGACCGAGCGGGGTTTGCGCTTCTTTGTCGACGCGTTGATGCAGATGGGCGACCTTACCGAGGCCGAACGGGCCTCGATCCAGAGCCAGCTTGCCTCCGTTGGCCGAGCGCAATCAGTGGAGGCCGCGCTCGGCGAAGCCTTGACGCGGCTGTCGGGCCTGACCCGTGCGGCCGCGGTCGTGCTGACCGCCAAATCGAACTCGCGGCTGAAGCATATCGAATTCGTCCGCCTTGAGCCGGAACGGGCGCTGGTGGTGCTGGTCGGCGAAGATGGTCAGGTCGAAAACCGCGTGCTGGCGCTGCCACCCGGCGTTCCGCCCTCTGCGCTGACGGAGGCCTCCAATTTTCTCAACGCGCGCATCCGCGGCCGCACGCTCGCGGAAGCGCGGCTCGAGCTCGAAACCGCGCTGGCGCAGGACCGCGCTGAGCTCGACCAGCTCACACAGAAGATCATCGCGGCCGGGCTTGCGAGCTGGTCCGGCGGCGAGAACCACGAGGACCGCCAGCTGATCGTGCGCGGCCACGCCAATCTCCTGGACGATCTGCACGCGCTGGAGGACCTGGAGCGCGTACGCTTGTTGTTCGACGATCTCGAGACCAAGCGCGGGGTGATCGACCTTTTGGGCCGCGCGGAATGCGCCGAGGGCGTGCGCATCTTCATCGGTTCGGAAAACAAACTGTTCTCGCTTTCGGGCTCATCCACGATCGTTGCGCCCTACCGCGATGCCGCCTCGCACATTGTCGGCGTGCTCGGCGTGATCGGGCCGACGCGGCTCAATTATGCGCGGGTAATCCCGACCGTGGATTATGCCGCTCGCATGGTGAGCCGGATGCTGGGCGGCTGATCAGCGATCACGGGCGCTTGATTTTCGTGGCCCAAAGCACGATATGGCGGCCAACAACGCTTCCCTTCAGTCCCGTCGAGTGTTTCGAAAAGGCCCTCCATGACCGACCCCGACCTGCAGAAGACCGATCCGGTGACCTCGGGGCAGACCGGCGAATCCGTGGTGTCAAAGCCCTATGTCATGCCCGACGATCCCGAGGAGGGGTCGATTGAGGCGTTGAAGAAAGAGGCCGTCGAGATGCGCGACAAGGTGCTGCGCACGCTGGCGGAGATGGAAAATTTACGCAAGCGCACCAGCCGCGAGGTGGCGGATGCGCGGACCTATGGCATCACCGGGTTTGCCCGCGACGTGCTTGAGATCGCCGACAATCTGCAACGCGCGCTGGATGCGGTTCCGGCGGAAGCCAAAGCGGCCGCCGAGCCGGGACTGAAGGCGCTGATGGAGGGCGTGGAGCTCACCGAGCGCGCGCTGCTTAGCGCGTTGGAAAAACACGGCGTCAAGAGGCTCGATCCCTCCGGCGGCAGGTTTGATCCGAATTTCCACCAGGCCATGTACGAGGTGCCGGATCCGTCGGTTCCAGCGGGCACCGTGGTCCAGGTCGTGCAGGCCGGCTACACGATCGGTGATCGGGTGTTGCGGCCGGCGCTGGTCGCTGTCTCCAAGGGAGGCGCCAAGGTGGCGCCTGTGGCTGCCAACGGCAATGAGCGGAACGGCGTGGCGTGAACCCTTCCGACAAGCTCCGCCATCCGTTGCCTTGATGTTTTTGGAGGACCCCATGCGGCCAAGTCGCCGTGCCCCGGACGAACTGCGCGCCGTTTCACTTGAGCGAGGCATCGTCAAATACGCCGAAGGGTCCTGCCTGGTGAAGTTCGGCGACACCCACGTCTTGGTGACCGCCACGCTGGAGGACAGGCTGCCGCCCTGGCTGAAAGGCCAGGGCCGCGGTTGGGTCACAGCCGAATATGGCATGCTGCCGCGCGCGACCTTGGAGCGCACGCGACGCGAAGCCTCGGCCGGAAAGCAGAGCGGCCGCACGGTGGAGATCCAGCGGCTGATCGGCCGCGCGCTGCGCGCCACGATCGATCTGGAGGCGCTCGGCGAGCGCCAGATCACCATCGACTGCGACGTGCTGCAAGCCGACGGCGGCACCCGCACCGCCTCCATCACCGGTGCCTGGGTCGCGCTGGCCGACTGCATCGACTGGATGAAGGCGCGCAACATGGTGAAGGCCGGCGTGTTGCGCGACAATGTCGCGGCGATCTCCTGTGGCATCTATCACGGCACGCCGGTGCTCGATCTCGATTATGCCGAGGATTCGCAAGCTGAAACCGACGCCAATTTCGTCATGACCGGCGACGGGCGCATCATTGAGGTGCAGGGCACGGCCGAGAAGACACCGGTCTCGCAGCAACAATTTCTCGCCCTGATGGCGCTCGCGCAGAAGGGCGTGGCGCGGCTGGTGAGCTTGCAGAAACTGGCCATCGCTTGAGCATGCATCGCCAAATCACCGGCAAGCTCGTGATCGCGACCCACAATCCTGGTAAGCTTGCCGAAATGCGTGAGTTGCTTGCGCCACACGGCGTCGTCGCGGTCTCGGCAGGCGAGCTTGGCCTCGGCGAGCCGGATGAAGGGGGCAACACGTTTAAGGCCAATGCCCGGATCAAGGCGGTCGCAGCGGCCAAGGCCGCGCAGCTGCCCGCCTTCGCCGACGACTCCGGGATCGTGGTGGCCGCGCTCGACGGCGCGCCCGGCATCCACTCCGCCCGCTGGGCCGGACCGGACAAGCATTTTGCTGCGGCGATGGCGCAGATCGAACGACTGCTCAGGGAGCGCGGCGCGACCACAAAGGACAGGCGCGGTGCCCATTTCGTCTCCGCGCTCTGCGTCGCCTGGCCCGACGGTCATCTCGAGGAGGTCGAGGCACGCGTCGACGGCTCTCTGGTGTGGCCGCCGCGCGGCACCGCCGGATTCGGTTACGATCCGATGTTTATGCCCGATGGGTTCGACCGCACCTTCGGCGAGATGACCAGCATCGAAAAGCATGGGCTGCCGCCGCTGGGCCTCGGGCTTTCGCATCGCGCCCGGGCCTTCATCAAGCTCGCGGAAATCTGCCTTGGCGCGCGCCCATGAGCAGCTCGCAAAAAAGTCCCCGCCCTAGCCCTCCGCTACCAGCCGGGCAGAGCCAACAGCTGTCCGCCTTCGGCGTCTATGTGCACTGGCCGTTCTGCCTGTCGAAATGCCCCTATTGCGATTTCAACAGCCATGTCCGGCATGCGTTGATCGACGAAGCGCGCTTTGCACGGGCCTTCGCACGCGAAATCAAAACCACCGCGGCGCGGGCGCCGGCTCGGCAAGTGTCATCAATCTTTCTCGGCGGCGGGACACCATCCTTGATGCGGCCGGACACCGTCGGCGCGATCCTGGAGGCCATCGCCAAACATTGGCAGGTCGCAGCTCACGTCGAAGTCACGCTCGAAGCCAACCCGACCAGCGTCGAAGCCCAGCGCTTTGCCGGCTATCGCACTGCCGGAGTCAACCGCGTCTCGCTCGGCGTGCAGGCCCTTGACGATGCCGCGCTGCGGCAATTGGGACGACTGCACTCCGCGCGCGAGGCGCTCGATGCGGTCGCGATCGCCCGCAAGGCATTCGAGCGCTATTCGTTCGACCTGATCTATGCACGGCCCAATCAGGCGCCCGAGGCGTGGGCCGCCGAGCTTGAGCTTGCCATCAGCGAGGCGGCCGAACATCTGTCGCTTTATCAGTTGACCATCGAAGCGGGAACGCCGTTCTTCGGCCTTCGTGCGGCAGGCAAATTGAAGACGCCGGATGAGACCGTCGCCCGTGCACTCTATGACATCACCCAGGAGGTCTGCGCCCGCCACGGGCTGCCGGCGTACGAGATTTCCAATCACGCGCGCGAAGGCGCGGAATGCCGCCACAATCTGCTGTATTGGCGCGGCGATGAATATGCGGGGATAGGTCCTGGCGCGCATGGCCGGCTTGATATCAATGGAACGAGATACGCAACCGCAACCGAAAAGCGCCCCGAGGCATGGCTGATGCGGGTCGAGGCGAACGGCCATGGGCTCGTCACCGACGATAGTCTCACCAGCGGCGAGCGCGCCGACGAGTTTCTTCTCATGGGCTTGCGGCTTGCGGAGGGCATCGACCCCCGCCGCTACGCCGCCCTTGCCGGCCGGCCGCTCGACCCGCGTCGGATCGCCGTGTTGCGCGAACAGGGCGCGATCGAGGTCAATGCCGACGGCCGGCTACGCGTCACCCAGGCCGGCTTTCCGCTGCTCGATGCAGTCGTGGCCGATCTCGCGGCCTAGAGCTGGATCAGGCGCCAAAGCTCTTTGGTGAGCCCGCGACCGGCACGCCACCCCCGCTGCCGACCCGCATCACCGCAAGCCCGCGCTCATTGCTGCCGTCGGGGCGGAAGCGGAACAGCCCGTCAATGCCGGCAAAGCCGGACGGATTGGTCAGCACATCCGGCGAGAAGCGCTGCGGTCCTTGGGTCCGTGCGAGCGCCGCAACCAGCGCCACCGCGTCATAGGCAAGCGTTGCGGTTCTGACCGGCTCGCCGCCATAACGCGTGCGATAACGGCCGGCAAACGCCCGGAAGCCGGACGGATCGGGTGCCGCATAGAGACCACCCTGCAAGGAGGGGCTCGCGAACACGCGCGGATTGTCCCACAGCCCAGTGCCGACGAGCTGGATGTTGCGCAAATTGGCCCCGGCAGCGGTGAGGGCGTCGGCCGTCGCCACCACCGAGTCGCCATCATCAGCAATTAACAGCGTATCCGCCTGGCCCAGCGCCTGCGCCACGGTGCGCGCCGGCGTCGCGCGGTCGGTGCCGTATTTCTCGAACGCTACGATCCGTCCGCCTCTGCGGCCGACCGCTTGCTTGAACGCCGCCTCCACCACACTGCCATAAGCATTTTCAGGCAACAGCGCGGCAAAGGATTTTTTGCCGATGCTCGCCGAATATTCGACGATCCGGTTGACATCGGACTCCGGCAAGAAGCTCAACAGAAATACGCCGCGGCCGGCGATGCTCGAATCGGTCGAAAATGAGATGACGGAGATGCTGCGACCACGCGCGACTTGCGCGGTGGACGGCACCGACAGCGCAAACAGCGGACCCAAAATGATCTCGGCACCCTCCTCGAGCGCTTGCTGCGCGCCCTGGGCCGCGCCTTGTGGACTGCCGCCATCATCCTTGACCAGGATCTGGATGTTGGGGTTCTGAAATTCCGCCAGCGCCATCTCGGCGGCGTTCTTCATCGATTGCGCGGCAACGCCGGCATTGCCCGAGGCCGACAGCGGCAGGATCAGCCCTACCTTGTTCTGGCCGCTGCCGGCCACCGCCGGCTGCTGCGCCGGCCCCGCCGCAGGCGTCTCCGAACTTGGAAATTTGTCGGAAAGCGGGAAGAGGCTCCCCCCGATACCGCCGCAGGCCGTCAGCGGCGCGCCGAGCATAAGCCCGATCGCCATCCTCCGGGTGGTGGCCAATGTTTGCGAACCCGGGGAGAACGGACCCTCAGCTTCGGGCCTGGGTTTGAGCGGGTCCACCATCACATCTCTTGGCTTGACCGATCTTGGCTTGACCGACGGGGTCGGTCAGGACTCCCTCCAAACTCGCGATCAGGAGGGCGAATTGAGCATATCGTTGGCGAATAGTTAACTCAAACAAACGCATTTGGGCCGCTGCCGATCGGCTCTCAGTTCAATCACTTAAGTCTGTTCGCAGCCGGCCGGCACCGCACCGCTCTCGCTTGCGATGGTGGCGCCAAGCCTGTCTCCCCCCTAAGGTGGTATTATGCGCGCAAAACCGGTCCCGATAAATACTGAAGGCAGACGGGAACCGGCTGTCCGCAGCTTTTCGCTGGCCGGCCAAGCCGTGACCGCGCCCGAGGCCGCCGCCGGCCTGCATCTGGTCGCTACACCGATCGGCAATCTCGGCGACATCACCTTGCGCGCGCTCCAGACACTCGCCGGCGTCGACGTCATTGCCTGTGAAGACACCCGCATCACGCGACGACTGATGGCGCGTTATGGCATTGCCGCGGAGCTGATGCTCTATCACGAGCACAACGCCGTGGCGGCGCGGCCAAAAATCCTGGAGCGGCTGGCCGAGGGAGGGTCGGTCGCGCTGGTGTCCGACGCCGGCACACCGCTGATCTCCGATCCCGGCTTTAAGCTCGTGCGCGAGGTCGCCTCCGCCGGCCACAGGGTGATGGCGCTGCCAGGCCCCTCTTCGGTGCTGGCGGCGCTCTCGGTCGCAGCCCTTCCCACTGACCGCTTCTTCTTCGAGGGTTTTTTGCCGGCGAAGCAGGCCGCGCGCCGCGCGCGACTGTCCGAACTCGCCGAGATCGATGCGACCTTGGTGCTGTTTGAATCTGGCAACCGCGTGCAGGCGGCGCTGATTGATCTCGCCGAAATCCTGGGCGCGCGCGAGGCCGCGATCTGCCGCGAACTGACAAAGCTGCATGAGGACGTCGTGCGCGCGTCGCTCGCTGAACTTTTAGACCGCGCCGGCGAGCTTGAAACACGCGGCGAATTCGTGCTGGTGATCGGCCCATCGCCAAAGCACGCGCAAGTGTTGACAGCGGACGCGCTGGATCGGGTGCTGCGCGAAGCGCTCGCACATCGCAGCGTCAAGGATGCAGTGGCGCATGCGGTTCGGCTGTCGGGCCGGCCGCGCCGCCAGGTCTATGCGCGCGCGCTCGAGCTTGCAAAGCAATCTACGGGGCGGCGATGACCCAGATTGGCGCCAGCACCTCCGCCAAGCCCGACTGCGCCACACCGCCCAACGACGTTGCGCCGGAGGGCAGGGCGGCGCTCGGCGCCGCTCTCTCGGCGAAAACCCGCGCCCCCCAAGATCTCCTGGCCAACGGCTTGCGGCGTCTCGCCAAGCGCTTTCGCACACCGCATGACGCGTTCGACCCTGTGGCGAAACGCCGTGGCCTCGTGGCCTGTTTGCTCCCGGCGCGTCCCGCGCTCGGCGATTTCGAGCCGCGTGTTAAGGCGATCGCGATTGCGCCGCGCCACCGGCCACGCCATCTGTTAGCGGCATTTGTCGCGAGTTCCTCACCACTCACACGCGGACGTCCCAGATGAGATTGAACGTCGCCGTCCAGATGGACCCCATCGCCCGCATCAATATCCGTGGCGATTCGACCTTCGCGCTGCTTCTGGAAGCCCAGAAGCGCGGCCACGGGCTGTGCTATTACACGCCGGACAAGCTTTCCTTGGTCGGGGATGAGCTGTTCGCCCCGGTCCAGCAGCTCACCGTGCGCGACGAGCTTTGCAATCACTTCACGCTCGGCGAGCCGAAGCGCGAAAAGCTGTCCAGCTTCGATGTCGTCCTGCTGCGCCAGGACCCGCCGTTCGATCTCGCCTACATCACCTCGACGCATTTTCTCGAACGCGTCCATCCCAAGACGCTGGTCGTGAACGATCCCGCGAGCGTGCGCAACGCGCCGGAGAAGTTGTTCGTGATGAATTTCCCGCAGCTGATGCCACCGACCCTGATCTCACGCGATCTCGACGAGATCAATGCGTTCCGCAACACTCATGGCGCCGTCGTGATGAAGCCGCTGCACGGCCATGGCGGCGCGGCGGTGTTCCGCATCATGCCGCAGGACATGAATTTCGGATCGCTCTACGACATGTTCTCGGTGACATTCAACGAGCCTTGGGTGATCCAGCGCTTCCTGCCCGAGATCAAGCATGGCGATAAGCGCATCATCCTGGTCGACGGCGAATTTGCCGGTGCGGTCAATCGCGTGCCAGCAGCAGACGATCTGCGCTCCAATATGGTGCGTGGCGGTGCGGCGCAGGCGACCGCACTCACGCCGCGCGAGCGCGAGATCTGCGCGACCATCGGGCCAGCGCTGCGCGAGCGCGGCCTGTTGTTTGTCGGCATCGACGTGATTGACGGCCATCTCACCGAGATCAACGTCACCTCACCGACCGGCATCCGCGCCATCGCAGGACTCGGCGGACCGGATATCGCCGCGAAAATCTGGGACGCGATCGAAAACAAGCGCAGCCAGCTATAGCGCTATCCGCAAGGGCCTGCTGCGCTGCCTACGGATCAAGACCGCTCTGTCTGCCCCGCCTCATGTCCGTAACAGCCGGGACGATTATGATAGCCTTGTCCTTGGAATAATAACGCCTCGTTCACCATGAGGACGAATCCCTCGCTGCCGTCCGCAATCTAACCGCCGCTTCAAGCCGGCTTATACTTTTGCTGCTTAGTCCTGCTCACTTGTAGTGGAGTAAGAGTAGCAGTAAAATTTATGTATACCGCCCGAATTATCGTCCTGGTCATCGCTCTCGCTGCGGGCGGCGTTGCCGCCTACCTGGTGAGCGGGTCCGACGACAACAAACCGGCCCCCGCGGCGCCGGTCGCGCAATTGCCGACGGTCGACATCCTGGTCGCGAAGTCCGAGATCGGACTTGGCCAGATCATCAAGCCTGAAGATTTGCAGTGGCAGACCTGGCCCGCGGCGACCGCAAGCTCGAGCTTCATCAGACGCAGTGAACGTCCCAATGCCACCACCCAGATCGCCGGCTCGATTGCGCGCGGCATGTTTATCGCTGGCGAGCCGATCCGCGAGCAGAAGTTGGTGAAGGCCGACGGCTCGGGCTTCATGGCCGCGATTCTTCCGACCGGAATGCGCGCGGTCGCGACCGAAATCTCGGCGGAAACCGGTGCCGGCGGCTTCATCCTGCCAAACGACCGCGTCGACGTCATCCTGACCCGACACGTGAAGAACCCAGAGCGCCCGGCGCTGCCTGAAATCGTCGTTTCCGAGGTCGCGCTGGCCAATGTCCGCGTGCTCGCGATCGATCAGGCGCCCAAGGAGAAGGACGGCCAGAATACCGTGCTTGGCAAGACCGTGACGCTCGAATTGAAGCCCGAACAAACGATCGCCCTCGCCGCCGCACGCCAGGCCGGAACGCTGTCGCTTGCGCTGCGCAGTATCGCCGACGCCAACGCAGTCGAAGTCAACGCCGATGAACAAGCCAAGCGCGGCGTGAGCGTGAATGTCGTTCGCTACGGCGTCCCAAGCCAGGCAACCGCACAGAAGTGACGATGAGGAAGACCCCAGATGAAATGCCGGGCAAAAAGACCAACAACGCGGGCGTCGCTGATCCGTGCGCTGTCGTTTTCGGCTGTTCTCGCCGCGGCCCTTGAGCCGGCAGTCGTGCCGGTTCGGGCGGCGGGCGACCCGCCCCCCGCAGCTTCCGCTTCAGCTGCAAGTGTCCCGGCTCCCGCGGCAGCTCCCCCGGTAGCTCCCATGGCAGCTCCCCTGGCAGCTCCCCTGGCAACCCCGACATCCCCCGCAGCCCCAACTACTCCCGCGACAGCGCAAGCTGCCCAAGCTCCAGTCAACTCGACTGCCATGACGGCCCCGACCTACACCGGGAGCATCCTGGTCAAGACCCGCTTTCTGCCGCTCGGCGTCGGCAAGTCCGTCGTCGTCGACCTGCCGCGCGACGCGAAGGACGTGCTTGTGGCCGACCCCAAGATCGCCAATGCCGTGATCCGTTCGCCGCAGCGTGCCTACATCATCGGAGCCGGTGTCGGCCAGACCAATGTCGTGTTCTTTGACGCCGATGGCGGGCAGGTCGCCTCCTACGACATCGCCGTCAAGCGCGACCTCAATGGCGTCCGCGCCGCGTTGCGACAGTCGCTGCCGGGCGTGCAGATCGAAGGCGTCGGCGAAGGCGTTATTCTAACCGGCTCGGTGTCGAACCCGCTCGAGGCCCAACAGGCCGGTGAAATCGCAGCAAGGCTTGTCGGAGCCGCCGACAAGGTCGTCAACTCAATCGTCGTGCGCGGCCGCGACCAGGTGATGTTGAAGGTCCATGTTGCGGAGGTGCGGCGCGACATTATCAAGCAGATGGGCGTCGATCTCTCCGTCAGCATGAACTACGGCACCGCAGTCGTGAATTTCAACAATGCCAACCCGTTTACCGCCTTCGGCGCCCCGCTCGTCTCCGGAAACAGCTTGTCCGCCTCCTCCATCCTCAGGGGCTTGCCCACCGTCACCACAACCCTGCGCGCCATGGAAAGCGCGGGCGTGATCCGGACCTTGGCCGAGCCGAACCTGACTGCAATTTCCGGTGAGTCAGCGACCTTCATCGCCGGTGGTGAGTTTCCGATTCCCGCCGGTTATTCCTGCGATCCCACCACGCATGTCTGCACAACGCAGATCACCTACAAGAAGTTCGGCATCTCGTTGAACTTCACCCCGGTGGTGCTGAGCGAGGGACGCATCAGCCTGCGCGTCATGACCGAGGTCTCCGAATTGTCCAACGACAACGCGATCACGGTGTCGCAGGCCCTGACCGGCAACGCCACGAACTCCATCACCATCCCGGCGATCCGGACCCGCCGCGCCGAGACCACCCTGGAAATTCCCTCCGGCGGCTCGATGGCCATGGCCGGACTGATCCATCAACAGACCAAGCAGGCGGTCAATGGCTTGCCGGGGCTCGATCAATTGCCTGTGCTGGGACAGCTGTTCCGCAGCCAGGACTTCGTCAACAACGAGACCGAGCTGATGGTCCTGGTGACGCCCTATGTCGTGCGCGCCGTCGCCCAGCAAGAGCTGTCGCGTCCCGACGACGGATTTGCGCCGTCCTCCGACGCGCAATCGGCGCTGCTCGCACGCATCAACCGCATCTACGGCGTCGCCGCCCGCATCGAAACGGTCGGCGGCTACCAGGGCAATTTCGGCTTCATCATCGACTGAGGCGGCATCTCGCGGGGGACGGGGACATCAAGATGACCAGAGGACAAACAGTCGATCGCCATCGCCGCATGCGCCTCTTGGGCCCATTGCTCGGCGTTGGCGTCGCACTTTGCGCATGCACCGCTCCGGACGCCATCATCACAGCTGGCACTCCTAATGACTACCGCTTACGTCATCCGATCGCGATCACGGAAGCCAACCATTCGATGGTGATTTTCGTCGGGCACGCGCGCGCGGGCCTGACCCTCGCGCAGCGCGCCGATGTCGCGGGATTGGCGCACACCTGGCGCAATGAAGGGACCGGCGCGATCATGGTCGAGATGCCGGTCGATACCCCGAACGCCCGGGCTGCGGAAGCTACCTATCGGGAGATCCGCAACCTGCTGCTGGCCGGCGGCGTGCCGGCGCGCGGCATCACATTGCATCACTACCATCCCGACGAGCCGCAGGTGCTGGCAACGATCAAGCTCACCTACACGAAAATCGCGGCGGTCGCGGGCCCCTGCGGCCTGTGGCCCGAGGATCTTGGCCCCTCGATCCGCAGTCCTGGCTATAACGAGAACAAGCCGTACTACAATCTGGGCTGCGCCAACCAGCGCAATCTCGCGGCGATGATCGACAATCCATCTGATCTGGTGCAGCCGCGCGCGGAGACGCCGGCCTACACGCCGCGACGCAGCGAAGCCTTCGAGAAATACCGCAAGGGCCAATCGACCACGACCACCTACCCGGAAGCCGAGAAGGCCAAACTCAGTGATACAGGCAAATGATGCGCCAGCCCCAAAAGGATTCCGAAGTCTCTCACGATGTCGCGCCGCCGCAGGCCAACGACTATATTGCCGCCGCGCCCCGCATTTCGGTGCAGGCGTTCTGCGAGTCCGAGGTGACCGCGTCCGCGGTGCGCTCGGCCGGCGAGGACCGTCGCCTCAGCAAGGCCCATCTCACGGTCAAGACCGGTGGCATGGCGGTCGCCATTGAGTCCTATCACAATGCCCCGACACCGAATGTCATTGTGCTCGAAAGTCAAGGCAATGGCGATATCCTCGCCGGCCTCGACGAGCTCGCTTCCGTCTGCGACCCCGGAACGCGCGTCATCGTCATCGGCAGCGAGAACGATGAGGTGCCCTACCGCGAGCTGGTGCGGCGCGGCGTCAACGACTATGTGCTCGGACCGGTCAGCCCGCTTGACGTGGTGCGGTCAATCTGCAGCCTGTTCTCTGCGTCGGAAGCAATCACCGTCGGCCGGCTCATCGCGGTGGTCGGGGCCAAGGGCGGCGTCGGCGCCTCCACCATCGCGCACAATGTCGCCTGGACGATCGCGCGCAACCTCAAGCTTGATTCGGTCGTGATCGATCTCGACCTCGCCTTCGGCACCGCAAGCCTCGACTACAATCAGGACCCGATGCAGGGCATCGCCAACGCCATCTTCCAGCCCGACCGGCCGGACAGCGCGTTCATCGACCGCCTGCTCGCAAAATGCACCGACCACCTCAGCCTGCTTGCGGCACCCGCCTCACTCGACCGTGTCTATGACTTCGGCGCCAACGCCTTCGACGCCATCTTCGATACGCTGCGCATGACCACGCCCTGCATCGTGCTCGACCTTCCGCACCAATGGTCGGCCTGGACCAGACGCGCCCTCGAAGGCGCCGACGACATCATGATCGTCGCCGAACCCGACCTCGCCAATCTCCGCAATGCCAGGAACATGCTGCATGTTCTGAAGGCGTCGCGACCCAACGACCGGATGCCGCTCTATTGTCTCAACCAGATCGGCATGCCCAAACGCCCGGAAATCGACCGGCGCAGCTTTGCCAAGACCCTGGAGAGCCAGCCGGTTGCGGCCATTCCGTTCGATTCGCGGCTGTTCGGCACCGCTGCCAATAACGGGCAGATGATCGCGGAAATCTCCGCCAGCCACCGTACCAGCCGGATGTTCTTGGAGATCGCGCAACAGTTGACCGGTCTCAGCGAAACCAGGAAGAAGCAGAGCTCGTTGCTCGCGCCGATCCTTGGCAAATTGCGGCCAAAGTCGGCCCGCGGCTAATGGCTTCGGCCTTAAGCGGTCGCGGCCGGAGCTGTCGCGATCGCTCAGCGACATCAGTTGGCGCGCACAGGCGCTGTGGCCGAGATATGGTCGCCGCCTAAGCCACGCGCTGCATTCCTGCGGGCCAGCAGGCGCTTGAGCTCGGCGACATTGGCGTTCGCTTCGTCGACCGGCAGGTCGGCCTTGGCCGTGCTTTCAGCCTCGGTCTGGCGGCCCTGCAGACCCAATACAACTGCAAGATTCATCCGCACGCGCGGATCCTTGCTCGGGTGGTTGTAAGCCTTGCGCAGCACCTCTTCGGCCTTGGCGAGGTCCTTTGACAACAGGTACGACAAGCCGAGATTGGACAGCACCGAGGGCTCGTCGGGCGCGATCCTGAGCGCACTTGCATAATACTGCCGCGCCTCCTCGTAACGGCCGAGCTGGTCAAGGGCCGCGCCCTGCACCGAAAGGATCCGCCAATCCGGATCTTCGGGCGCGTGCGCTTGGCTCAGCACATCGAACGCCTGCTGGAAGTTGCCATTGTCCATCAGCGCCCGCCCATAGCCCGCAAGCAGCGCCTTGTTGGTCGGATTGGCGATGGTCGCCTGCTCAAGCACGGCAACCGCCTGCGATCGCTCGCCGGCGGTACGCAACGCCTTGGCGTATTGCAGAGCCAGATCTGGATCCTTGGGGTTGACGCGGTAACGATCACGATACGTCTCAACGTCGCGCCGCGGATCAGACGCGCGGCCGGGGTTGGGTTGTCCCGCAATCGACCCGGTAACGTCCGACGGATCGGTCGTCTGGCAGCTGCAAAGGCAGAGCGCCAAGATCAATGACGATGCGGGTGACACAACCAGCCGCGCGAAGCGAGCTTGTCTGCAAAAATGCCGGAACATGTCCTCTTGGCCTGGGGTCGACGACTGGCCAAAAAATGCTGACGGCTTAACCCTAAATTCCCGTTAATCCGTCCTCATTTTGCCGTGGACGCGGCAATAATTGGACGCTTTGATGTGCGCAAGGCGGCAACGTCTAGCTGATGAACTCAGCGCCGAACTCGCAGCCGATTCGCCAGACCAGGCGGCATTGGCGCGAGCGACCTTCCGAGAAGATGAGGGTGAATTCCGGCGGCAGCTCGAAATACTCGGCGACGACCTTCACACCGCCATCGGAAATGTCCGTGACCATGCAGTCTCGCGGCAAACCGCCTGTCCCGAATTGGATCTTAGCAAGGCTCCTGCAAATACGACGTTCACTTCTACGACGGTTCGCCAACATCTCGATTACCCCCTTCGTTGCCCACGCATTCCAACATCACAGAGGTTCTACAAAACAATCCTTGGGATATGCTGAGCGCAAACTCGCGCAATCTATCATTTATTTTCGAACGCATTTTATCGATTGGATGGATGCGACCAAATCTGGCGCGGCCCGAGCTGCCGCCGCGACAGCTCCCTCAGCCCCAAAACCCGGTGTTGATCTGCCGTGGTGCGCAGCGTCGCATTTCGCGCGCGCAAGACCTTCACATCAACCATAAGAGGTGTGCAGGAACCACAGCTTGGGTCACCACACCTTCTCCTTCTGAAGGCAAATCCTTCGCCTTGCTAGCCGAGTTCACCCATCATCCGTTCCGCTTAAGGAAACGGCGCGGACGAAGCTCTCCGACGACACCGAGCGACGCGCATCTTCGGTGCTGTTGGGCGCGTCCGAGCCCGCGGCTCTGATCGTCGGGGCCGATGGCGAGTAGCCGTGCGTTGCCGCCTCGCGCGAAAGCGGGCGCGTAAGCTTTGGTAAACCATAGTCTCATCGCGCCCGCTAACAGCACCGGACTTCAAACACTTTGCAAGGTCACCGCAGCATCCTCGTGCGACCAGGTGCATGAGCGAAGGGTCGGCGATGGCATGGTTCTTCCGGATCAAACTCTATATCCGCCATTTCTCTCGACGCCATCCTTGGCTGATCGCCGCAATCCGCTCGCTGATGGTCTTCTCGGCTGCGTTCGGTGGCTCCTATGGCTTCATCGTCGGCAGCCGGGCGGAAAATTCCGGCTATAACGCCCACGCTTTTGCGATTGGTGCCAGCTTCCTGTTCGCGGTCGCCTGCGTCGCACTCGCAACGTTAAGCATCCGCCTGCGCTTTCTGCGCAAAAGGCTTCGCAAGATCGCGCTCCACAATGAGGCGCTTGCCGATCGCAATTGGGAATTGCAGGAGGCGGAAGGACGCGCCCGCAGCCTGTTCGAATCGCAAAGCGACCTCATCGTGATGCGCAACGCCGACGGCATCATCACGTTTGCCAACGATGCCTATTGCGAGATGGCCGGCCAGCCACGCGCGGCGCTGATCGGCAGCCGTTTTTCCTTTGAGGTCATCGCGCAGGATGACTGCGCGCTGGACCAAAACGGCACGCGGATTCACGACCAGAAGATCAAAGGTGCGCTCGGACCGCGCTGGATCGCCTGGCGCGAGGGCCTGGTTCGCTCGGATGCCGGCCAGCCGGCGGAGCTGCAATGCGTCGGGCGCGACGTCACCGACCGCACCGAGGCGGAGCGCGCGCTGGCCG
>Ga0306921_10003714_pt1 | contig 15512 bp, 6 predicted proteins | sample sta12Cox44000080_FD_203760 | JGI IMG/M metagenome (GOLD analysis project Ga0306921, IMG submission 203760) | Lab enrichment of tropical soil microbial communities from Luquillo Experimental Forest, Puerto Rico - statoxic.12C.oxic.44.000.080 (v2)... | ecosystem: Environmental > Terrestrial > Soil...
CGACATGGGTAGCCGGAGAATGCTTTTTGCCGGCGGCGGTCATCCACCAGCGATGGTCGTGACGCCCAGCCAAGAGCCTCGATTACTGGAGTCACGCAGCATGGTTCTGGGGGCTCTCCCGGAAGCTGTGAGTTCAGAGGCAACCCTAGACGTTAGCCTACGGCAGGGCGACCGTATTGTTCTTTACTCCGATGGAATCACGGAAGTTTTCAATTCGCGGGATGAAATGCTGGGTGTTCCGGGCCTACGGAATTTCGTGCGAGAAGCCGCGCTCCTTCCTTTCACTGAAATGATGGAGGGAATCCTCGACAGGGTAGACGCATGGCGCCAAGGCCCGCCTTCCGACGACGCTTCGCTAGTATTGGTTGAGGTCAACTGACCTTCAGGTGGGCCTTCGGCAGGCTAGATCGTGTCATAGCAACCTTCGATACGGGCTCAGGCCGACCGAGGGGTCGGGGAGGCCCACTCAATTCGCGTGTGGTATTCAGATGCTCGCGAGCGCAATAGCGAAAATCAACCCATTTTTGGAACGAACGAGATTTTGGCGAGAAACAGGAGATTCCTGATATAGGTGCTCGTCCAGGCCTCTGGCGACGGGATTTTTTCCCTTTCCGTGTCGTCTTCACCCTTCCGTTTCCGATATTCCAAGTAGGGAGCAAAAGCCTGCTCGATGCGATCGCCACGATTTCTGTGTCGGAGCGTAGAGTCAAATTGCGGGGGTGGTCTTCGCGGTTGTAGCAAACAAGTCAAAAACAAGGAGAAAGAAGTGAACAACATTTGTACAAGAAAGTCCTGGGGCGGCAGAGCCGTTTCCAGCATCACTCGTGGACTGCTGTCGGCGCTCGCGGTACTGGTTATCTCCGGCATCGCGGCCGCTCAACAGAATAAGGTGGACGTTGCGGTGAGTCAGGTGCAGAGTCCGCCGACCCCGACAACCATTACCCCGCCCGTTGGTAACTCCGCATTTTTGGTCGGCCACGCTGTGGGGACGCAGGGTTATATCTGTCTCCCTGCCGCCACAGGCGCCTCTTGGACGGTGAACGGCCGGCCTCAAGCCACCCTGTTTACGGACATCTTCGGCGAGGCCGTGCAGATCATCACCCACTTCCTGAGCCCCGTCGAAAATCCCAACGATATCGGCCCCAAGCCTCCGCGTTTCGGCGACGCCACCTGGCAGAGTTCGTTCGATAGCAGTAGGGTGTGGGCACAAAAGCAGAATTTTATTACCGCGGGCACCGACGCGAGTTGCCCGAACGGCGGTTCGATTGATTGCCTCTTGCTCCAGGTGATTGGGACCGCAGAGGGGCCCACCGGCGGTAAATCGCTCACGAAGACCACGTTTGTCCAGCGCCTGAACACAAAAGGCGGGTCTGCGCCTGCTACCGGTTGTTCAGTAGCCAGCGACGTGGGCAGACAAACCCTGGTGCCGTACTCAGCTGATTATTACTTCTTCCGCGAGGATCAGTAAGCGTTTCATTCGCCTCGCAATGCGGGTTGAGCACGCGAACCGCACCCAGCCCAGCGGTTCGCGTGCTCACCCTTGATTTAAAACGAAGCTATGGCGGTCATGAGCGCTGCGGATTTTGGTATCACTGTTCGGTTCGGGGTGAGTGGGTTTCCTTGCGACAAACAGACCGTAGACAAAGTTGCCGGAACTACACCCAGCTTGTATGGCATGGAATGCTTTCAGGTAAGTTACAAAATGCCTTCCTTGTTTTGCGGCGAGGGACCAGAAGGATCTGTCGCGGATCACGTCTAAACCGATATCCCAGGTTTTCGCGCACTGGCGCGTCAGATCCTGCCGGTGGACGATCTCAAGACCGCTCGAGACCAGATACGATTCGTAATCATCCATGGTTTCGAGCTCAATAAACATTCCTTCCTCGATGGGTCTGATGAATTTGCGGGTCTGTGCCGGGGAGAGACCCGATCGCTTGAACCAATCCGTTACGGCAAAGGCGCCGCCGGGCTTCAGAAAGCGCGCCGCATTCACAAAGAACTGCGGGTGGTCGTGATAGTGGGAGATCGATTCGACAGACCAGAGCAGGTCGAATTGCCGTTCGAAGGTTAAGGCCTCAGCATCCATCAAGAGGAACTGCGCGTCTAATTTTGCCTCGGCAGCTGCCTTGCGGGCCATTTCGACCTGCACCGGAGAAATGGTAATGCCGGTGGCACGCGCCTGGTACTTTCTAGCCAGGAAAAGAGTGCTGCCGCCGAAGCCGCAGCCGATGTCGAGCACTTCCGCACCCGTCGAAACTTTCGCCAAAGCCGCCAGGTGCTCTGCGAGTTGAAGCTGGGCTGTTTCTTTCGATTCGTCGCCCCGAATCCAATATCCATGATGAATATGTTCGCCCCAAAGAGAGCGATAGTAGGGGCTAACCATGTCGTAGTGCTCGACGATTTTCCGTTTATCGTTGGGGCGCCGCGAGAGCAGCGGTCGTTTAGGTGAAGGTGAAAGGCTCATTGGTCCTGGTCGCCCGAAGGCCGATTCTACAGCAAAACGCAACGCGAATGAAAACGGCGCCGATGTGGCCGCAGGAGGCCCCCGCGCATGTAGCTAGGAGTGTTCTGGCGCTACTTCAGTCGATGAAGCAGGGCCTCACAGCCTCACGCAATCACGGCAATCACGTTGACTAGGTTCATTGTGCGGCCTAAGATGGCCACGCGGATTTTTTAGGCCAAAGTCCTGGCCCACGGCGCACAGATGGACACTTATCACCCCGAGATCGGAACCGCCTCGTTGACGATTGGGTTCGGAGCCAAACCGAGGCTCCTATTTCTGTATCGGTGGTTCGCCCTTGTGATGGGCTTGGCGTGCGCGGTAGCCGCACTGCCCGTGGCCGCACTTTCCTTCGGATGTTATGGCGCGGCGATGCTGCTCGGAAAGGTTCGTCCGTTACCCAATACGTATGAATTTATTTCTGCGGCGTACGACCGATGTATCGAGCGGCTCGGGCAAACGGTTCTGCGGGACCAACGAGACGCTCCCGCGTTACGGCTGATGGTCTCCCTTACGCTGACCGTTGTGCCGGTTTTTGCGATCCAGCTTGTGTTGGGGAAGCCGCGACTGCTGCTGGTCATCGCTTTCTATCTGGCCCTTTACGGGCTCAAGTTTCAGCGGTTTGTGAGGATGTTCAGCGCCAGCCACCTGGAAGCCCATCGGCGCCAGGGCTTCTTTTCCGACAAATACGATAAGTTCTTTGGCCGGTACCTCGAATTCTTTCTGGGCTATTTTTACGGGAACATTCCGGAGCTCGGCCGGACCGCGCATGTATGTCTGCACCATCGAGAGAACGCAGGATTCGACGACACCCGCAACACGATGGGCTACGACCGAACCAGCCGGATCGATTTCCTGTGGTACATGGCGGACAACGTTTGGACGGTTCTCGGGGTTGCGCCATACGCCTATTTTCGAGCGAAAGGCGATGAAAAGAACCGAAGGCGAATGTTGCGGGGAATGGTGGGTTACTACGCTTATTTCGGGGCTGTGTTTATCTACGACTGGAGAATCGGAATTCTTTTCGTGCTGGTTCCGATTCTGTGCATGAATTTCATCAACGCCATTACCGCATGGGTGCAGCACGCTTTCTGCGACCCGGAACGCCCTGAGGATTATTTTGCGAACACCGTGACCGTTGTAGACGAGGTGAACTTCATGAACGAAGGGTTCCACCTCTGCCATCACCACCGTTCAAGCCTTCACTGGACCGAGATGCCAGCGCATTTCGAACGGATCAGCGACAGGATGAAGGTGGCGGGCTCGCTGGTCTTCCGGGACCTGGATTTTTTTGGGCTTTTCCTCGAGTTGACGGTGCTTCGCAGAATGGATGTGCTCGCCGAGAAACTTGTTCCGTGGGAGCCGATGGAGCATGAGGAGCGATTGGCGCTGCTGGTGAAGAGGACCCAGCCTCAAGACGCCGTGATTTAACCCACGTAAGCCATTAGCGGTTCCGCGAGTCTGCTTAAACCCACCTCGTTTTAGCATCCTTAAACCGAAGTTGTCAGAGAAAGCGGGACAACCCTTCAGCGAAGCCGCTTCATCCATCAGTTCAGATATTTCCCGGTGCAGGGAAAGCATGCGCGTCAGCACTCCCATCGCGGTGCCGCTTCTTGGGCTTTTCGTTGTAGTCACGGCGTTTGCGCATCCTCAGGATGATGCCATCAGGGGCGGGGCTTCGAATGCCGTGCCGGCGGGCGCCATCATTGACGAAATCACATTCCCAGGGCTTCAACACATTGCTGTGCAGACGGCAAAATGGCAACTCTCCGTTCATCCCGGAGAACAGTTTGATGCGGCGCGGATTGCGGCCGATCTTCGAGCGCTCTACCGGCTGGGCTGGTTTGAAGATGTCCTCGTGAAAGCGGAGGAGCTCGATAGCTACCGAGAAACTGCGTTTGACAATCGCCCACATGTCAAACTCGAATTCCATGTCAGGGAGTACCCGTTTCTGACCGGAGTGGGATACAGCGGTTCGAGGGTTTTTTCTCAGCAACAGATACAGAAGCTGCTCGAGGACAAGAAGCTCACGCTGCAACCAGGAGCACCCGCGAGCCCTGTCGAAGTGCATCGAGTCGCGGTGGCGGTCCAGTCGGAACTCGCCGCGATGGGATACCCGCAGGCGCAAGTGCTCCCGGTGCAAGAAAAGCTGGCTGGCCAGAGGGTGAGGGTGGAATTCCAGATTCAAGACGGACCACGTTTGCCTGTCGTAGGCGTGAGCTTTTCCGGGCATCCGGAGATTTCTGACCGAATTCTGCGAAAGCAAATGCACGAGATTGCTCCTGATGCGAGGTTTTCCGGATTTCGAAACAAAAATATTTTCACAGCAGAAAAGGGTGAAGAGGATCGCATCAGGCTTCTAACCTATTTGCAAAATCATGGATTTCCGCAAGCGCGAGTGGGAACGCCTCAAGCCACGATCGTGGACGTTTCAGGCCGCTCGTTGCCGTGGTTCCGCCGCCGGTCTGAAACCGGTCTGAGAGTTGGCCTACCGATCGAGGCGGGTAGCCTTTATCGCTTTGGCTCCTTGGAAGTCAGCACGGCTCTCGAGGGAAAGCTAGGTTCAGAAAAGAAATATGCAGCGATCCTGTCGAGTGCCGCTCCCGGCCAGCCATTCTCCCAGAATGCAGTCGACTCTTTGCAGCGTAACTGGGAAATGAGACTCCACCGGATGACACAACATAATAAGGATAAGGGCAGTGGAGATTATCGGTTGCGCGCTATTCCGACGTTTAACAGCTCAACGCACCTGGCGTCGGTGAAGTTTGACTTCGACCCCATGCCGCCTTACGTCGTCGGACGAATTGAGTTTCGCGGTAACCGGCGATTCCCGGACCGGTATCTTCGCCGCCGCATCGGGCTCGGGGAAGGTCAACCTTTCGACGAGTACACGCTTCAGGCCGGTCTCGCCCGTATCGCGAGAACGGGCTATTTTGAGCCCTTCAAGAAAGAGGACATTCAGATTGCGACTCGGGAGGCCGGACGCACAGTCGATGTAATCATTCAGATCCACGAGAAAGGCAGACAACGCGCGACCCTCTCTGGTGGGCGCGAGCAATTTGGAAGCACAGTGGGAATCGCCTACACCGTCTTCAACCTGCTCGGGTTAGACGAGTATCTTTCGACGCAAATCGATTGGGGGCCGGAGACTCTGCAGCTGGCCCTTGGTTTGGCGATGGAAGGTTTTCTTGGTTCCCGGGGTACGCTGGCGCTTTCGGTGTTTGAAACATTGATTCGCCCACGTCTTACCCGAGGCGTCCAGGTTCCGTTCCAACGAACCCAGAGCGAAGGTGTGAATGTGGGTTGGAGTTATGCCATTTCTGATGTGGACTCGCTCGGAATCACTTATGGACGCACGCGCGCGCTGACAGACTATGTGGTCAGCCAACCTGCCAGCTCACCAGCTCCGCAGACTGCCGATCTGCGAAACGAGACTTCCAACCATTCGCTGGGCATTCGATGGACACGCGAAACAGGAGAACAAAAGATACAGATAATGGATTCGGTTTCGGGTGGGTGGCTTGGAGGCAGCGAGAACTTGTTGAAATCCAAAGTAGAATACGGCCACATTTTTCCCGATGCATTGCTCGATCACCACAATGCCTGGGCCTTTAGAACAACGGTGAGCGCGGCGGGCAGTTACAAAGGGGACATGCCGCTCTACGCACATTTTTTCTCCGGCGATGATCTCGTGCGCGGGCTGCGGGCGGGAGAACTCGGACCTTATGAGACTTTGGCCACGTTATCCCCTGCCGGCACGACGAGGTACTCGGCGGCGCCAGCTGGGGCAAACCTCGTGGCCGCTTCAAATTTGGAGTATCGGATTCCACTGAAGGGCAAAGTTGAAGGAGCAACATTCTTTGATGCCGGTTCAGGCTTGTTGCTACCGGGCTGGCTCGGGCAAACGCGTCCTTCACTCATCAATTCGACAAACGGTTTGTTTCATGGATCAACGGGGTTCGAGCTCCGCTGGACGTTACCAGCGGTGGGCGTGCCGTTGCGCGTGAATTATTCGTTCAACATTTTTCGATTGCACCGCACTTTCGCCATGGCGGACGGCACGATCCTTCGCTTGCACAGTCGCCTGGGCGCGTTGGGGTGGGGACTTGGGCCGCTGTTCTGAGCGAGTTCTTTGATTGAGGCCGTCCTATGAAGCTGCGCGCGCAAGCCTTAGCCATTTTTTCCAACTGATTCACATTTTTCCACAGTCTTGGCCACTTACCGGCTTAGTCTCGCGCTCGTAGAATAAGTGGGATTGATTTACGAGGAGTGGCCATGCTGTTCGCGATCGTGTCTCGTGGCAAGAAGGTTGGAACGCGGTTAGTTCCGCATCGTTTCAAGGACAACCGTTACCATGTCCAGTTGGGCAAAGAAGGGCCTTATATTCCGGTTAGTGATTACCGTGAAATTCCTTCTTATCTCGCAAACGGTTATTCTCTGCAGATGAGCAGCAAGGCTGAGAACCGTGCCCCCAGTCTAATTCGCCCGCAATCCATTCATGGATGGAGCGTGGAGGCGAGAGACCTTTTCTTCCCACCGAAGCTCGACTGAGCGACCAAGGCCGCCCAAGATAAAGGATCGCGCTGGCGCAGAGATGCGTGGGTTGCACAGCGATTTGCTATAAGGATTCTCCTGCTCCGGCAGAAAACCGATCCTTGACCAGGTCACCGGGAATCCCAAACTGGGCTTAGTCGACAACGAGTCCCTGGGCGCGAAACTTCCCGATGACCACATCTACGTGGTCGCCTTTCTTAACCAAGCGGCCCTTATTCGAAAAGGCCATCCAGTAGGATTTCCCGGCCTCCGGCGTGCCGGTCTGGCGCAATTGCCCGACCTTCTCGAGCGACGGCACCACGAGTTTGACGCCAGCCTTCGGGTCGATAAGAGCGGGCTCGGCCTTCTTGTCGTTCAGTGCCTTGGCCTTTGCAGGATCCAGGACCCGATAGCTAAATCGAATTACTTCACCAGACTCGGCCCACTTTAAAATGAGCGAGTCCACTCCCCAGACCATTTGGTAATACGTGCCCGCGCGACCCGCAAAGCGATCCGGATGATAGCGCGAGGGGGAAGCGGAAGGCTTGGGCGCAGGCGGTGGAGCCGGTTGCACCTTGGCGGGCTCCGAGGCCGGTACCGATTGCGAAGGAGCCTGCGTTTGCGCAGCCATGCGAGAGACAAAAATGCTGCCGGCGAAGACCCCCGCTAGCAGCATGAATTTGAGTCTAGATTGTATTTTGTTCATGTCGATTGGCTTCATTATCACGGGTTGCATCTTGTTGTAAGTGGGTAGGGGCGACCGTTACGGTCGCCCCTGAGCCCGGGTTAGTTCGCGGTGAAGTTCGGTGAGTTTTGCGTGGCGGTTGCTACTCCGGTGTCCGCGATCGTGACGTGTGCTGTCGAGGTCAGGGATCCGGTCGTTGGCGGAACATAATGCACGACAATTGTGCAGGTGGCCCCCGGTGCAAGCACTGTCCCGGATGCGCAAGTCCCACCCGTGACGGTGAAAGCCCCTGTACCGGTTACCCTGTTCACCACCGGCGCGGCTGTCAGCGCAATCGGGCCGGCATTCGCTCCCGTAGCGGAGTTTCTGAGGGTTACGGTTCCGGTCTTCGTGGTTCCGTTGGCCGGGGTTGTCGTCAAGGCTGGAGTCGGCCCTGTGAACGCCGGCGTGCCGCCAGTCACTGTGAAGGGCAAGGTATTGCTGGTCCCGCCAGGTGTGGTGATGCCGAGGTTTCTTACACCCAGCGGAGCAGTCCTCGAGATGTTCAAGGTTGCGGTCACTTGGGTGGCAGAAACCACCGTGAGGTTGGTTACGGGAATCAGTCCACCAATTCCGGTGATGGCGAAGGCCCCGGTCAGGTTGGTCCCGGTAAAGGTCACGGTGACGGGGGTTCCGCGCGCGCCCGAAGTTGGCGTGATGGACGTCAACGTCGGTGCTGGCGGCGCTGTTACAGTGAAGGTGACCGGGTTGGTCAAACCACCCGGTGTGGAAACCCTGACAGTCCGGGCCGTTGCGGGAGCGAGGTTCGCGATGGTGAACGTTGCCGTTACCGAGGTGTCGCTGACCACAACCAGGTTGCTTATGGTTATCCCGGGTCCGGTCACGCTGATGAGGAAGGCCCCGGTCAGGTTTGTTCCGGTAAGTGTTACATTGACGCTGGTTCCGCGCAGACCGGTGTTGGGAGAGATGGAGGTCAGCGTTGGCGCAGCCACCGTGCTCGCGAACTCTACTGCTCCGGCGTCAACAGCGTTGTTCCCCTTCCGCGCGTTCCCGTAGAAGTCCACCGAGGGTGCAGCGGCATAGTTTGCCGCCGCCGTTCCGGCGTTCGGGATGAAGTTGATGACCGAAGACCCCGCGGCCGGTCCGTAGTTCGACAACGGGTCGCCTGTAACGGGGTTGCTCGTGGCCAGTGGACCCCAGCTCATGTTGATCCAGTTGTTGCCTTCGTCTACGGTCGCCGCCGGCGTGAGGCTGAAGACCGGGTTGGGCACCGTGGCGTCGGCAATGCCGGGAGGTACCTGGTAGCCTGTACCTCCGAACTCGGGCGGAATGCGCGAGCCGTTGCAATACTGGAGAAGGAGCGTCGGGTCAGCCAGCGTGTTGGTTGTGCTGTAACCGGTGATGCTGGTCATCACCGAGTACGTCGGGTTGAGCGTAACGGTCGAAGCGTGGTTGGTCGGGCCTGTGTCGCCGCGAACGCCGATGTCCCAGTAGCTCACCGGAGTGGCGCAGGCACCCGTGCCGCCGGTGATGATCGCGCCGTTTCCGTTGGCGGTCGTCGCGTCAGCCTGCGGCTGGCTTGGTGCAGGCGTGGTAGTGAAGCCATCGTAGAGAGTCACAATGTTCTGCTGGTTCAGGGTTCCACCGCCAAGCGCACCCACCCCGATGTAGAACGCGCGGTTCTTCCAGAGCACGTTGTTGTCGAGCAGCGGGTACGAGAACCCTCTGCAGGTTCCGTTGCTGGCCGTGGTTCCGGCGAAATGGCCCTCCGGGCAGGTAATCGTCGCAGGCAGATTCGCAATCAGGACTGCGCTGTTCTGGATGCTCACCAGACCAGCCGGCTGTGCCGTCGAAGTGCTGACGCAAGGCGTGGGAATTGAGCCGGTGGCCGGGTCAACTGGGCACGGACCGATGGCGCTAGCTACGGGAGCCCCAATGGTGTTGAAGAGCACTCCAGAAGATGCGGTCGTATCGTTGGAAGCAATGGTGTTATTGATGATGTCGATGTTCAATGCATCCAGCAGGGATATTCCTGCTCCATCCCAGCCGGCTACGTTGTTGGTGATAATGTTGTTGGTGACGACCACGTGATTCCATCTCGATGGGGTTGTGGGGAAGGTGGTCACATCGCCACCGTTGATATGCTGGAAGGCGATGCCGCCGCCGCTGCCGCTTTCGGCCGAATTCCCGGTGATCAGGTTGGCATCGATCGTTAGCAGCGGACCAACGCCGTCGCTTGGGGTAACAGCGCCCGGGGCGACTTGGCAATCCGTATCCGCTGCTGCGTTGAGGCAGACCGGGTCGGCGTCAGGCGCACCCATGATGATCAAGCCGCCACCGTTGGCCTGAATCGTCGGGTTGGTGCTTTGGTTGAACAGGAACGTGTTGTGCTGGATTAGGCCGGCGTAGCTAAAACCAACGTGACCAAATCCGCCGCCATCGCCGGTGCTCAGGTTTCCGCAAACCCAGTTGTACTGGAATTTGTAGAAGTCGGAGCCGGGACAGAAGGTGATTCCGCCCGCTCCTGCCGGGGTGCCCGAGAACAATTCGTCGCCAATAGAGGAGTTGGAGGTAATCGAGTTGTTGTGCACGTTGACGTTCAGGTTGTGGCAATAAGGCAACTGCAGGTTCGTGACCGCGCTGGTCTGGCAGGAACCGGGATCGGGATTGACGGCCCCTACGCCGCCAAGGTACGCCGTCGGGAATTCACCCTGGCCGACGTTGATGCCGCCCGAGAGCGTTCCGGAGTTGTTGTTGACGCGGTTGTTGGTAATCTGAAGGTTATGGCCCCAGGCGTGGACGAAGATACCGCCGCCGCCTTGGGAGCTGTCGCGGATGGCCAGGCCGTCGATGCTCGACGGGTTACACAGGAAGTTGCTCGGGAATGGGTTGTGACCTGTGGTCGAGCTGGCCCCGCAACCTCTTGTCGGGTCGCTCGTGCCAAGCAGAAGGAGTGTACCCGTCGGGAAGGTGTCGGCGACCCACGGATTGGACGGGAACACCACGCCCTTAGCGAGGACTGTGATGGCCGCGCCTTCAAGAGCTCCCATCAGGGTCGGCTCCTGGAGCAATTGGGCCAGGTTGCCGTTGAGGGTTGCATTCCATCCAACCACGGCTTCGAGCGGAATACGATCCACTTGAGGATTGGTGGCAGTGGCGTTGAAGCCAAACCAGCCGCTACCGCAGCCGTTCGACCAGGTTGTGGGGTAGCCATTGGGTCCCATGCCGAACAGGCAATTGACCTGTGCGCGCCAGGGATCGAGTTTGCCGGCTGGATGCGTATTTCCGTCGATGATGCTGGAAGCAGCTCCGACGCCCTGCAGACGGATCGGCTTCCACATCAGCAACAGCTCGGAGTGTACGGCGTTGGAATGCGCAAGCGTAAAGCCAGTGGGAACGCCAGACGAGCACGACACCGGGTTACCGGTTGCCCCTGTGGCTGTGTTTGTCGGGGTGCAAGTCGGGTCGATCATCAGCATGTCGCCCGGTCTGGCAGCGTTGATTGCTGCCTGGATACTGGCCGAAGCCGCGACGTGGGTTGGAGCCTTGCCGCCGATGGTGACGGTAACGGTATCGACCGACTGCTTACCGTTTGCCGCCGTAATCACGAGCTGACCGCAACGAGCGGGAGCGCCTGTAGCGCCGTACTGCGCCTGTTGCTGTATCGCGCAGAGAGGAACGCCGTTGGGCACAGTGACGGTGATTTGGGTATCACTCCAACCTGTGACGGCTGCCGCAAAGCCGCCGATGGTCACCGAACCTGTCCCTTGGGTGGCTCCAAATCCATAGTGACGCGTGATGGTCTTCTGGTTGTAAGGCGCTGTCGAGGCTGAGGGTCCGGAGTACGCGTTATTGGGAACCTGCTGGTCACCCAAGGCGTGGATCGTCAGCGTGTGCAAGGCTGCGCTCACGTAGGGCCCGACTCCGTCGCCGTCAACCTCGCTGATCGCGGGGGTGTTATTGGGATAGGCGCAATCGGGGTTGTTGTAGCCAGCGCCAGCGTAGGCTGAGGTTGGAGTAACTGGTGTGTCCATGTACTGGGTTTGTGCAGGCATGAACGGGATTTCGTAGCAGAAATTGCTGTATTGCGGGTTATACAGCGGATCGGGGGTGGCACCGGTTCCCGGGTCATTCATGCAGGTAACCATCATGGTCGGAGCATAGCCCGTTGGGTTCGGCGGATTGACTTCCCAGGTCGAATAGGTCAAGCCGTTGTAAGCACCCCAATGATCGGCATAGATGCGCGAGATTTCGTTTCCGGCCCAGTCCTTAATGGAAACCGGCATATCGGGCGGAGAGAACTTTTCGCCGAATGTCGGAGAGAACGGGTCGAATTCAGAGGTGAAGTCGTCCGTGATGACGCCTGTGAAGTGCGCAGCCGCGTGAGCAGAAGTGAAGAGGTAGAACTTCACTAGTGCAGAGGACTGGTCATCGAGCGTGACTTCCTTGCGATCGCAGAGATTGCGCAAAGCGCCGGCGAACGGAGCTACTTCGTTAGATTGCGGGAAGAGGCTGATGTAGTCAGGAACGATGCGCGGTTCGCCAACGCAGAGCCAGAAGGTCTCCATAGAGCCGGTATCGGACTCCTTGGTTGGGAAGGTGGTCCTACCAAGATCCTGGGTCGGATTCTGGGGGTTGTTGGCGTTGTAGGTAGTGCCGACCGCGGCCTGGTCCGGAAGAATAAAAATGTTGCTGAGGCCGCCGAATTGCTGGGTCACCGGCGCAATGTAGTTATCGCCGATCAGGATGTTCTTGTCCTCTTCCTTGACCAGTTCATAACCCGGAGGCACAACCACTTCCACGACATACTTGCCTGCGGGAAGCATGGGAGTGCCAGACCTGTAAGTATCGGTCGAGTCCGGATTCGTAGTGCAAGCGGCGCAGTTGGTCCCGGTTATTCTGCCTGTACCCGGATCAATGGTCACGCTCGGGAACGAGTACATGCCGTCGTAGGGCGCCGGCTGCAACTGGTTCCAGTTGTGCATGCCGTCATAGCATTTAAACTGCGAATCGTTGGGAAGGGGTATGACGGCACCGCCGCCGTGTTGGGAGTTATACAAGTTGAGGTAGTTCGGCTGGTCGAACAGCGAGAAGAAGAAGAGGTCCGCGTTCGCGCCGGTGCTTGCCCCCTGGCCGGGGCAGTTCATGTTCGGCACGCCGTCCGTACGGAAGCCCTGGGCCCAATTGTCAAAGCTGCTGGTCTGGGTGGTGTCGAACAGGGTCAGAGTGCGGGAGCCATCGCTCGCCGTGCTCTCTTGGTACAGATTGATGGTCACGTTCGGGACCAGCGGCTCCCAACTGGTTTGCAGGAGCAGTTGTGGGTCGTCAAACGGCCGGGTCGAGGCATAGATTACATGCCCATGAATGCCGCCGTTTTCGCCCGGTGCATAGGGTATCTTTCCGAATTCGAGGAAGCTGTTCTGGCCGGAGAAGCCCTGCCAGCCTTCCGACTGAACCCACGGAGGATCAACGCGGGCTGTGCTGTTGAAGACGCCCGTGGCGCTCCGAGTCCCGCAGTCCCCGTCAGAGCAATAGAGTGCGCCAGGCACGTGCAGATTCGCCGGCAATGGAACCGCTTCGTAGGTATTGGCCAGGTTTGCGCCGATGTTGGAGCTTCCGCACGGCGCTGTCGATGACGTGCATGTGCCGTCTGCTGGCCCGCCCGCGTCGTAGACCACGTGGATACCAGTGCTTTTGTAGCGCGTGGTATCCGTTTCGATCACGTACCAGCTGAACAGCGGGAAAACCTCGTTAAAGCCCGCGTTTCCGTCGAGGTCTGTGTTGTTGAAGTTGGAGAAGCTTCCATCGCGGAAGCGAATGTTGGTGGCGACGAGAGCCAGTCCGGCCTCGCCCGGATCGCGCACGCCGTTCTTGTTCTGGTCAAAGAAGGTGTTGGTGTAGATATTCGCCTGCCACTGGTTGGTAGCGATCTGCCCCAGATTAGCAGTTGCGCCGCCCGCCAGGCGCACCGGTGTGGAGAGTCCATCGACCAGCATATCGTTCCACTGGTCAAAGACCGTGATTCTCCAGTCGCCGTCGGGCAGACCCGATAAAGTGAAGCTTCCATCAGGATTGCACTTTGTGAAGGCGAAGTCTTGGCCGTCCGGATCTCCAAAGCTGATGTAGCACTGGGTAAACGCGAAGCTGTCGTTCGTACCGCTGCTGTAGAGCCTCTCATCGGGTGTGCGGCTCATGCGTTCGGTCGTGACGATACCCGTGACGCTGTTGTGGCAGTTGACGCCCACCAGGCCGAAGTTGGGATCGCCGCCCGGGCTGCAGATAACCGCTTTGCGGGCATTGATGATTGCGGGATTGGCAAAGCCGATGGACACGTGGTAGGAAGCGGGCCCATATTCCTGGAAAAAGCTTGGCTCGCCTACTCGCAGGAACGAATCGTGGGCCTTCTGACCGTCGAGCGTGTTGGTCTGAAGCCACTCTTCACCCCTGCCAATACGGTCAGCTCCGGGCGTAGCGACTACTCCGTACCGTCCGGGCATCATGTTGGCAATCACGGCTTGTCCTGCCAGCGGCGATTGAGTAACACCATCATCTTCGTACTTCGGACAGGTCACGATCGTGCCGGTGATGCCCTGGGCCTGATTCGAAATCGGGCAGGCATTATGGCCGGTTGCCGGGTCGATCGTCCCGTCAAGGCTGTTCGACAACGGCATGTTGAACATGTCGTATGTCATCTGCCCCGTGGCGTCGCCCGTGCCGCCGGCATCGTCGAACAGAGTGATATTGAAACCACCCAGTCCCGGTTCCTGAATACCAAGCTGGGTGTCGACAAGCTGCCCACCTGCGTCGTTCTCGCCGTTCAACGGGAAGTCATCCTCAAACACAAACACCGCGAGTTTCGCCGACGGGAGCGGAGTGGGCTCGGTCAAGATGGTTATAGGAGGCCATGTAGGAGTGGCGGGACAGGCTGGCGTCACAACGCCCGCCGATGTCATAGAGGTTGGCGGGCAAGCAAACGGAATCGGAGCGCCGCCCATGCCGTGGCCGAGTGCCCCACCTTCAAACGGGGTCGCGGCATCGCCGGGCAGAACCGAGATGTAGTAGCGCTTGGTCGGATCAAGAGCAACCTGGCCGGGATCGACAGCCGTCTGCTGCGAGCCAGTCGTTCTGCAAACGCCGTTTCCGATATCGCACACTACGGGCACACCACCGACAGTCTGGCCGGATTCGCAGGACAGCGGTCCCGTGCAGCCCGTGGCAACGACTGGCATGTAGCTGGTGTGGAAGTTGGTGCCGAAGGTGGGCACAATGGGGGTTCCAGGCGCAGTTCCACCCGTTGTCGTCGCCGTCTTACAGGCTGTTGGGGGAGGATTCGTGGTGCAATTGGGGTCGATATAGAAGGTTCGATCCTCTTCGATGATCCAGCGATAATCGGTGATCGGGGCCTTGTTGTTGCCATCTAGCACCCTAACCGCTAGTCCGCTCCGAGCGGGGAAGACGACGGTCACGGTAGCGGCCGTCGCACTAGCCACGTTATGAGAGTTTTGCGCGTTGAAGTTAAACGGGTACGAACAACCGGTCGCGGTAGTGCAAGGTGAGGAAAGCGTCGCGGTGAACCCCCCGTTTGCATCGAGGCGAACGGTCATTGGTCCTGATACGATAGGTGTCGCCGGGACGATGACAGTAAGAGGCAGTTTCGCACCCTCCGTGCAACCCGCTAGGACGCCCGGGGTTGTGACGGCTAGGTAGGCGGCCGTACGGGCTGTGAACGTGCTATTAGGGCAGCTGACGCCGGCAGTGTCGACGAGGTTGGATGGATTCAGGGTCACCGTGGCG
>Ga0306921_10003715_pt1 | contig 15509 bp, 16 predicted proteins | sample sta12Cox44000080_FD_203760 | JGI IMG/M metagenome (GOLD analysis project Ga0306921, IMG submission 203760) | Lab enrichment of tropical soil microbial communities from Luquillo Experimental Forest, Puerto Rico - statoxic.12C.oxic.44.000.080 (v2)... | ecosystem: Environmental > Terrestrial >...
TGGTGGTATTCTCAACTTTAATGGCAGTGCCAACGGCAACGGCAACGGCAACGCCAATTCAGGAGGTTTGTTCGGCTTCAACGGCGACTTCAACGGCGACCTCAATGGCAACATCCTGGCCTTTGAGGTCGTCGTTCCCGTCAGTGTGGTCCTCTAATCCTAAGGTTTCTGTGAGATCGCTTGGTACGAGGTGGCCGCCGGCGTGACCGAATGCGATCTCATTGAAACCGGATTGGGCTAAACCGCGGGCCGACGCCTCGGCTATAGGGAATAGAGCGCGTCTGTCGTCGGCCAAAGAGGTGAATGGCGATGCAATGCGGGCAAGACAGGCGATGGGAGCACCCTGTCAACCGGGGAAGGGTGCGATCGGGTCTCAAACCCCTCGCGGGGGCCGCGGCAATCTATCGCCAGCGACGGTCATGACGCGCCTCGCTGTGGCTGCCGCCGTGACGACAAGGGCAAGGCACCCAACAGAGTGATCGTAGATGAACCCTGACGGAACACCCTGTTATAATTGCGGGCAACGTCAATACCGAACAGTTTGGCATCGGCTTTCCCTGCTCAATGCCGCTTTTCGTCTGAGCCGAATAGGCTCTGCTCTGCGCCGATCACGAGGGGAGATGGGGCAAACGACCGTCTAATACGGGCAACGCGATTACCGTTGCTGATTGCGGTTGTTCGGAAAAGGTCAACGGGTGCGCCCGTGGCTGCTTTCACGAGATCGCGTCGCCCCAGCTAATCCACAGCCACCCCGGCGCCGGCAGGGCGTCCCACCGCTGTAATACAATTTGTCACCCGGTACCTGGTGCGCGCCGCTGGAGCCCTGCGGGTCGCATCTGTCCGATCACCTATCTACAGGCGACAGTTTGCTGCTAACTCGCTGCCGGACGGGGTGATATTTGGCCTTTCGGTTCCTCTAGCGGGCTAGTGCCTTCTGCGGAACGGAAGACCTTGACATCAACAGGCAAACGACGAAGCATCGAAACTGGGACGATGTCACACCGAACTGAGAGATGCTACGAGGCGGGCGGGGAGGTGGCAACTTCGTCGCTGCATTGAACCGATGGAGTGGGGCGATGCCCCAGCCGAACGACTTGAGCCCCCAGGTCCTCGTCGCCCTCGACCAAAAGGCGCGTGTTCGGCTTTGCCATTGCCGTTGAGACTGCGGAAAATCGGCGCCGGCTTCCCTGTCACAAAGGCAATGGCGGCAACCTCCCCCTTGCGCAGCTTTTCGAGCGCAGCGTCATGGTCGTCGTATGTGGCGGTAACCGGGATTTTCAAAAGATCGAAAAGCCGGGCTGCCGTGATCGCGGTGCCCGCCTCCCGCAAGTGCGATCCGCCGATGGGGGTGGACGAACCCAGCGCTGGTCGACGAGAACGGCACGCTGATCGCCGGCCACGGGCGCGTCGCGGCGGCGGTAAAACTGAAGCTGACGGCCAAAAAGAGCCATATTTTTCAGTGGCTTACGACAGAAGCAGCAGAACAGGCTGCGGGGCGATTAAAAACTCTTTTCCGGCGGATACGAGCTCGAAACCGTGCCCTTAGGCTTCCGGTATCATCCATAAACACGCTGGAATCCTCGTTAATTTTTGCCGCACCCGGCATCCCATTTCAGAGACGAGTTCGCTCCTGACTGTCTCCTCCAGCGGAGAGTCCGCGAACTTTCGGTTCCGGCGTCGGCCTTGCTTCTTGGACGAGGTCCTCGACACGCTGGTCCAGCGCCAACGCGACGGTCGGGCGGCGCCGCGGATGATACACAAGCTGTTCAACTGCCTGAAAGGGCGTGTCGACGGCAATCGGCAGCGCCCGCGCGCAGGAGGCGTCCCCGGCGACGACGGGCAAGGTCGGTAAGGTCGAAATGAACGTTGCAGCCCGGGCAGTCGTCGTCGCGATCTACAACCACGTGCTGAAGCATCACAAGAAGATCCGGACGGCGGGCCGATCCTCTACCTGCCCGACGGCACGGACTACCGCGGGGTCGCCGACTTCGGCATCCTGTCGGTCCACCTCTTCACGGTCACTACGGCGTTCACCGTCCAGTCCTGCAACCGCGAGGTCTTCGCGATGACGCCGGACGGGGTCGAAAGGAACGAGCCCGGCGCCTGGGACTTCACCCTCGCGGCGATCGCGCACGAGCTCAACGAAAGGTTCGGACCGCCGTTGCCGAGCCGCTGCAAGGTTCACTGAAAAAGATGGGGCCGGTCGTTTGCGGCGGCCCCAGCAAGAACTCAACCTATGGGAGATAGCTATCTTCCGCGATCCGGCGGGTCCTGTCTACCCCCAAAATTTTTGGTAGAAACGGCCCGCCCCGTGAGCCGAAAAGCGACGGGTGAGATCAGCAGTGCTCCCATGCCGATCCGGTTTCGATCCGTTGACAAACCAGGAACCGGCATTTCGGCGGCACCGGTTAAGGGGAGGATGTGAACGCAGAAGGGAACCATCATGGGCAAGCTGGACGGGAAGGTGGCGATCGTCACGGGTGCGGCCCGAGGTCTCGGACGGGCTTATGCGAAGCGGCTCGCCGGATTGGGTGCCAAAGTCGCGGCAGCCGACCTCAACCTGCATTCGTATGAGGAGTTCGAGGCCGAGGCGAAGGACATGACTGCCGAGAGTACGGTCGCCGAGATTGAGGCAGCGGGGGTATCGCCTTGGGAATCGAAGTCGACGTCCGCGATCACGGGGCGGTCGAGGCAACCATAGCGCGGGTCGTCCAGGAATGGGGCCGGGTCGATGTGCTCGTCGCGAATGCGGGTGGAGGTCGCGGTCGACCCGTCGATACGAAGGCCAGCACCCTCGATCCGGCGCTCTTGCAGCTAGTCACCGAGATGAACCTGTTCGGGACGATCTATTGCTGCAACGCCGTCGCCCCAATCATGAAGCAGCAGCGGTCGGGGGAAGATCATAACGGTAAGCTCAGTCGCCAGGACCGCACCCCTCCGTCGATCGCGGCTATGCTCATTACGGGGCAGCGAAAGCCGCTGTCGCCCATTACACGCGGTATTTGGCGCAGGATCTCGGGCCGTTCGGAATCACGGTGAACTGCATCGCGCCCGGCGTCATCACGACCGCACGGATCATGGCGACGGTCATTCCGGGCAGCGTTCAGAGTAATCGGGATCGAGCCGAGTTGGTTGCCCTTCGTCGGCTCGGAACTGTCGAGGATTGTGCCAAAGTGGTCGAGTTCCTTGCTACCGACTTGTCCGATTATGTGACCGGAGCGGTCATCCCGATCGATGGCGGGCTGGTTCGGGGGTAAATCCGCTCGCCCGATTAGGACACGATCTCGGCATAGGCCGGTACGAAATGCGTCCCCTCGATGGGTGGCGGCTCGCGCACCGGGCGGCGGGATGCACGACCGCTAACGAACATGCGGCACCACGCGTCGCACCCGAACCCGGTTTTGTTTGCCGATGGCAAAGGACTCGACGCCGCGAGGCATCTGTGAGACGTTCGAAAGAACGTTAGCAGAACATCCCAGCAGACCTATGTTTTTCCGCTTTCCGCCTGACGCCCGATGGAAACCCGGTATTATGTAGCAAGTGCCACCCAATCGATAGCGGCTGGCGTGAGGCGCGGGCGCTTCAACGCCGACTAGGTTCTTTCATTGTAAGGTGGCTCGCGGTCTTGACTATATTCGCCGTCTTTCCAGGCGTGGACGCAGAAGCTTGTTTGATGCATTTGCCCGAGAGTGTCGGAATATATGATCCGACCGATGAGCCAGGGTCTCACAGAGCCCTTATCCCCGGACTGTTCATACAGGTAATTTTCAAGGCTAACCATGTAATGCTGTTCCATAGTTGTTGGAGTTGTGCGCGAAGCCAAAGATATGCACCAAGCATTTGTGCGCGTTCGTGACCGGCTCCAAAACCGGTGGAAGTTGGTCGAGCACCTGACCCGCGAATACAACCCCAGACGCGGTCACGGGGAAGCCGGCAACGCCCAGCGCCTCAGCAGTCCATGTGTTGCAAATATGGCCGAGGTTATACGTTCCGGCGGAGGCGTAGAAGACGCTTTGCTGATAAGGGCCGATTCCAACACGACGTGGAGACCCTTGCTCATCCGCGGCCAGGTAGTCCCACAAAAACTGCGACAGACGTTGGATGCCCTCCTGCGGCGCAGGGATAGAAAAAGCAGTGGAAGCCCCGAAGACCGCCTCGGGCGAAGCTTGGAGCGGTATGACGAGCATGACTGCTGGTCCAGGAACGGCCGCCCGCAGCAGATCCGCGATGCCCGGATTTTGAGCCATGTAATAGTCGCGTGCGCCCCAGCCGAACACCAGGTGCCGAGCGGTTGGAAAGGCCACCTTCAAAGCCGCCAAAGGACCGCTTATTTCCGTCACGGGCAGCCCGATCTCCGTGTGCCAGCCGGCGGAGATGACGTAGAGGACCTCGTCTCGCGGTGCCGACGCGATAAAAGGCGCCGCCGGGGGCGTCAGGTTGCAATCAACCAGCCCGCAAACGACGCAGATTACAGCAGCAGAAAAAATCCAGTATCGTTTCTGTGCCCCGCCGGCGAAGCGCAGAACGCGAGCAAGGTCACCAGCCTGCTTAATTGAACAAAGCCCTCACGCGCTCTTCGGGTAGTCGTAGAGTGCGACGGGGTTCTCAACCAGTATCAGGTGGCGGACCTTCTCGTCGGGCGCCCATACGAGGAGGAGATCAAACAGCACAGCGTCGTCTGGCTTCTTCTCGCGTTCAGAGGGGTGCGGCCAGTCGCTGCCCCATACGCACCGCTCCGGAGCAGCCTTCGCATACGCCTGCGCAACCGCGGTCGAGTCGGCATAGGTCGGTGGCCCAACCTTTGTGTCGGCGTAGGCGCCCGACAATTTGACCCAGGTTTTGCCTTTGTCGATCAACGCCCGGACCTGACCGAACAGCGGATGATTGACACCCTCGGGTTCGGGGATGTGGGCGAGGTGATCAAAGACGATCGGCGTCGGCACCTTTTCGAGGATCGGCATGATCTCGATGATCTTGGCGGCCGGCGCGTTGATCTGGATATGCCAGCCGAGCTCGTTGACCCGTTTCGAGAGCGGTTCGATCATCTCCGGCGTCGTCGCCCCGGCCGGCGCAAAGTTGAAGCGGATACCGCGCGCACCTTGGCCATGCATGCGCTTGAGGTCCGCGTCCGAGACCGTGTCGTTGACGACCACGACGGCGCGTGCCTGCGGTCCAAAGGCGGCGACGGCATCCAAGGTGACCCGGTTGTCGACACCATAGGTCGACGGCGTCACGACGACATTGCGGCTGGTGCCGATTCGTTTCTGGAAGGCGCGGTAGTCCTCGACCAATGCATCTCCCGGGCGCAGCACTGCCTTCGGGTCGACCGGGTACCGCGCGTCGTAGATGTGATGATGACAGTCGCAGGCATTGGGCGGCGCCTTGAGCTTGGGAGGTTCGGTACCCTCCGACCATTTGACCTGCTGTGCGGCCGCATGGTGGCCACCTCCGATAAGGAAACCGGTGGCGGCCCCAGCGGAGATGGTCCTCAGCAATTCTCGTCGATCCCAAGGCGTCTTGGGCATGGTTCCCTCCCATCATTTGCCTTGTACCCTACCACGGCATCCTTGACCGTCGCGACCTGGGACCGCATCGGTATCCACCCGGGACACCGGCTTCAGGGACATTAGGAACGGGAGTTCTGGCGTCCCACCAGCTCCGCATTCATCATCGCAAGAATGGCGCAGATATCGACGGTGAGCTCTACGGAGGTCCTGGCGGGGCTGGTCGACCGCATCACCTTCCATAACTCCGACAACGGCTTCTGCGTGCTCCGCGTCAAAGCGCGTGGCCAGCGCGATCTCATCACCCTGGTCGGGCATGCCGCGATGATCTCCGCCGGCGAGTTCGTCCAGGCGAGCGGGTCCTGGGTCAACGACCGCACGCATGGCGTCCAATTCCGAGCCTCGTTCCTCAAGGCAACGGCGCCGACGACAGTCGAGGGCATCGAGAAATATCTGGGCTCCGGCATGCTTCGCGGCATCGGGCCGGTCTACGCAAAGAAGCTCGTCTGCGCCTTCGGCGAAGCCGTGTTCGACGTCATCGAGCAGCAGCCTGGTCGGCTGCGGGAGGTGACCGGCATTGGCCCCAAGCGCGCGGAGCGGATTATCGCCGGTTGGGCGGAGCAGAAGGTAATTCGCGAGATCATGCTGTTCCTGCACAGCAACGGTGTCGGCACGTCGCGCGCGGTGCGCATTTACAAGACCTATGGCGCCGATGCGATCCGACTGATCTCGGAAAACCCGTACCGTTTGGCCCGCGACATCCGTGGCATCGGCTTCCGCACGGCCGACCAGATCGCCGCCAAGCTCGGCATCGAAAAGACCGCGCTGATTCGCGTGCGCGCTGGCATCTCCTACGCGCTTGCGGAGGCGATGGACGACGGGCATTGCGGTCTCCCCGCAGAGGAGCTCGTCCCGCTGACGCAGAAGCTGCTCGAGGTTCCAGCCGAGCTTATCGCTACAGCGCTCGACCTCGAGCTCCAGGACGGCACGGTGATCGCCGACGATCTCGATGGCCGTCGTTGCGTCTTCCTTGCCGGTCTATACCGCGCCGAACGGGAAATTGCCGAAAAGCTGCGCGCGCTGACCGCTGGAAGGCCGCCCTGGCCGTCGATCGATGCCGACAAGGCGATCCCGTGGGTCGAGAAGCGGACGAAGCTGGCCCTCGCTGCAAGCCAGATAGAGGCCATCCGTGTTGCACTTATCTCGAAAGTGCTGGTGATCACTGGCGGTCCTGGTGTTGGCAAGACGACGCTCGTCAATTCACTGCTAAAGATCCTGCTCGCCAAGGCCGTCGCGATCACCCTTTGCGCTCCGACCGGTCGCGCCACCAAGCGCCTGTCCGAGAGCACGGGACTTGAAGCCAAGACCATCCACCGCCTGCTCGAAACCGACCCGAGGACGGGGGCCTTCCGACGCAACGAAGAGGCGCCGCTCGACTGCGATCTGCTTGTCGTCGACGAGACCTCAATGGTCGATGTGCCGCTGATGCGGGCGTTGTTGCGCGCCTTGCCGGAACGGGCCGCGCTGCTATTCGTCGGCGATGTCGATCAACTGCCTTCGGTGGGGCCAGGCCAAGTGCTCGCCGATATTATCGTGTCGGGTGCCGCGCCGGTCGTGCGCTTGACCGAGGTCTTCCGCCAAGCCGCCGAGAGCCAGATCATCGTTAATGCACATCGCATCAATCAGGGCCTGATGCCCGATATCGCCCCCGTTGATAGCGGCGACTTCTATTTCGTCGACGCTGCGGACGCGGAAGAGGGTGTTCGAAAGCTGCTGACGATCGTGCAGGACCGGATCCCCAAACGTTTCCGGCTGGATCCGATACGCGATATCCAAGTGCTCTGTCCGATGAACCGCGGCGGCCTTGGTGCTCGCTCCCTCAATATCGAACTGCAGAACGCCCTGAACCCGCCTGGCGAGATCCGCATTGAGCGCTTTGGCTGGACGTTCTGCCCGGGCGACAAGGTTATGCAGGTTGAGAACGATTACGACAAAGACGTCTACAACGGCGACCTCGGCGTCGTCTCACGCATCGACGTTGAGGAAGGCGAGCTCCACGTCGGTTTCGACGGCCGCGAGGTCACCTACGGCTTCGGCGAGCTGGATGAATTGGTGCTGGCGTATGCGACGACGATCCACAAAAGCCAGGGATCCGAATACCCGGCGGTTGTAATCCCGCTCAGCACTCAGCATTACCCGATGCTGCAGCGGAACCTGGTCTATACGGGAGTGACGCGCGGCAAGCGCCTGGTGGTGCTCGTCGGGCAACGGAAAGCATTGGCGATCGCCGTAAAGGGAGCGCAGGCACGACGGCGATGGTCGAAGCTAAGGGATTGGCTCGCCGTGACAGAGAACCAAGAACGCAAACTATCCAATTGAGTTCAGCACGCGCGGCCAAACTTTGGAGCCGAAGGTGACGATCGTGTCCTCAATCGTGCCGCCCTCAGGCGCAAATGGTCTGATGATGATCCCGTCGATGCCGGCCTGAGCGAGGGCCACGACGTGATCAGCCACTTCTTCGATCGTCCCGGCAAGGGTCAGCGCGTCGACATGGCGATGGGTGATCAGTGGCAGCAGTGGTAGATACGGGGCAACACCTGCGGCGTAAGGCACGGCAGCAACCGCTTTTAGCGCCTCCGCCGGAAGCGCGAGCCCCTGTGCCTCGAGGGTCCGCGATCGAAGCCGCCCTGCACCCAGGTAGCGCGCGACTAGAGGGCGGACCACCGCGCGCGCCGCGCGGCCGTTCTCGGCGACACAGGTGTTCAGTCGCGCGATCTTCTCGACGCTTTTCGGATCGCGGCCGGCTTGAGAGGCGCTAGCGGTAACCTTATCGCTAAAGGCCTGGGCTTCCTCAACCGAGGCGCAGGCCTCCATGATGGCGCCATCGGCAATCGTTCCCGCCACCCGCTGCCCGAGGGGGCCGTTACTCGCGACGTAGATTGGAATGGCAGATCGGTGCGGCATGAAGCTCAAGCGGCCCTGATCGAGGTTGATCACCTGACCTTGGAAGTCCACGCTTCCGCCGCGTAACAGCGCGCGGATCACCTCGACCGTCTCATAGATCGCCCGTGCCGGCTTGCGACGGTTGATCCCGAGCTCGACAAATCCTGAAATCCCAGCCCCGATCCCGAGGATCCCCCGCCCGCCTGAAACCTCATCGAGCGTCGCGATCGCCATCGCGGTCAACGCCGGGTGGCGCGAGAAAGGATCGGTCACGCAGGGGCCAAGGAGAACTTTCGAGGTATGGCCCGCGATGTTCGTCAAACAGGAGTAGACCTCGCGGTAGAACCGCTCATCAGCCACCCACACCCCATCGTAGCCCACCGCCTCCGCAAGGCGCGCGCGCTCCAGCATCACCTGCACCGGAGCATCGCCAAGCATCAAAAGGCCAATTCTCATTTTTCGACTTTCGATAACGTTTCACGCGCTCCGGGCAATACGATAGCGTCGCATCCATTCGGGGGACGGCAATCTTAAAGGGTTCCGGGACGGGGCTATCTCGCTAATCTGGGCGGCAGTCGGTTTCGTGACCCACATCGTCGACGACTGTACCGGTAGGAACGTCGCGCCGCAGCAATGCGTCCACGCCGCCGCCTGACCTCTGCCGCTGATCGTGACGCGGGCTGAAGAACGATTACGCTCGTTTCAGAACCACGTCCGCCGAAGTGAATGCCCTCCCTCGCGTTTACCGTTAGAATGCACCTCGAGAGCCGATAATCCATTCGGGTCCACGCGGTTGGGGAGCACCGCTTTGGCCACGGAACGCGTCGAACGCAGGCTGGCCGCCATTCTCGCTGGCGACGTGGCTGGGTACAGCCGGCTGATAGGTGCCGACGAGGAAGGGACGCTCACGCGGTTGAAGGCGCATCGGCGTGAAGTGATCGACCCCAAAATTGGAGCGCACAAGGGCCGGATAGTAAAGACCACAGGCGATGGCTTGCTGGTCGAATTTGGTAGCGTCATCGACGCTCTGCGCTGTGCGACGGAAATCCAATCGGGTATGTCGGAACACAAGACCGCCAGCCCGTCAGACCGACAGATCGAGTTTCGCATCGGTATTCACCAGGGCGATGTGGTGGTCGAGGACGGCGACATCTTCGGCGACGGGGTCAATGTCGCGGCACGGCTCGAGGCCCTGGCTGAACCAGGCGGTATCTGCGTTTCCGCGCGCGTTCAGGAGGATGCAGCGGGCCGCCTCGATCTCACCTTCGAAGACATGGGGGAGCAGACACTCAAGAACATCGCGCGGCCAGTCCGGGGGTACCGGGTAGTGACCGCGGCTGGCTCGCCGCCCACGCGGGTGATCTCCGGTCCTCCCCTCCCCGACAAGGCGTCGATTGCGGTGCTTCCCTTCGCCAATCTGAGCGGCGACCCCGAGCAGGAATATTTCGTCGACGGGATGGTCGAGCGAACCGCTACCAGCCGCTCTGCAGAGCCCGGACTTGGTATACATGGCGGGCTCTCCAGCCGCAAAAAATGCGACCTGAACCGCGTCCCCGCTCCGGCGCCTCTGTCTCCGGAGACGCCCGAGCGGCAGGCTCGACTACGGTGCTCGCTGTAGCGCGGAACCGAATGTTCGAATCCAGTCTCCTCCATCAGCGAGTCCGCGAAACTTTCAGTCCCTGAGCGCCAGCCCGGCTCGGTCGGGTTGAGATCGAATGAGATCCGCGCAGCAAGCTGATCGCACCGTCAACTTGATGGACCCGGAGACACTTGCGCCCGGGGATCGGGGTGAGCAGTCGGGTGGGATGACACAGGATTTGCTCGATCATTGGAGCGCCCGTGAAACTGCCTCGGCCAAGGTCCGCGTGTTGAACGGCTTTTGCACCCAGATGTCGTCGCCGGCCCCTCCACACCTGGCGTAACCGCTCAAGAAAAGCACCTTGAGCTCAGGTCTGGCATGGCGCGCCATACGCACGGCATCCTTGCCCAAAAGCCCCGGCATCATCTGGTCCATGATGACTAGGTCGCACGGCTCATGACGCTCAAGGAGCGTTAGTGCGGCCCCACCGCTCTCGGCTTCCCGTGTGATCGCCAAAACGCCGCTCGCCGACCCCCACTGCCTCGCCCCCGACCGGCGAGATCGTCCTGGTCGAAGACACAACCGGCAAGGGCCACAATTAGCAAATCATCGGGTGCCAAACCGCGCCACACGATCTTCGTGCCAATCGATTGACGGCCAGCAAGCGCTGAGGTCTGCAGCAAGCGGGATTAAGGGGGGCAGCGGCACCTGCACGTTTGGCCTCAACGGATCACGAACACCGTCGGCTGTGTCGACTGATCCTTACGATGAAAAAATCGATCCACCTGCCCCCGCCCAATCTTGCTAGACCACATGTCCGTCTGAGGACGGGGCGACCCGTCTCACCGTATGCAGGTAGCGAGGGTTGCACCGGATTGGCCGGTGCCGAGCCTCATGCATAGGAGACGGGTCTTGGGTGATCGTATCACGTATATCGGGCTTGATGTTCACAAGGACGGGATTGTTGTGGCGGTCGCGGAAGGCGGCCGGCGAGGCGAGGTGCGGGAATATGGTCGGATCGGGAACACGCCGGCGGCGTTGCAGCGGCTGGCAAGCAAACTCGGCCGGGAGGGGGTAGAGCTGCGGTTCTGCTATGAGGCGGGGCCGTGCGGTTATGGCATCCAACGCCAGTTGTCGGCGCACGGGCACGAATGCATTGTGGTGGCGCCATCGCTGATCCCGAAGCGGCCAGGCGACCGAGTCAAGACGGATCGGCGGGACGCCGCCAGTCTGGCGAAGCTGCATCGGGCCGGCGAGCTGACGGCGGTGTGGGTTCCTGATCGCAGGCATGAGGCGATGCGCGACCTGGTGCGGGCGCGCCTCGACGCGGTGCGGGCGCTGCGCCGGGCGCGCCAGCAGCTGTCGGGGTTTCTGTTGCGCCAGGGCTGCCATTATGGGCGTCCGGCATGGACCAAGCTGCACCGCCGCTGGCTCGCAGGTCTGCGGTTTGAGCAGGCAGTGCATCACATCGTGCTCGAGGATTACATTGCCGCGGTCGAAGCCGCCGAGGCGCGCCGTGATCGGCTGACGGCGCAGATCGAGGCGATGCTGCCGGACTGGACACTGGCGCCGGTCGTGGCGGCGCTGCAGACGATGCGCGGCATGGCGCTGGTCAATGCCGCAACGCTGGTCGCTGAATTGGGCGACCTCTCGCGCTTCGCCAATCCGCGTCAACTGATGGCCTATCTCGGGCTGGTGCCATCGGAGCATTCGAGCGGCGCCAGCGTCAAACACGGCGGCCTCACCAAGGCCGGCAACAGCGCGGCCCGCCGGCTGCTGATCGAGGCGGCGTGGACCTACCGCTTCCCGGCTCGCGTCAGCCGTGAGTTGCGGCTCCGACAAGAGGAGCAGCCCCGGCCGATCTGCGAGATCGCCTGGAAAGCGCAGCTGCGGCTGTGCGCCCGCTATCGCAAACTCGCGCGCAGCGGCAAACCGGCGAATGTCGTCACTGCCGCGATCGCCCGTGAGCTGGCCGGTTTTATCTGGGCCATCGCCCGGTGCCAGCCGCCAGCGGCAGGCTGATCGCAGGAAACCGGTGAGCGCATCGCAGGGAGGCGCCAGCAAACCACCCGACATGCTGCTGCCGGGCAAGGCTGGGGGCGCGGTCGCGGTCAGGAGAACCCTCGCATCCACTATCTGCCGGGTCACCGATCCGACGCAGGTCCCTAGACCGAGGCAGCTCCGCGACGCATCAACGGTCATGCGGTTTCGACCCGCGCATCAGAGTATGATCAACCGTCGTCATGACGACCGTGCCTCCTGCCTTGCCCGACAGAGCCCGAAACGAGCGCTTCCACGGAGGCCACGAATTCGCACGCCTGCTACTTGGAAAGGCGGACATGAGAGTGGATACGCGCTGACGAATGATTCCCTTGGGCTCGTTGGTGTGCGAGTCTGGCAGGATGACGAAAGGACCTGACCCGATGGCGATCGAAATTAACGGGATGGCGCACGTGATTCTGACGGTGAGCCGCTTCGAGGTTGCCCGCGAGTTCTATCGTCGGCTCTTGCCCGAGTTCGGGATGAAGGTGGTGTTTGACGGCGACAGGTTCTTCTACTGCGTCGGCGCGCGGACTGCGATCGGCATCAGACCATGCGATCCGGCGCTGGCTGGCGAGCGCTTCTTTCAGCAGCGGGTCGGCCTGCACCATCTCTGCCTGCGAGCCCGCTCGCGTGAAGACGTGGACAAATGCGCCGCTCTGCTCAGCGAGATGGGCGCGACCATTGTTCGCGGCCCCGCCGAAGACACATGGGCGCCGGGCTACTATTCCGTGTTATTCGAGGACCCGGACGGCATCAGGCTAGAGGTAAACTTTGTTCCGGGCGCCGGTCTTCTCGCGGAGGGGGCGCAGTTTCGCCCCGGCCCACCGAATATGAGCTGAGGCTCAGGCCCCGCCATGGGGACGGTGCCGGCGAACACGTTGACGAACGGTCGCGGCGACGACGTAGCCGGTCACAATCGGCGACAGCTTCTCGACGATCCTCGCTCCGCCGCTGAGGAACCGATGGTTTGCATGACTCTCCGCTGGAGCGGAATGGATTCGAACGATCAGTTCCGCGCTAGGGAACGTCTGAATAAGTGGGCTGGGACATGGATGGGGCATAGCCATTTGCTCGCCGGCGATGGCACGGGGCAATTGGGCCGCGTCGGTGTCGTATTGCGGTGTCTGCGCGGTTTGTCGGCCGGTTGTGGACACATTACGCCGGGGTGACAGCGCCGCAAATGACGGCGCGCCATGAACAGATTGGCCAGCGCGCAGGTCACGAACAGGCGATGGGTATTCTTCTTCAGCCCGCGATAGCGCACCTTGGCGAACCCAAAGACGCGCTTGATGACCCCGATTGGATGCTCGACTTTGGCGCGCACCTTCGATTTGGTCCGGTTTCTCGCCCGCTCGACCTCATCGACAACACCGCGATGGCGATAGCGCCGGTTGACAAAGTCCCGGGCCTTGGGGGCGTGCTGCCGGATCACCGCCCGCTGGCCGCGGTAGGCCTGATCACCCCACACGCGGGTCTCTTTGCCATGCAACAGATCGGGCATACCGCACTGTCGGCGACATTGGCCGGCGTCGCCACCACCGCGTGGATCAGCTTGCTGCGGCGGTCGACCCCGAAATGCCTCTTCATGCCGGGCGCGCATTTTTGTGGAAAATCAAAGCTCCAGAAATCGAGTGGGAGAGTTTTTGTTTCGCTGTTTCTCACACGTTTTCGAAATGAGTCTCCCACCAGTGAGTGTGTGAGAACATCAATTTTCGGGAATGAGTCATCCTTTGAAACTCTGCAGAAGGTCGAGGGCACCGATCAGGCAGTGACGGTCGCCGCCACCGTGATAATGACCCCATCCAGTGCACATCGCGGGGCACGGGGGATTCGGCTGTTGTTTGATAAGAATGGTGAGGAGGCAGCGGTATCGTCCACCGGGATGTCGGGCTTTTCGGACCTATCCGAACCGCATTCGGGTTGAGCCCTTCTTGGATCGGAAGGCGCGCCCGCCGAGGCGCTTTTCGCGCCGAAACCTGAAGACGAGAGACAGCCTTTTTCCGATCCCGGAGAGCCGGTTGCGGCGCGCAAGCCTCGCGTTTTGCCGGCTTTGTTGCCGGCGTCGATTCGTCAGGAAACGGCAGCTATCAGTGCGGAGGTGCCGAGGACAGCGACTGCCCGTTTCAGGTTGTAGGCGAGGACGTGGAGGCTCATCTCGGTTGCGACGTTGGCCAGCTTTCGTGTTCGGAAGTGGGCACGCCCCATCCAATCCTTGATCGTGCCGAAGACGTGCTCGACGATGCTGCGCCGGACCCGCATGGCACTGGGCATCTCATCCAGACGCCGCTGCATGGCCTCGATCACCGCCTCGTGTTCCCAACGGCTGATGCGGCGCTGCTTGCCGGGGGTGCATTTGGCCTTCATTGCGCAGGTGCCGCAGTTGCTGGACCAGTATCGGCTGAGTTTCAGTCCGCTCTCGACAGTGGTGAAGCGCCACATCAGTTGTTCGCCTGCCGGGCAGCGGTAGGTGTCGGTTTCGGGCTGGTAGATGAAGTCTTGCTTTCCGAAGCGCCCGTCCGCCTTCGCGCCTGACGTCAGAGGCTTGGGGACGATCGGTCTGACGCCGGCGGCCTCGCAGGCCACAACTTCCTCGCCCGAGAAATAACCGCGATCCGCCAGTATGGTGAGGCCATCGGCTCCGGTCATTTCCTTTGTCTGACGGGCCATATTCGCCAACTGCGACCGGTCATGGCCGACGTTCGTGACTTCATGGGCGACTACCAGATGGTGCTTGGCGTCCACTGCCGCCTGCACGTTGTAGCCGACAATACCGGTGCCTTTGCCGTTCGTCGCCATGGCCCGTGCGTCCGGATCGGTCAACGAGACCTGATGGTCAGGCGCCTCCGCGACCTCTCGCTCCATTGTCTGAAGCTCCCGCATCCGGCGTCGCAGCGCCTCCAAGCGTTCAGACAACCGGCTGATCCGCATCTCCGCCACCTGGTCCTCCTGGCGATCGGCTGTGTCGAGCATCCCCAGATACCGGGCGATGCTGGCATCCACCTGTTCCATCCGCAGACGAACTGCGCCAGGCGTGTAGTTCTTATCGCGGGTGTTCACCGCCTTGAAGCGGCTACCATCCACCGCAACCATCCCGCCGGCGATTAGGCCGATCTCGCGGCACACGATCACGAACCGACGGCAGACCGCCCGTATCGCCGCGCCGTTGTCCCGACGGAAATCGGCAATGGTCTTGAAATCAGGCGCTAGCTTTCCCGTCAGCCACATGCATTCGACATTGCGCCCCGCTTCACGCTCCAGTCGCCGGCTAGACTGCACGCGGTTCAGATAGCCGTAGAGATAGAGCTTGAGCATTGTCGCCGGGCTGTACCTCGGTCGCCCGGTCGCGGCAGGCCCCGCGAAGCCAAGCGTCGTCAGATCCAATTCGTCGACGAATACATCCACGACCCGGACTAGGTTGTCCTTGTCGACATAGTCATCCA